>Ga0116231_10003729_pt1 | contig 31353 bp, 17 predicted proteins | sample S1TSphgellanicum_2_FD_89695 | JGI IMG/M metagenome (GOLD analysis project Ga0116231, IMG submission 89695) | Host-associated microbial communities from peat moss isolated from Minnesota, USA - S1T2_Fd - Sphagnum magellanicum MG | ecosystem: Host-associated > Plants > Peat moss > Unclassified... | reverse complement strand
TTGTCGAATCGATCCACAAAAGCTATATCCTTGTAACTTTCCTATAACTTTCTCTTTGCTCAAGTTTCCATGCACTTTGTTGATTCCAAGAGACAGCCACTCTTCCACCCACCCATTAATCTCTTCCTATTATTTGTGCATCACATTCATTTCCATCTGCAACAATTCTCATTCACCATTGTTTCATAAATTCTCTCATAAATTCTCAGCAATTTCCCATGTATTTTTCTTCTGTGCCTAGAGAGAGAGAACTCCCATTCAATAACTCCTGTCATAACTTCTCAGCATGGAGAATGCACTGGCCCCAGTGAAAACTTGTCCTTTAGGATACATGCATTGCAGATTCCGCCTCTTGGTTTTCACGCACGACGCGGCAAGAGGCACAAACAATTTTTTGTGGGGGATTTTTAGTTTGCAGAATCCGACTGTCCGGGCCGGTTTTCGGTCTCGGAATCCGACTGTCCGGGCTGGTTCCGCCAGTCAATTAAAACGCGGAACCGTCGTCGGACGCACAGACAGACACCACTGTTGTAATTATATATAAGATAGGCACTTTGCAGGTACCATAATATGTTTGGGGGCTACATAGTAGGTACCTAGTACAATGTGCTTGGACTTTGTTCCTTTTCTATCCAAAATTGCCCATTGGGTTGTGCGATGCAATAGTGAACACCCGTGATCTCTCAACACTCTAAAACCTTCTTAGCACCAAAGCAAAAATGTTGTGTTTCCAATGAATGCATAGGCTCACCTTGTCAAGTAGCATTAAGCCTGGATCATAAACAATTGAGGATCAAGTGAGTGAACTCTTCACTCCCAAATTGTTTGGACTTGCCCGCCCTTCTAAAAGTTGTTGTTTTTGCTAATTGCATTGTCCACTTTTGCTCTTCAAGCATTAATTGCAATTGCCTTGTTCCAAACTATCCATATGATTTTTTTTACTATTATTATTTTTAATGCATTGTTTGTTCCAAGTATTCATGCATCATAGCTTAAAAGCTTGAGGAGCATAGCAACCCATCTTCTTTCACAACATTCGTTTGAAGATTAAAGTGATGAAAACCTTCCAATCATCAATAAAACAAAACACCCAACCAAGGGAAAGAAAAAGGTACAAAATGGAAAAACCCAAGTCTTGGCAAATGAAGAATCCTCCAAAGAAGATGGATTGAAGAAATCTAGAACAAAATCAAATACATGTGCGAAGTTTGAGGTTGTCATCTGCACCAAGGTTTTAGTGTGTTGGCCAATTGAGTAGAGCTCTCTACCATCTTTGGGAGGGTCACCAATGAATTTACCAAACTTCTCCTTCATTTCTTTAATGGAAGCCTAAACCTACCCTCAAATAAAACCCAAGCATCTAACCATCCCACCAACATTAAGCTTGTTGCCTTACTTCTTGAAAATCCTTCCTACCATGGTTGCCCTACTTGTTCCAACAAAAGTCCACCACCAATATATCTTCAATTATACAAAGAGTTTTGTCTTCCAATTGTTTTACCAGCTTTGTTTATACCTTTCGTACTTAATTCCAAATAAATGACCCAAGAGCCTTCTTGTGTTCATGTTGTAAGCATTTTTTTGAAGTCAGGTGATCTTTGATCACCTCTATGTGGTTGATATTTTCATTAATCAATAGTGAAAAAAAAATTGTAAGTTTTATTCTCTCAATTCAACTTGATGCATGATCCATTTAGTCAAAATCCCTTTCATTGGCTCAAGTGGGTTGATTAGGCATTATTACAAATATTTGTTTTTAAGTTGTTTTTTATACTAAATTTAGTCAATTTTTTAATCACATCGAACAATGAACAAAATTGGATGTAGTCAAAATAAACCAATCATTTTTTACACGAATGTGATTAAAATTATATGACTAACATGGTTAAAAACAACTATTTGAAATGATTAAAGTGCTTGTTCAAAATAACTAAAATATCTAAATTTATTAGTTGACATGGCATTACTAATTTGATTTTCAAATTAAAAATTCAATTATTTATGAAGTTTTTATTTTATTTTTTGAATTATAGGTTTTCTTTTAAGTTAACATTACTAGTAAATTGTCAATCAATCAACATCCTATGAACCATTGAATCTGCAAATTCGAAAATGTTTTTTTAATGATCAATATTCAAAATAACGTTTCAACCCACAACCTTTTCAACCACACTTCAAAGCCTTAACACCAAACCATCATCTCATGTGATGAAAAAAAATAAAATTGCAAAAGATATAAAGTCACATGTTCTGAACAAAAAAATGCACATTTTTTTATATCACTATTTGATATAATGGATTTGGTATCTTCATTATTACATTGCATTTTGTAATTTATTTAGTTTAAAAATATGTGTCTGATATAATCATTTTAAATATTCATTAATTACCAAATTCAAATGTATTTTTTGAAACTTTGAATTCAATTTTATAATCAAATATTATTTAAGTACATCTAATTTAACAACTTTCATAATTATATCGAACTTTGTGATTTTATTCCATTTCAAAATGTACAACAACTAAAATGGTTTTAAATATTTATTTCATAAATTCATATGTGATGTTTGAAATATATATATATATTAAAAATTACAATCACAATTACATTGGATTTTTTTGTTTCAAAATGTGAAGAAATAACTAAATAACTTAATTCAAAAATTCATATATAATGTTTTAAATATTTTATTGGATTATAATCTATAATTATTTAGGTAAAAATAATTTACAATCATAATCACATTGAATTTTATGATTCCTTTCCATTTCAAAATGTGAACAAAAAGTTAAATATTTGTTTCAAAAATTCAAGCAATGTTTTTTATTTTTTGCTTGGGTTACAAATTTTTCATATAACTATTTAAGTACATTTGGTTTCCTTATTTTCATCATTGATTTCAATTTTATAAAAAATTTATCAAATATTTTTAACATTACAATCAACATGTTTCAAATATTTGAAATGTTTGTCTTATTACGATATTGATGTTGATGAACAAATTCACCTGAGAAATTTCATTATTAAACTTTTTATGTCTTTAATCATATATCAAGTTTTGTAATAAAAACAAAAAGATTGAATTCAATGTTACAATGTTTTTGTTGTAACAATGGATTTTACTTTCTTTTCTAGTTTAAAATTAAAATTAAATGTACATTTGTTTTATTATTTATTTAGAAAATTAAAATACTTTAATTTAATTTATCATTCCATTTTACTCATGTCATCTAATCATAAATAAATAAATAGATGGTTTGATTTGCGTATTTAAATTTGTACATATATATGCATTCAATTAATTCATCATAAATACTGATTGAATCATGGAATTTGAATATTTCAAAATTATCATGTACATTTAGTTAATTATTGTGATTTATTTTCGTAATTTTAATAAAATTATAAAACTTCAAGTTAACATTCCATTTTTTAATTACCTTTTTTCAGAATTTCCCCCTTGTAAATTATTTATTTATTTGAATAATTATGAATAATAATTGAAATCATGATAATTATATTTTTTTGTCATTTTTTTCGTAATGAAGTTCTTAAAATGAAAACATGATTTATTTTTCCATTTTACTATTAACACGTCATTAAAATATAACATTATAATCATGTGTGTCATACTTTATGACCTAATTTTAGTCATGTTGATTGTGTTAGTCAACATAAACAAGTTCATGTGGGCACCCACATTTAACATGTGTGCAACATATTGCCTTATTGGATTATAGTGCTAAATTTTTTAATCATAATGAACACTCCTACTTTGATGTTAGTCATGATGGACACAATTTGTCATTTCAAATTAATATGTATTTTAAATATTGACAATATAGTCATTTTGGACATGATGTAAGTAGTGTAAAAACCATGGTTTTCTAGTAATGAGGCTTAATTCACCTATAATTTTTTTCTCACAACACAGACTCCATGTGACATGGTGGTGAAAGTTGTGAAATGATCCAAACCACATGTAATTAACCAATAGTTATTTAATTTTGTTGATGCATTTTTTGTCTTAGCCCATATGCTAACAAAATGTCACGAAGATGATAATAAAATGTTATTTATTGTGAACACCCTTCCAACCAAGGAAAATTTGGTTGATACCCAATAGTTAAGCTTGGGCTTCACCTTATTCAATAAAAATTAGTGAACACAAGTTAAATCCATGGTCAAACCAAAAGGAATCATTAATAATTTAAAAACCAACTCAAATGGTGCCCAAATCCACCTCAAGGAATGAATCTAACTTAGTAGTACTTTTTTTAATAATGTTTAACAAAAATGCCATCAATTTTTCATTATTAAACTCCAAATTAAATATTTGATAAAATACTTATAACACTTATGATAGTTTCAAGACATCTTCCTAAGAAGCTTTAATAGTGAAACTAGTGTCATCTGCATATTGAAATATTAATTACTGATTCCTAGATTTGGGGAGGTGAATACTTCATAAAATGCCTTCCCATTAATCAAATTTGAAGAAAATCATGGCTTGTTTCAACTTCTTAATCCATTAAATCATTTCATAGACAAAATGACATTATTCAAAATGAACCCCCAAAGGAAGAAAAGTTGATTGGTTTTGATTTATTACCTCCACCAACATCAACTAAAGCCTTATTTATAAAATTTATATATTGTAAGAAATATTTAACAAAGTGATGGGCCAATAGTTTGATAATACTTTCCTTTCTTCACTTACATGAAGGAAAATTATCAATCCTTATGTAACCCTAGGAAAAAAAACACTTAAATTGGATTTTTAAAAATATTTTATCCCTATAATTGACCACATGTTTAAGAAGAAATTAGTGACCATTTTGTTCAATCTTGGCATTTTATCATTCATTAAAACTTCCATAATATAATGTAACTCACGTTTAATCATGGGATGGCTAAGTTTACTCTTTATCAACTTGGAATATTGTCATCCAAGTTCTTTAAATCCAATCTTCTAATCTTAGTTATGTTTGGGTATATCTTCATTCTCTATGTCACGAATGCCAACACCATGGAATTCATTCATATGAATGTTCATCCATGAGTTGTGATGAACTTTTATTTAACTTTTAATTTAGTTTCAATTCACTTTTAGTTAGATTGTAATTAAATTTTAGTTCACTTTTAGTTAAATCCCAATTCATTTTTAATTGATTTTTATAGTTTACTTTCAATTCATGTCCAATCAATTCTTAATTAATTCTTAATTAACCTTTAATTCACTATTAGTTGAGTTTTAATTCACTTCTAATTAACTCATACTTCACACATGGGTGCACATGGGCACACATGGGTGAACATGAGCCACATGTAAGTTAAAAGTTTTTTGAAAAACTTTTTTGAGCTAGATGCCCAATAGGTATGAATAAAAGTAGAATCCTCCATTACCTTAGTGTATTCAACACTAGTTTTGGGTACATTTTCTTGTCACAGTTTTGTTATGTTTCCTCCTTACAATAAAATCTTGATTGATTCTTATTTCACACATGTTGTGTTTTTATTCTTGTTTTTTTTGTTTCACGATTTAGATTTAAAACTAAACTTACCCTTGTTCTCATCTTGGTTAGTAAACCTTATAAACTTGGTTATTTTTGTGCCCATGACACTATATAATTTTGTGTAAAACATCCTACAACATTTTCCAATTTTTACATGTGATGAAACTAACCCCCTTTCTTTTGTTTCTAATTCCATGATAGGTGTTCTAAAAACTTGTTAATTATTGGTTATGAAAAATTCTTTCATGATTATATGACCTTTACAAATCCATTTCATGTTGTCTTTTGATTAAAAGTTGTTTTGTTTTTTTATATACATTCTAATACCTTCACCTCTTCTAAAGACAATTTCTGATAATTCTTTGCCTACTCCATCTTAAAGGTTTCCATAACTAGCCTTCCATTTCATGGTTGCATTAAATTTTTTCATAGTTGACTTTTGTTAATATCCAAAATATCACTTCTAAAAGACATGCACACAAAAAATCTCATTATTTTTATGCATGCATGTTCAAACTAGACATAATGTATAAATTCAAATTCAAAAAATAACAAAACAAACTTTCATGCATGTTATTCAAACTTTTATATAGGCTGAATTTTTTTACTAATAATTAAAATAATTATTTGACAATAATTCAAATATGGAACACTAAAGTAATCACCTAACTAAATAAGAACTAATATATTAATTAATAAGTAGTTAGTTAATATTTATAAAAATTATGACTTAACATTTATAAAATTTCTACTTAATATATATTAACATATAACCAAAAAAATAACTATAAAACAATATTCATGAAAGTCAAATATTTATTTAATACATGTTAACATTTAATTAGTAAGATAACTATAAATTAATAATTATACAGGTCAAACCTGTACTTAGTACATGTTAACATCTACTTAACCAAATAACTATAAATCAATATACATAAAAGTCAAATTTAAACTTAATACATGTTAATATTTAACTAACAAAATAATTACGTATTAACATTTTATAAAGGTCAAATGCATCCTTAATGCATGTTAACATTTAACTAACAAAATAACTACAATTTAACATTTATAAAAATAAGATCTATACATAATACATGTAAATTTCACATTTTTTTCGGTCTTATTTCCTTGAAGCTTATGTTCTTAGAATAATGCAATGTCCAAGCTTGGTTGTACTTTATCTTCATGGTACATCCTTAATTTTTGGATTGTAATGGGGTCATTCAACTATTGGATGTTATGTGTTATAATGCATATTTGCATGACTAATGGATGAATTGCCATGCTTCCCTTAATTTTATAAACCTTCCTTCCTATTTGATAAATGGTTGTATTATTTTAAAAATACACATTTCCCGGCATGGTTATGTGTGTTATTAGTTTGGCTAAAAGCATCAAACAATTTTATTTAATACTTTAACTTGACATTTTAGCAATATTGATTCAAATGAATAGAAGAGATGACATTATAATTCCTTCTTTACTTTTTGGCTCAACAATCTATGTGATTCCTAGAATAGGTTAAACCTTTTTTAAGGGTAATATTTGTTTAACCACTCGCCTCCTAATAAGACATCGTTTAGTTACCATTAAATCAATATCCATATGTTCTAATAAATATTCTTCACTCTTTAACTATTGTTAAATTTTGGGTATTGGCCTTTTCCATTGGTGAGTCTAAAACCCCTTTGGCCCCATTCATACCATCTCCTCCCACTTGTGAATTTAGGGTCATTTACAAACTTATTCCCTCTAGTTCCAAAAATCTTTCATCCTTTCATCTTTTTTTTCAAAGACTACCAAAGTGTAAGCTTTGCCTCGTGAACACATTTCTTTTGGTTATTTCATTTCTAACCACATTTCACCAACATTTGGAAGTGGGGCAATTGTTGTTGTAAGTATTAATATCCTTTCATTATTGTTTGGTAAGGACTTTTCATTTACCAATTCCTTTTTATAAAACACTCATCTTGGTCCTTAATTTTTTTGAAACAACCACACCATGATGCCCCTATTAATTAACTTTTTATCATTATGAAGATTGATAATGTTCGTTTCATTTTTACCAACTAAGTTTATAAATTGGCCTTTTACTCTCATGGACATTAAAACTTTTAAAATAGATCATGAAAAGATAGGTCTAAGTCTAAATCCAAAACACGAAATAAAGAGACCAAAATAATAATAAAAAAGCTAAAATCAGAAACATGAAATGTCTGAGATCAAAATACAAATAAATTTTTATTGTAATGAAATAAACAAATGTAAACACAAAAAAAACAAAATAAGGATATAGAACAAGATCATACCTTAAATTAATGTTGAATAGAATAAAGGTAATGGGGTACTACCTCTATTTATGCCCTTTTGAAGACCTAATTCAAGGAAGTTTCGATGGAAGTTTTCATGTGCCCACCAACCAGGGAGGTTTATCAAAATGTTTCAAAATTATAAATGAATTATTTATTAACTAAATTTTAACTAAAAATGAACTAAGAATTAATTATAAGTGAGAAAATAATTAACTTGGAATTGACTAAAAATTAATTAATAATGAATTAAACATAAACTATGAATTAACTATGAATCATGGATAAACATCCATAAAAATGAATTCCATTTGTCGTGTGAAAATGGTGTTCATGACATTTATGGAAAAAATTACCTTTTTGGCTAAAGTTTCACTTATGTCCTAACCAAATTACAAACCCATGTCTTTGCTTGGGATTAAAGACTATTTGAAATTTTTTTGTTAAAAAACACATTTTTCATATAAAGGAATTTTTGAATGAAATCTTTTGCAAATTTTTATTCATCATATTTACAATTGCCCCAATATGTCACATGTTTTATGTTAATCATTTTTCAATAAATATGATTTTTTTTAATGCATAAATTTTGTTAGATTTTGAGTTTCATTTTAAAACATGATCATAATTTCAAATAATATTGAAATATTTTAACATTTTAAGCTTTAATTTCTTGTATTATAAATTATAACTTTATCTTAAACACCATATACATCACATCACATTTACATATTGTAAATTAAAGGATTCATGAATTTAAAATAGACTTTGAATTTAGAAAAACACAAAATTTATTTTTAAAAAAATTTGGAATTTTTTTAGATGTGTCTAATAATTCCCCCATTCTAGAATTTTTTGAAAATGAATGTTAAAATTTTAATGAATTGTTGAATTATATAATAAATAAATAATTTCATAAAATAATTTCTCATTTTTTATGAATTAATTGATTGATTAGTTAAAACTATGAAATAAAAGTGAATGTTATTTTTTAATTAAATAATTTAAAAATAGTAGGTAATTATAGATAGATTTTTAAATGGGTAGGAAGGTAAGTACTTAGTTAATGATTAATTAATTTTTTAATTAATTAGTTAGTTTACTATTTATCTATTTAAATACATAATTTATAGAATTAAAAGCAAACACAAAACAAATTGGAAAATATTTCTAATTGCAACTTAAAATTCAATTAATATGCAACTAAAAAATTTAACCCATATTTTTTGTCCTCCAATTTTATCTTGTAAATTATATAATAAAGGTGCCTTCTTTGGCATTTTCACATTAAAAAACATGTGCCATTGGCAATGAATTCAAATAAGCTAAACCCTAAAAGTAAAACATAAAATGAAATAACAATATTTACATGGCTATTTTTTAGCCCATCTACCTTTCTACCTACATGCTCACCTACTTAGATAGGTAAATAGGTAAGTACATAAATCTTAATTACTTACATATGTAAATAAGTAAGTAGGTATGTAACTTAGGTAAGTTGGTATGTCCTACTTACTTACTCAAATAAATATTCATTTGATTTTTATTTTCAAAATACAATTAATATGTCATGTCACACATTTTGATTGCGCTATGTGTCACAATCTAAGACCATCTGAAATGAAGGTTTATAATGGATGGCCAAAATCAATGTTTGAATTTGTTTTTGAATTCCACCCAAAATTCTTCATAATGTCACATGGTGGATTTTGGTATTACCAAATGACACCATCACAAGTTGTTAGAATTTGATGGCATGATTTTTTTTCAACCTTTAAAATCATTGTTTAAAAATTTGCGTAATTCAAAAGACGTGATAAATAATTTGTGGAAATTTGATAGTTGTCAAAATAGTTGCAAAAACAAAAGTTACTTGCAAATGTTATATGGATGGTCAATAGTCAAACATGTATATGTTGAACACATACATCATCCACGGTCCATTTAGTGATGTCATGTTGAATCATTATTTGCAACTAGATGTTGGGTGCAAATGTTTTATAATTGTAAATTAATGTTTTTCTTCCAATGAAAACAAATCAAGTTATATGTGATAAGGATTAAACCAAAAGTGGTGATACAACCTTTTTCATATTTTTTTTGATGATGAAACATGCACCCAATACCACCATAATTTATCCGACAAGGTTCACTAAAAGTTGAATTATCACAACCTAAAAATCAAAGTTTGGTTGTTACAATTTTTAAAAACCTTATATTATATATAATTACAAAACTTGGACCTAATTATTTAAAAAGGATAACATCTCAATCCAAGTTTGAGTTTCAATAAAAAATATTTTATGGTCTAAATCTAAATATTATTTTAAATTTTTTTAACATTTGGTTTAAATACCCCAAATCCTAACCTGAAACTTGGATTTGAACTTGTTCAATATCTTGAACTTGTCAAAATTCATCCCAACTAATCAATTTAATTATGACATTTGGTTGAAAGGGAAAGATTAAAATGTTGTGTTTTAAAATTGGGAATGGGAGTGCCACTAGGATATCTCTAAAACCACAACTTGCGCATGAAATTTTTCAAGTCCATTTGGTTCATGGGATCATTCTTTTCATCACAATTTTTAGTTATTTTGACTTTTATCATTGAGATCAATTGCATCATTTGGTGCAAGACTTTCTAGTTTATATACATCATCCAAATTATCCACATGAACATTCAAATCTTTTGTATGAAAATTTGCTAAATTGACCTACTTCCCAAGACCTCTAAATCATATTTCACACATGTTTTAGTAAAAAAATCATGAAACAAATGCATTACCATTTTGTCTTCAAGATCCATTGACCATACCCTTTAGTTATGGCTAGTGTTAATTATATAGTAAAAAAACATTATGAATTCATAGCTTGTTTTTACAAACAAAGTCATTCTTCAAAACTTAGGAACAACATGTTTTAACTTTGATAATTATGTTTAAAACATTTTAGTTCTTTATTATTTGGAAATGGTTGTGAAAATTAGTGTTGTCCAACTTTTGACATATAAGGAACCTTTAGTTTTGGTTTTATGAAAATTTAAAAGCTTTTGATGGACCTTTTAGTTTAGTTTTTAAACTAGTTTTTTGGGTTTGTAAAACCTATGGTTGTAGTTTTTTCTTAATAAAATTAAAATTTGGTTAAATTAAAATCAAATCTGGTTCCATTTCCATAGCACATTATATATATATATGTTTAGTCTTAGGGTGAAAACACTATCAAATACACACAAAAAATAATTTGAAAAGTTATAATCATATTTTTACACATAAATGTAAGAAAGTAAAATTAAACCTTTTCATCGTCAAACCATTGTGGTGTTAAATATTGAATTTATAGTATATTGGATACAAAATTTGAAAAACTTTAATGTATTATAAGTAGGTGAAATTGATTGGTAGAATTGTGTTAAATATTCTTACATTAAAATGTTAATATATATTTTATTTTACTTTGGAAATTGAAAGTGCATAAGTAAATTTTAGATGGGCATTAATGAAAAAAGTAAAAAAATCCAATAATTCATCTATTTAAAGCCTAATTTGTTTTTTCAAGCAACTTGCAAAGTAAAAAACAATTATATTTGAATTGAAAAAAATACTTAAATCTATTTTGAACATGTGATTTTTCAATATTATTGATATAAATTCAAAGAATATTTTTTTTATTGATCATTGAAATAAATAAAAATTTCAAATTTAATGTGTTAAAACTTAGTTTATGAGTATTTTGCATTTTTCTTCACAAGGATCATGAAATGTATCTTGATTATGCTTCACCCCTTAATTTATTCAAACATTCCACACAATCCAAAGTAGCTTTAATTAATTTCAATTGGTTGTACAATTAATTATGTACAACCAATTGAAATTAATTATAACTTGCATAAAAAGTAAGGTTAGGTTTTAATTTATTTTTAAAAACGTTGTACTTAAGTACTAAGAAAATTTAAACCCACTAAATAAAAGACAACACCCTTGGTTTAAGTTCTAATTCAATATTTTTAGAAGGTCAATTACTTGGTTTAATTCTAATGACAGTTCTAATGAAATGTGGAATCTTTGGTTTGGAGCCTTTAAAACTCGGCCTTTAACATGGACTTGAACATGCATAAAATCAAGAACCTACCAACACTAGTGAACACATATTTAATCAAGAGTAGCAAGAATTTTTGAATGAGTATAACAAATTTTCCATGTTTTCAAATTAGGTTTTAGGCTTTTTGGACTAAATGTCAATAAAAAAACTTGAATTTTTCATTTGTTGTTCTTCAATCATTGTAATTGGACTTCTTGTTTGATGGAGCATTGTCATTTTTGGGACATGACAATGGAAAATTACATGTTTGTGATTATATACATGTGTTTTTAAAATTATCGATCAATTACATTTAATAGTCAATAACATGTTTAATGATGTTTATCCACTTTTTTTTTTTAGGTTTAATATTGTTCATTGAAGGTTGATCACATACTATTGGTTGTTACCAAAGATGTATTTTTAAGGATTTATCTTGCTAATGTGGTTTAATCTTTTGGGTGGCCAGATTGAAAACCCTTGGCTTATGGAATGATTTTTTACCTCACAATAACTACTTCCATTTTACTTGAAACCCATGAGATGTTTTGAACATTTTAAGTAAATTTGACATGTTAATCATTTCAATTCATTAATCAAAACTTGATAATAAATTATTTTTTCACATTCTCAAGGATTATTCATGCCTTTAAAATTCATTATTATTAATTTTAGCCTTATATGATTGATTATAGTATAATGTTTTATAAGAACTTAACCAATGCATTGCACATGTGTATTCAACAAAATCATAAAACCCGTGAAAGTCAAATTTTATTTCTTTTATCAAAATTTCATTTTAAACAAAATATTTTGAGTGGAAATGAAACTTAATGCATTAAATTATTAATTAAGCATTACAAATTTAATTGTGATCATCCCATATATCATGTAACCTTTTATGTAAGACAAAAGAAAAGCAACATAAAAAACATTTTTGAATATTGATCCCACAATGGAAACAATAAAACTAAAAACTACTCATTGTTTTGTTATAATTTGTGCATGTGTTGTATGTTTCTAATTCTCCCATACATGTTGCAAGGTGAACAATTTGCATATTTGCCACAAAGGAAAAATATTAACTTTTTTCACACTCCTTTATAATGTAATTCATTATTTACTTTGGAAAATGTTACTAGGAAGTCAAAGTGGTTAAATTTTCATTTTCTTAATTCATTTCTCACAAAAGTAATACATAAATATTTAAAGTAATTCAATGTGCCACCATTCATATTGAAAGTTGTGAATAAAAGCTCTAGATAAATGAATCAAATTTACACATTAGAGTTTCATATTGATGATGCATTGACATGGTTTGAATCCAAATTCAAACAATGAAAAAAACTGCATTTATATGTTTGTTTGTGTGAGGATTTTGTTATATTTATGTGTAGACCTAATACATTTCTTAACAAATCTACCAACAAATTTAAACTTTCCCTTTTGCAAACTTGTTTACAAGTTTGTCAACCTCGATGGTCTTTGGAAAGGTGCCATTTATTTATTTATCCTTCCAACATCTTTTTCCTTTGTAATGGATGGATGTTTTTTTCCTTCCAACCTTTTTTTCCATTTAAACATTTGAACAATTTCTTTTTCTCCAACCTCCTAGTTTGGAAGGCTTAATATTGGTCATAATTCCAACCACCCTTTCTTTTGGAATGGGTGGAATTTTAATTTTTTTTCATCCTTCTAATCATTTAAAAAAAATTGATAAACAACATTTTTTCCTCCTTTTCAAACTCCTCCTTTTTTTACAATGATTGGACATTTTCTTTCACTATTCCATTCCAACAATCAGCTTCATGAAGAATTATATAAAACTTGCTAATTCATGCATACCCAAATTGATGTGATTTGATTTTGAAATGTATCTTCACCATCCCAAACCCATGAAAATCATAAGGATTCCAACTAGTTTAAACGAACATTTCACATGAACTAATGACCTAAGGTTGCATGTTGTTTTATGCACATTATACACAACATGCTTCATCTCATACCCTACCACACTATTCACATGATGCTTGCCATTTTAACATGTTATATTCCTTAAGATGTTTTCCTAACACAAATGTTTGGATGAATATGTTATAATATGAGACAAAATCTACAAATATTATTCAAGACCTTCTAAATAAATGTTCTATATCATATAATATGTTATCATGTTTATTTTAGGGATACAAATGGTCAATATGTGAAGCCAATAGTTAAGATTGAACACCTATTGAATTTGAAGTTCTACACATTTGTTATTTCATGTTTGGTTATCATGTCCACATTTTACACGAGGTTAACCATTTGAAGGAAGGTGCATTAGAAATTTGATTGGCCTTGAAAGGTTGAAATTTACATACTATTTTTTATTTATCAAAAGGAGCATATTATATGGAACTATTAAAAATTACATAATAATATTTCACCTCTTTTGAATTTAAACCAAAATACATTCATTAGTTCATTTGGTTGGTGCTACAAAACTAACCAATTTTTGGCGAAACTATTGATCACATAAAGTACCATACAATTGGATGTTTAAACACTTCACAATACCTTTTTTGGTTTGATGCAAAGTCATTTTTAATGTATGAAATGATGAATTGTGACAAATAATAAATTAGTTTGAGAATCAAAACTTTGGCTTTTGCTTCATTATCTGGTCTCTTTGTTAATGAATTGCAAAGTATATAAAGGAAGTAAATACAAAAACGAGGGATTAAAAATAAAATCCTTGGACTTAAAAGTAAAAAAGGGATATGATTAGCACTTTGTGAATTCTTTAGTCATCTGCTCGGATGACGAGTAACAACTTACCATATGATGAACTATGTCTTCATTGGCAAAGAAACAAGCATGCAAACAAGAAGAGAAAAAAATTAAGTAGCTAAAGCTTTTTTTTTTTTTTCTTTGCCTTGGAAAGCAACTCCCCAATATGGTCTTTTTTCAAATTTTCTGATATTGAAAAATTGAAACGTGTTTTCCAAAATTGGCAAATTTTAGTTGAATAATTTGCACTATAAAAACACATATATCCAACAATTTCCCACATTTTTTGTTGAAAAATGACAAAAATTGTTGGAAAAAAAAAGTCACGACTCTCCCCACGTACCTAGAAAGATGCAATTATCAATTGAAGAGACATGAGACCTTCTACTACCATATGCAGATCATGCAGAACATGCACCATTAAGGCAGAAAACCTTTGATACATTCCATGCATTAGTTTGCAAGGTGGTTGTGGAGGTCCAAAAGTAGTTCTATTCTTTTCACTTGCAATGTGAGAGCCATCTAGTAGAGAGAACATTAAAGGCAAACTTTTGTTTTGGTTTAGTTTGCAAAGTGGTGTTGCGGAGGTCCAAAGAAGAAGTTCTTTTCTTTTCACTTACATGGGTGGTGGCACTCCACATATTCAGAAAACTAGCCTAGAGGAGGTTCTTTTTTTTGCTTTCTAATTTTATCAAGCTTTTTTCATCAGGAATTCATCCCTTTGCTTTCATGTCATTTTGTTCTTCTTTGTTGGCCTTGCCTACCAAGGCAAGGATATTGTGTTTAGATTCATTATATAGTATAGTAGCTTAATGGATTTTGGCCCCTAGGTAATAATAATAATAGGTCTATTTTTATATGAGGATTTTTGAAAAATGATATTTTGGCTTGTGTTGAAACTTGAGATTAGTTATAATAGAGTTATAATATCTTGAACAATTTTGGTTTCTTTTAGGGCAATTTTTTTAAGATTGTATTTTTGCATGGTAAAATATTTGAATTTCCATAATTCTTCTTTTGCCCTAAGATACTTTTCAATGTAAATGGCAAGGCCAAAGTGTGAGACACCCCCTTGTTCTCTTATTATTATTTTCTTTGTGCCATGGAGACATGAGAGAGTTGCATGCTTAAGAAATTTCCTAAGTGTATTATTTCCTTTGTCTCAGGCCCCTTTATTTTGGGAATGCCTCCACTTTACCCCTACACTTTGCCCATGTACTGGGTCTTCTTTCTCTCTAATGTACTCCACAAGAGACATGACAGCCTTCATAGAAGAGGAGCATGATTGAGCAAAATTAAAAGCTTTTGGGCAAATAAGGGGGATGGGGAGAGACAGAAGAAAGTAGTTGTATTGGAAGCCTATATGCATTAGTGGAGGTAAAATGAGGTAGTCTTTGCCTCCCCTAACAATAGCTCTTATTTGAGCATTGCATAATTGCATGTCAAGAGGCCTTTCCTTTTCTTTTCTTCTCTTCCATCCATTCATGTCCACCACCTCTTTAGAGTTTAGAACAGCTCTTTTTGCTTCTTTTGGAAAAGACTTATGTATATTCAATCACTTGCATTTTAGTTATTTGAGTCATGGGATCACATGTGTGTATCTATAGATTTAATGGCATTCATGGACTCTAGGTCAAAAAATTAATGTTACCTTTTAATCTTTTAGGACATTCATCCTTTCCATGGATAAAAACCATTCATAACATTTCATTCATCTTTTGCATGGATGAACTTTATAATATTTCATTCATCCTTTTCATGGATGAACTTTCATAATATTTCACATCTCCTTTCATAACATCTAGTGTTTTGTCATCAACAAGGCCAAACTAATTGCTTTTTATGTTTGCCTTACCCCGAGAAATTAACTATTGTATAGATGAGTTCAAAATAAGTCCCTAATCAAAAGATCACTATGCATAGGGCCCATAAGCTCGTTATTCATTTATTATCACTACGCATTTTCTATCTTAAGTTGTAATTAATATTCTTCACAAATTCTATTTCTAGTAACCAAATTTGTTGAATTTTAATGTTATTGATTTGTGTTAATATTCGTGTTGGATGGGAATTTAATTTAAAAATAATTGTCAGCTCTAAGTATTTGAAACAAGCCAAAATGAAAGAACTGCCAATTTTGGGTATTTAAAAAAAATCAATATCGAAGAATTGTTGGGTTTGAGTATTTGAAAATTTGGAATCAAAGAACCATTGGTTCATGTTATTTAAAAAACCTCAAAGAACCATTGGGTTTCATGAAAGAACTGGCAAAGAACCTGAGGAGCTTTGAGCAATTATTTGATTTTTTCACAATAAATTATTTGAGAATTGGAGATATGTTGCCAATGTATAGTGGAGTTTGAAAGAAAAATCTACTTTTGTCTCTGACTTTTAGCCAATTTTGGCTAAATCCTTTTGTAAATGATTACCAATCCACTTGCATCACAAAATTGAAAAAAAAAAAAAAAACCCCTTGGTTATCAACCTTAAAAACTACCTTGATACCCGGTGAAGTTTGGTATAGTTTCTAATAATTTCCCATTATTGGATTATTCCCTTTCCTAAACCTTGTTTTATGGCATATATGAGTACATATTATTAGGAATTAAATTTTTATCTAGCCAATGAGATGGCTCAAGATGCATTGAGGAGTGTCCATCCATTTTCCTTTGTGGGGTGGGTCAAGGGGGATGGGGATATGAGGTTTGATTTCTTGGGTTTGGTGTTCCCATCATGTTCCCAAAACTTCCCAATGATGTTCCTCACCTATTCGAATGTGTTCCCCAAGATGTTCCCAATAGCATTATAGCTTAGTGCCCAATGTTTCAATTTTGGTTAATTAATTAATAATAATAATAAATAATATATATTTTTGTGATGGGGTCAATCAAAGTGGGTCCTGGCAGGGGGCCCAAAAAAAAAAAAAAAAAACAACCTTTGGGTGGACCTGATCTACCCTACACTTTAACCATGGTACACATGGTACCAGTGGCGTAGTTGTTGGCTGACCCCAAGGGTGACCCCACACTGCCCCAGGTTGGATGCCTCTGCCTTCTCAGAAAGGACGTTCAACGGAAAGTACCACATGTACCTTTCTATGTGGCAGAATTGGTAGGGGTAGATTCCGTGTAGGGTAACGGCTGAGGAGTGGGGAAGTTCCTGAAATAACTGCCCCCCACGGGGCATGAGCCAGGGTGTAATTCTTTCGGGAACTTCCCGCTCCGAGGGAGTTACCCGGCGGCGTAAAAAGCTCGAAGTTCAAGGGCTTTTACATTTTTCGTGTTCCGTTGGGCACATTTGAATTTAACCATTTTTGATGTCTGTTTTTTTTCATTTTTTTAAAATTAAAATTTTAAATAAAAAACCATTTAATACTAATTTTTGATACTTATATAGTGTTTGAAAGCGGCCCACGAGAAATTGGGATGTTAACCATGGTACCAATCTAGGTGCTGGTTCACTGACTAGGGTCAACTAGCTAGCACCCACACTGGTTACCTTCACCTACTTGAGTCAGGAGGCGTTTTTAGGTGGCCAAATTAAACCCAAGAAATGTTTGATTTGGACCTCTAGACTCTGATTTAGTCTAAGCACGGGATATATTTATGATATTCGGAAACAATTTAGATGAATTTAGGGATTTTTATTTATTTTTTAACCATGGTACTAGCGTGGGTCAGCGGTCTCACCACTTTCCTGCGAATGAGCACCCACATTGGTACCATGGTAAAAATCCCAAAATTCATTTAAATGATTTCTAAATATTTAGAAATATTCCATACTTCGACTGAATCGGGGTCTCCGAGTTCAATCGAGCATTTTTTTGGGGCTTTAATATGGTCACTAGGAGGCCTCACTTAAAAAAGGTGAAGGTACCCCAACATGGGTGCTGGTTCACCCTAGCCCCCCCCACACTGGAACCGTGGTCACCTACCTTCTTGAGCAAGGGCTCTTAGTGGCCAAATTAAACCCAAGGAATGTTAGATTTGGGCTTGGAGACCCTGATTTAAGTTAGTTCTAGCATGGGATAGATATATTTTTGATATTTAGAAACAATTTAGATAAATTCTGGGATTTATTATAGTTTTTGGCCTTGCCTACCAAGGCAACGATATTGTGTTTATGGTGCATTCACACTTGATGTTAAGTCAGTTGTAAAATGAAAATCTAGGTGGCATCCTAGGTGGCACCCGATGTTAAATGGGCCATAGCTCAATGTTAAGTGAATGCTAGCTTAACATAAAAATTTCACGGCAACTAGGTTTAAGTCCTAAATGGCTAGCATGGTGTTGAGGTACTCTACCCTAGATTCCCTAACACACACAAAGTGTGAATGCACCTTTAGATTGGTTATAGAGTAGTATAGTAGCTTAAGGATTTTTGGCCCCTAGGTAAAGTTAGGTCTATTTTTATATGAGAATTTTTGAAAGATGATATGTTGGCTCCTATTGAAACTTGAGATTAGTTCTAGAGTTATGATATCTTGAAGGATTTTGGTTTCTTTAGAGGATTTTCTTAAAGATTATGGCCATTTCAACACATGTTCATCGAATAATTAATTAATTTTGAAAAATTCATTTCAACAAATAGAGTATTCCTAAATGTTCACTATTATCCTTCACAATATATATATTTGATTTGGAAGGAAAAAATAAATTTTTTTTTCAACATTTCTGAAAATAATATAATTAGTGTCGAATTGGCCAAGGCATTAGTGTATATTTTTGAGTGGTGAAATATTTGAATTTCCATAATGATTATTCTTTTGAATTAAGATAGTTTTTTAATGTAAATGACAAGGCCACAGTGTGTCAGTGACACCCCCCCGCTTGTTTACTATGGTACCAGGGTGGGTGCTAGTTCATCATCCAAGGCTAAGTTCACCCAAGGGACGAACGAACAGACGACTGAAAATGGCGGAATCTGTCACTTGCGGTCCCAACACACCGGGGGTTAAAACTTAAACGAAAAAGCGCTATATTGCCGTTAAGGGATTACGGCGGAAAAACACCGGCGGAACTGGCGGAACGGCCAGATGTCGTCGTCGTCGTCGTCTCCCCGCCTGCCCGCCTACCTACCTACCTTCCTGCCTGCCTGCCTGCGCGCAGTATATGCTTGCGCTTTCGTATTCCTACCAACCTGGGGAGACCGCCCAGGCTTCCCTTCCCTTGCCTTTTCCTTAGAGTATGTACTCTTGCTCCTGCTGGTGCTCCTGGTTCTGCGCACTCGAGCATACTCGCCTTCGCTCCGCTGGATTTTATTTTATTTTTTCCTTCTTCTTCTTCTTCTTCCATCGATGGCAGGATTATGCTCTTTAGGAGCATTAATAGCTCACATTTTTAAAGAAAGTTTTGTTGTAGCTTTTGTTCTTGCACTTTGATTGCTTTTGAAACAAAAGGAGGTTCTTTTGGCGTGTGATTAGCACCGACTAGGGCAGAGCATTTGTGGTCTGTTCTATGATGTCGATCTCAAGTTTGAAGGATCGATCGCTTTGCTGTTGTACATCATCACGTGGAAAGCCAAGCTGCATTGTGTTTGTGTTTGCCTCGATGGGAGAGAACGGCCACGGCGTTGTTTTGTTGCTTCTATAGGTAATCGCTCTGTCGCAGGCTCGCGGAAGACAGATGGAGGCAGGCAGGCTTGCTTGCTTGCTTGTTTGCAGTGTTTGTTATTAGGTTCGTGTCATTCAGACAGATTTGTCTCTCGCCTTTGCGATGATGCATTGGCGATGACGGTGTTTTCGGAGAGTTTTTGACTGAGTTTTTTGCGCCGTTGTTTCTAGTCTTGGAAGGGGGGATCTCGTCAACAGGAATGGCAAGATCGTTTTGCGTGTCTTTCTGTTTTGCTATTGACCTAAGGGTTAGGACGCAAGCTTAGGTCCTGTGACGATCGCCGGTGGTTTTGTTTTATTGTCGATGTTGTTTTTGCCCTGGACATGGTCTAGTGGAGATGTGCGTGAAGCACCGGATTGAATGCGCACAAACGGCGGCGGCAGCAGCAGCAGTGACCAGAACTACTGCAAGAACTAGAGCATAGTGAGGTAAATGGAACCATCCTGGGCAAGTGTATTAGTGGCAGAGAATGGCATGGTAGGATGGAGATCGAGAGATGCAACAATTTTCGGGCAATGGTTGCATGAATGCAACTCGATTGACTTGGTGGACAGAGAGGAATTATGGACAGGAATGGAATGAAAACAAAGCTGGGATGTGGAGCAGGAATGCAAGAATTCAGCTTTGGAGAAAGTGTATTTTGTGACCTAGAAGTGTAGCAATTGTCAGGAAGCCAGGAGGAGGAGGAGTGGTGGGTGATTGTGCATTGGACCATGGTTGCTGCTGTGGCTCTGTCTTCTACACCAAGTTCTGCCTCTTCTATGCAGGAGGCTCAGTTGCTGGAGAAGAAGAGTGAGGGAGAGAATGGACATCACTTTGGAGGATTGCCAGCAGCAGAGAAAAGCAATACGACTGCAGTGCGAAAGCTACGAAATAGGGAGATTACCTCCAGGTACAAAGCTGCCACAGTTGCCCCTACTCCCCCAGTTGCACCACTTGTTGCTGCAGGTCGTCGAAATCCTTCTCCTCTCAGACAACCTTCTTCCCCATCTCGGCAGTCGTCTCCTGTTAGAAATCGAAGTTCTAGCTCAAATACAGTAATAACTACCACCACTGAGGTGGTTCCTGTGCGCCATCCATCTCCAAACTTAGGCCGTAGTGCAAATGCACCTGATGTTCCGAAACGGGCTTTTTCTGCTGAGAGGCGACGGCCATGGCCTGCTGTCACTTCTGATGGAAAGCTGCCATCCACGAGCTCGGTGGAAAAAGCTTTGGCCAGTGTCAAGCCTCATGCAGGAGCTGGACAGGGACCTGAACTCTGGCCATCCATGTCTGCCTCCAAGAAGGTGGTGTCCAATGGGATTCCTGTCAATGGCAGCTGGTTTGAGGGGAGAGGTGAGGAGAGCAGCCATCCCTCTGACCACACCTTAAAACCTGCAGCAAATGGCGCTCATCGATCCACTGATCCAGCTGTACGGTCTCCCCAGCGAAAAGGGTCCCCTGTCCGCCGTCAAAGTATGGATCAAGCTGAGAATGCACGTCCTGCCACAAATTTGCACATGAAACCTGACCAGCAAAGGTGGCCTGGCATCAGCAATGGCAAAGGGTTCGGGGGAGCAATGACAAGGAGTGTGGATCTTAGTATTGATAGGGAAAGGCCCCTGAGTCGGTCTGCCACGATACTGATTCAGGGTCAGCCTGGAACTGCTTCCTCTCGAAATGCTAGGCCCACTGCCTCTCGGAGCCTCACTCGATCTGTGAATGAAGGCCCGGCAATGTCTGTGGGTCAAGCAAATCTAAAGCGCAATCCCACACCTACCAAAGGCAGGGTGGGACCGGATACAACTGGTGCTCGTGAGGCTGCTGGGCGAGCTGCTGATGGTGCACAACAGAGTCACTCAACTGCAGGAGGAGATACTGCTATGCATTTGCGGCAACTGTCCCAGGATTCTGTGGCAACTGTAGACTCTTGTGTCATGCCATTTGAGAATGTGTCAGATACAGAAAGTGTCTCTTCTGGAGGCTCTGGACCAGGTTGTAGAGGAGGCCCTGGTCAGGGTACTGCTGTCCCAGCCCGTGTATGGCAAGACATGAGCAGTAAATTGAGGCGATTCTCTGAGGGAAATCAAATGCGTGCATCAGAGTCTGATATTGCAGCAGCTGGTGTCACAGGAGTGAAGGCAGTGCGACGCAGCAGGGTTGTGCCGATGGGAACCCAACAGTTACCTTCTAGTACAGCAAGTATGACTGGAAGCATGACATCACCATGGTCATTTTCTCCTGGACGGGTGATAAACAATCCTGGGTCCATTCCACAACTTCCCACTTCCCCCCAACCTACAAAGGCTTCTTCATCTCCCTTGAGAGGGTTGTCAAGTCCACAGAGGTCACGGCCTGTATCTGCTGCAACAATAGCAATTGCAGGCACTGCTCGTAATTTAGGAGGTATGATGGTGAGTTTTGGATTTGATGGACGGAGCAGAGGGAAAAAGGCACTAACTCAGCAGGAGGAGGCTATGCTTCTGCGCATTTACCACAACCGTTGGCTGCAATGGCGATTTGTGAATGCTCGTGCTGAAGCTGTCATGAGTGCCCAAAAATCAGCTGCTGAGGTGTGTACTATCCTTGAACAACTAAACACTTCTTCTATTAGCACCACTCTGCAAGCTCACTTTGCAGCACCAATGTCTTTGGACCCCTCCTGTCCTTCACTGACTGACTGAGAGCTTTGGTAGTCTGACTGGTTTCTCTCATGTAAGGTGACACACAGACATCACCTTAGGTTTCCTTTTAGTATATAAATGTGTCTGATGACCTTATTGCATCAATGGAGTTTGGGTCGATCTGGAGGTGGAGACAGTGCAAAAGAAAGCTTGTAGTTTCAATGCACATCCCTGTGTGCAGCAGTTGAACACACATGTTCCAACATTTTCTGTCTCTACATCGTGGTTAAAGAGTTTCTAGCATGGGTCACAAACATTTAGTGTTTCTGAGAAATGCTGCTCCAAAATTTGTGCAGAGGTCACTGTATAATGTCTGGCTCAAGACCTCTGAGTTGCGGAAATCTGTCGCCATGCAACGCATTAAACTTCAGCAAGCCAGACAGGCTCACAAGCTGTGGTCCATATTATCCAAACATGTAAGTTGTCAGGTTTTCACCCTTCTTACCACAAATCATGTGCTGGGTTCACTGGTGTAGTGGGAATGATTTTTCTATACCATCCATCAGTCATGTTGAGCAACTTAGTTACGTCTTGTTCTGCCCCAAAAACTGTTGTGAAAAATGTACATACTTTTCCAGATTGAATAACACATGGGCACACTGTAACATAATACTGTAGAAGTTATTTTAAAAGACATGAGACATAAATGATAAGTCTGCTTAGGTCTGCTTACACGAACTCTGAAATCAGTAGTTTTGGCATTTGTCTAAAGATTTAAAGCTTGATCTGATCAGGCAATGGGTCTGAGTCTTTGCAGGCAGCACATCTGGACAGCTGGGAAACTCTAGAGGAAGAGCACTCAAGTGCATTGACTGGAGCCATGGAGGCACTGGAAGCTGCCATCTTGAGAGTTCCTGTTACTGGGGGTGCCAAGGTAAATGGGAAAAACCACACTAATCAGTAATGACACGCACAAGAAGAGATGTGTTTGCAAGGAAGTAGTGCATTTTCTGGCAAATCCCTGCATGATTTAATGTTGGATAATAAGTTCTGCTGTACTGCAAACTGCGTTTGTTGTAAAAGTCTGTGCCCAAAAAAAGTCTTAGAAAAATAACTTGTGGGTTACTTAGAGATTTTGAAACTAAGCCTCCTAGTACAATGTGGTTCAGTTTGTGGGTGGACTGCTCTTAGATCATGCACCTGAAAGAAACACATTTTTCTGTGTTGTATATGCAGGCAGATGTACATGCAGTAGGAGATGCACTTGGATCAGCTGTTGATGTACTGAATGCTGTGGAAGTGTCTGTGACTTCTCTGTCAGCGAAGGTAAGACATTTATGGACCTGTCCGTATGGCATGATATTGTAGTTGAAGATCGTGAAGAAGCTTTTCAGTTTTGGCTTCCAAAGGTGGGTTCTGGGACAATGTCACTGTTGAGAAATTAATACATATTGTTTGCCCTTGCAGGCAGAGAGTACGGACATGTTATTATCTCAACTTGCAGAGACTTCAGCACAGGAGAGGGTTCTTTTGGAAGAGTGTGGGCATCTTTTGTCTGTTGCTGCTTCTCTAGAGGTACAATACACATTTACTGGATGACATATAGTTGGTTGGCAAGTGAACATTGAGATTGGAACAACTGTACTTGTGGAATAAGTAAATTTGCAACAGTTCTTTTAAAGTCATTGAGATATGGAACAAAAGAAAGTGATATAGGTCTTGTGAGCAAGTTACTCCTTCCTTGGACAATATATCAATTGGTTGGATCTTGTGGTTGTGATTGAGCAGGTAGAGGAGCGCAGTCTACGTACACATCTAATTCAGCTTGAATCTGAAAAAGGGCGGGCCTCAGCAACTCTGCCCATGAGTGGTAGGATGATGGCTGGCAACCATGCATGGCTGTCCACATCTTGAAGAAGGATGCACCTTGCATTTGGTGTATGAAACCAAATTTCCCACTTTTTGGCAGCAGACCCCGACTCTGGAAGACAGACAACACAGCCTCCCCCCTCCCAAAGCAGAGAGTGCTCCTCTGGAGTTCTCAGCAAGTCTGAGGCACCCAAGAAGCTATAGAGCAAGAAGGTGGGGTGGTAGTTCCAGGAATCTTACTGCATATCAAGCAGAGGAGGAGGGAGCTATGGGCAGACCTACCTTGAGTGGCTACTTCCAATTGCCTTTTGAGCTGCTCCCAAACTACACCTGTTAAGATTCTGTGATTCTGGACTTGCTCCTTTGCTGCCAAACTGATACTTGCTCTGTTATGAGCAGTACCCATGTAACATACCTAGTTTGCCAAAAGAAGGCTGGCCCTTTCCAGGCCTACGTGCCAATTCATGTTAATTTTGGACATACATGCTGTTGTTTTCTCTTGCTTGTCAGTTTCTGAATCTTCTTCCAGGGCAGTGGCCAACAGTGGATCAACATGCTTCAGCACAGCAGAACCTGGAAGGTTGGGTCACTGAAACAGACAAGTATCCCAACACTGCTCAAATCTGTTGTGTCTGCTGTATTCACAATTGCAAGTATGTGTACCACGTTGAGAGACTGAGAAAAGATCTGTCCACCTCTTTGTGTTTTGTTTGCATCTTTGTGTCCTGTCCAAGATTCTGCCACAACCCTATAATTCTTTTGTTTTCCTTGGAAGTTACTGCATTGCCCCTCCGATTCTCACCTATGACATTCTATTTGTGAAGGCACCAGGCCACTAGAGGCAAGTTTCTGCAAAGTTTCTGTTGCTGTTAAGAAAGGTCCTTTGACCAACAATGTGAATGGAAAGCTTTTGTCTTAGCATATACAGTTGCAAAGTATTTCCATCTATAGCACAAGGTTATTGAGTCTCATTTTCCAGTAGTTTCTTCCTATGTAGTATTTTGGAATTGCTGTCATTTGAGCTGTTGTCTAAAAATTGTTTTTGCTTTGAAAGAAAGCTTTCATAGCAGAGCTTACATGTTGGCAACTGACTGAAGCTCTTGAAACTTCTGGACCCATGCAGGTTTTTGAGATTTCCTGGGAAGCAGTTCAGGAGATGGGCAAAATATGGGATGTTGCAAATAATTGTGCATCAAGGAATCTGTGCTGAGGTGAGATGCTAAACATGAATTCAGATGCAAGCAAATTGAGAAGACAAAAAGATCTTGGCTTTTAGTGCTGAAGCCAAGATCTTTTGAAGGCCATAATAGTTTCAAATGCATTGTGAGAAAACTCGTAGAACCTCTGTAATGTGTGATCTGCTGAAGTGCACTGATATTCTAATTGATTAGTTGATCCCAATTTGTCAAAATCTAAGTCCTAAATGTATCTGTTTCTCAAATTTTTTGTTTTCTGATGTAAGGACTGGATGTGACTATTCTGGCAAAAAGCTGTGCAACAATTTGGACTCTACTGCTATACCAGTTTGCCATAAGACTATTTGACTGCAAGGTGGCCAGCTGCTTGGTGAGAAGTGTTTGATGATGACTGGCAAGTTGGTATGCATTCCACTCACTTTTTTTTTAATGCTTCCAAATAATTCTAAATAAGAAAACTTTACATTGGGTATGCCTCAAGAGATTTGTGCATGCTAGTTGTGTTGTGTGGTGGCACAAGGACACACCTTAAAGTCACAATGAAAACTTCAAATGTCTTATGTTATGTGGGTTGATTGTTCACAAATTTAGTTCTTTTCCTTCTACATGCCAACCTACCCAAAACAAAAATCTGAAACATGAGTTTCTCTTCAAAGAACTTGTGATTTGAAGGCTTTAAATTATTTTCCAAGAAATGATAGCCTCAAAATTTCCTTCAATTTTGGAACTAGAACCTGTTTGTTGTGTATTCCATTACATTTGTTGAAAATAGAATGCATTTCTAATTCTTTACAAGGTGAACAATCTTTTGGCAACCATATCTGGTTGTTGAATTTCACATCATGGTGAAGCAAATTACATCTGGAAGGTATTTGTTTGTAATCATGTAACTTGAATTGTTGACAATGATCCACATGAGGTGAAGATGAAAAGTATTAACATATCAATCTTGTGGCCACCTACTATTTTACCTTGAGTTCAATTCATAAACACTAGTGTAGCCTATGCCAGTGGCATAAGTGTGAATTTGTTACCCAACTAATTTCTTCTTTTCAAAACTAGTTTTTGTTATTTAGTTGAATTTCTAAGGACAAAACAAAATTCAAATTCAAATTCTCACACCTTAGCTCTAAACATTTATGAATTCACCTTCATAAAATTTGACTTATTATTGAAGTCTTTTTTAACAAGACCAAGTGTACACCCGAATTCTCCTAGGTTTTTAAGTTTTTATTTTATTGAATTTTCAATGACAAAATTGTTTAATAAGTATAAATGATATGAAACCACTTGAGTGCACCCATACTCACGGAGGCTTCCCAATGGTACCAAGATTGTGAGGGGTGCCTTCGAGCGATTGGGAGATCTAAATATGACAAACAAACAACCTTCCTTGAAAGATACATACATGTTATGTACAATTCTTCAAAATGTGGGCAAACCCATAGGCCCAACTAGAGATCACACGGTCAATGCAAAATCCCTTGGGCTAAATGATTTTCACCAAGATGTCATGGTTAACCAATGGACAGTCCATGTTTAAGTCCAAAATCCAATTGTTTTCATTTTTGCGGTGTAATATTTGGTGTAAAACTATCAACTTGAATTCACAAAATTTTAAAATTTGAAAATAAGTTCATCTAATAAACCACAATTCATTAAAATTTTGTTGTTTTTTCAATTGACTTGTGTTCTTATCATTGTAACAACAATACAACAACTCAAGTGCATCACAAACTTGCCTCCTTCAAGTATATGCGCTTTTACGACACTTTCATAATGTGTTTAAAATTAAGTATCAACAAAATGTTAATACAATCATTGATAAGTATGATGTTGTGACGACATTATAACGTATTGTGTTGATTGATCGTTAAGTATATTACAATGTCATTACAACATCATATTAACGATTAATTAAAATTTCATTAACATTTAGTCTTAAACACATTGTTAAAATATTGTAAAATCATATATACATGGAAGGGGTAAGTTTATGATGTGGTTCACATTGATAACAAGCTAGCTTATGCCACTATCAATTTTGGCACTCAAGTGTCAAAATGATTACTTTGGGGGGTGACAAGGCATTTGAATATCTCACTTTTTGATTTCCAAGTTTTTGACATAATAACGAGCTTAAAATTCCTGTAAGCCAATGCCATGTGTTCCCCTCTTTGCAAATACATGTGACACATGTGAAGACACTAATGATGATGAACACGATTTGGATGATTTATTTGAAGGTGTTGAACTTATGAAAATTGATGGCCAAGTGTATTGGAGTTTGAAGCTTAGAGAGAAAGCATTATATATATCTATAGTTCATATTTTTCGAGTAACCTTTTAAAATGTTACCTATATTGTATTTTCAGTTTTTTACATATTTAATTGAAGCATAACTTATTGAAATTAAGTTTTTTTTCCCCCCCCCCTCCCATTATTAAGCAAATTCGATGTAAAATTATTCGGAAATTTCAGACACATCAAGAAATATTTCCGAAAAAATTCAACAAGGAAAATTTGAATTAATATGTGTCAAATCTGGTATCAACATAAGGATAGCTATTCCTTACAAGTATAAAGGTTGATGTTAGAAAAACCATTGATTTTAGAGATGGTACTTTAGGTTGTGAAAAGAGCATCTTCACCCACATCAATTTGAATGGCCTGTACAATGTATAACCTATAAAGAATGTCAAATTGAGTTTGAACTTGTAAATATGCATAGGATGCAGTCAGTGCTTTTTCTTTTCAATTTTGTGATGTTGGTAAAGTGGTGATCATCCATGAGACAATGTAGCCAAATCTGGCTACCTGAAAATACAAACATTGAAAGTAAAAATATTTGAGCATCCTTCTATATTGTTTGCTATCTACTCAAACTTAACAAAAAAAAGCCGGAGATTTTTATTTTTATTTATTTATCATCATGGGAAAGAAAAATCATCAGCTGGAAAAAAAAATTACTATATACAATAATCTCCAAAAGCGTCAATAAAAGAAAATGATTGTGTTTGATTGGCCGGGGGGTGTTTGCATTGAAATAGTCTCATTTTATATGGTTAAAATTTTCATGTTTACAGGTGTTGATGGGGAAATAATGAGCACTCTATGTTGGCTGTAATAAATATGGTGTATAGGCTGAAATAGGCTGTTGTGGGTGATGATAATATAGGTAAGCACTTGAGATGATTTTTTGTCTTTTACTACGAGAGAACAAGGATGGTGTCACACCATGGCCTTTGCCATTTACATTAAAAAGTATCTTAAGGCAAAAGAAGAATTATGGAAACTCAAATATTTCACCATGCAAAAATATACCTAATCTTCAAAAAAAGCTCTAAAAGAAACCAAAACATCCTTCAAGATATTACAACTCTGTAACTAATCTCAAGTTTCAACACAAGCCAAAATACCCTCTTTCAAAAATCCCTCATATAAAAATAGACTTATTATTATTATTACCTAGGAGCCAGAATCCCTTAAGCTACTATACTATAAAATGAATCTAAACACAATATGCTTGCCTTTAGTAGGCAAGGCCACTAAAAACAGAAAGCAACCACAGAAGAGCAAAGCAATGCTGCAGAGGAAAAGCTCCATCCAACTCAAGATGCTTCTTGAGTCTTTTACTCTTATCCAGAAGACTAAATGATGAAGATAGAGAGATCTTTGTCCATGAATACCCAGACTCATGATGATGGGCATGCAATAAAACTGCTATTTCTTTAGACATTCTAAGAGTGTCTTTACTCACACCCTCTATTTGGGCCTCTATTAGTGTTTATGACATCCAACATGAAATGCAGTGTTTTTAACCGTGTCTTTATGGTCAATGAAATTGTTGGATTTGGTGAATTTTTATGACAATTAAAAATATGTAATAGGGTTTCGTAGGTTTGTGAGAATTTTAGAGGGCCAATGGAAATGCTAGAAAGGGATCATTCTTTTCAATGTTTGGCAGAATACAGTTGCTTGTGTGCGCGCCTGAAGATGGTTTTTTTTTCAGTCCAACTATATTGCTGGATTTGGTGGTGTGAATTTGATTTCTTAGTTATTTTGAGTGAACTAACAGTTCAATGTGTAATAGCTATTTACCAATAGGGTTCTAGCACATTACTTGTGCACTTTGTTTTAATGAATATTTTAATGTAGCATATGTGGTGATCATCCGTAGGAAGATGGTGAAAAAAAAATGATCATTCCTAGAAAGATTTAGCCAAATCTGGCTATAAACTAGATATGGAGTGAGTATGAATCTCTAATCAAAACCTTCTATATTTATGGCTACACATTGAAAACCAAATATAGAAATTTGGTGACTTTTACTATCTTTTTTTCTCACTTCTGGCAATTGAAACTTTTCAAAGTCACTTCATTTTTGACAATTTGATTTCTAATATTGCTTTTGGTGAAATTCTAAAAATTAAATAAATAAATTATTAAACAAATAATTAAAAAAAACCTTATACAATGCTAATCATTCCCCACCATCCCCATGCATAAACATGAAAAACAGTACCATATAAAGTGTCAAGCAATGTCACCACCTGGGCCAATTATTATAGTTGACCAATAAAAAAAACTCAATTCATCATACAGGCCCCCTTGAAAGGCACTGTATCAAGGGCCTATCAACAGGTCCAAAGTGAGTTTTTTCACACTAATTGAGTAGTATTCTTCATCCCAAATACAGTTTTCCAGGCTAGTTTAGTGCTACAGGTGAAGATGCTCTTTGAACTATCATTTCTTTGAAGGTTCTCTCCCATGCTTTAAATTTGATAGTACTCTGAATTTCAACATCCTTTAGGCCATCACTACTAGTGCTGAGAGTTGTAACTGGTGGCCCAAGATATTATACTGTGGTCCCTGGTTACTGTAGACCTTCCTCTCTCACTCTCTCTGTCTCTCTCTTTGTGCCATTAGTAATGCTTTTTTGGAAGGTCCCGAAGCAACCCAAATCCTGTGTTCTGATGGTCCTTCCAACTACTTGCCCATTTTCCATAGCTTTTTGTGTGCAAGTTTTGTCCTCAAACAATGTGCTCCTTCCCCCCACCCTGCTACATCAAAGTGATGAGCATTTGCTACTTCAGGCTTTCCAACTGTTGGTGAATAGTGAAGCTTGCTATGCTGGAAGCCTCTGCACATTCCAAGTATGGTAATGTCCAAAAGTACAGCTTCTTGGATGGACACACATCTGCAACAGGAGGTAGTTGTTATTGCTGACAGAAACAGAACCCTCTGCAACCAACACCCACATAAACACACTCCCTTCCCCCTCCCCCCTCTGCAACATATCTCTCTTGTGCATTCTCCTGAGTTGGGATAACCTCCCCGACCCCCCCCCCCCCACCCCCCCCACCCCTCCCCTCTCCTCTCACCCACT
>Ga0116231_10003726_pt1 | contig 31372 bp, 28 predicted proteins | sample S1TSphgellanicum_2_FD_89695 | JGI IMG/M metagenome (GOLD analysis project Ga0116231, IMG submission 89695) | Host-associated microbial communities from peat moss isolated from Minnesota, USA - S1T2_Fd - Sphagnum magellanicum MG | ecosystem: Host-associated > Plants > Peat moss > Unclassified... | reverse complement strand
GGGAGAGGGCTGGGGAGAGGGTGGCCGCCATGGGCATGGTGCCAATCGCGTCGACCCTCTCCCCCACCCCTCTCCCACTTTGTGGGAGAGGGGAGAGAAATCTGCCCCCTCTCCTGCGCCAGCGGGAGAGGGCTGGGGAGAGGGTGGCCGCCACGGGCATGGTGCCAATCGCGTCGACCCTCTCCCGCACGCGGAAGAGGACTCCATCGGCTAGCGATTCACCCACCGGCGGATGACCCACGCAAGAAACGGCGACGAGCGCGTTTGCATGTACGCGTCGGCCGCCTTGCGCATCGCCGAGCCCTGGGTTGGATAGGCGTGCAGCACGCCGGCCAGCGTGCGCAAGCCGATGCCGGCGACCATGGCCAGCGAGAGCGTGTTGATCGCGTCGCCGGCATGGCGCGCGACGATGGTCGCGCCCAGGATCCGGTCGCTGCCTTCGCGCAGGTGGATCTTCACGAATCCCTTTTCCTCGCCGTCCGTCATGGCGCGGTCGATCTCGTGCATCGGAATCGTGAAGGTCTTCACCGGAATCCCGCGCTCGCGCGCCTGGCGTACATAGAGCCCGACGTGGGCGATTTCCGGGTCGGTGTACGTGCACCACGGGATCGTCAGTGCGCTCATGCGCTGGCGCCCCAGGACCAGCGCATTGCGCACGGCGATGCGCGCCGAGGCCTCCGCCGTGCTGGTGAACTTGTGCTCCAGGCAGACATCGCCGGCGGCATAGATGCGCGGATTGCTCGTGCGCAGGAAATCGTCCACGTGCACGCCGCTGTCCTCGTCGAACGCGACCCCGGCGGCCTCCAGGTCCAGCCCGCTGACGGCCGGCACGCGGCCGATGCCGGTCAGGATCTCGTCGACGACCGTGGTCGCGACGTTGCCCTCGTTGGTCAGCTCGACGCGCTTGCGGCCTCCTTCCAGGCGCACCGTGGCGGCGTTGCAGTTCAGGTGGATTTCCACGCCGTCGTGCGCCATCGCATCGGAGACCATCTGCGCGGCGTCGCGCTCCTCCTGCGGCAGGAACAGCGGCTCCCGGTGCGCGATCAGGGTCCGCGTCCCCAGGCGGGCGAACATCTGCGCAAGCTCGCAGCCGAGCGGTCCACCGCCGATGACGAGCAGGCTCGGCGGCAGTTGCCGGAGCTTGAACACGGTCTCGCTCGTCAGGTATCCGGCCTCGTCCAGGCCCGGTATCTCGGGCAGCAGCGGATGCGATCCGGTGGCGATGATCGCCTTGCGAAACCGCAGCCGGCGTCCGTCGACCTCGACCGCGTCCGGCCCGACGAAGCGCGCTTTGCCAAAATACAGGTCGATACCCTCGGCGACGACGCCGGAGGCGGAGGCCTTGCGGCCGATCCGGGCGCGGATGCGGTGCATGCGTTCGACGATGGCCGGGAAGTCGACCGCCACGCCGGACGGCGGCACGCCGCCGAAGTACTGCGCATGGTGCATCTCGGCGTATAGCCGCGAGGTGCGGATCATCGTCTTGGACGGGATGCAGCCGTGATTTAGGCAGCCACCGCCCAGTTCGTGGTGCTCGATCAGTGCCACGCGGGCACCCAGTGCCCTGGCCGTGCGCGCGGCGACCAGGCCGCCCGGACCGGCGCCGATCACGAGCAGGTGATAGGGTCCATCGGCCACGGGATTGCGCCAGCCCCGCGGAGCGCCGTTGACCTCGTCGTCCTGCGCCTCGATCGGCGGCGCGGGCATGCCCAGCAGCGCGGAGACGGCGGACATCGCGCCTAGCCCGCTCGCCCGAGCCAACCGCCCTGGAATCCGGCACGCTGCAGTCCCGAACGCAGCCAGCGGTTGCGCCGTCCCAGGCGCCACGGCAGCTCCGAGCGGAAGTTCTCGACCATCAGCACGATCAAACCCTGGTCGAGACCGGATTCGCCGGTCGAGATCCAGCCGCCCGGAGCATTGGCGGTCGCATTGAAGCCGCTGGCGTGCACGGTGCGGCCGTCGGGGCGCAGCCGCAGCAGTTCGCGGACGGCAGGCAGCGCGATCTCGGGCGCAAATACCAGGGAGGAGAGGGTGGCCGGACCCGAAAGGGTGCCGTCGTCCGGCCCGTAGGGCACGCCCCGCGCGGCATAGCCGAAGAACGCCTGGTCACGCCCAGCGACGACTTGCGGCTCGACGCTGGGGCCGTCGCCGGCCGACAGGCCCCAGCAGTCCTGGCCGTATCCGGTGAATCCGCCCGGGTTGCGCATCGCATAGGCGCGCTGGACCCAGGCCGCGCGCCGGCTGTTCTCGAAATAATCGCAATCCTTCTCGCGCATGAAGCGGTCGCGCAGCTCGCGAAAATCGATCCAGGCGTGCGAGAACTCGTGGATGAAGAGGGGCCCGGCCATCAGCAGGTCGTAGCCGTACAGATTCTCCCACTGGTAGGTGAGCGTCCAGTTCTCGAAGCTCGCCGCCGTGATCGGGTGGGTGGGCGATCCCAGGCCGAGCACGTAGAGCAACAGGCACTCGTTATAGCCCTCCCAGGCGTAGTGCAGGAATCCGCTCTCCGGCTTCCAGCCCAGCGTGACGGCCGTGCCCTCGCCTTGCGACCAGCGCCAGTCCACCCTGCGGTACAGCGCATCGGCCAGCCGGCGCAGTTCCACCTCGGCCGCATCGGCACGATCGAAATACGTGGCCGCGCTGAGCATGCCGGCGACGAGAAAGGCCGTGTCGATGCCCGAGACCTCCGACTGCCAGGTCCGCGTGCCGCTCGCCATGTCGAGGAAGTGGAAGTAAAAGCCCCGGTAGCCGGTCGCGTCCGGGTTGCCGGACTGGTCGCTGGCCCAGAAGAAGCGGAGCGCCGCGAGGACCCGCCGCGCGGCATCGGCGCGTTCGATCCAGCCGCGCTCGGCGCCGATCGGGAAGGCGGACAGGGCGAAGCCGACCACGGCGATGCTCGAGGGCGAGCCTGCGCTCGAACGGTCGGCGACCAGGCCGTTGTGCGGATTGGCGTGCGCGAGGAAGTAGTCGAATGCGGCACGCTGCAGCGTGTCGAGCATCGCCTCGTCGTCGGCGACGCTGCGGCCAAGCCCGTGCCGGACGCCGGCGGCCGCTGCCGACACGCTCAGGGCGCCGGCTTGCCGGCGCGCCGGACGTACGTCGTGCTCATGGACGGCGCATCCACGGTGACGCGTGCCGTTCGCGCGTCGGGTTCATGACGGGTCCCGTGAGCTCATCCGGGGTTGTGCCAGCCGCCCGTTGCCTCGACGAGATGATCGGCGGCCGCCGGCCCCCAGCTGCCTTGCGCATAGGGGACCACCGTGGGCGGCGCGGCGAGCAGCGGCTCGACCACGGCCCAGGACGCCTCGACCGCGTCTTCGCGCGCGAACAAGGCCGGGTCGCCGGCCATCGCGTCCCCGAGCAGCCGGTCATAGGGCGCCTCCTCGTCGTCCTGCGCATCGGCGAGCACGAGTTCGCGCCGGTCGCCCAGGTAGGGCTTGCCCGGGCGCTTGACGCGGGCCGCCAGGGCGATCGCCGAATGCGGCGAAAGGCGAAAGCGCAGGTAGCTGGCGCCTGCCCCGGCCGGGCTCGCGTCCTCGAACAGCCGCACGGGCGGCGGGTCGAGGCGGACGAGAACCTCGCATGCCGTCGTCGGCAGGAACTTGCCCGAGCGCAGGAACCAGGGCACGCCGCTCCAGCGCCAGGTGTCGATGTGCAGGCGCAGTGCGCAGTAGGTCTCGACATCGGAGCCGGATGCGACCATCGCTTCGTCGCGGTAGCCCGCGTACTGGCCGCGCACGAGTTCGTCCGGATGCGCGGGCCGGATCGCCTCGACGAGCTTGAGCTTCTCGGCGTTCACGGCCGAGTAGTCGCGCCGTCCCGGCGGCTCCATGGCCAGCAGGGCGACGATCTGCAGCATGTGGTTCTGCACCACGTCGCGCAGGCAACCGGCGGTCTCGTAGAACGCACCGCGGGTCTGCACGCCGAACTCCTCGGCCAGCGTGATCTGGACGCTCGCCACATGGTTGCGGTTCCAGATCGGCTCGAGGAAGGAATTGGCCAAGCGAAAGTACAGGATGTTCATGATCGCTTCCTTGCCCAGGAAGTGATCGATGCGGAAGATCGATTCCTCGGGAAACACCGCGAGCGTGACGCGGTTGAGTTCCCGCGCCGACGCCAGATCGCGTCCGAACGGCTTTTCGACGATGACCCGTGCTCCGCTGGCGAGGCCGGCAGCGCCCAGGCCCCGGATGACGACCGGAAACAGCTCCGGCGGGATCGCCAGGTAATGGGCGGGATGCGCATGGCCGGACAGCGCCTGCTTGAGCGCCTGGTACGTGGCGGGCGCCGCGTAGTCGCCGCTGACGTATCGCAGCAGCGCCAGCAGGGCATCGATTGCCTTGGCGTCGGCAGCGGGGTCGGCCGATTCGATGCTCTTCCTGGCGTGCTCGCGCAGCTGCTCGGTCGTCCAGTTGCGCAGGGCAACGCCGACCACGGGCACCTCGAGCGCGCCGCGCAGGTGGAGGGCGAACAGCGCGGGAAAGATCTTCTTGAACGCGAGGTCGCCGGTGGCGCCGAAGACCACCAGCGCGTCCGACGCCTCGGCGTGCGCGCCGTCCCGTCGGTTCACGCTAGGCCTTCGGGTCCGGCGTGCCGCCGGATGCCTCGACATGGCCGCCGAACTCCTGGCGCATCGCCGACAGCAGCCGGTTGGCGAAGTCGGCCTCGCCGCGCGAGGTGAAGCGCGAATACAGCGCCGCGCTCAGCACGGGCGTGGGGACGGCCTCGTCGATCGCTGCCTGGATCGTCCAGCGCCCTTCGCCGGAGTCGGAAACATCGCCGTGAAATTTCGCCAGCGAGGAATCGGCGGCAAGCGCGGTGGCCGTCAGGTCGAGGAGCCAGGACGATATGACGCTGCCGCGGCGCCAGACCTCGGCGATCTGCGCCAGGTTGAGCTCGTACTGGTACAACTGCGGATCGCGCAGCGGGGTCGTCTCCGCATCGCTGGCAACCGGGTGCAAGCCGACGTTGGCATGGCGCAGGACGTTCAGGCCTTCCGCATAGGCGGCCATGATGCCGTATTCGATGCCGTTATGGACCATCTTCACGAAGTGTCCCGAACCGTGCGGGCCGCAGTGAAGATAGCCCTGGTCGGCGGTGTCGGTCCCGGCGCGTCGCCCCGGTGTGGGCGGCGCGGACCCCAGGCCGGGAGCAAGTGCGGCGAAGATCGGCTGCAGGTGCTTCACGACCGCCTCGCTGCCGCCGATCATCAGGCAATAACCGCGCTCGACACCGGCCACGCCGCCGCTCGTGCCCACGTCGACATAGTGCACGCCCGCCGCCTGGAGCTGCGACGCGCGCCTCAGGTCGTCGCGGTAGTACGAATTGCCGCCGTCGATGACGATGTCGTCCTTCGACAGCAGCGGCGTCAATGCCACCAGCGCGGCATCGACCGCCGCCGCCGGCACCATCAGCCAGATGGCGCGCGGCGGCTCCAGCGCGTCGACCAGGGCGCCGAGCGAAGCGGCGCCCTTGGCGCCCCCGGCGACCGCGCGTGCGATCGCCGCGGCATGCGTGTCATGGACGACGCAATCGATTCCGGCCCGCGCCAGCCGCGTGCTCATGTTCGCACCCATGCGGCCGAGGCCGATCATGCCGAGCTGCATTTTGATCCTCCGGGTCGGTGTCAGGGAAGCGATCGAACCGCGCCCGACAGGCTAGTTGCAACGCGAATGCCGATCTGTGCGATGGCGCACCGCGTGTCCGGGATTTGCCGGGCACCGCCGTGCCGATGTGCATGGCGTGCCGCCGTGAGCTCGACCCTGATCCGCATTCGACAACACCATCCCGCAGAAGAGCGTGGGCTCTTGCATCGAAAGACGCAGGAAAGAAGAGGGCGGCGACCGCGAACATCGATGGGAGATCTGCGCCCGGCAGCCGAGCGCGCAGATCCGAGCGCGACGACCCCACTGTGCGATACCGCACAGATCATGCGCCGATTTGCCGGTGAAATCCCGATGGCGATGCCATTTCGATCTGCCCTGAGAAATCCAACGACGCGAGCCGGGGAGTGCGACGATGAACGCGACTTGCAGTCCCAGGGACAATCGCCTGCTCGGCGCGCTTCCGGAATCCGAGTTGCAGATACTGCTGCCGGACCTGGAACCGGTCGAGTTGCCGCTGGCGCAGGCGATGTACGAAGCCGGCGACACCATGACGCACGCCTACTTTCCAACCACCGCGATCATATCGCTGCTGCACGTGATGGAGTCCGGCGAGTCGGCCGAGATCGGCGTGGTCGGCAACGAGGGCGTGGTCGGCATCTCCTTGTTCATGGGCGGCGGCTCCACCCCGAGCCGGGCGGTCGTGCAGAGCGCCGGCCGCGGTTTTCGCCTGCGGTCGCGTATCGTCAAGGAGCAATTCGACCGGCTCGGTCCGCTGATGCACCTGCTGTTGCGCTATACGCAGGCACTGATGACGCAGATGGCGCAGACCGCCGCCTGCAATCGCCATCATTCGCTGGATCAGCAGCTTTGCCGCTGGCTCCTGCTCAGCCTGGATCGCCTGCCGGGACACAGCCTGTTCATGACGCAGGTGCTCATCGCCAACATGCTCGGCGTGCGTCGCGAGGGCGTCACGGCCGCGGCGCTGACGCTCCAGAGGGCAGGCCTGATCCGGTACGCGCGCGGCCACATCGACGTGCTGGACCGTCGCGGCCTCGAAGGGCGAACCTGTGAATGCTACCGGGTCGTCAAGAGCGAGTACGACCGCTTGCTGCCGGCATTGAAGCGACTGCCGGAATCGCCTAGGCAAGTGCCTGCGGCGGGTGCGGCGCACGCGTCCCTGTCCGCATAGGCACGACGCGCGCGCTGCGCTGGCACGCGCCAGCCGGAGGGCCGGGCTGGCGGTGGGTGCTGGCGTGCGCAGGCGGGGTGGCCACAGCGCCTGTCCTGGCTGCCATAATGGGAAGGCATTCCTCGACCCCTGCCATCCGTGCCGCCGCAACGCCTCGTTCACTCGCCCAGCCTCGGCCGCGCGGCCGCTGCTTTGCTGCTGGCGAGCGCGGTGGCGCCGTCCCTCTCGGACGCACGACCGCCGCCCGCTCCATCCGCCGCGCCGACGGCGAGCGCGCACGACTATCGCGACAACGGCTACGACTACTTTGTCGTCGGCGATCCCGGCGCGCCGCGCGCGGCGCACACCGAACTGGGCTTGGCGCTGATGGGTGGCGGCGGCAGCGTGGACGAGGCGTTTCGATTCATCGCCCGGCGTGCCGGTGGCGGCCATATCGTGGTCCTGGGCGCGGCGGGCGACCCGGGCTTCGACGCCAGTGACGGCAAGTACGGGCTGGGGTTCGCCCAGCGATGGGGGCCGGTCGTCTCGGCCGAAACGATCATCTTCCATGATCGCCGGGCGGCATTCGATCCGCGCGTGATCGCCGTGCTGCGCGGCGCCGACGGCATCTTCCTCATGGGCGGCGACCAGGCCAACTACATCCGCTACTGGAAGGGTACGCCGGTGCAGCAGATGCTCGACGCGCACGTGCGCGCCGGCCGGCCGATCGGCGGCAGCAGTGCCGGGCTGGCGATCCTCGGCCAGTACAGCTACGGCGCGCTCGACGGCGGGAGCATGGAGTCCAGGACCGCGCTCGCCGACCCGTTCGACCCGGGGGTGACGCTCGAGGCCGACTTCCTTCACCTGCCCTGGATGGAAGGCGTGGTCACCGATACGCACTTCTCGCAGCGCTGCCGCCTGGGTCGCTTGAGCGCCTTCGTCGCGCGGCTCGGTGCGGACCATCCCGCGCAGGCGATCCTCGGCATCGGTGTCGACGAAAGAACGGCCCTGCTGGTCGACGCCGACGGCATCGGGCGGATCGCCGCCGGATCATCCGGCAGTGCCTGGCTGCTGATGCCCGGCAAGCCGGCGCGCACCTTGATCAAGGGCCAGCCGCTGTCGATCGAGGATCTGCGCGTGCTGCGCGTGGACCAGGGCGGCAGCATCGACCTGCGTACGCACGCGGTCGCGCACGCCAGCGCCGAGACCAGCGTGTCGATCGACCACGGCAAGCTGACACAGGAGTCGATCGCCTCGCCGATCTTCCTGCGCGCCTCCGCGCCCGCGGACGAGAGCCGGCGGGACGATGGCCGCCGCCACTACGCCCGGGCCGGCGCCGGCCGGCGCGAGGCTGGCCGACCGCGGCAGGCGACCGCCAGCCTGGCGCAGCGCGCGCGCGCTGCCCTCGTATCGTCGGCAGGCTGAGGATCCTTACCCCGCCAGGCGCCACGCGCAAGCGGGCCGGGAACGAAAACGGCGCCCGGAGGCGCCGCATCGTGCGACCCGGCTGACTATCTGTCGGCTCGGCACCGCTGGAGCGCATTGTGCAGCGCGGGCCGCGCGCGCGATGCCGCGAAAGGCGGTGTCCTTGCGCCGTACTTCGCCGTCTTCGCCGGACGCCTGCCGCTGGGATGGCTGCGGTGCGAGTGGCCCCTTTCGTGGTCAATTTGATCGATCGCGATCCCGGCCAGCGGCCAGAATCGCGACGTGATCCAGGCTGTGTCTCGCGTCGCCGCGCCGGCGGGTGGGCTGCCTGGTCCCTGCGTTACCCGAGCGCCCCGGCGGGCGCTGCAGGCGCAACTTCCCCATTCGCAGACGGTCGCCCGGATTACGCCATGAAGATCGAAAATCTCCCACCGCCCGAGGGCGGCCCGGAGCCGCTCAAGGCCAGGGAGCCCGGATCGCCGGTCGAGGTGAAGATCCAGTGGCCCTCGCCGCCGTACGGCGGCTATCCGGGCTCGAGCGAACACCAGCAGCCGATGCCCTGCATGATCCTGGGGCTCAAGGGAAGCATCTCCCGCGCGCGGCTCCATGCGATCAACTTCGAGGCGCGCAAGGCCCTGGTGCAGTACGCGAGCAACGGGCCGCTCCTGGTGCAGCGCTTCGACCAGTTCCTCAGCCTGACGCTGGCCGAACCGCTGGAACCGAGAGCCCGGCCCGGCGCCGCCCTGCGCGACGACGCGAGCGCCGCCCTCCTCGAGCGGCCGCGCATGAACTACAAGGTCGGGCTGCGCAACGGCCACAACGCCACGGGCACGACGATCGGCTACCTCGAGCGGCACGGCGGCCTGTTCCTGTTCCCCCCGGTCGACGACCAGGACCGCGTGATCCGCACCTACGTGCCGAGGGAATCCTGCGTGAGCCAGGAGCTGGGCGAGCCGATCGGCAAGATGCTCGTCGAGCAGCAGTCGGTGACCCCGGAGGCAGTCGAGCGCGTGGCCGCGCTGCAGCAGGAACTGCGCACGCAGAAGGTCGGCGAGATCCTCGTCAAGCACCAGGTGGTCACGGCGGAGGAACTGCGCAAGGCGCTCGAACTGCAGGCCAACCGCCCGGTGATGCGCGTGGGCGAGGCGCTGGTCGAACTGGGGCTGATCCGCCCGGAGCAGATCGAGGCGGCGCTGGCGCTGCAGAAGGACGACCGCTCGGCACCGCTGGGCGAGCTGCTCGTGCGCCAGAACCTGATCACGCGCGACGACCTGCGCAACGCCCTGGCGCGCAAGATGGGCTACCCGATCGTCGATGTCGCCAAGTTCTCCTGCGACGTGGCGGCCCTGCGGCGCGTGCCCGTGGCGGTGGCGCGGCGCCTGCACGTGCTGCCGCTGGTCCTGAACGACAACTCGCTGGTGGTGGCGATCGAGGACGTGACGCGCCGCAGCGTGCTCGATGAACTCGAGTTCATCACCCAGAGCAACGTGGTCGCGGCGCTGGCGATGACCAGCGACATCGACGAGGCGCTGGGCACGGCCTATGCGCGGCTCGGCCTGGCCGAGGCCGGACCGGCCACCGCCGACGATGGCGCCGACGGCGGCGATGCCAATGACATGGGCAAGCTCACCGAGAGCCTGGAGCGCGAGGTCGTCGAGACGCAGGGCCACGGCGAGGAGCCGCAGATCGAGCAGAGCGACAACTCGCTCGTGCGCCTGATCAACCAGATGATCGTCGAGGCGCACGCCGAGGGCGCCTCGGACATCCATATCGAGTGCAATCCCGGGCGCGACAAGGTCAAGATCCGCTTTCGCAAGGATGGCGCGCTGCGGCCGTACGTCGAGCTGCCCAGCAGCTACCGCAATGCCCTGCTCTCGCGCATCAAGATCATGTGCGAGCTCGACATCTCCGAGCGGCGCAAGCCCCAGGACGGCAAGATCAACTTCGCGCGCTTCTCGCCGCAGCACAAGCTCGAGCTGCGCGTGGCGACGATCCCGACCAACAACGGCCTGGAGGACGTCGTCATGCGCCTGCTGGCCTCGGCCAAGCCGATCCCACTCGACGCCGTGGGGCTGAGCCCGAAGAACCTGGCCAAGCTCAAGCCCATGATCGAGCGGCCCTACGGGCTCGTGCTGTGCGTCGGCCCCACCGGCTCGGGCAAGACCACCACGCTGCATTCGGCGCTGGGCTACATCAACCGTCCCGACCGCAAGATCTGGACCGCGGAGGATCCGGTCGAGATCACGCAGGCGGGCCTGCGCCAGGTGCAGGTGAATCCGAAGATCGACTGGACCTTCGCGCGGGCGCTGCGCGCGTTCCTGCGTGCCGACCCGGATGTGATCATGGTCGGCGAGGTCCGCGACCAGGAGACCGCGCACATCGTGGTCGAGGCCTCGCTCACCGGCCACCTGGTGCTCTCGACGCTGCACACCAACACCGCCCCCGAGACCGTCACGCGCCTGCTGGACATGGGCCTGGACACCTTCAACTTCGCCGACGCGCTGATCGGCGTGCTGGCCCAGCGCCTCGTGCGCCGGGTCTGCAAGCACTGCCGCGCGGAACGGCCGGCGACGGCGGTCGAGATCGACGATCTGCTCAACGACTACCTGTATTCGGCGCCCGAGGGCGCGGCCGAGCTCACGCGCGAAGCGCTGCTTGCCGACTGGCACCAGCGCTTTGCCAAGGACGGCCACCTGATGACCTACCAGGCCATGGGGTGCAAGCAATGCAGTGGCAGCGGCCTGAAGGGGCGCCTGGGCATCCATGAACTGATGGCCAACGACCGCGACGTGCGCCGGCTCATACAGAGCCGCGCCACGGCGACGGAACTGCAGGCCGGCGCGATGCGCAACGGCATGCGCACGCTGCGCCAGGACGGCATCGAACGCGTGCTGCAGGGGCTCACGACCATGGACGAGGTGCGCGCCACCAGCGCCGCATTCTGATCGGGACGAGGGTCGGCGCGGCTACGCGACCGCCGTGGGCGCCCGGAACGCGAAGGCGAAGAAGGCGGCCACCCCCAGGAAGCCGAATGCCACGACGTAGTTCCAGGCGAGCTTCTCCTTGAGGAACAGCACGGCGAAGAACATGAAGATCGTCAGCGTGACGACCTCTTGGATGATCTTGAGCTGGAAGCCGGAGAACTCGAGGAATCCCAGGCGATTGGCCGGCACGGCCAGGCAGTATTCGAAGAGCGCGATGCCCCAGGACACCACGATGGCTTTCCAGAGCGGCCAGTCGTGGCCGTACTTGAGGTGCCCGTACCAGGCGAAGGTCATGAAGATGTTCGAGAAGGTCAGCAGCAGGACGGTTTTCATGGCTGGGCGTCGGCAGGTGCGGTGGCGCGGGTTTCGGGCATCAGAAAGTACAGGATTGCCAAGGCGAGCGCCGCGGCCCGCGTGAGCAAAGGCAGGCCCGCATCATGGCCGAATCGTCACACGATGGATCCGGCCACCACCGGCGCGTCGCGGCGCCAATGCCCACCGCCGCGCCGCTGGCGCGTTGAGAGCGGGCCTGGTCCGGCGGCCGGGGCCGACTTGCCCGAACGCAGCGGAGCGTGTCTCATACGCCCATGAAGATCGGCGTGCTGGGCGCGGGGGCGGTCGGTTGCTATTACGGCGCGATGCTGGCGCGCGCCGGCCACGAGGTGCTGCTGGTCGGCCGGCCGCAGCACGTGGACGCCGTGCGCCGCGACGGATTGCTGCTGCAGACGCAGGCCGCGCGCGAGTACGTGCCGATGCGCGCCAGCGTCGACATCGGCGAGCTGCGCGGCAGCGCCCTCGTGCTCTTTTGCGTCAAGTCGACCGACACCGTGCCCGCGGGAGCGCAACTGGCCCCGGTACTGGACGCGCAGGCGCTGGTCCTGTGCCTGCAAAACGGTGTCGACAATGCACCCCGCCTGCAGGCGCTGCTGCCCTGCGTCGCGGCGCCGGCCATCGTCTACGTGGCCGCCGGGATGGCCGGACCCGGGCACGTCCGCCATCATGGCCGCGGCGACCTCGTCGTCGGACCGGCACCGGGCGGCGCGCAGTTTGCCGGGCTGTTCGAAGCGGCGGGCGTACCGGTGCGCGTCTCGGATGCGCTCGAAGGCGAGCTCTGGGGCAAGCTCGTCATCAACTGCGCGTACAACGCGCTCTCGGCGATCGCGCGCCTGCCCTATGGCCGGCTGGTGCAGGGCGAGGGCGTCCCGGACCTGATGCAGGCCGTGGTGCAGGAGTGCATGGCCGTGGCTCAGGCCGAGGGGGTGCAGGTGCCCGGCGACATCCTGCACGAGGTGCGCGCGATCGCCGGCTCGATGGCGGGACAGCACTCCTCGACGGGCCAGGACCTGGCCCGCGGCAAGCGTACCGAGATCGATCATCTCAATGGCTACGTGGCGCGCCGCGGCGCGGCGCTGGGCGTGCCCACGCCCGTGAACCGGACCCTGCAAGTGGTGGTGAAGCTGCTCGAAGCGCCGCCGTCGGGCTAGGGGTTTGCGCGGCCGACGTTTCGGCCGCTGCGGCGTTTGAAGTTCCCCTCTTCGCGCACGCTCCTAGCGCTTGGCATCGGCGGCCGGCGGTGCAGGCGCCCTGGCCTTGGTGCGCGGCTTGGCGGTGGCAGGTTTGGCGACGCGGGCGGCGGCGGCGGCGGGGGCTTGCGCGGCGGCAGCATGCGCCTGGCGCTCGTCGAAGGCCACGCGCGATTGCTCGATCGCCGCCAGGTTGGCGAAGACCCAGTTGCCCAGGAGTTCGACCGATTCGCGCAGCGAATGCCCCAGCGGCGTGAGTTCGTAATCGACCCGCGGTGGCACGGTCGGGAACACGGTACGCGTGACCAGGCCGTCGCGCTCGAGGCCGCGCAGCGTGAAGGTCAGCATGCGCTGCGAGACCCCGCCGATCTCGCGGCGCAGTTCGTTGAAGCGGCGCGGACCCTTGCGCAGCAGCATGACCGTCATCACGCTCCACTTATCCCCGATACGCGCGAGTACCTCGCCGACGCGGCTGCAATCGCGCGGCAGGTGCTCCAGGCCGGGTTCCGATGCCGGTTTCGCGGTAGGTATCAACGGTGTGCCTTCTTGACGGCGCGGTCAACAGTGTACTTTAATTCCTTGGTATCAACTTTATACCTTAAGGACTCTCATGGCTACCAAATTGCTCCATCTCGATTCCAGCATCCTGGGCCCCAACTCGGTCAGCCGGTCCCTGTCGGCTGCAGTGGTTGCCCGCCTCAAGGCGGCCAACCCGCAGATCGAGGTCACCTACCGCGACCTGGCTGCCACGCCGATCCCGCACCTCACCGGTTCGCTCTTCGCCGCGCGCCAGGCTGGGCCCGAGCCGCAGGATCCCGCCCTGCAGGCCGACCTGGCGCTCGGTTCGGCGGTGCTCGACGAATTCCTCGCCGCGGATATTGTGGTGCTCGGTCTGGGTTTTTACAACTTCGGCGTGCCCAGCCAGGTGAAGGCCTGGGTCGACCGCCTCGCGGTGGCCGGCAAGACCTTCCGCTACGGCGCCAACGGCCCGGAAGGACTGGTCGCTGGAAAGCGGGTGATCCTGGCGATCTCGCGCGGCGGTTTCTACGGCCCGGGCACGCCGGCGCAGTCGCTGGAGCATGCGGAGACCTACCTGCGCGGTATCTTCGCGTTCTTTGGCATCACGCAGATCGAGGTCGTCTCCGCCGAGGGCGTGGCCTTCGGTCCGGAGGCGCGCCAGAGCGCGATCGCCAAGGCGCACGCGTATATCGACGCGCTCGCGGCCTGAACGCGCGCCCGGGGCTGCCGCGTCCCGCATCCACCATCGAGGAGATCACCATGAGCGTATCCACCGCAGAGAATCCGGCACGCCTGCATGCCTTGGCGGCGGCGCGCCGCATCATCCACCGCACGCGCGGACGCACGCAGGGTCCGATCGCGCGCCTGGTGAGCCCCTCCGACCTGGGCGAAATCATCAAGCCCTTCGTGTTCCTCGACCGCATCGACACCGAAGCGGCCTCGGTGCGCGGCTTCGGCTGGCATCCGCATTCGGGCATCGCCACGCTCTCGCTGCTGCTCGCGGGCGGCTTTCGCTACGAGGACAGCACCGGCGCGGCCGGGCGGCTGGAGGCCGGCTCGGTCGAATGGATGCAGGCCGGTGGCGGCGTCTGGCACACCGGCGAGGGCGACGCCCGCAGCGCGCGCGCGCTGGGCTACCAGCTCTGGGTGGCCTTGCCGCCGCACCTGGAGCTGGCCCCGGCGCGCAGCCAGTACCTGGATGCGCGCAGCTTCCCGCGCAAGGGGCCGGCCCGCGTGATCCTGGGCGAGTGGCAGGGCGTGCGCAGCCCGATCGTCGCGCCGGCACCGATGAACCTCCTGGAGGTCCAGCTCGAAGCCGGGGAGATCTGGCGCTACGAGCCGCCGGCTGGCCATGACGTGGCCTGGATCGCGGTCCATGCCGGCCACGTGCGCGTGCCGGAGACGGTCGCCAACGGCGAACTGGCGGTGTTCGAGCAGGCCCAGGCCCCGATCTGCTTCGAATCGGACGGTCCCGCGAGCTTCATCCTGGGGTCGGCGGTGCCGCATCCGCACGACCTGGTGCTGGGCTACTACTCCGTGCACACCTCGGCCGAGGCTTTGCGTGCCGGCGAGGAGGGCATCGCGCGCATCGGCGACGAACTGCGCCGCGGAGGCACCCTCTGAGCCCGCGCCGGGCTGGTCCAGCAGGCGCGCGCGCCGGGCAGGCGCGTGTCGCCGCGCCGCCAGCCGGGCTTCACTTCTTCTCGGCCAGGCAGCTCTGCTGCGTCTCGTTGATGCGGTTGGAGAGATCCGAATCGGGCGTGTGGGTCTGCGCGTCGGCGCGCCGGTACAGCGCGTTGGCGCCGCACCAGTCGCCCTTGGTCTGCACGCAGAAGGCCATGTCGTAGAGGACACTGACCGAGCTGCCCTCGATCTCGCTCAGTTCCTGGAAGACCGGGCAGGAGCGGTCCAGGCGCCCGGCCTTGAGGAAGGCCACCGCCTCCTTGAAGCGCTGCTGGCGCTCCGGATCCTTGATCTCGGGCGCGTCGTCGCGCGACAGCACTTGCACGGTCTCCGTACGCACGACGAGGTCCTGCACGATCGCGGTGATGACCTTGTCCTTGGCGGCAGCCAGCAGCTGGTCGGCGTCGAGCAGCGCGCCGGAGTCGCCCTGGCACAGCGAGCTCTTGCCGGACGCCGCCTCGCTGCGGGTCGCGACGACCTTGCCCACCTTGGTTCGGGCGCGCACCGTGACGCTTAGCGACACCTCGCGCTGGGTGCAGGCCACCGGCCGCAACTGTACGTTCTTGCACATCGACATGCTCAGGGTCGTGTCGGGGCAGTACGGGTGCTGCTCCATGCCATGCGTCTCGATCGGCCTGCCGACGCTGGCCGCGATTTCCAGGCTCACCTGCCGGCCCGGGTCATCGGCCGGAAGGAGGTTGTAGTAGGGAACCTCGTTGACGCGCACCTTGCTCATCGAGGCTTCGAGCTGCGTGGCGATCGCCCCCGACACCGGGCTCGCGTCGGGCGCCAGCGCGACCGCGGTGTAGTCGGCCATCTCGGCGACCTTGGGCGGTATCACGATCGGCACGCAGGTGGAAATGCGCAGCCGGCAGCTGATCGGTGCGGGCGCGCCCGACGACGTCTCCCCCGTGAGCAGCGCCTTCTGGGCGTCGCAGCCGGCGAGCAGGGCGGTTGCGGTGACCGCGATCCACAGCGCCAGCGCCTGGGCGGATCTCGAACTCGCTTTCATGGGCATTCTCCAGGGATGTAGGGGGGCATTCGTCGCCGGGAGCTAGCGCAGGTCCCGGGCGACGCGGAAACCCACCTGATTGCTGTGCAGATCGGCGAGCACCTCGCGGCGGCGGTGCACCGTGGAATCGTCGGCCAGCGTCTGGAAACTGCCGCCGCGCAGGATCCGCGTACTGCAGCCGGCCGGGGCCGCGGCGCCACCGAGCGCGTGCGTGTCGACGGCCGGCGTGTAGCACTCCTCGACCCATTCCCAGGCATTGCCGATCACGTCGTACAGGTGGAACGCGTTCTCGCGGAAGGACCCCACGCGCGCGGTCTGGCGCCGCTCGAAGCTGCCGGCGCCGCAGCCGTTGCAGTTGGCGTTGCCGGCGCCGACCACGTCGCCCCAGGGAAAGCGCGAGCTTGCGCCCGCCGACGCGACGTACTCCCATTCGACATCATGCAGCAGCCGGTAGTGCGCGCCGGTCTTGCGGCTGAGCCACACAACGAAGTCCTGCGCGTCCTGCCAGCTCACGTTGACCACGGGCTGGCGCGCGCGCCCCCATCCTTCGTCGGCCGGCGTGCTGGCGCAGCCGCCCTCGGCATGGCAGAGGTCCCACTCCTCGAACGTGACCTCGTAGCGGCCCACCGCGAAGGACTCGGCGATCGGGACTTCCAGCGGGCCCACGCCGCGCGTGCCGGGTGCGGCGCTGGCCAGCAGCAGGCGGCCGGTCGGGACGGCGATCATCGCCGGGCACTTGTCGCAGTCGCGAAACTCGCCGCCCTTGGCCGCCACGACCGGCCGCGGGCTGCCCGGCAGCGGCGCGCCCTGCAGGTCGGCCAGGCGCGTCTGCGCCAGGCTGGCATAGCGGCCGGACGGGTAGGACTTCAGGTAGGACGTACAGGGCACCGCGGTCGAGGCGTTGCGGCACAGCGCCCACGCCTCGTCCTCGATCGAACGTTGCGGGGTGCCGCTGGCGTCGTTGCTGGCGAAGATGTAGAAGTCGCCCGAGATGTTCTCCGCGATCCCCGGTCGCTGCTGGTGCTTCTCGGCGCCGGGCAGCGACTGGGCCACCTCGCTCACGCGGTCGCGCACCTTGCGCAGCAGGTCGGCGAGGTTCATGCCCGCGTACTTGGTCGCGGTCTCGACGAACTCGTAGGTGAACAGGCCGTGGTCCGAGGTGACCCCCGGAACCCCGTCGAGCGCGGTTTCCCCGCGGCTGGCCGCCATGATCACCGCGTTGCCGGGCATCGTCTCGGTGGGCGCCTGGGCCGCCGCCAGCGAGCGCAAGGCGCGCGTGTCGCCGGCGTCCTTGAACGGATCGTTGCGGCAGGCGTCGATGATGTAGAGCGCGACCCGCGCATCGGAGAGCGCGTTCTGGACCTCGAACAGGCGCACGCTGTCGCGGTCGAGCTGGTCGATGTTCTCCGGCACGATGTCCACCGGCAGCAGGATGGGGTTGGGCCCGACCTGCGCGCCGTGCCCGGCGTAGTAGAAAATCACCTCGTCGCCCTTGGCCACCTTGGCGTGGAACGCATCGACGGCGTCCCACATCGCGTGCCGGCCCAGGTTCTGCTTGAAGGTGACGTCGTAGCCTGCGCGCGTCAGCGTGTCGCGCATCAACTGGGCATCGCTGATCGGGTTCTTCAAGGTGCCGGCCGTGATGTAGTTGGCGTTGCCGATCACCAGGGCCAGGCGCGCCGCCTGCGCCGCCGGCGCGAAGAACAGCGCCGCCAGCAGCGCCGGCAGCAGCGCCGGCAATATCGTCTGCAGCCAGCGGCAAGCCGAGCGGGGCCGGTGCCGTCGAGCGGGACGGACCATCACGTGCCCGGCGCGTTGCGAGGATCGGGACCCATCACATCACCGGCCGCTCAGTCGATCGCCTCGATCTGCACCCGGCGGTTGACGCTGCTGCGCGGATCGGCCGGGTCGATCAGTTCCTTGGATCCGCGGCCCACCGCCACCAGGCGCGCGCTGTCGACGCCACCCTGCTGCACGAGATAGTCGCGCACCGAGTCGGCGCGCTGCTTCGACAGTTGCAGGTTGCGCTCGTAGCGCCCGGAGATGTCGGTGTGGCCGCTGATCAGGAAGCGGCTCGATTCCAGCGCGGGACGGTTGAGCGCGGCGGCGAGCTTGTCCAGGTCGCCGCGCGCGGCGGGCGTGAGCACCGCGGAGTCCAGTTCGAATTGCAAGCGGATCGACACCTTGCGCGCCGGTGGCGGCGGCGCCGGGGCCGGATCGGCGCGGCCGCCACCGGTGTCCGGCACGACGATCAGATTGCGCGTGGACAGGCCCTTGTTCACGGTCGTGGGCGGAGCGGGTGCCAGCGCGCGCTCCAGGTCATCGACGCTGTAGCCGCGATCGCCCAGGTCCCGCACCGGCGGCGGTGCCGGATTCTGCTGGGCGTGCGCCGACAGTGTGGCCAGCGCCAGCGCCGTCAGCAGGCCATGGAATTTCATCGTGCGCGTCCCCCCGGATACCGCTATTTTTTCACCATGTTAACGGGGGAAGCCCAAAAATCAATAGGCCGGGAGCCTGGCGGACGCGAGGGGCCCCGCTGCGCCGCGGCCGCTGCGCTCAGCCGGGCAGCGGCGTGAGCCGCACGCGGATGCCGGTGTCCTGCGGCTGCTCGCACGAGATCGTGAACGACCGCCAGGCGCCCCCGAACGGCGGCACGCCCTGCGAGCGCAGCTCTGCGGTCAGCTGGACGTGGCGTGTGAGCCGGCCCTGGTCCTCGGTCTCGCGCATGATCGCGCGATCGGAGGCCTGGTCGTCCCAGCGGATCGCGCCATACGACGGGTCGTGCCGGGCCAGGTCGATCGCCGCCACCAGGCAGGCCGCGATCTCGGGGCGTTCGCCCTTGACGATGAGTTCGCGGAAGTCCTTGTTGGGCTTGGGCTGCATGCTGCCGCCCTTGGCGCCCGCCGTGGCGCAGAGCACGGCGAGCAGGCAGCCCAGCGGCAGCAGCCATGCCGCGCCGCTGCACGCCCGACCTTCAGTGGCCGGTCGGGAGGGTCGGGCCTCGATCATCGCGGACTTGCCTCCAGGAGGACTCGATGCGTTCGAGCAATTCGGGATCGTCGAGCGGCACGTAACCGAGCCGGTGCGCCGTGCCCCCGCCCTGCGCGTAGGTCCAGCGCAGGAAATGCAAGGTGGCCAGCGCATCGGCATGGTCGTCCTGGCGTCGGTGGATGAGGACGAAGGACACGCCGACGATGGGCCAGCTGCCGGCGCCGTCCCGGTTCACCGGCACTTCATAGTAGCCCGGTCGCGACCAGCGCGCCGACGCCAGCGCCGCACGCACCCCGTTCGCGCTCGCCAGGACGAAGTTCCCGGCCTTGTTGCGCAACTGCACGGTGGCCAGCTCGTCGTGCTGGGCATAGGCGGCCTCGACGTAGCCGATGGCGCCCACGGTGTCGTGCACGCGCCGGGCCATGCCCTCGCTGCCCTTGGCGGCCACGCCGACGGGCCACACCAGCCGCGAACCGATCCCCAGGCGCTCGAGCCATGCGCTGCTGACGCCCGACAGGTAGTAGGTGAACAGGAAGCTCGTCCCGGACCCGTCGCCCCGGTGCACGGCGATGATCGGCAGGGCCGGCAGCTGCTGCCCCGGATTGAGTGCGCGCAGCGCCGGATCGTCCCAGCGCGTGATCCGGCCCAGGTAGATGTCGGCCAGCAGCGGGCCGCTCAGCTGCAGCGCGCCGTCGCCCAGCCCGGGCAGGTTCACCACCGGGACGACGGCGCCGGCGATCAAGGGGAGCTGGAGCAGGTCGTCCTGTGCCAGTTCGGCCTGCGTCAAGGGCACGTCGGTCACGGCGAAATCGGCCGAGCGCGCGGTGACGCTGCGGATGCCTTCGCCGGAACCGACCGGTTCGTAGCGCACGCTCGCTGCGCTCTCGCGCGAGAATTGCTCGGCCCAGGCCTGCAGCGCCGGTGCCGGAAACGTCGCCCCGGCGCCGATGATCTCCGTCGCGGCCGCATGCGCCGCCGGCAACGGACCGGCGGCCAGCGCCAGCGCGCACGCCAGCGCCAGCGCGCACGCCAGACCCGGCAATCGTCCCGCCATCGGCGTCGCGCCGCGCCCGTTTCGGCTAGAACTCGGCATGGAGGCGTATCCCGAAGATCGACACCGGGCCGCGCAGCGCATCGTAGGCCGGGTCGTCGACGAACTGGTAGTCGAACGATAGATGGGCCCAGGGTGCCAGCGCGATTCGATAGTAGGTTTCCAGGATCTTCTCGGGCCGGTACTGCGGCAGGGCGCCGTCGCCGACCAGCACGCCCAGGCCGCCGTGGGCGAAGTAGCTCCGGGCCGCCGACGAAATCGCGTTGATGACCAGCGCCGTGCCGACGGCGTCGTCGGGTCGCCGCCAGGCACTGCCCTGCAGCGAGAGCCCGGCGCACAGGGACCGGTTGATGTCGGTGAAGTCGAAGGTCTCCTTGCTGCCGCCGTTGATGCTGGCGCGCACGAATGCACCCAGGTCGGGAAGCAACTGTTGTTCCACGTCGAGGGCGCCGCCGGGGCGCGTGGCATAGCGCCGCACGAGCCCGGTGTCGGGCGTGGTTGCGGTCTCCAGGCCCAGCGCCACCGCGGCGTCGTAGCTGCCCATGTAGCCGCGGTTGCCGAACAGCAGCAGGCGGGCAGCGCCGGGCTGCTGCCACAGTTCATGGCGGTGCTCGATCTCGGCGATCACGCCGTACTGCCGCAACGCGATCTCGAGCTCCGGGGAATTGGGCGTGACGGACAGGTCGAAGACGCCGCCCCGCAGCGTCCAGGCCGAGCGCGTCCATTCGGCGGCGGCGCCGTAGGTGAAACCCCAGGAATCGGCCGGATAATCGAAGGCGCCGGACTCGATGACCGACCAGTTCAGGAAATCGCCGCGCGGATCGTGCGCGTAGCGGTTGGTGTCGAACAGATCCGGAACGCCGAACTTGCCGACGGTGATCGTGAGATTGTCGGCGGCATGGCTGCCTCCCAGCCGGTTGGCAGCCGGGCTGTCGGTCACGCTGTCGCCGCCCAGGTCGGCGACGTAGCGGAAGAAGGCGCGCGGCAGGCGGAAGTAGGGCGACTCATGGCCCACCTTGTAGGCCTCGCCGCTGGTAAAGCCCGCCACGCCGAGCGTATCGCCCAGGCCGTAACCCTGGTCCATTTCCGGATCGACATAGAAGGCCAGGCCGTCGACGAGCCGTGCGCCGAGGTACAGCGTTGCATCGGCGGTCTCCTTGCCCTGGCCCTGCGCCGAAAGGCTGTTGGCACCCGAGAAGGCGGCGTGCAGGCCGTGATAGGCCTGCCAGGTATAGGTCGCCTGGCCGTGCGCGGACCAGTTCTCGGTCAGGGTCACGGTTTGGTCATTCTCCGCCGCGCGGCAAGCCGGTGTTGCCGCCAGCAGGCAGGTCGCCGCGGCGGCAGTGCCTGCGGCGCGCCGCCAGGTCAGCACGGTGGAGCATCCTTGTGCAAGGGCATCGATCAGGCAGGGGGAACGGGTGGCCGACGCTGGCCGGGCGCCGAGGGCCGTACATGAACACGCTTTCATGACAGCACGGTTACCTGCAGCGGTGGCCGGCGCCACGAAAACAGGCAAAGTGACAACGCGTTACAGTGCGCGGTTGCCAGGGCGGCCCGCGCCCGGACAGGACCGATGGAGTGCAATGCCGCCCCTTGCCATGAAGACCGCCGTGAAATCCCCCGCTGCCCGTACGCTCCACCAGCGGTGCGCGATGCTGTTCTTGTCCGCCGTGTCGGTGCTCGGGTGTCCCGATGGCCGCGCGGCGCCGCCGCTCGATGCGCCCGCGCCGGTGGCCACGGTCCCGGGCATGGCCCCGGTGGTCGATCCGAACGATCTCTACAGCGAGACCCGTCCGGACAAGCTGAGTCCGGCCTTGCGCGATGACCTGGAGCGCGTCTACGTTCCGAACCTGCGCTCCAACGATGTATCGGTGATCGACCCGCGGACCATGATGGTCGTCGATCGCTTCAAGGTCGGCCGCTCACCGCAGCACATCGTGCCGTCCTGGGACCTGCGCACGCTCTGGGTGGCCAACAATGCCGAACGGCACACGGACGGGAGCCTCACGCCGATCGACCCGCGCACCGGCAAGCCCGGCCGCGCGATCCCCGTGGACGATCCGTACAACCTGTATTTCACGCCCGACGGGCGCTCGGCGATCGTCGTGGCCGAGGCGCACAAGCGGCTGGATTTTCGCGATCCGCACACGATGGCGCTGCAGTACGCGATCCCCGCGCCGCACTGCGCCGGCATCAATCATGCCGATTTCTCGATCGACGGGCGCTACGCCCTTTTCACCTGCGAATTCGACGGCAGCGTCGTCAAGATCGATCTCATCCATCACCAGGTGCTGGCTTACCTCAAGCTGGCGATGCCGCGCACGCGGCTCAAGGAGTCGGCCCAGGCCAGCGCTCCGGGCACGACGGAACTGTGCACCGCCGCGCGCGGCATGCCGCAGGACATCCGCATCGCGCCCGACGGCAAGCACTTCTACGTGGCCGACATGGCGGCCGACGGCGTGCACGTGATCGACGGCGATGCCTTTGCCGAGACCGGATTCATCCCCACCGGCCTGAGCGCGCACGGACTGTACCCGAGCCGCGACGGCCGGAGCCTGTATGTGTCCAACCGCGGTTCGCACAGCATCCACGGCTCGCCGCATGGCGCGGGCGGCGTGTCGGTCATCGATTTTGCGACCGGCAAGATCGTCGCGAAGTGGCCGATACCCGGTGGCGGCAGCCCGGACATGGGCAACGTGAGCGTCGACGGCCGCTACCTGTGGCTCTCGGGCCGCTTCGACGACGTCGTCTACCGCATCGACACCACGTCCGGCGCGGTGACGCAGATCGCCGTGGGCAAGGAGCCCCATGGCCTCACCGTGTGGCCGCAGCCGGGGCGCTACTCGCTCGGGCACACGGGCAACCTGCGCTGAGCGGCCCGGCGATTGCGCTCAGGCTTTTCGCTAGAGGTCGTAGCCGATCTGGAAGCGGTAGATGGCCGATGCCACGAGCTGGCCGGAACCATTGCCGTCGGTAAGGCCGGCCGGATCGATGTTGGTGTGCTGGAACACCGGCACCGAGATGTCGACGAACAGCTTGAATTTGTTCAGGCGCAGGTCCATCCCAGGGGCGATCAGCAGGCGCCGGTAGCCGCTGTTGTTGGGGTTGCCGGGGTTGGCGCCGGTGCCGCTGTCGGCGTCGCGGCTGCCGCCGATCAGCTGCAGCACGGGAGCGAGCTTGCTCAGGCCGCCGACCGCACCGAGGTTGTAGGTGAGGCCCACCCCGGCGTCGATCTCGTTGCCGGGACGGTAGCTACCGCTGGCTCCGGCGCGCTCCATGACCGGGATCTGCGCGCGTATCTGCGTGAAGTACGCCAGCGCGCCGTCCGACGTGAGCGCACCGACGTGATAGCCCCCCAGCAGCAGGTCGGTGCTGCCGGTTCCGGGCAGCGAGTCGCGGTCGTACACGAGCCCGCCGCTGGTGCCGGGACCCGTCTGCCCCGGGCTCTCGTACGGACCGGTGTAGTTTCCCGTGGGTAGCTTGATCCCGAAGGTCACGCCGGTGCTCATGTCCGGCGAGAATCCGCTGTAGAGGCCGGTGATCATCAGGTCGCCCAGGTCGGTGAGGTCGCTCGTGAAGACCTGGCCGACCGGGTACGCCGTGCCGTCGCCCGTCGAACTGAACGAGCGGACGAAGATGGGCAACTCCACCATCACACCCCAGTCCTGGTTGATCATGTACTGGCCGCCGAAGGTGAAGAAGCTGGTCTTGATGTCCTTGTCCGGGTTGTCGGCCGCCGGCGCGCTCGCGTTGCCCTCCCAGTTCTTGTTCTGGTTCATGAAGTTGTAGCGCATGTAGACGCTGTAGCCAGAATCGGACTGGTTGGGGAAGGCGCTGTTGGCGCCGATGTCGAAGATGCCGCAGCCGCACGCGCACGCGGATGCGGCATCCGGTGCCAGTCCCAGCGCCAGTCCCAGCGCCAGGCCGGCGGCCAGCGAGGCCGGGCGCGCAGCGCGGCGCAGCGCACTCGTGCCGTTCGCTGCCTTCGTGCCCCTGTTCTGCTGCGTGAAATTGCTGACCGGCGCGGACGCGCTCGACGGCGTCGGAATCATGTGGGGTTCCTCGATATCGGGTTGGCGGGGAGCTCGCGCGGCGGGCGAAATTTTCGCGCGCGCCGCCGGCAATTCTCATCGGCGGCCGTGAGCGCGTGCTCGCGCACCGCAACCTGCCTATCGTAAGCACCCGGGCCGCGCCGGGCCCTGTGGCAAATTGTCGCAGTGTCGTCTTTGCGCCAAGGCCAGGGCCCGCAGCGCGCCAACGCTACTCGGGGCGGCCCGGCGCCGTACGCCAGCCGCCACCGAGCGCCCGGAACACGGCGATCTGGTCCTGGACCAGCGCGGCATCGGAGGCTGCGAGCGCGGCATCGGCCTGCACCAGCGACTGTTCGGACGTCAGCAGGTCGAGGTTGCTCAGCGCACCGGCCAGGTACTGGCCGTGCGCCATGTCGAACGCGGTGCGGGCCTGTTCGTGCGCATCGGCCAGCGCGCGGTGATGGGCCAGCTCCGCCGTGTAGCCGGCCAGCGACTGCTCCGTCTCCCGCAGGGCCTTGAGCACGGCCGCATCGAAACCGGCCAGGGCCGCGCTGGCGCCGGCCTGCGCCTGGTGGATGCGTGCCCGCGCGGCCGCCTGGTCGGGAAAACTCCAGCTCACGCTCGGCCCTATGCCCCAGGTCAGGCCGCTGTTGGTGCCGAGCTCGGACAGCTGCGTGCCGACGCCGCCGTACAGCCCGGCGAGGCTCACGCGCGGATACAGGTCGGCGGTGGCCACGCCGACCCGGGCGGTTGCGGCGGCCAGCTGCCGCTCGGCCTGGCGGATATCGGGGCGCCGCTTGAGCAGCGCGGCGCCGTCGCCGACGGGCAGCGCGCCCTGCAGCCGCGGCGGCGTCACGCAGGCCTCGACCTCGGCCGGTGCCCGGGCCGGCGTGCGGCCGAGCAAGGCCGCCAGCTCGAACAGCGCCGCGCGGCGCTGGCCCTCCAGTGGCGGGATCGCCGACTGCGACTGCGCGACCAGGACGCGCGCCCGCACGACGTCGAACTGCGATCCGGCGCCGGCCTCCAGGCGGTTGCGGGTGATCTCGGCCTCGCGGCTGACCACCTCCACGGAATGGCGCGCCACGGCCAGCTGCTCGCCCAGCGCACAGACCTGCGCGTAGGCACGCGCGGTCTCCGCGGCCACCGACACGCGCACGGTGTCGCGCGCGGCGGCCACGGCATCGGCGCCGGCGCGCGCGGCCTCGATCGAACGGCGCACGTGGCCGAACAGGTCGATCTCGTAGGACAGCTCCGCGATGTCGTCGAACAGCCAGATGGTCTGCGGTGCGTGGCCGCCGAGCTCGAGAATCTCGTCGGTGGTGGCATCGCGCCCGCGCAGGCCCCCGGCCGCGAGCGTCGTGGCCGGATACTGGGCCGCATGCGCAGCGCGCAGCACCGCCATGGCCGCGGAGAGGTTGGCCTCGGCCGCGCCCAGGTCGGCGTTGGCGGCCAGCGCCTCGCGCACCAGGCGGTCGAGCGCGGGGTCGTCGTAGAGGCGCCACCAATCGTCCGGTGGCTGGGCCGGCGTCTCGACGGCCGCGTCGAACGCGACCAGCGGGCCCTGTGCCCCCGGCGGCGTATCGGGCGCACGATAGTCGGGCCCGACGCTGCAGGCGCCGGCCAGCGCCAGCACGGCGGGCGCGCAGACCGTGCGCAGCAAGCGCCTCATGGGAGCAGGGCCTCGCGCGCCGCGCCCAGCCGGATCGGGGACGCGGGCCCGTGGGGCGCCGGCTTGTGCACGATCAGCAGCAGCAGCACGAGCGTGGTCAGGCCGGCGATGACCACGTAGGTATCGATCACGGCCTGCGTGGTCGCCATGCCGCGCACCTGGGAGACCAGCACGCCGGCGCCTCGGGCCTGGACCGAGGACGGGTCGCCGGCACGTGCGGTCGCGGCGCCGAGGGCCTGCAGGCGCTGCAGGATCTGGCTGTCGCCGATCGTCACGTGCAGGCCCATCAGGTTGGAGGCGATCTGCTCGCGCATGCGGGCGAAGGTGACGACGAAGGCCTGGCCGATCTCCCCGCCCATCAGCCGCGCGACCTGCAGCGCCGCCCCGAAGGTGATCGCCTCCTCGGGACGCAGGTTGAGCACGGTGAAGAACAGCACGCCCGATAGCGCGAAGCTCTGGCCCACGGCCTGCAGCAGCTGCGAGGGCAGGAACTGCTCGGAGCCCCACAGCGGCGTGAGCCCGCGCGCCACCAGCAGGCAGGCGATGGCCACGAACGTGAAACCGATCGAGGCGATCAGGCGCGGGTCGTTGCGCCGCATCAGCAGCGCCGCCAGCGGGCACAGCACGAGCTGGGGCGCGGCGATCCAGATCAGCGTCTGCCCGACCTCGAGCGCGCGGTAGCCGCGCACCGTGCCCAGGAACAGCGGGATCAGATAGGCCGTCGAGAGCACCGTGAGGCGCACGAAGGCGATCATCAACAGCAGCGCCGGCAAGGGCGGCGCGAACGCGACCTTGAGCTTGATCAGCGGATAGGGCGTCAGCGCCTCGTGCAGGAAGAAGCCGGCCAGCAGCACGCCGCCGGCCGCCAGCAGCGCGCATATCAGCCCGGAACCGAGCCAGTCGAGGCGGTTGCCCTGGTCCAGCGCCGCGTAGACGAGCGCGAAGCCCAGGCCGCCGGTGACGAGGCCGAACGGGTCGGCGCGCGGCCGCTCGACGGTGCCCGGCAGGCCGCGCACGCCGCGCTGCAGGCAGAAGGCCATGGCCAGGGCCAGCGGCACGTTCTGCCAGAAGATCCAGCGCCACGACAGGTGTTCGACGTACCAGCCCTCCAGCGAGGCCGAGATGTTGAGCGAGAGCTCCAGGTTCAGCGCGTAGATGGCGACCCCGTAGGCCCAGAAACGCGGCGGTGTGTTGAGCAGCACGTAGCTCAGCGTCAGCGGCACGAAGAAGCCCGATGCCAGGCCGCCGGCAAACTGCAGGCCGAGCAGGACCGGCAGCGTCGTGGCCAGCGGGGTGATCAGCGAGGTCACGCAGAACGCCAGGGCTGCGGCGAGCAGCACGCGCCGCGGTCCGTAGGCCTTGCCCATCCAGATGGCCACCGGGGCCATCAGCATCTGCGCCGAGGTCTGCGCCGTCGTGATCCAGGCGCCTTCGTCGAAGCCGGCGTGCACGGCACCGCGGATGTCGGCCAGCCCGAAGGTCGACAGGCGGCCGTTGAGCGTCGAGATGAAGGTCCCGAGCAGGACCGCGGTGAGCCCCAGCCAGGGGATGGCCTGCGCCGGCGCGAAGTCCGGCCCGGGGGCCGCGGCCGCGCTAGGGCCGGCTGTCGCGGGCATCGACCCGGGCCTCGACGGACATGCCGGCGACCAGGCGATCGGCGAGTCCGTCCGCGTCGTCGATCGCGATCTTCACGGCGATGCGCTGCACGACCTTGGTGAAGTTGCCGGTGGCGTTGTCCGGGGGCAGCAGCGCGAACTGCGAGCCGGAGCCCGGCGCGAACGCCAGCACGTGCCCCTTGAGCCGGTGCGTGGGAAAGGTGTCGACGCGGATCTCGGCGCGGTCGCCCACCCCCATGTGCGTGAGCTGCGTCTCCTTGTAGTTGGCTATCACCCACAGCCGCGGCAGCGTGGCCAGCGTGGTGATCTGCGCGCCCACGGCCACGTACTGCCCGGGCTTGACCTGGCGCTGCCCTATCACCCCGTCCTGCGGCGCCACGATGCGCGTATAGCCCAGGTTCAGGCGCGCAATCTGCAGCGCCGCCTTCTGCGCGGCCACCGCGGCATCGGTCTGCGCCTGCTGCGCGGCGAGCACCCCGAGCTGCCGCTGCGCCGCCTCCAGCTGGGCCTGGTTCTGCTGCCGCTGGGCGCCCAGCTGGGCGCGCGCGGTCTCGAGCTTTTCCGAGGCCTCGGTGGACGAGGAGCCGGTTTCGAGCAGGCGCCGCTGGCGCGCCAGATCGCGGCCATTTTGCTCGATCAGCGCATCGGTCGCCGCGACCACCGCCTGGGCCGCCTGTACGTTGGCCAGCTGCAGCGCGCGCTGCGCCTTCAACGTGCCGGTCTGCGCCGCCGCGGTCGCCAGGTTGGTCTCGGCCAGCTGCACCGCGGCCCGGTAGTCGTCGTCGCTCAGTTGCGCGACGAGCTGGCCGGCGTGCACCCGCTCGTAGTCCTGGACCGCAACCTCACGCACGTAGCCGGAAACCTTGACGCCGATCGGCGTGAGGTCGGTCTGGAGGTAGGCGTCGTCGGTCGCCTGCCAGCCCATTTCCCCCTGCCAGGTGCTCCAGCGCGTGGTGACGAAGATCAGTATGCCGGCGGCGATGACGAATACCAGCGCCCGCCAGGCGACATCGCGCACCGCGAGCCAGTTCACGCTTGCACGGGAAAACGGCAATCTCGCCTCTTGTGGGCCGCCCGGGTTCGAGCGTCGAAAAATAGGGTGCGGGGGATGGGTGCCGCTGCCGGGAGACTGCCCGCGCCAGCGGCGGGATAGTAAGACGAAACACGCCGCGGCCGCTATTGGTCCCGCCGAAAATCGCGCAGGCGGTCTTCGACCGTTCGATCGCTCCCCCCCATCGGGAGAGGATGGGGGAGTGGGCGCGAGCGCGCGTGGCCGCTGCCTGCGCCTAGGCGACCTGGTCGCGGCGAAAGCAGTCGTGCGCGTGGTCGTTGACGATGCCCGAGGCCTGCATCCAGGCGTAGGCGATCGTCGGCCCGACGAACTTGAAGCCGCGGCGCTTGAGTTCCCGGGAGATGTCCTCGGAAAGCGGCGACGAGGCCACGCGGCTGTGGCCGTCTCCGTTGAGCACCTTGCCAGCCGTAAAAGACCAGCAGAAATCATCGAAGGATTCGCGCCGGCTTTCCATTTCGCAGAAGATCTGCGCACCCCGGATAGTGGCCTCGATCTTGGCACGGGCGCGGATGATGCCGGCGTCAGCCATCAGGTGCTCCACATCGGCCGGCCCGAAGCGGGCGACCCGGTGCGGGTCGAAGCCGGCGAAGGCGGCGCGCAAGGCCGCACGCTTGCGCAGCACCACCGCCCAGGAAAGGCCGGCCTGGAAGCCTTCGAGCATCAGCGTCTCCCAGAGCAAGCGCGGATCGCGCTGGGGAACGCCCCATTCCTCGTCGTGGTAGGCACGCATCAGCGCGTCCCCCTGCGCCCAAGCGCAGCGCCCCGGTGGTTCGGCCATGCGCGCTCCCTCCTGGCAAGGGAGCGATTATCGTGTGGCAGGCGATAGGCGCCAACGGCATCCCCCCTCTCGCGCGCGACGCGCGGGAGAGGGGTGGGGGAGACGTAGCTTTCTGGAACGGATCGTCCCGCCTTTCGGTCCCGAAGCGGATGACGCTCAACGTGCCGTCCGGCGCCATTTGAAGCGACGGTCTACTCCATGCTCACCGCATCCAGCGCATCGATCTGCGCTTGCGCCTCGCGCCAATCCTCGTCCTCGTGGCCCGGCGCGAAGCCCCGGCGTTCGCTCAGGTAGTAGGCCGCCACGGCGATCCTTTCGTGATGCCAGGCGGCGAAGACCTGCTGCACCTCCGCGCCGGTGATGGCCGGCCCGCGGGGGTCCGCCCGGGTCTCGACCGAACTCAGGTGGGGAATGCGCGGGTCGCTCGTGACCCGATCGCCGGATGCGCCGTTGCTGGCGCCGTCGCGTGCTGTGCTCATGGCGGGGTGCTCCTTGCGCTGCGGTAAATGTGCGTATTCTTTCGAAGATGGCATTGCATCTTCCGTGCGCTAACGCACCGCCTCACGCCGCCTTCGCTACCCAAATCCGGCATGGCGCCTTTCGGGCGCCCTCGCACGAATGGCACGCCTGCCAGCAGTGTCTGCCCTGCCGGCGGCGACGGTCGCAACGGTGAGCCCGCGTCCGCGCGCGCCGGAGCTTGCGAAGAGGTCCGCGCCCGCGGACGGCCGGCGCTGGGGCGTGGCTTTCGTCTTCATCTGGTTCTTCATCGGTGGGATCGCGCACTTCGCGGCCACCGCCGCCGAGATGCGCATCGTGCCGCCGTACATCCCCTGGCCGCGCGCGGCGGTCCTGGTGTCGGGCGTCTTCGAACTGCTGGGAGCGGCCGGCCTGCTGTACCCGCCGACGCGCCGCTGGGCCGGCATCGGCCTCTTCGCGCTGACCATCGCGGTGACGCCCGCGCACATTTACATGCTGCAGCAGCCCGAAGGCTTCGGCGTGCCGTACTGGGCGCTGGTGGCCCGGCTGCCGCTGCAGGTGATACTGCTCGGGATCATCGCGTGGAGCGCCATCGCCATCGGCCGGCGCGGGCGCTGAGGGCGTGGATGCGCCGGCGCCGGGGGCGCCGTTCAGACCGTGTCGTGGCTCGAGTACCGGTCCGGCTTGGACGTGACGGCGAGGCACTCGTCGGCGAAATCCTCGATCAAGGGCATGTCGTCCAGCGAATGCCCCGGGCTCCATGGCGCCTCGCCGTCGACGTCGCGCACATCGAACACCACCTTGCCGTTGACGATGTCGCGCACGATGCGCTCCCGGCGATCCGGCGCCGCGTAGACGCCATCGAGTACGACTTCGGGTACGGGAATGGACATCTTTTCACCTCTTCCTGGATGAGACCGACAGCGTGAAATCGACAGCGCCGGGCGCCCGGATCAGGATCCCGCCGTGGCCGGCGGACCCGCCGCGGCGCGGATGCGCCAGGCGGATATATAGCGCCCCCAAGGCGCGGGCGTCTGTTCGCCGCCCCACGCGGCGCCGCCGCAGTCCGCACCGGCGGTGGGCCGCGTCTGCCAGCGAACCGACGCGCGAGGCGGGTGCCCCTACGCTTAGCTGAGGTGGCAGGCGGTTCCAGCCTTGGATCGGTGTCCATCGAGGGGTAGTTCATGAAGACGATTTACGTGCGCAAGAATGGCAAGCGCGTGCTGCTGGTGGCCTGCGTGAGCGCGCCGATCCTGGTCCTGGCGTTTGCGGCACTGGCGATCCCGAACCGGCAGGTGCTGGAGAACTTCGGTGGACAGGACTGGATGTGGCTCATCCTGCTGGCCGCGATGATGCTCGGCATCTACTACTTCCTGGCCCTGTACGTGAAGGAGGAGGGTACGGCGAACGCCGAGTTCGAGCGCATGGATCGCGATCGCGACGGCTTCATCAGCCTGCGCGACGCGGGGCGGTGGGCGGATCTGCGGCGCCTGTTCGACCAGTTCGATTCCGACCACGACGGCCGCATGTCGCGCGCCGACTTCGAGGCGTTCCAGCGTTCCTTGTTCTCGCACTGAAATCAGCAGGACCCCCTCTCCCGCGGCGCGGGAGAGGGGGTCCTGCGCCTCCGGCTCAAGGGGGTCCATCCGCCTGCGCCTCCGGCTCAAGGGGTTCCCTCCAGCAGTTCGAGCATCCGGTCGAGCAGCACGGCGACCTGCTCGTAGCCGGCCAGGAAGTAGGCGGCGTGCGAGGCGGGTTCGTCCTGGC
>Ga0116231_10003725_pt1 | contig 31373 bp, 18 predicted proteins | sample S1TSphgellanicum_2_FD_89695 | JGI IMG/M metagenome (GOLD analysis project Ga0116231, IMG submission 89695) | Host-associated microbial communities from peat moss isolated from Minnesota, USA - S1T2_Fd - Sphagnum magellanicum MG | ecosystem: Host-associated > Plants > Peat moss > Unclassified... | reverse complement strand
CATGTTTGGAAACATGTACAGGTATTGTGCATAGCCAGCTTTGCTTGTGTATGAGAGATGCTTAAGTTGAAAATCCAGGAAGGCTTTCATATAAGATAAGCTTCAACATGGAGAATTCTGTGATTGGAACTACTAATCAATGTAGAAGAACAAGGAGTTGTTGAGGGGTTTAAGAATGGAAGAATACATGTGCTGTGCAGACATATGATGGAATGGTTATTGGTGAGCATTCATGTGAAACAGACCTTGAGGTTAGTCCACCCATCTCAATTCTTGATATATTGGTTTATGGGTACCTATGGATACTTAGCACTGCACACTGTCAGAAAAAAAGGAAATCATCATTTCATGAACCTGGTTAATTTAATGCAGTTGTGCCCATTCCACATGCTAGGTTTATCCATCTGTGGATTGTAGAGTTCCAACTTAGTCTGTACTTAGAGTTGTTGGTTTGGACTGATCTGAATTGTTGAGGCTGTAATTGTTCTTGTTCAACTTCAAGACCTTGATTTATGTTGCGAAAGGTTGGAATATCTTCCAAGGTCCTTCACATGTCGTGGCGCTTTTCCAGTTCTTATAAGCTTTCTACTATGTATGTGTTGGAGGCTTGTTGAATTTCCAGAAGTGGATGAAGGTGCTCTTCCTAAATTGCGAATACTAGATTTCGGTTACTGTGACTCTCTTGGAAGCTTGCCTCTCTCTTTGGAGGTCCTGACAAGCTTGAGGACGTTGGATTTGTCTGGCTGTGAGAAAACAACACTTAAAGACTCTTGTAGGACAAATTGTGAAAAGTCCTCAATATGGAGGAGGTTTGACATCTGATATGGATATCTTATGAAGCTCTTCCACATTTGGATTGATAAGTGAAAGAACACATACAGTCCAATCATATCACTATTCTTTGCCTTCTGTCAGCTTGCAACCATCCAGGCTTGGTTGATGAAGACATGTGCTGCTATTCTATGATGATCCTCCAACAGGGAAGGGAAAGAGGAGTGCCATATCAGTGCATGGGGACATGATTGTAATACAAAATAGTATAGTATGGCCAAATGTCAAATTGGCTTTGGAATTTAGGAGTTCCAAAGAATGATTCTGCATTTTAGGCTTAGTGTATGCAGTTTGGATAAAATTATAGTCATATGGACCATGCTAGGTGGCAGAGCTTTCACAGAACGGTATTTGAGGCATAATAAAATATCATTTTTTTTCATGTAACTTCAATTATAGGTGTTCAAGCCAATTTTGAGTAGTAGTTCAGAAGTGCCTTTCAGGATTGCTTACTCTTGGTTGGTTGGTTAAGAAGAATGATGGATAATCAAAATATCCATTCTAGAAATCATGTGAATGCTGTACAATATAAGAAAATGGGGCATATGACATCAATGCTATTCATGTTGACTTTCTAAAATCTGAAAATGCCATGAGGGGAGCTGTAGTGCAGGAGTGTGGAATGGTTTTTTTGCATAATGTCAGAGGTGTGCACTCCCAAGATATATTTCAGTCACACATAAATATAGACTTAACTAATATGAAATGTAGAAGTTGATAAAATACTTCCTGAAAAATCAGCAGAGCAAATGAATACGTTTTTTGCAGGTATGAATGGCATCATCCTATTGTGTTAATAGGGCACAGTTTTGGAGGGTTGGTGTTGAAGAGCTTGGTTGTACAATTAAAGACGAGATTAGCCATTGAAAATGCTACTGGTCCATGGTCCAAAGCTACAGTGCAGTGTGCGAAAGTGTTTTTGAGTAATTTGAAGGGGGTGGTCTTCTATGCTGTTCCGCATGCTGGATCAAGCAATATTGCAAAATTTGTGAACAAGTTGTTGAGATGCCACGATAGAGATCATCGTGGAATCATGGATAACATTCGACCCTGGCAACGAGATATGGAACAGTTATCAGATGATTTTGATCGCATTGTCACGAAATACAAAATCAATATATATGCTTTTTGTGAGGGCAGACCAATGGAGCAAGTGGTATGTATGTGTTCGATGAAATGGATTTTTTGCAACCAATCATCCGTGATGTTTTGATGTTGTTTGGTACTGACATGTACTATTATTATTGTATGACTGGCGTAGGGATTATTGGCCGAGTTTAGCTCGGCACAACGATTAGCAGGATATAATTCCTACAGGGTCGAGGATGCAAATCACATGAAGGTGTGCAAGCCTCCAAGTAAAGAACATCCCAGCTATGGGTTGCTTCTACAATTTATCATTACTTGCAGAAAGGTGAGTCTCAATAACCTAGTTAGTTCCATATTTCATTAACACTGAAGCATTACTTACACTGTAAAATACAGTTACATTTTTCTACTAGGAGGCAAGCGAGCTTGTTCGAGATTGTACAAAATGATTGCTCCATGCACATTTCTTGGGATAGGGTATTTATAGTAAGTGAGTTGTTATTTAGTAATATTTTTTCCACAAAAGACAAATGGAGTAACCTTTTGATTATTGTATTTTTATTTGAAGGTGGCAAGAGAATGTGATCAACCTTTTCAAGAGGTTCATGATATGCCTCAAAAAATGTATGGTTTGGAGACCTACGTGAAAAGTGTAGAAGCAACTGTCACTTCCGAAGGAAGTGATGCAGCTCCTCGCTATGTGGGAGTATGGGGCATGGGTGGAGTTGGGAAAACTCTTCTTCTTCAAAGATTATATGGGAGCCCAAAAGTACGTGGCCATTTTCAAGGAGCTAAGTTCATTTGGCGCACCGTGGGGGAAACTCCTGACATAAAGTCTCAGTATCATTCGCTGAGTGAAGAACTTGGTCTCAAACCGGAATTGAATCTGGCCCTGGAGGATTACAAGCTTAAATTATACAATCAATTTATACAGAAAAGAGTGTTCCTGGTTTTGGATGATGTTTGGGAAGACAAGGCATTTGATTCACTTGACTTAGCCAAGGGAAAAGGAAGTGTCACATTGTTGAGCACTAGACTCCAGTCTATATTGAAAAGAGCAAGTCCATACATAAGGCAAGAGAATATGACTCCTCTTTCATGGGAGGATAGTTGGAGCCTTTTTTGTGTGCATGCATTCAGACCACCATTCAATGTTCCATGTGAATTAAAGGAAGTGGCTCAGTCCATGGCTAAGGAGTGCGAAGGTCTTCCGTTAGCTCTCAAGGTTATAGGCAGAGCTATGTTTGGAAAGACCTCACCTGAACTGGAGTGGGACCCACTCGAAAAGAAGCTGTCTGAATCACGCATGCAAGAGAGGTCTGTTGAAGAGGAGTTATATGAGCGTTTGAAGCTTGGCTATGATCTCCTGTCTGAGGATGATTGGCGCTTGAAGGACTGTTTCCTTTACTTTGCAGCATTTCCTGAAGATCATTTCTTTCAGTTTGAAGATGTTGTGTATCACTTGATAGGGGAGGGGTTAGTTCCTGCACATGATGGAGATGAACCTACAGCAGATGCCCTTTCGTTGTTAAACAAGTTGTGTGAGCGATCATTCATTGAGACAAATAGAGAGGTTGGTGCACATGAAAGTCGTTCCCTTGAATTCAAGCTACATGAAGATGTACGGGATTTATTGCCGTTCACGGTACATGATGTGATGAGAGACTTGGCTTTCTACATACTGGAAAAGGATTGTGGGACACCCCCTGCAAAACAGCTTTATTTTTATCGAGCAGATCAAAATTTGGAAGAATTCCCCGAAGAGTGTACATCAATACCAGAAGCTCTGAGACTATCATTGCACAGTAACGAGTTGGAGACACTTCCTGAGAGTTTTTATGCTCCTAAGTTGGTGTCTCTAATACTTGCTACAAATGACTTGATTCTTTTACGGGCAAGTTTCTTTAGAAGCTGTCTGAAACTAAGGGTTCTGGATCTATGTGAAGGATACTTTCAGGATTTACCTGAGGAAGTTTTTGATCTTAAGGATTTGGTTTACCTTGGCCTGTCTCGTTGTGAAAATCTACAGATTTTACCAGACGCAGTAGGGAAACTACATTTGCTGAAAGTTCTAGATCTATCTTTCTGCAGTAGTTTGCCATATCTTCCTTCTGGAATTGTTGCCCTAACATCATTGCAAGTATTAGACGTATACTCTTGTTGGAACTTGAAATGGGCTGAATGTACACCATCAGGCATAATAAGTGGAGAATCTTGGGATCCAACAATCAAAGCTACGTTGGAAGATATATGTGGGTTAGTTCATCTCACAAATCTTCAAATTTCTGCACGAACAGATCCAGGGTTGGAGCTGCCTCAGAATATATCTGCACTTACAAATCTTAAGATTTTACGGTTAGAGCTTAAGGGTGTTAAAAGCCTACCAGCTAAGATGGCATATTGGTGCATACAACTGCAAGAACTTGATTTATCAGGCTGCAAAGAATTGAAATACCTTCCAAAATCTTTCACGTGTCGAGGGGCTTTTCCAGCTCTGGTAAAGCTTTGCCTCAACTATTCAAGACTTGTTGAATTTCCAGAAGTGGATGAAGGTGCTCTGCCTAAATTGCGAACACTGGATTTAAATCATTGTAAGTTTCTTGAAAACTTGCCTCTCTCTTTGGAGGTGTTGACCAACTTGAGGGTGTTAAATTTGTTCTACTGTAGAAGTACACTAAAAAACTCTTGTAGGACAAATTGTGAAAAATCCTCAATATGGAGGAGTTTTGACATCCGATATGGACGTCCTTGGGACGAGTTTTGATATAAAGTAGGGGACAAAGTTCAGAACTTTCAATAAAATCACAAATTTTGAAGTTTGCACCTTCAAAAATTCTTGGCAGTTTGAAACTTATTTTGGCACTTCATAGAGTGAGATACATTTAGCAATAGGAACTTTGAAGGTGAAAATTGATTTGAAATGCAACCGGTTGATAATCTCAGATGACTACTGCTCTTTAGCCAAGAACAGACATTTTCTATGACATTTTAAACTGATACTTGTTCACACTTCAATTTCTATTGGAAACTCAAAATGTTCGGGTTGGTAGGAAAAGAACCTTAGCTTCAACCGGCATATCCTTGAGTAAAACCTCTTCAAGACAGTATTTATCTTGGAAAATGTCAAATTTGAACTGTCATCTTGAAAATGTACATATATATAATGTGGAGAAATGGGCATGCTAGTTGGATTTTAGGGTTAACAGACCATTAACCTGACTAGACAACTAGTGAATGTAAAAGCACAAAAGCATTGGGAATGAACAATGGCGGCTGGGAGATTTGCCAACATCCACCTTAAAATTAGAATTTGGTATAATAGTGAAGCGAAGTTTGGTTGGTGATTTGGCAAAGTAAACCTGTGATATAGTTACAATAAACTTTGCAAAATAACCAAGCAGATTGTATTCCATATTATGGATGAGCATGCATAAAATATCATTTGTAAATTTTCAATCAATGAACTTTCAAGAATTAAAGTTGACAATATTTGAGGGATGAAATAAAGATCGTACCTGCAATACTACCGAAAATTTTATTCCACTGAAAAAACATTCATATAAATTGCATTTGTGATATTATATTATTTACAAGAGGGGAATATGAAATAAGGTAGGACTGTAACCTTATCCGTAGGCAAAAAATTTGGTTAGCGAATTCCCTACCACCTATTACATATTCCCTCCTCAGATGTGTAACTAGTTTACACTTTACACCCCACCCCCAAATTGCAATCACATCATACATACAACTGACATTTCATGAATGAAGTTTGGATGAATTTTTGTGAATGAAATAAAATTCGCAACAAATATGTCATGAACATCATCTTTATATCATACTCAAATTGCATGAAATTTTATCCTTTAAAATGTACCAATTTCATCCATTAAAATTCTGGTTGATAATTTATGATATTCATTCATGGGATTTAGATGAATTTTAATGGAGAAGAAAACTCTACATGAACTATATACAAATGAAGAGAAAATCTTAAAGATATTTCATGTAAGAAACTTATTTCATTTTGAAATAACATAAACTTTTGGGTGATTGTTTTAATCACCCAATTGGAAAAAAGTAATTTAGTTGGATCATTCAACATCGATTTCAAATGCCTTTCGACATAATTTATACATGGAATTCATTTAGTCAATGGGGTTCAATTCATTAGTCAATACAGTGAAAGGTAGGGTTAGAGGCCCTTCCTTTTTTTGAGGTTCCTAGGCAGAAGGGCAGTAACCTAAGTAATAGGAAGGGCTAAAGGCTTTAACCTTCTTCATCATAAGAATGTGACCTCATTTTCATGGGGTTTGAACTTCCACCATTTCTTTCATTTGGAAGATTCTTTTTGAGTTCTTGCACTTCACAATGTGTCTATGAAAAAAGATAGTTTGTTTTGTTTTGTTTTGTAGTGACGTGATCCACCAAACCAGAATGCTTAAGATCATGTTCTTGGTGTCTCTGGAAAGCTATTGACAAGGAAGGGAGGGCGCATGGGCTTGGTTCCATGATGTTTGGACTTAAGGTGCAAAAGTTCTTGAATATTGAATGACTTTTTCATTGAAAATAAAATTTAATCATAGCTGAAAATTTCGGAAGAATTGGAATGTGCCTATGCTGTTGTTGGAAAGATCTTGATGAACAGGATTTAATGGAATTTTTTGGGTAAGATTTGGATTTAGAATATGAGAGATATTGATTTTTAAGTGATTCCTAAAAGAAAAAATTCAAATAAATTCCAAAAAACCAGGTTTTGGAAGGAAAAATCAGTTGAGGACGTTGTAACACTTGAAGGTTTACCATTCAATTCAAGCATGACGTCCTTTCCTATTTGGCTTATCAAAATATTGATACATACGTAGCAAAACAATGTTCACATGTTGAGTTTCCCTATTTTGTAATGGGTTCACACTTGAGCCAATGGCATAGGCCAATCTTGCCTAATCTTCTCCTTCATATAACTTAATTAAATTAATCTTCAGCTAATTGACATTGATTAAATTATGTGGGTAACTAACTTTAATTAAATTTTGAGTATTAGGATTACCCTTCCTTCGCTAATTCGGAAGGAGACTCAGGTGATCGTTTGATTTTCCAACTCATTTTTTATAGGCTAAAAGGAACATCTAGGAGTCACCCAATCCTCCTTCCCATTCTTTAAACGAGAAGGAGAATCAAATGGTCACCTGATCCTCCTTCCCACTTTTTAGATGACACATAAAATCAAACATTTTTTTCCCACTTTTTAAACGAGATGGAGAAATCGGGTGACCACCCGATTTTTTTTCGCAATCTTGACACATGATACAAAATAAAGTGGCTGTTCAATTCTCCTTCGCATTTTTGACACAAAATAAAAAATAAAATGGTCGCCCAATCCTCCTTCGCATTCTTGACACAAGATAGAAAGTAAAATGGTCGCCCAATTTCCCTTTCCAATCATCATAGGGGAAAGGAAATTAAGCAGCCGTCTAATTCCCCTTTTCATGTCTTTAGTGGGGATAGAGTATCGGGTGGTCACCTGATTTTACCTCCTTATATTTTTTGTTGATTTTGTTGAATGATAATTGGGTGGCTATGATTCTCCTGACGTATCTTACCATGGAAAGAGAATCTATTCACCTCTAGATTCTCCTTCCTTTCCTTTGGGGGGGAAAGATAATCGAGTGGCTGCTTGTTTCTCCTTTCTTGTATTTGTGGTGTCCAAGGTCTAGGATGTTTCGTGAATTAGGAAGGAACTTGCTCCCTCATTGTTGTTATGAATTATTGTTCGATGACAAATTCAAACAAGCCCTAAGTCATTTATTTGGGTTTTTGGAATGTTTCTATTTTGGAAAATAATGAAATGTGTTCAAGTTTTTTAACTACACGAATTTTTAAGCTTCAGCTTAATGTGAAATGTGAATATTGTAAGGGTGGCGATTCTACTTTTGAAGGGTAGAGATCTGATTGATCTCTGGTACTCAAGAAGTGAAGGGGAACGGATTTGTGTTGGTTGTGCGCTAAGTGAGACATGAGGAAGGACATTAGGGACATCCATCTTTAGCCAAGGGACATCCCTCTTGGCTATTCTATTTCAAAGCTAGCAACAATGCCCATGTCTAAAAACATTCTTCTTGACCTTTTGAGTATGTTTATTATTTATTCTCTACTACCTACTTATAGCCTCCTCCTCTTTGTTGAAATTTTATGTTATGTATCTCATGACACCTTTTTCTTTAGGTAGAAATAGGTACCTAGTACTTACATAAAAATTTAGCCCTTTATTGATATCCTATGTACATATGTACACAATCTATCATCATTGCCCAAAAACATGACAAAATATAAGATAAAAATGTCTCAATATTTTTCTTTTATTGTAGCGTGGATTTTGAAAAATAAAATAATTATTTGACATTTAAATGCCAAACAATCTCATATCTCAACACTAATAACTAAAGAGGAGCTTCATTCAACTATAAATGTTATGGCTAATAACAAGCCTCAAGCTTAAATCAAATCATCATGTAGTTTTTAAAGCATTTTTGACATATCATCAATGGAGATTACTTCCTAATTGTACAATGTTTGCTTTTCACAAGGATGGTTTTTTGGAGGTATCATCAATGGTTTGATTCCTTTGTTGCAAAGGATAGTGTTAGAAAAGGTCTTCCCAACTATAGACTTACCACACTATTCAATGTTATGTACAAGATATATGTGAATGTGTTTCAATGAAGATTGTAGGATGTGTTAATGGAGCTTATAGACCTTGACCGAGTTGTGTTTTTGCCTTAGTTATGATATATCCTAAACAATGTTAAATTGGTTCAAGATATTTTTAATTTTTGTAAGAAGTCTAAGCATGATGTGATTTTTGACCTTAAACTAAATTTCAGCACTTATACTACATTTTATTTGTTGTAGGTCTCAAGCCCCTCACTTATCCTTTGGGTTAGATTCCTAGCATCATGTTCCATTGGAGTTGGGTGACCCAAAACATGTTGGATCATTTGTGGGTTATAAGAATTGATTGCTACACCATCCTTGACAACAACCAAAAACCTAACAAAGGATACCAAAATGTTATGTGGATAAAAAATATGGTTTGAGAAGCACCCAAGTTGCATCTACCTCAACATTAGATGTTTTTTGTGATTCAATAATAGTTTTGGTTTGAGACATAATCTCAATGTCATCTTCTTTGTCATAAAGTGATAAGGTAGGGTGAGTGGCACTTGTTGATACCATTAATTTTTTTTAAAAACATTATTAGAAAAAAGGTTTGTTCCACCCCTACTATAGTTTATGATGACCATATAATCAAATTTACAAAACTAAAATGACTAATTATGTTTTTTTTAGTAATTAAAAAAATGAGTGTGTGATATGACGCAATCCAAATTATATTCAAATCATATTAAACACTTTTAAATACATGTGGACTATGTTATGCTTATGTGGAGATTGTAACTAAAATGGCATGATTAGACTATATCCATTGAATTGTTGAGTATTTATTATATAACAATTTTATTCTCTTAAGTTGTCATGTTTGTTGTTGTCACCTAATTTAATGTGAAAGGTTTTGATTTTTTTTTAAAAAATTTTTTATAGAGTGTTTGGGGGATTTATTCCTAAAAAATGGTTTTTGAATTTTGTCCTTCACATTTTAAGATTCTAGAGAAATCTAAGGAACATGAAACTATTGGGTTCATGCTTATTAAATAATGCACAACTATCAACAACATGTCACTTTCATTATGCCTAAAATAGAATACGTGGAACCTAAATGGAGACCATAGTTACACTCATGTGACAAAATTATGTCAATTGAATTGTGACATGGATGTTAATGTCTCAACATGAACAACATGAAATATGCCAATTTGCTACTTCATTTAGGAATGCATACCATGATGACTTCAATATTTTTTTAAACATTGTTATAACCAAAATTGGAGTTATGTTGTTTTAACACAACTATCACTAAATAATATAGCTTTTCATTGTTTTCACTTCCATGAACACCCCTATATCCCTTATGTTTTCCTTCACTTACTTAGTTTTTAATATTTTTTTGAACATGCCATTCATAATCATCAAACCTAAATCATATAATTACTACTTGAGGGTTTTTTAATGTAATGAAGACATTAAAGATATTTAAAAATAAAGAATAATTATGAAACCATCATTTTCCAATGTTTACAAAATCATGACCGCCAAGAACAAAATTTAGCCAAATTTGGTGATAAATTAATATGAAAGTTAAAAAAATAAAAATCAGTCTATATTCTTGGCTACTTATTGGAACCTATTGTAAGTTCTGAAATTAACTTGTTTGAAACGAATATGATGACATGGAAATAAGTTTTTTTCAAAATATGGTTCACTTGAGTAAGTATTCAATGAAAAAAGATTACTATAGGTCAAAATCACATTTTTCCAGTTGAAAAAGAAATGAAAATTAGCCCAAAATAACATTGTATGAAATTATATAAGATTAATTTGTAACTTTGTATTTCACATGTGAAACTAATTTCATTGTGAAATTACGTAAATTAATTGCAATTATGATATTTACATTGGAAAAGTTTTTCAAAATATATCAGTTTGATGTAATGCCTTTATATTTGAAATTAAAAATTACAAAAATATACATAACTATCATATCAAAGACATGTGAAATGAATTCATTATGAGATTTTTAAATTCTTAAATGGAATAATATATATTTGATGACCTAGGTCCAAATATCTAGAATTTTTGAACATTTTAAATTAAAAATTGAAAATTAGATGTATTTAAAGTGACATGCCCCCAAAAGACTTCCACAAAAGTGTGGAAGATATTTCCTCAATATCATAAAGCTTGCACATTCCTTAACTCTTCATGCCATTAACAAAAATATAACATAGGAGCTTTGAGATAAAATTAGATGAAACACCTTATATTCACTTCTTAATCACATTCACTACACAAACCAAACAACAAGGCAATTGGATTTAACATTGGGACATGCCTTGGCATTAGTCTTGATTGTTTCCCTTGCCCCATCCTTGGTCAAAAGCCAAGACGAGAAGATTATGACATAAAGACATTATGTATGAGTTTAAACATTTAACTTTTGAAATAAAAATAAATATTAATGTAATGTATTTACAATCTAGAATTAAAGAATTAAAAGATTCAATATAATTAGGAAATTGAAACAAAATAAAAATAAAATAACGAGATTATAGATGTGAAATTGATTTCATCATAAACTTAATGATTACACAAATCATATCATAATGCATGAAGTCTAAAATATGCATATGTTTATATGTATGTGATGGCATTCCTTGTCACAACTTGAAGTTGAGGTGGGATGGTTATGGATTTGGCTAATGGTTGTGGAGGCAAAGGTTACACAATAACTTATTACTGCAACTCTAGGTCATCATCCAACTTGATGACCCATCTTGAGCCTTGACCCTCTCATAAGTTGGCCCATGCTCACCCAATACCCTAAATATGTTTTAAGTGGATTGGATAGTGGTATTGGTGCTGATGAGAGTGGAAGTAGCACCCTTCAATACATGGAAAAACAAAATCACAATGTAGCACCAAATCAACCATTGGCCTTTTGGCCCCTAATGAGCATGTTTGCAAAACTCCTAAACATTTGTTGTGAACACCAACAGCCCTTTTGTGAATTTGTAATGTTCAAAACATTGACTTCACAATAATTATGGTTTTCCTTGTATTGGGAGTAGCCAACCAAGTGAGCTAACCAAAAAGGATAGATTAGACCCTACCTTCATGAAAGTGGACACTGAAGTTGTGGCTGGGTGGAGGGGTTAGAGGTAAAAGGTATCACACCAATTGAACAATTTTGAACTGGGCAAACCTCAATGATTCAAGAGCTATGAGCTTGAGGAAAGTACATGGGGCATTGGGGGGAACATTGGGGAGCATTGCAACTTTTGGGTAGCTCCAATGGATAACTCAATTGGTGCCCACTTCAACAAATAATAAAATCCCCAGAAAGAGCCATGTTAACAACCTAAGAAGAGTTGTTCCATGTGGTGTGTGACCAACCATAAGCCAATGCTAAATTTCCTTGTTCAAAGTGGAATGGAATGGAATGCTTTCAATTAATTCCATCTACAAGGAACCATATGGAATCCAAAAGTTTATTGAATTTGACGCTTCAATTGACTCCAATTGGTCTAAAGAGGCACATTTGGGTCCAAGAGAGTTTGTTGAAATCACAAAAGCTTCACCAAACTCTACTTAGAAGGATCCCCATTTGGATCAAAGGGTTTTAAGTTCTAACACAATAGGGGACCCGAAACCATAAATAGTTCTAATGAGAGTAACTTTGGGGGGCCTACTTCCATATACAAACTTTGGGGGTACTTTTTTTAATCTTTGTATTAATTAAATGGGGGTGCCTCCCAAGTCCCCCTCTCCCCCACCCCCTTCCCCCTATTGGGAACATGTTGGGGAACACATTGGGAAAAGAAAAAACTAAAAAATCCAACCCTGCCCCACCCTCCTGAAAAGAAAAAAAAAACCTTGGGCCTCTTGGGTGGATGCTACATCACCTTGTTGATCGAACAAAATTTCTATTCCTACATTTGTTTGTCAGTATTGTCAACTTAAGCTAATGTAGGTACATGCAATTGGGTGTTTCTATTACATTGTGTCATTGTTGGAAGTGAAATGTGCCCTGAGACCAACAACAAACACAATTCAAGATAATCTACAAATGGTGGAAAATACAAGGATGAGACTCAATCTAAAATGCAAACTTCATGAGAAAATGATCAACTTGTCCCAACATGTCAAGGTTTGTTAGGATAGAAAGGGACCAAAAAAAAACCAAAACATTGGTGACATGAACGCATGGCACAGATGATTAATCAATCCATTGAGGTTAACCTAATTCCCAAAAACAAAAAAAAGACACGAGTTTTTCCATGAAAGCATCTTGAGTTTTTGTATCTAGATAACTATGTTACTAAATAATGTTGTTTTATGACATGGGGATATTTAGTACCATTGACATTTTTTCAAAAACAAAACAATTTATTTTAGTACATCAAGAGTATTATGAACATTATGTTATAATCAAAGGTGGTTTTCTAATTTCAGATACTACCTTAACTCTAGGTCGAGCTTCAAAACTCAAAAAATGGAATGTTATTGTATCCAACTTGATTTGATCACATAATTTGATCTCATATATATATATGTCCTCTAAGCATTGGTACACCTTCATCCCAGACTTAAATCATACATTTGTTGGCCTTGCCTACCAAGGCAACGGTATTGTGTTTAGATTCATTATAGACTATAGTAGCTTAAGGGATTTTGGTTACCCCTAAGTGATAGGTCTATATGAGGATTTTTGAAAGATGACATTTTGGCTTGTGTTGAAACTTGAGATTAGTTATTATAGAGTTATAATATCTTGAAGGATTTTGGTTTCTTTTTGAGGATTTTTTGAAGATTATATTTTTGCATGGTGAAATATTTGAGTTTCCATAATTCTTCTTCTTTTGCTTGAACATACTTTTTAATGTAAATGGCAAGACCACGGTGTGACACACACCTTATTTCTCTTACTAAGGAGTACACCTTCAGAAGACAAGGAATGGACAACATTCTCCTTGGTCCAAAGGATGTCCTTCCCTGGGTTTAGCAATTTGTATTGTTGTGAAAGGGTTTGGACAATGTTCATCCGAACACATCCGATGGGGGGGATATGCCCGTCTAGTACAATGACAGGCCAACAACAAAATGCAAAGATTGTGATGAGAGAGAGAGAGAGAGAGAGAGAGAGAGAGAGAGAGAACTTAAGTTCAAGACAAAGCGTCCAATTTGTAATATGAAATTTTTTAAAATAAGATTTTTGGTGACAAGAGTGTACATGTTTGCCCAAGTCTTTGAAGCCATAGTGAACCTGTACCACCCACCATTGCACCATCCGCTGGATGCCTGTTATGACTCAGTGGTGGAAGGACTTCATCCGAGTTAATATGTGGTTTCACCACAATAACCCATTTTGTAAGAAGAAGGTTGTATATAGGTAGGTAGGTAGGAAAATAGGTGAGTATTAGGTGAGTAAGTAGATGGTTTATAGTTTATAGATAGATAAGAGCTGTTTTTACTACCTACCTATGAAGAGTGGTTCTTAGAAAGTAAGTGGTGAAAAAGGCAATCGAGCTAACCATGACCATGGTTAACTTGGGAACTGGAACTCAACCAAAAAATGGTTTCCTGATCACTACTTACTTAGCAACTATCTTTCATGGTGTACCCATGCTGCTTCACTAGTGAATTAGGGACACATCCCTACTAGTGCTTTGGCCAAGGTCCCCTAGGTTAACCCAAGGTTAACCCAGTGATTTCACATCAATTTTTAGTACGAGCAACATCTAGCATAAGATGAAAGTGATAAATTGAACACATTCCCAAAATGGTCATGACCCATATTTGGTATTTGGGCCTTCAACAACATTTCTCACAACCCAAGATGGGCTTATTATCTATTTTCCATGTCCCACCTATAAACATGAAAGTTGCAACAATAAAAGGTGGGGAGACTACTTTAATAAAAGATCACTTAGACCAATCATTCAATTTAACTAATCAAGAGTTTTTTTTTTTTTTTTTAAAGTGTGTAATGATTTTTGCAAGCAAAACATCACGTGTAGAAATAATGGCCCAAACTCATTTTACTATCCCAAACTGAACATAAATTTGATTGCTCTTTGTCCAAAATGTATTGTGCAAGGCACCGGTGCTAATGCTCTAAATAGGTAGTTGGTTTAATCTTCTTAAGGTTTAAGGTGTAGAATGCATAAGGTCCATGCCACGATACTATATTAACTTTAGGTAGTTTACAACATAGTTACACTTTAGATTACCTCATTTTTATTATACATAACCATGGGGTCAATCTTTGAAATAAGTGAAATATCAATATTATTTGCAACCCTATACCTACTTCTAGAGCTTTAAGTCCAAAGCACTTTAATCTTTTGGGTTTTAATCTAGTGTGTTAAGTTACGAGACATTTGATTTAGGTGTGGTTAAAAATTAACTTCATTTGTTGAAAAGGTTCAAGTTTGGACTCTACATCTAATGTGAAGTGTTTTAGGTTAAAATGAATGCACAATAGTCCTTGGCTAAAATCATGACCCTACTATGATGCGAACCTTAATACTACCAACGTTGTGTAAATAATAGATGGGGTTTTCCATAACAATGATTTGAAATGTTGATGCATGAACAAATGCCCTTGCTCACAATAGAGGCTTGTCTATTGCCCAACACTATTGAAATAGCCTTTGTACCACATACTTGAGATTTTACCATTACACAAGCAATGGCGATTATTTTGAGATGGGAAAAGAGCGAGGGTATATGCCAAAATCATCCTGCATTTTCCATACTTTGCAATGCACATGGTTTTATGGTGGATTTTGTTCAAATTGTGGTGACTAACGAATTGATCTGTTTACTTGAAATGGCTTTTTGTTTCCACCCATTACATTATTTTCCTGGGCTAACACTATTTTCAAATGCTCTTGGAACTCCTGTAGGATTCTACTATTATTTTGCTTGTAAGAATGGTTTGAACATGTTGCTAAAGTTGTTACTTGGGTTTCTTCAAATTTTGTTACTTTTTCTTTTAATATGTTTAAAATTTTATGTGTTCACTTTTGCAATGCCAATTTCTCCACTTCTCAATGTGCCATATTTGTAGACATATTATAATTTTAAAAAAGGTTTCATATATTCACCTACTTATACCCATAGGGTAAAAAGAAGGCAAATGAAAATATATATCCTAAGATTGACATGCACATATGAAAGTAAAAAATTGGGAGGGGGAGAAGGGTCAAGGTGGATATAGTCCTAAGATTTTTCTATTTGTTGAATTCAGTTTTAATTGCTTTTTCCTTTTCCATTTTCTTAATATATTTGAACAATTTATTGGTGAAAGACACCTTAAGAAAACTGAGCAAAGGGAAAAATTACATTAGAACACTTTGGAAAGTTATACAAATAGTGATTAGAGTAACCCTAAAACCCATTTTAAAAAGTTCAATATTCCAAATCTCCAGTACCAAGAATGCCACATTTAAATAACATAAGCATAATGTTCAATGTGCAGTGGTCCACAAGTGAAAAACAAAAGCAAAACAAACAAAATCTTCTATCATGAATAATTTGAAAATAATTGCACATTATTTCAATGCAAATGTACTTGAATCTAGTTAATATGATATGTGCATACTAAATAGGATTTGAATTATACATGTCAATGATCCCATTGGGGGTAATTGTCATGTTGATAGAAAAACATCCAATAAATTTTTTTTTTAAAAATTAGAGGCAATTAAAACACACAAATAGGATATAGTTTCAAATCCAATCTACACTACCTTTCCAACTACAAATGATGCATTTATTGATGTATCCCCATATTCATGATCAAACACTTACTATCTATGTGCATTTAAACATCAAACTAATATCTCAAAAGGGTTGAGATTCATGACCACATTTCAAGTGGTGGCGTGTTTTCATTAGTACCATGTTAAATGTTGCATGTAATTTACCTATTATGAATTCATCCAAAAGAAATGTGGATGCCTAAGGTTAAACCTTGGAAAAGAATATGAACCCAAATTGCCACCATCATACTTTAATAGAGGTTTACACAACAAACAATGGTTTTAATGGTATACTATGCAATACCAATGTTGCTAGAAATTTAGGACACTTGTGGTTAAGTAACTGGCCTACCTAAATTACGTAGTGTGATTTAGCTAAATGGGTCATTTAGGTTGGAAGTGTTAGACTTTGGTCCTCTCACCTTCATTTTGAAAGACAATTCACAAATATCTTATGTAATATATAATGTCATCACATTTTAATAAACATTTTTCCTAGCCTGTATAAGTAACCTAGCTTGGTGATCCTAGTTGAGTTACCTTAGCCTAAATAAACATGGATAAGCTAGGTTAGCAATAGGCCTAACTTAGGGTCTATTTAGCCATGCCTAGGGTCTACCAAGGGCATATTTATGTCTACCTAGCTAAGCCCACTTAAGGTCTCCATTAAGATCTACCTAGGCTTACCTAGGCCTATTTAGCCTAATCTTTATTAAATCTACCTAAACCTACCTAAGTTCTACCTAAGTCTATTTAGGCCCACCTAAACTTACTTAGATCTACCTAGATAATTACTTAAGGCCTGCTTAGGGGCTACCCATAGGTCTAATTAGGCCTACATATGTCTATGTAAAACCTTTTTTAAGACTATGTGAAAGCTACTTATATCTACCCAAGACTACCTAGATCTACCTAAGGCCTACCTAAGACCTCACATATATCTACTTAGGCTTACTTCACTACAACAAAAAAATGTCATTTTCCACCATGTGAAATAACTTGGGTTTCACAACTTGCAAACCAATTTTGTACTAAAATTGGAACTTGTAAAACCAAACTTGGTAAACCCAAGTTGAGAACAAAATTTGATGTTGTATGTCTAGATTTACCTAGGGCCACTTAAGGTTACTTAAGCTTACATAAAACCTACCTAGACTTACCTAAATATCTAACTAAGCGTAGTTAGTTAGCTAGTTAAGGCCTATCTTAGTAGCTAGCTATGACCTACCTAGATCTATCTATGGCCTACCTAAGTCTACTTAGCCTTACATAGATTTAGCTAAGTTTATTTAAACCTACTTACTTCCACCTAGGCCTATCTAGGATGAGAACCTATGTTCTAAGGCTACCCATGGGATATATATGAGACTATTTGGGGCCTAACTAGGTTTACATAGGGGCTATCAATGGCCTAGATATACATAAACCTACATAAGGCCTAATTAAAACCTACACAGGCCTTGGACTTACATAGGACTACAGAGGCCTCTAAGTTAACTTACCTAGCCTATGTAGGTAGGTTGCTATGTAACTTCCTCATCATACTCTTTCAAAACAAGTTTTTTTAACATGTGAACCCCTGCCCCCCCCAAGTTGAGGGGGCTAATAGTTTTCATTGAGATCTTTTTGACAAGTTGAATATGACTTGATTTGGAGTTGATTTGATCCTTTGAATCACTTTTTAAACATTCAAAATCTCAAAGAATCCCTACTCTCAAAGTGGGGGCTCATCTTGAGAATCATGGGATGCTTGTCTGTGACTCCCAAAGATTTCTGAGTTCATGTAGAAAAATGTTTCTTTCACCTTGTGTCTTGGCTTTGCTTCTCGGACCCATTTCTTATAATGCCCTAGTTTTTATTGCAACATATAAGGCGAACATTATGATGAACTTAAACATACATAAAGAATGAGGCATATGAAGGGGGGACGTTTTTACACCGTCCTTAAGAGTGAGAGAGATCTTACACCTATGCATAGACATAATTTCGAACCCACTTTTAAGGAATAGTTGTAAGATCCCTACTTTTTTTTTTGAGGGGAGTGATATTCATGGATAAAAAGGGCCCTTCAAATACACTAAGAAATACACCAAGGAAATTTCTCTGAGTGCCTTATGCATAAGGATATGTCTTTTACTAGTATTGAGATTGGCATTGCATTGAACTTGTTGCACTTGTTGAGTGCTTGTGGCAAACTAAGTGTGTTGAGACTGTGGGTATTTTGTCAATTACCTGGCCAAAAAATAACATGGTTTAATCAATTTGTTCTTGTCCCTCAATGCAAAGGTGATGAAATGAGAGCACATCCGACATCAATGTTGTTGAAAGAGTAAGTGAGTCAGGCACCTGTCTACTATGCCCATGCATACCAGAACAATTATGCATGGTCTTTCTTAACGGCCTGTAAGATACCCTTCACTATTGCATGCACACACACATACGACCTTAAGAAACACAAAAAAGAGGGGGAAAAAAGGGTTCAGTGCACAAAGATTTTCCTTAGATGACTTTGTCTACATACAAGGCATATCTTGTTATAAGGAAAAGGCATGATCTTATGAACCATTTTACAGTCTTCTCTGCAAAGATTTGGAGAGGGTCAGGGTTTCAGTTCTCTATAGTAGATAAATAGATAGATACATGTATGAAACAAATGAATGTGGAGACACACACACACACAGAGGTTATGGTGTTTTTTAAAGCCAAAAATGCAAATACAATAGCTAGATTCCATAGGCAAAGAAAAGTACCCATAACTCTTAACTTGTTGCACTTGTATTGATTATTAAAATTCTTCAAGCTTCAGTTGTTTTTACTCAATGATGTTATCCTTTAAAATAATCTTGCTTTTGGGTTCCTTTCTCACTTCCCTAAATGTCATTATTTGCAAAGTGAGTTAATTTTCAAATGAGTTTTTAAATGTTAAAATTTGAATAATTATTGAATAAAATTTGAAGCATTTGTTTATAACTATAGCATCAATGACAATAGTAATGAAAGCAAATTTAAAAACTTGCTTTAAAACTTGTTTTTACAATAACATTGGGGGAAAAAGGAGCTTCATTAAGTTTTTTTTTTATAAATTAAAAAAAAAAGTGTTAGCTTTTTTATCTCACCTTGAGCTCACCCCCTTTTTTTTATAAATCGAGACTCTTAACACTAAATCCCCTTTCTTTTTTGGATAATTATTATATCGCACCCAAAAGCCACAATATTTTGTCACACTAAAAGTAACCAAACCAAAACTTAGACTAAATTTTATCCCATCTCATACTTGTGGAGCTTATTCTTATCTCCTCCTTAGTACATCCATTATCAAATTTTGATACCTTGTTTTTTTGGGGGGAAACAAATGGAACACATCCATTGCAAAAAGGAAAACAAGAACTGCAAGAGCTAAGGGAACATCCCAAGCACATGACAACTACCAACAATACGCTAATTGGTTAAGTCAATTAAATTGAGTAATTGACAATTCTCCACAACTTTAAGATTGTCTATGGTGCAAAGGGCAAAATGAGAGCACCCAAGATTATCAAAGTTCTCAAGGAGGATGATCTCAATGGGGACACCTCAGAAGCTAGCTAAAAGGTTCTCTCACATTCTAGCTTGCCATGTGAAATAATGTTGCCTAAAATCAGTTGACGTAATCCGCAATCAGAGATTTTCTATACTTTTCACCTAGGGTTTAATTTTGTCCATGAACCCAAATCTTTCTTGAGATTATTTACCCAAGTTGAGTTGTTGAGTTTTATTATCACCTTTGAACTTTGTCTTCTTCACATGTGGTTTTCCATATTTTTCAGCTTGGGTTTAAATTTGTCCATGAACACAAACCTTTCTTGAGATGATTTACCCAAGTTGAGTTGTTGAGTTTTATTATCACCTTTGAGTTTTGTCTTCACATGTGGTCCCACAATGGGCCAAAAAGAATGACATAGATCCCCCACTCTTCCTCCCCTCCCCAACTTCAGGACCCATCTAGAACATGCAATCTAAGAAACATCTCTCCAAATCTTATGTTGGACCCACAAGACTGAAAACACATGAATATATTTACTACCCTTCTCTAGGACATTCAAGGACAATTGGCTCCAAATGGGCATGGGTAGTTGGGATAATAACCCACTTGGGGGAGGGGAGGGGAGGGGAGAGGAGGCCCCCACCTAACCTCCCCCAAAGGTGCTAAGCAATTCTTACGACCAGAACATGCCCCTTTATATCTGGAGAGGGGCAACTATGAGCAAACAAACAACAAACAAACCTGCAAAAGATCACAAAGTGCTCCATGACCACAAAGAAAAGGCTTTCTTTTTGTTATTAAAAAATTTGCTAGTTCCACTCATAAAGAGGCTAGCATCCACAAAAGTGTGCAAGTGCAGAATTGATCAATAGAAAAGGAATGACTGAACCAAGAGCTTTTAAGTATGGTTCAGGTAAGTTCAAGCCAAAAGAAGAAGCACTAGGGTCCTTTATATGGGACCCCACCATTTAATGGGTCCCCTCTTACAAACTGAAAAAATTGCCATTATGACTGGGCTAGACCAAAGGAGTTCTGAACACTAAACAAGTTAGCTAGATGCCTAATGTGCGTGCCCTAAGAAAGGACAAAACAAATTAAAAAATAAAAAGACAAAATGAACTACATGTCATTGCATAGTCTCTCCCACCCTTAAGGCCAAAGCCAATAAAATTAACACAAGAAAACCCAATAAAAAAGAAAGAGACCCAACCATCTATTATTAAAGAAAGAGGCTAAAAACCATGAAACTCTAACTAAGATCTCTAGGAATCTCCCAAATGCAATATCAATCACATTTGGGAGATCCAACTTATGAGTGGTCAAGTATCTTTCATAAGATCTTGCAGTATAGATAAATAAAATCTTGAAGAATAATTATCTTTTTTTTTTCCAAAAAAGTGTTGTTGGAACTCATCTCTGGATGCATGTATTCATTTGTGTGATTTTGATTAGTTTTTAATAGTGTAGGGCATCAATCTAATAATAATGCATAATGTGAGAAATATCTTGTGAGGAAAAATAGCAGTTCAAATATTTTTGTACTTTGAAAGTCTAGGAGAAATTTTTCTTGTGATGAGAATATTATTATTATTATTAGGTGTGGTTATGAATATATGGGTGAGAGTCCATTTGGAAAAGAGAAATAAATTGAACATTACTCACCTTCTTATATCCTATGACCCATTGAAACTTCTTGTGGTAACATAAGATGTCAAAACTCAAAACCAGCAATATTAGCTAGCTCCTTTGATTGTATAAAATGGTCACTGAACATCGTCCCAGCTTGGAGCTTTGGGAACTTCCCCCCTAGTCATCTTCAAATATCTCAAAAGCATTAAACACACACACACACACACACATAATTGTGAAGAAAAGTCTTGAAACATTGGGATGTTGTGGAGATTGAGCAACTAGGGTACACACTAAGTTAAATTATAGTTCAAGTTTTGTGGACCCTTCTTCTTCCTCCAATGTTTTACATGACTTTTCCATATTGTATGGTGCTTAAAATTACCTCTGGAAAATCATAATTATGTTGCCTGATTGATAGAACGTCCTTTCACAATGCTCAATGTGTTATTCAATAGAAATAGGGTTTTGGAAGTGGTTGCCTTTTTCCCATATCAGGTTTACTCTCTATAAGCATTGGCTCTTTCAAGGGAAAGGTAATTTGGGGTCACATGATATGAAGCATTGCCCGCAATGGAATCCCTAATAACTTGATAATATACTCATTCTTTTTTTGTTGGGTATGTTTGGAATTCTGTGGACCCAACAGGATCGTCAACTTCAACAACAAAGGCCAATGTTGGGAGGTTCCTTTATGTTGGGTAGCTTTCACTTTAAGTGGTCCAAGAACTCCCCTTTAAAGGAGGGCAGCTGACTACAGATTCCCAACCAAATTGTGAGTCCACCTCTTTGCAATACATTAAAAACCCCCCTTACGAACTAAACTTTATGAGTGAGTGTTGAGTCCATCTCTTGCAAGACATTAAAAACCCTCCTTATGAACTAAACTTTATGAGTGGGCATCAATGTTACCACCATATGATGCTTATTATTTCCACAAAATGCCATTGTAATAATTTGTCACACAATTGTCATCAGTGTCGACATTTAAGTGTTGTTTTAAATGTTGTTACAAATGCACGTATATAAATCAAATCAAACCAAACCAAATCATATAGCCCTCTTAACCTATGGTAAGTGTGAGGTGATGTGAGCAATGACTTATTTTCTAGTTTTTTGGATTAAAATATTTTTTTGGGGTAATTTTTAAAAAATTATTACCCTAATGAAAATTTGACTATTTTTTTGAGCTTTTGAAAATCTTCGCCAATTTTTTGGGTCAAATTTGGAATCTGAATGTGCTGATGGAGGAGCAAGCTCATAAGAGCAATCTGCACCCAAAAGCAGTTAAATGGCATGTACATGGTACATTGGATGAAGTACAAATTTTAAATAGTAAAAAATTTAAGTTTGGACTTATATAATAATAAAGTGGGAAAAGATGTTAAACAAGCTTAAAGGGTCCTACATGCTGTTAGTACAAAAGTACTCCTGCATTTCATTTTCCATTGCCTGCCCAATTGCCCAATTAAGCTGTGTCTTGTGGAGCCCAAACACATCTCATTGATACCCAAACAACACATTTGGGCCAGTAATTATACATGTTTTAGGTGTGTAAAGGACACTAGGATCCATTACACACCCACAAAGGTCCGTAATTGCTAGGTCCAAATGTGTTTTGGGCATCACCCATATTTTTTTTGGGAAAAATATGAATTGGGCTAAGGGTAGGCAAATGAAAAAAGAAATGCGGATAGCACTTTTGTACTGCCTGCATTTACGACCCTTTGCTTATTTAACATTTTTTTAGTACTTTTGTACTGCTTGCATCTAGGACCTTTAGCTGATTTAACATCTTCTTAGTACTTTTTGTACTGCTTGTGTCTAGGACCTTTAGCTGATTTAACGTCTCCTTAGTACTTTTGTACTGCTTGGGTCTAGGACCTTTGGCTCATTCAAGGTCTTCTTAGTACTTTTGTACTGCCAGCATTTAGGACCCTTTGCTCATTTAGGGTTTACCTCATACCGTGATCTCCAAAAGGGTTTATAACAGAAAATGATTACTTTTGATTGGTTGATCATAACTGATTGTAATCCCTGTCTTGCTAATGTGGCAATACGCCATTGGACAAGAACTCCCAATTGTTACATTACATATTTTGTTACTTTCTAACACATTTGTACTTCTCTAAACCCCCTTTTCTGCAGGTTCTTGATCATCCGTCAGCTGAACCTCATAACTCACTCTCTTTTGTGTCCCTTACCTGGAAAGCTCAATTCCAATGTACAATCAGTTATGTCTGATAATTAGCTCTTCAGCGTATTGGTTACAGTGAATAATCTTGAACCTTGCCCTACTACAATTGACTCCATCTTAATTGTTAGTTTTGAGTAGAAATTTGGGCTTTTGGTCAGATGGCATCACACCTCTCTTTTCCGGGAAAGGGCAGTAGGACCCAAGCACTCAAACATCTCATTGATGATGTCTATCTTGGAATGTTCAAACGAAATCTTATAGACAGTATGAGCCAACCTCATGCCCCCTTTTCCCCTTCTCTCTCTTGCTGCTGCCCAGCATGTATGTACAGGGAAGTGGGACCTTGTTTTGGGCCCTGATGATACGAAAAACTGAAAAAAGTATTGAAAAAGTTGCAAAGTGAAAGTTGAAACAGAACAGAACAGAGGCCAAAGTCTGAAAGCTGTTAGAAGCACAGGGACGTGGCAGAATGGAGAAGATCTCATGTAAGAGAGGTGATCACTGATCACAGCCCCATTAGGCCAAGAAATTCTTAGAACATTATCAGAAATTATTAAACATTATAATAATTTCTCATTAGGCCACGAATTTTAAGAAGGTTAGAGTTCTCCGTAAAGTAAGAAAAACACAGCACCAGAACCCCGAGTTTGGTCATACACACAGGGTGCGATTCAAAAAAAACCTGCAGAAAAGTACATTGGCATTCTAGGGGGGGATGAAACTCAGAAAACCATCAATTTTGGTAGTAAACCGAGTTTCATCCTGTCGTTCCTTTTTCCTGAGCGCCTCCACTGCCGCTGCTACATATATTTTCACTGCTCCAAACTGTACAATTACTATAACTAGTCTCGGACCTTGTGCATTAAATGCTGAGTATCAGCATTTCATACTGAGATTTATTAAAATGACAGGGTGAAGACAGGGTTACTTTAGGGATGACGCTATTATCCTAGGCCAAGAAATTATGTTATTAGAGATATGCATAAAGTCAGCAGATATGGGGGCAAGAACCGCAGTTTGGCTAAACACCAGCTTGAGATAAATAAATGAACATTAAAAAACAAAAGTTCACAAGCATTTAACCGGAAACAAGGGGTGAAACAAGGGATCAAAGGCAGGATTACTTTGCAAATATCTCTCTATTATCACCCGCTGGATAAGAACTTTGAGGTTTATAGTTTATACCCTAGTACCTAGGCTGGTTATGCACTGATTTGATAATAATTATTTTTGAATTTGTCAAAACTACTCAAAAATACCCACCTGCCATGCCAAAAATTCTCAACCAAACTACCTTCATAAGTTAGTATAGTGTGTAATTTTATATTATTATTATTATTATTATTATTATTATTATTTCATAAAGAAAATGAAATTTTATTATTATTATTATTAGGCACCTTGCTGCCAAATCAGCCAAGGTTCTGCAGGAAATTCTTCAGAAAAATTAGGCAATTTCGGCTATAACCAAGTAAGCAAAGTAAGCATTTGTCTATATTTTTGGCTACCTACTGAAACCTATTATGGTGAACTTCTACCAATAATAAAATTAAATGGATGGTTAAAATAGCAAAAAAGCCACATATTTTTTGCCCTTTTTTTCTGTTGTGAAAATTTACAGAAGAAAGACATTTTGCCCTTGAAAAGCATGAAAAACCCATTAAAAGTTTGTACATTCTGAGTTTAAAAAATCAAGCAATTTGAGAACTTGCTTCCAGGCTTTTTTAGGAGGCTCTTTATGAACAAAATGAAAGAAAGTAAAGGACAAGCATGAGTAGAAATAAAAGCCAAGTAAAGCTTTCTTTTTCTTTTTTATGAAACAAATGAAAGAAAAGAAAAAGAAAAAGAAAAAGTGTTATAGTCCTATATACTTGCACATCAGCACAATCTTTTCCCCAAGACATGAACGCCAAGACAAATTCAACAACAAAAGCCCAAGCATTAAGTAAAAACAAAAAACACACAAAATGGCAAGTGTTCAAGAATAGAACAAACATGACATGGATGAATGACAAGACAAGATGGTGTACAAGATAATCATAAAAATAATGGTATCCATTATGGTAGTTCTCACATATGTTGCTAATTGCATACTTCACTAATCAAGATGATCTTGCAATCAATCACACAAGATCTTGGACTAATGAATATTCTCAATTTGAAGTATTAGGGTTTTTAATCATATCAATATACATGGAAGTTCATTTTTATAATTTTTTGGAATTGTTGATGGATGATAAAATTTTAAATAATGAAACATAACACACATGATCATTGATGAATCTTCCTGGATTCTAAAAGCTTGAGTTGAAATGTCTATCACACTTGTTTGTTTGACAATGGTGAATGCTCAATGTTATTAGTGGTTTGTTTTCCAAAAAACATGTACAAAACACAATTTGATTTCCTATGTTAAACTTTAGATTATTCCTTTTTATGTATAGGATTTTCCTTTTACAACTATTTTGTTTTGCTAACATGAAATAAATACTTGAATTTTAATCTTTGTCAATCATATGACTTGATCTTGTTTGAGGTAAATTCAAGATTAAGTTTCCACCTTGAACATCAAATTAAAGATATAGGCAATAAAATTTCAAACAAAAATGTCTATTGTGTTGATGAATGGATCATATTATTGTACACAAATTTATTAAAAATAGAATATCTAACCCTCAAATGTTAGGACAATGTGAATTTACATTTAAAAGTAACTGATGTTGAGTCTATTTGATGCTTAGGGTTTAATTAATTATCTAAATGATAAATAGTCGTGAATTACATATATTGTTTAAATATTTGATTGAATTCATATTTTTGCTAACTTATTTATGGGAAGAAGGTTGAAAACAATTTGACCTTATGTTAAACATGTCAAAAGGACCATTTTGCACATGTATGGTATCTTTCTTAATGCCATTAAGTTTCATTGCAATTTTGTTAGTGATCACTTACTTGAGAAACAAAAATTTGAATCATATTATTCAATTGATGCACCAATAGTCCACAAATGTAATAATAATCAACAATTGTTTTCATATGCTTCCATAAGTATTACCATCAATAACCTAGCTCTTTTGGTCCTTCTTTGATGACCTTGAGCTTTAATCAAACAATGTGATCTTGGACTATTGCTTGGTGGAAGATGGTGAATTGCATTCAATTTGTGCCTAACTTGGCCCTACGAAAACTATCACTCCATTGCATCATGATTCTCATCATAATCTTTTGACTAAAGTAAGTTTTCAAAGTGTACCTAAAAATGTCCTTAATTTTATAATTGTTAAAACAAGTTTAATTGTAACTAAAATGATAGTCCAATTGAATTCAATTTCAATTCCAATCAGAATCAACTGAATTGAATTATGTTGAATGGAAAATAAATCATCATCAATGGTACTGCAAAGTTTAACATGAAAACTGAATAGACACAAAATTATAAATAGAAGAATATGGAGCCTCTTAAGGCAGCTAGCAACATGAAAACAAATTATTTAAAAAAGAAAAACCATACCCCAAATTTGTTGTGCTTACTAATGGATGGCAATGTCATTGCCATTAGCATTTTAAAAATATATCTTTCAAATATATATGTATATGGCCATCCTACCTTTTGATACATGTTCCACCTATAACCATTGCATTTTTTTCTTTTTTAATCAAAATGTTACCTCTTGTTTGAACCACTTTGACCACAAGATTGTAGATTTTCAGGTCAATTTTTTTTTCCCTTTTTGTTGTTCTTCTAAGGCCTTTCATATTAATAAAAACATCAAATTCTTTTAACAAAATAAATAAATGGTTTTTATTACATATACATTCTACCTACCTTTCATCATAGTCCACTTACTTGGCATTGCAATGGTAATTTTAATAAAAGAATTGTGTCATGCCTAAATCACTATGACCATAATGGTAGGAGCATGGGGAGGTCACTTCTATTTTATTCCAAATGAGTGTGAAAAAAAATATACGGTCCAAATTATTGCAAACAATATAATTTATAATTTATTTAAATGTAAATAGGGTGTTTATAATTCTTTATGAAAACATAGTTAAAATATACCATTATTTTATAGCATACCAAAAAAAAACTTTTTATGTTAAGTGTTTTGTATTATATATATACTAGTTTCCCCAAGCATAGGATTATATCTATGATGATATAAACTTTATCCAAAATTTTATATTAACCATGAAGGATCATTCATTAATTTTAGCAAAAATCATCCTTGAAATTTTATGTCAATTTTATGACAATAAACCAAAATTGGTCACCATGATTTTGGAGATAAATTTTGAGCAATTTGATGGTAAATAATTTTGGGTGCTGTCAAATGGTGAAGATGATTTTTGATCACCATCCAATGTAATGGATATCACTTTGGTTGTTATCTTAATGGTGAGTGTTACTTTTGATCGCCATTGAACAATGATGATGATTTAATCCACATCAAGCAATGTCAATTTTTTTGGTCACCATTAAGTAATGGCCTTCTTATTACCATAATCATTTTTCATATGATCATTTTAATGACGTTTTTAAAACTGGTTTATTTGCAATGTAATTTTTTAATAAAAAAAGGTTGTGTGAAAAAAAAAAAATTGCACTAAAGGCAACCTTTGCCTCACAATTAAAAAAACCCAACAAACATGTTTTTGGTGATGTTGACATGGCAAACCACATAAACTTTTAGGAATTAAATAAATCGTTAGAAAATATTTCATGTTCAATTATATTTCATCTTGTGTTTTATCCGTTAAAGTTTTATTATTGATCTAATACAAATTCACAAACCATATTTCATAAATTTTCATCCATGCAATTTGGATGAATGAAATCAAATTGTGAATGAGTTATATTTCATGGATGACATAAAACTTTTAATGTCATTTCATGGATTTGAACTTTATTTCATCAAGTGAATTTCATTTTCCATAAAAAATTATCATTCATCCTTGAAATTTCCTTCATGAAAACTTATGAATGGAAGTTCATGCAATATTCATTCATTGAAAATTCACAAATGATACTTGATGGATGTATGGATAGTTTTGGAATACATGGACAAATTACAAGGGCATAATGGGTGACCAAGGTGAGATCAAATATGGATTCAATTGAGGTTCATCATAATTGAATCATAATGGGCATCTAATGGATGGTGTGTTAGTGGGTGTTGTTTCATTCTAGCCCATGTGGTTTATGGTTCAAAATGCGCAACTAACACCCCTAAAGCTCAACAACCCAACTTTTTCCCATGTTTTTCATGGAGTTTTAAATGTTTCATGGAAGCAAGTTGTCACATGAGCTTAAAGCCTTAACCTAAAACTTAGAGTTGGAACTTGGGATGGTAAATTGTTTTTTCCCTTAAACAAATGCAAGTAAAACCTAAGAATTTAACTTCAAAATGAATGTTATATAAATAGACCTAGTAGCAAACATGGGGATGAAGGTAAACATTCATCCTCATTATAAATGCATGGTCTTTTCATTGATCTAATGTATGAATGAATTTTTTTTGAATTTACATGTTTTTAATAAATAAAATATTCCATCAAAATTATGGATGAATGTTTGATTTTATCATTAAGCTATTATTGATTAAAAAAATATTCCACGATTTTAATAAATCAAAACTTGATGAAACACAATCTAATTCTATATGATATATCATTTGTTGAATAATATAATGTAAGTTTCGTTATAAATGTATTTGATAGTTATGATTTTAAATGTCATTATTTTCAATATGTTTTAATTATATTACTATTATTATGTTAACATTCACCCCATGGTTGTTTATTTATTTATTTTTTATTATTATTGTTAGGCAAACTAACCGAATGTCATTGATAATAGTGGGTTTTTTTTTTTCCCTTTCCAAAGGTGCCAAAACTTCCTTCAAACCTATTTATAAATGTTGTTGATGACAATAAAGGTTCTTTTTTTTTCATCCTTTCTTCAAATCTAACTAATGTTGTTAACAATGATGAATTTTGAATGCTTTAAATATCTTTAAATTACCTAATGTCATTGATGACAATGGGTTTTTGAAATAAACTAAAATTTAATCTTAGGCATCTTAATTAGTTTTTTTTAAACAATGTTCTATCATAGATGACAATGAGGTTTTTTTTACTAATTATTTACTCTCAAGGTGCGTTAGTTTTTCATAAAATTCATACATAATATTGTTGACAACAATGCAAGGGGGGTTACATTCATCCCATGACAATATTTTTAAAATTTTTAACATTGTTGACAAAAATGATTTTCTAAACAAATTTTAAAAAATAAATTTAATCTCATCATCATATTTTCCCCTACTATAACAATTTCATTATCCATCATTATTAAATGACATTGAAGTTTGTTGATATTTAGACAAAAAATGAGAATTGATATAAATAAAATTTAATTAATTAAAATTTTAATCATGGATGAATTTCATCCAATGATTTATTTATTTAATCCAAATCATAAATGAAATTCATCCATCCAAAAATGACATTCATCCATATGAAATCATTCATCTATGAATATATTTATCCATGTAGGTGGATTAAAATCACATTAATCTTTAAGTTCCAAGCTCAAGTTTTATGCTCATGCACAAGCCATGCATCTTCTTAGATATGGATATGTTGAAATTGATGGTGTAAAACAACAAATTCATGTCTATGGTCTAAAGGTAAAAAATGTTATAATTTCAAAACAATAATGATGATCAAGTTAGTTATATGAACATGGGAATGACAAAAAATAAAAGAATGATGATTTTTTTTTAAAATGTTTAATTAATAATAGGTGGGAAGGTGGTTTGTAAGTGGTAGGTAGGTATAAAAAATTGAAAAAAAAAAAGTGCATATCAAAAGTTAGATTTATAAGATGATTTGGAAGAAACATGTTATATTTATTATTTGACACATGGTCAAAATGGATATGTTCAACATGATTTGACCAAAATGATTACTTGGTCGGGTTGGATTTTGTCATTTTTGTGTGATTTTTTACTAGTTTTCCTTAGCAAATAAACAATGAATTCTTACAGTGATGGAATTGGGAACAAATTAAAGCGTACTTGGTAAAATAATTTAGTAATTGGTCTTATGGATGAACATTCATGGATAAAATTTGATGAATTTTAATGATGAAATGAAGATCATCCATCAAATTTTATTTCATCCATGAAAATTATCCAAATATCTTCCATGATTTGTAATATGAAAACATGGGATTAGGTAGGGCTACAATCCAATCTAGTGACAATTTGTGATTAACAAAATTCATGCCACCTATTATGTCATGTTTGGTGCTTTTGGACTTGAAAATATATTTCCAAGTTATTATGAAGGTATTTGAAAAAGCTAATTTTATTTTTTGGAATCCTTTTGCACAATGTTTTAAAGACCTTAGACTATGTGGGATTTTTGGCCAATAAAAGACATTTTGCTTAATGTTAGATAATCTAATGTCAAAGGTTTAATATCAAGTCATGTTATGAAGGATGTCATGATGCATGGGGTTCAAAACTTAACATGTACAATGATGAATCATTGGATGCACTTTTCAACAAGACTAATGATGACATTCAAAATCATTTTTTTGGTTACAAGGATGGTCCTTTGCAAATTGAATTATTTCATTTGCATAGGT
>Ga0116231_10003723_pt1 | contig 31388 bp, 30 predicted proteins | sample S1TSphgellanicum_2_FD_89695 | JGI IMG/M metagenome (GOLD analysis project Ga0116231, IMG submission 89695) | Host-associated microbial communities from peat moss isolated from Minnesota, USA - S1T2_Fd - Sphagnum magellanicum MG | ecosystem: Host-associated > Plants > Peat moss > Unclassified... | reverse complement strand
TTGCGCATGTTTTTTGTCAAGAAAAACCCTCGTGAAAATCCTCACCCTTTTTCTTCTTCTTCCCCCCTGATTTTTAGGTTCCCCCCCCCCCCAATCCCCACCATTCTTTTCTCATGACCCCACCATCTACACCCCACCCACACAACAACAGAAACACTCAGAAACACTGGTCTCCTCTTCTTCCTCCTCCTCCTCCTCCTGCTGACTTGGTGAAGAAACCAACCCCCAAATGTTATAACGACAACACCCATAACAAGAGCTGCTGCAACCAAGCCCCAAATAGTATAAAGACAACAAAGAGCAGCAACCAAGTCCCCAATACTATAACAACAAGAACAACAACAAGAGTTCCAAACAATGGAAGGAGAAGAAGAAGAAGAAAAGCAGCAACAACAACAACAGAAAATGGGTAGAGCAGCAAATGGGTAGTCTTTCAAACATCACACAAAAGCCTCAACTCCATTCACCAACATACAAAATTGACAACACTCATTCCCATTTCACTCACAAATAAGCACAACATGCAATAACATATGTAATTTTTTTTTGTTTTGTTTTTTTGTTGAGAATTCATAGTTGTGAAAGTGGAGATGGTTCAACAAAGAAAGAAGGGAAAAAAAAGAAAAAGGAAAGGGATAAATGGTAGATGATATGAAGAAAGAAGACACAAAGCAAGTAGGAGAGAGAAGACAAGAGATGGCTTAGATATGTAACAATGATGATATCTTGCAAAACTTTTTTCATTATGATTTGCTATGTATGGTCTTATGAGTTTCTCCATGTTGCTTTCTTTTTGTTTAAAGATTGTTTGTAAGTGTAATTGGTGGGTGTTTTATAATTTTGTGTGCTGTTGAAAGGCTTCAACAATGATGTGTTTTAGGTGAACTTCTTGCTAGTTAATGATTATTGTCTTTGTCGTTGTCATGTTACATTTTCTTTTCTTATGATTGTTTTATAACTCCTTTCATTTCGGTTTTACAAAGTAATGTTTAAGGTTTCTTTCAAGTGTTTATTCTCCATGTTGTTTCTCTTCGTTTAGAATTTTTGTAAGTTTTAAATGATGAGATCGTGATCATCTTGCAACTCTTAGTATTGTTGTAAGCTTCGTTAACAACTTGTTTCAAACCAAACCAAACAAAACAAATATGTATACATATATATATACATATATTAGTGATCCCAACATGAACACAAACATGTATTCGAATTGTGAAGGTATGAAAGATTGTAAAGTAATAATTAATTTCATATATACATTTTTTGAAATTTATGGTTTGATCATTCATAATTTATTTTATTTTATTGTTATTTTGATTTCAAGAAAAATCACGTTTGATACCCCCTCCCCCAGACATAGCAAGCGATTTGTTGCATAATGACTCTACCCATTTACTTAAGGGAGAGATTTGAACTATTATTGTGTAAATATTAATTTTAAAGAGAACATACATTCTTGGTATTATATATATTTATAACTTTGGTTACCTTTTTTAGTAAGGTTTTGAATTTTTTAAAGAAATATTCCAAAACCTTTGGGTATGGTTCAATTTATTTTTTCTAACCCATGGCAATTATTGAGGATATATAGGGTTTAAGGTTGTTGAAGTGTATGTGATTCCATATTGGTTAGGATATATGGTTATGATTCCAAAAGTTTTCATTTGATTCAAATTGACATGGATTCCATCATTTAACTTTCCTACTCATCGCACATTGTCACAAAACTTACAAAAGCTAACAAAAAATATATTAAAATACATATGTGCAAGGTGCAAGGTATGTTTGTAGTCAAAAAATGATATATATAAATTTTGATCTATAGCTTGAAGTTTGAACATCTTATGATCATCCTTAAAGATGATTTTTTATTCAAGGTACAGTTGAATCCACCTACAATTTTACAAAATATTTTTTTAGAAAGCTTACACAATGGACCGTGGACAAACAACACACTCACATAAACAACCAAAAGTAGCCAAAACATAAAACCAAAACTAAATATTCACAAAAATCACAAAAACCTAATCTATAATAGACAAAATAAACAAATTTGACAATTGACTTGTAGTAAATATAATGGATATAACAGACAATAAATAGACTATACACACCTATAGAATTGGACAAATTAAATAGAATTGTACCAAATTGACAATTACCATGTAGTAAACAAAAAAATAAAATCCCAAACTTATGGGGAGTGGTAGGAAAAAAAATTGAAACTTTTTCAAACTCAATATTGCATGCATATGACAAAGTAACACACATATTTACCTCAATCAATGTTCCCCACAAGCAACACATGCATAATTGCCATCAAATGACCTACACATCATGTAGAAATTTAACAAATAACTTGAAAATGACATCACATAGACAACATAATGGCAAAATAATAACACACAAAACAATTAACCTCGTGTTGCCCAATCGTGTTTGAAAATCATCAAAGTTCTTCAAAATCATGCCCATTTTCATCATTATATTATTGCAAAAAACAAGAATATGTTTTCTAATGCAAATAATTTGCTAAAGTTGAATGTTAAATTTGCACCACCAACAATTCATATGTGCCTCTACCCTGTTTAAAGACACAAACCCACCATCAAAAAAGAATTACAAAAACAAATTGCACATAAAGTAAATCATTAAATTAATGAATTAGAACACTTGTAAAAAATTATAAATTTAAATTAGGGTCTTTTTCAAAAAGGCTTCAATCCTTGATGATCTTTTTTTCTTCAATTATAATAGATTTTGAGGTAAGAAAATCAATCATATCCATAAGTTTGTAAGCCCCATTACAACCAACACAAGCATTGTCAAGCCAATTTTTTGTCACCAAAATAAGGTGATCCAAAAATTTCATTTGTGATCATTGAAGGTTTATGATGACACCAATAACATTAAAAAATCATTCTATCTCAATATGTGACCCCACAATTCCAAGCATTTAATGAATTGAAAAAGAAACATGTGAAAATTGCACCACATGTTTTACCCACCAAACAAGGGGGTTTTCATGATGTATTGATCGCACAAGTAATCTTTGAAATAACTTTAGCTCATTCTTCAAAATTGAATTGGTTACATCATTAACCAACACAACTTGCCCAAAGAATGGATCATCCTTTTCAATTGTCATTGGTTCTATTGGTTCCCCAGTAAGGTTTGAATGATTGTGAACCTCCAATAAAAGAGGGCACACAATCTTAACATTGTTTTCTACAACAATTGGATTGCTAACAAAGTTTCAAATACCTTTCATGTTTTTTAAATGAATGTCAAGCATGATTGCCAATATGTTGTAGGCTTTAAAATTATTATAAGCCATTGAAAAGGTCAAAAGTGGCATCAATATCCCCACAACTTGCACCATCATCCTTCACTTAAAATCCTGTAATTAATAGTCCAAGTAATAGTTTTTTACAATAATGTTTGAATAGGTCTTCAAATTGATTTTTGAAAAACCTTAACAATCTTTAGCGTCATCAGTGGCATCTTGAGCTACCTTTGACATTGCATGGCCAAAACATAAACCTACATTTGGGGCAATGGATTAAAAGGGAAAACAAGAAAGTATACACTTTAAAGCATTGGTCAATGTGTTCAAATTTGAACCTTTGTTTTTAACAAAAACAATGACATGTGAAACAAACCATATGAATCAAACAAAATTTTCACATGGTTTACCATGGACTTTGATCTTAGTTTAGAAGTCGTTTTTTCATCTTTAAGACAAATTCCTAACATCAAGTTACACTACAAAAAGGTGGCATACAACACATTGTAACATTTATGAATTGCAAGAATTTATTGTAACATCACTAACAACAAAAAAACTCCAATAATTAGAAATGCAATGAAAATGGTACCACAATTTATAATTAGTTTAAAGTTGTGGAACGAAAATTTTCCAAACTACCTCCATATCAAGATTATATGTTCTTTTGATCCAATTGGGGTGTTAGTTGATGACATAAATTAATTTTGTCCATATGGGTGCATTCACAATAAAAAGGAACCAAGGACTACATGTACATGTATAAAATTCTACAACCCCATGAATTTGAAAAATGATTACATGGATTGTAAATATTATAATTTAATGAAATCACTTTCAAAATGTTTATATATTTATGAATTTTCATCACAATGAGTTTTGTGCAATTTCAATATGTTTCATTGATTATAAAATGTATAGTAAGGAATGGACAATTCAATGTGTAGTAGGTGTTAAAATTTTCAACATCCTTTATCTTATGTAAAACCAAACCATTAATTCTAAATTGTGGATGACCATATATTAATGATTATGAGGCCATGGTATCATTAAAATTTTGAATATATGTTTTATTTTAATTATCCCTGGTAGTCTTTTTTTAATGGCTAAATGTGGTTTTGATTGTTAAAACTACATAATTTGAAAAACTTCCTCAAATATATATATATATATATAAAACCAAAAACAAGGTTGCATTTTCATGAATATTGAATGTGTTTATAAAATTTCTTGTTTTTATTTGTGAATAGGTTTTGTTCCATTTGGAATTATATTAAAGAAAGATATGCTTGATAAACTTAATGTATAATGTATCATTTAAGGTTTAATTTACTTTAAAATTTATCGTTAAAAACTAGATTTAATTACATTTTTTTTTTAAATTCATGCAAACATGTGTGAATTGAATGTTTGAAGTTGGCACTAACATCCTATAATGGACCCTATCCAAAACATGGAGGCCATGTTTCAAAATTGAAAAAACATAGTCTTTGGAAAAGAATTGCACCTTGGGCTGACTAGCTCTTTTTACTATGAATGCACCTATATAACATCTTAGGTGTTCCATTTATTGTTGTCATATTTTTAATTGCATGCATAAAATACCAAAAAAACACTTCAAAATTAGAACCATACAAAACTGGATCTTGTAGTTCAAAACTCAAAACCATACAAAACAAAGTTACACTATAAAAAACCACTTTAGAAATCGAAACCATACAAAATAAAGTTACACAAAAAAAAACTACCTCAAAATTGTATATAAAATTGGACTTCACAACTTTAGGGCTTCACATAATTATACCAAAAAAAAACCACCTCAAAAAATTAGAACCATGCAAAATTGAATTTCACCTTCAAATTGGAACCATCCAAAATTGGATTTCATAACTTTATGGTTTCACAAAGTTACACCATAAAAGAATGAAACACTTACAAACACATTAGAAAAACACATTTTAAAAGTTAAAACTCATAGCTTTAGGATTCCATAAAGTTACACCACAAAAAATGAAACAGTTTCAAATACACTATAAAAAAACCACCTCAAAAATCAAAGCTTGCAACTTTACACTTTCACAAATCTACACTAGAAAAGACACCCAAAAAAATGAAGTGCGTATAGCATTAAAAAATAATTGAAGCTCATAGCTTCCATAATTACACCAAAAAGATAAATTAAACACACAAAAATTGGAGTTCACAACTTCCATAGAATTACAACCAAAAAAAATACATGCACCAAAAAAAACACACACGCACCTTCCATAGCAAAAAATCAAACACATACACCAAAAAAATCAATCACAAATTAATCAAAACTCACAACATGTACATAAAAAAAATCAACACATAAAAATTAAAGTACATACAGAAAAAAAATCCAATAAACATAAATTAAAGTTCAAAACTTATACACATGAAAAACACAAAAAAATGAGCATACACTAGAGAAATTAGACACACACAAATTGTAGATCATACACCAAAAAAAAATCAAACAAGCATAAATCAAAACTCCTATATGCATAAAAAAATTGGAGCTTTTATATAAACACTTACATTAAAGAAATCAGAACACTAGAATAATTGAAACTCGAACAAATAAAAAGTAGAGCACATCCACCAAAAAAATCAAATAAACAAAATTATCACAACACATACACACAAAAAAAAATTTAAAACTTGGGCGCCGTGTTGCTTCGCTCTACTAGTGACAATGATTTTTTTTTAAAAGGATATATATGTCATATTAGTTCAAAATATGGGAAATTTCTTCAGGATTGAAGGGAAAAGGAGAGACCATGCATGTGCTCTAATTCTAACCAGCCAAAAGAAAAATAATGTATTCAAGTACATCTAGAACAAAACCTACTCACATTGAGCATTGTATCAACACTCACCTACAATGAAAACAATAGAATTTTCATCAAAATTTATTGAGCAAAACCCTCTCAACTTTAGTTGCAATGCAATTATATACATGGGTAGAAATCACATGCAAACCTTCAACAATCTCACTACTTAACCAAGGATGCAAATTGCATATAGCACAAACAATCTTGGAAAATGAGACAAACCTACAAACACATGTCTTGACAAGGCAACCATCAAAATCAAATGTTGTAATCTTTGCAGATGCCTACAATTTTTTTATTTGGCATCTTCAATAGAAATGTTACCACAAAAGCCATTGCTACATAAATGCATAAGTAGTTGTTTAGATTGAAAGCACTACAAAATGTATGTCCATGGAAAACCAATGCCATGCAATTGCAAATACTTTAGGACACCAATGCCATGCAGTTACAAATACTTCAAGAAACACAATTCTGCATTGTTTCATGAAACACCCACCTCCTGGAAGATCATTGAAGAAAAAGACTTCCATCCCTTAGGTAGACATGCATCTTGTTAGTAATCCACACATGGAGTGTCAAATTCACATGGATAATCTAAAACATGCAAATACAAACTTTAACACCATGGATATAGGAATGGCAATCTAATGTCCCAATTTTCCTTATGAGTGAGAGAACCATCATAATGAAGCAAAGAGAAAGTTCAAGCAAAAATCACACTTCTTGCCAATTTGACACTAAACATACTTTGTAAGTGGTACTGAATTGAAACAGGTCAAAACTTTAAAAACTCTATTCCCACAACTTTGCATTGTACAACATCACCTATAGCATCAACAAACCTGACCTAATTAGAGTTATATAGACATGGTACACTTACCACCAAACTATTGTTGTCATCTTTACAACTAGAATTGTTGTTCTAAATAAGGTACGATAAAAATCTTGAACCCTAACAACTGACAACATGATTGATTATGAGATAATGACATTCTATTGAGTAAATCTAAGAAGAATTTTTAGATGTTAATGTTGAAAAAATTGTAGAATGAATGAATCCAAAGGTAAGCAAAGCAAAAAAACCTATCCCTTTTGTTCCTTTTTAGAAAAAAAAAGTTGCAACATCAATCCTTATCCATTTGTCATTATGCTTGTCAAAAGGTTTTACTTTAGTTATGCATATTGTAAGTGTTTCTAAAGCATCACGATCAAACTCCTACATTTGGTAAAAAAAACCATTGTTGTTATCAATTTACAATTTGATAGTAAACATTCGGAAAGTGTGCAAGCAATACAATTATGCAACTGTCATGACCCTAACTTTGGGCTCGCGACTAAAGCAAAGGCATGGAAAAGTGCGAGCTGAGAATGCAACCCAGGAATCACATTTGCACTCCTAAGAATGTGAGCGAATGAACCCACACATTCCTAAGTGGACTCCCATTTTGAGAGTTGGAATCCCTATGGAGTCCTGAATTTTCAAAGAGATATTTTAGGGGTCAAAATTCATTAGATCAAAAAGTTCCTTATACCATTGAAAATTTCTTGAAACAAAAGTATCAAAAATGGGCTTGCATGACCCATTTGAGTACCTAAAACACAAGTTATGGCCAAAAGAAAGGCCAAGAGTCAAAATGCCAATTTGATTCCTAACCATTAAAAATCAGGAATCGCCTTGAAATATGTGTGTGTAGATGGCATGCCACATGTTGTTGGAAATCTTTCGACAAGGGCTACAACTTTGCTTTAGACTTCACTTCAATCGAAGGTTTACACAAAAAGTTATGGCCTTCCAAAAATGCCAGAAATCCCAATTTCAAGAGTTTCAAGACTCCCAACTTGGAAGTCCCGAAAAAAAATGACATTTGGATGCAACCCTTATGGTTGATCACAAAAAATGTTCTAAGGGGGAAGGTGGTGGTTTCCCCCATGTCCGAGTCGTGGTGTGTCTTGTGAATTTGTGTATGTTCGTGGTTCATCTGTACACCAAAAGTGCTCCAACTATGCATTAACCAATTTATTGTTTGGTTTATGTAGGTTCATGTGAACAATTGACTTGCTTGTCATTCATCCTAGTCCCCATTTCAGAGCTCTAGCATGCCCCTCTACCCCAAAAATGCTACGAGTTAGGGAACGTACCCCAATTCTTTCTTTTTATATTGTTTTCATTTTTTGACTCGCATTTAAATCTTTTAAGGAGTGTGGGGTGCGTCAATGACAACCAAATAAATATGTGACACAAAACTACATGCTTTAGATTCATAATCATATATAATTAGAAATAATGCATGGTTTACAACTGAGGAAAATTGAAAAAAAGCTTTATCAAACATTTTGCATCTTCTTGTTGAAAGAATAGGAAGTGAGACAAACAACCAAGAACAAAATATAAATGGTAATACTCATACTTAAGTTTTATTCTATTTCTACTCCTTGATTTTTGACATTCACAAAACCAAATCAAATAAGTTTTGTGTACATTGATTACGACCTGCAACACAAAAAAAAAAATTATCATAGAAACCCTAAAACATGTGCACCCTACAAATGATATTGCAAGGTCATGTGCACCAGATACAACATTTAATTGATGCACCAAATAAAAGCTGCATCTTCACTTGTGATGTTGGGTGTGATGCTCTGCTTATTCAATGGGATTTGGTTCATATATATCCAACCTTTCAACTCCATATACAAAAATGTTAAACCTAACCAATAATGTTTTGCCCTATAATAGAGAATGATCAATAGAAGAATTGGAAATGTGCACAGGGTTCAGATCAATAACAAAATAATGCAATACAAATGTATCCTCTTAGTAAGTGGGTTGACAAGTGCATGAATTCATATCACTAATTGTTGTTTAAAAAGAGTGCAAAGTTGTGGGATGTGTGGTAATAATACTTTCATCGGATTCAAAAATGTGACTTGATTTAAAGTGGATGTTGATTTTAGGAGAGGACAAGAATCATAATTTTTCAATATTGCAACCTCATTGTTGTTTGTCTCTACAATTCTATCTCCACTTGTTATGGAATCATAATAAAAGTATTTTCAAAAATCAAGCAAACAAATGTCTGGTGAGATAATAATATCCATGCTCTTTGGGATTTTGGAACTAAGATTTCTATTACCTAGTTTGATAATGCAATGCAAGAAAGGAGCCGTATCTATTGTGAAGAAGGAAGTGATTAAGCATCAATCTCTCTTCCCCAAGGGCCATCACCACCTAACATTTCTGCAGACAACAAGAAACTTACCAAAGAAATAATATTGTCATCACCACTACTAATGAACATGTTGCGTGTTTATCTACTAATCATTATCCTTTGACTCCTCCACCATTATTCTCCACCACCATAATTCCAAATCCTCGCCCACAACAACACCGGTCCATGAAGAAAACCTTTGTGTTGCTTGTAAGTTCAAAGCGCGTCAAAAATGCAACGAATGAACATTGTAACAAGAACATTAAAACAAAAAGGAAAAGCAACAGACATCATCATTCCTCTTGCTATTATTCTCACCATTGCCATTGCAAAAAAATGATGAAAAAAAACTACCTAGACTTTCATATTCCGACACATAATTGTCAAAAATGGTCATTCTAGTGCATAATTGTCGACCAGGCGACCATTTGTAACTATCATGGTTGATGACCATGGTGTAATTATCTTAGTGACGAAAAAAAACCCTATATTTGTTCTACATAAACTAATTTCAATTATCATTGTCATTGGAATCAAATAAAAAAATAAGCAAATAAATTTTTTTGTGTTTTATCCCCAAATTTAGGGCTAATGTGTAGTTTAGAAGACCCTATGGGCAAAGCCAATAAACAATTGTTAAACATCGACAATTTTTTCTTTTGTATTTTCAAGTTGCTCCCCAACTTTAATTTATCATGTTTGACTTTCTCTAACTTACTTCAGACTTACCTAAGATTTACTTCCATTTTACTAAATCTTCTAAAATTTTAAAGGCCTAGTAATACAACCGCATGTATTAGGCCTTCTAGATTTTGGAAGATCTAATTTTATTCTAGATTTTGGAATATCTTGTTTTATGAGTAGTCATTTCAATATATATATATATATATCATTGCTTTTTGTAAGGGAAGGTCCCAATATGGGGAGCCTTCCAAATTTTTGACCTCCCTTAGCCTATCGATATCAAGGATTTCAAATCCGGAAGGCACCATAGTGGGGACCTTCTTCTTCTATACCAAAGAAAACACACACATTTTCTCAATGTTTCATCTCACACACATTTTTGTGGCCAAGTGGTTGTTGATATTTTTTTGCTTATTAACAAACAACAAACGATTTAATTATGAGTTGCAATGTTCTTGTTACATTTTGCTTACGATATAACATGTTAACATATAACATTGTTATAACACGTAACGATGTTAACATGTAACAAGTTATATGTTTGCTCATTCGCAAGAAAGATTGCTATTATCACTACCAGTTGTTGCAAATGCTTGCACACAATGTGATTTGTACATATAGGAGAAGGTTTTGCACCTAGTACCTTCTAGATTTGAGGGCCCACCTAAGGCCAATAAACCAAGGGTGGAGGCCTCAAAATTTCAAAAGGTACTAAGATGCAAAACCTTCACCCACATAAAAGTCCCTCTAACTTTTTCCCTCCCTTCTTTTCTCCTTCATTCCACCATCTTTCCACCTTTTTTTCCCCTCTTGTTATCCTTACACCATTATTATTAATATAAGGATCTTCCAAGGATTGTCATCATGATTAATACATATTAAAAAAATAGATTCATTTTGAATTTTTTTAAATGATTTTTTCCTTAGTAGCCAAAATGATGATCAAACATAAGCAAAAAAATTTAAAATCTTGTAATGGTCTTCAAAATTATTAGCCAAATATGTTATCCTTACACCATTATTAGTATAAGGATCTTCCAAGGATTATCATCATGATTAATACATATAAAAAATATAGATTCATTTTGAATTTTTTTAAATGATTTTTTCCTTAGTATCCAAAATGACAATCAAACATAAGCAAAAAGTTTTAAAATCTTGTAATAATGTTCTTCAAAATTATTAGCCAAATATGGCTATGCACCAAAATAATTTTTTTTTTAATTTTTTTTTGAATGACGTTTAATAAATAATTGTTTATTTTGTTTGTTTTATATCAGTGCTAGTGTAAACTGGTTTAGGGTTTAGGGTCCAAGGGTAGACAGAAATGTCGTCGTCTTCTTCTTCTTCTCCTCTCCCTCCTCTTCTCGTTTCTTCCCGAAGAAGAACAAGAAGAAGAAGAGGAGGAGGAGGAGATTATTCATGGATACTACAATGGGTGAACTTGTGAATCCTTCTCCTCCTCCTAGAGTTCTCACCCTGATTGCGCAGGAGCTTACTCCCGAAGCTTTTCTGCCTTATGGTCAAGTCGTGAGACCAGTAGCAGATAATGCCAACTACGGGCCAGATGACGCGCAGCTTGATTTGAGTCGCGGTGTTCCGAGGTATGTCTCTGGCAGTCCGTGCCTCTTTTTGTTTGTTTGTTTGTTTCTTTCTTTCTTTGTCTGTTTCTCTCCCAGTTGTTGGGCTTTGCTTCTAGATTTATTTAAAACCCTAAAAAAATAAAATTGGGTGCTTTTTATGTGAACATATGCTGCAGTTTAGTGTTTCGACTTAAAATCTTGACTCCGACCACATCAGCCTCAGATCTGGGGGGAAGATGGTGTCGGGTAATGTTGGTGGACTGGAAACTTGATTGCATGTTAAGGATTGTTGTGTGCAGGGTTTTTGTGAGTTTTGTTGTTGTGTTTGAGATTTTTTTTTAGGGTTAGGGATGTTGTTTTTTGTGCTTTTGACTTCTGATTTTTGTTAGGAACATGATGATGCACAAAGGTTTTACATTATGCGATTGGAAGGACGGAGCCTCAAATTTGGTTCAATAACACACCATGCCAACGTGACACAATGTCTGGGAGCGGTGAGTGGTGCTTGTTGGTACCTTGGTGTGGCACGTGCTAGCGTTGTGAGTGATGAAGCAGCAGTCAAGGGTTTGGAGGAAATTGGAACCACTGACAATGCAGGTCTACCATCTTCGGAGGTTGATGAGAAGGTGAAAAAAAAACTAACAAAGTCTCGTGCTGGGCATTGCTATGTACCACCATCTCCTGATGATGTTACAGTATTCCGGATTGATGGCCCACAATTTGTGAAGCTTCATCGGGGCACATGGCATGTTGGTCCACTGTTCACAGTGCCGATGATGGATTTCTACAACTTGGAGCTCAGCAATACACAGGTCAGATTTTTCCTGTCATATGATTCTAATGTGAAAAGGGTTTTGGCCATTTAGAACATGTATTGTCTTCAAGAAGCCTTCTTTGAATCCAATCTGGGAAGCTCCATGAGTCCAAACAGTCCAAAAGATGTCTGAATTTTGGGAAGTAGTTTTGCTAATTGCCATATCTAATGAAGCTCCTGCATCAGTACATGCAGATGTCATGCTCATGATTCTCTGTTACACTGTCAGGTGTTATGCTACTGACATTCCAGACTGTTTGTAGTGGCCTCAGTAATTGAAGTCAAAGGTCAGAAGCCTCAAGTGTTTGCTTTGACATGAAGCGACTTTGTTATTCATGAAGAGACCCAAGACTGTATTCTCATGTGAGACATGAAGGTAAGGGAGTAAAGAATTGTATGCCTAATTGGTGAGTGGATGCTGTTGGGTGTGATGCAGCCTGCAGATGAGACCACACATTCTTTCAAAAGCATCGATGGTGTAACTTTCAAGATTCATGATCACTTGTAGCAAGACACAGGAAGGGAATGTCTAGAGATTTGATGTTGTATTATGAATCTGCAAGGAATTTCAACAATGGAGTACAGGTTAGTCCCAAAAGGCCAATTTGAGGCTTTTTTTGTGCAATTCACATAGTATGTGTGTGTGCACTTGATAGTTTCAATCAACACTTCTGTATCTCAGAATCCAATGAGTAACCTCTCTGAAGCTGCTTTTCTAGTTTGTGTTTGTTGTATTTGATGTGTCTTGATCAATCCCTAATACTGATCTGTTAGATGTGTATCTATCCCACTATTGGAGCATCAAGACAATAACTCAAGATGTTGCGTTTCTTATCATAGCCAACCCACCAAAATCTGCTCACCCAAAGGAAAGTGCAAGTGCCAAGGGGTTGGATTGAGTGACATGATTGCCCTTCTGCCAGAAGTGTAAGCGTAAAACGCCCACTTACATCTGTGTAAGTGCATAACCCAAGACGAGAAAGTGTAACATAACTGAGTAACTCCATTTTATGCTGTGCAAAATCGCCTAAATGTAAGACAAATACAGACATGTTTTCACAGTCATGTTTTCATTTCAGATGGAATGTCCCACATCTAATTAAAGCAATTGATATGAATCATAATAAGTACCCAAGCTCTTGTAAATCCTAGACTGTTCAGTCACAATTTTACTTATTGTATGTATGGCTATTCTTCACACTAATACACAACACTGGTTCAGACCAAGTTCAAACTTTTTATGAGCGTTTTGACTTATAAGAGGTCAGATAAGAGTCAGGACTATGGTCACAATGGTCTTTGTTGATCCTAAATGTTTGTTTAAGCTTGTGAACAACATGATGAAACCCCATTCAAAAAAGTTTATGCTTATGGTAATGGAGAATTTGACCAAGGTTTGTTTGTAGGTTTAAACCAATGTTGGGTGGTTCTTGCATTTTTTTTTGAGAACCATTGGTTTTGTTTCTTTTTTATGCTTTAGAGAATTGTCTCAATTCTTTTTTAATTTTTGTGTTCCAAATTTTAGAGAACTATCCCGAGTTTCATATTTTTCAATTATTATTTTTTCAATTGGTTCTCAAATGGATGATTTTCACAAATTTGTTGGTTTTCATACTTAGACCTTTCAACCCAATTATCATAATTCATTTCTTTTAATAACAAAAAAAATTCTAAAAACAACCAAAGGAGCTCCTAGGGGAAAAAACCCAATTGTTTTTCAAATATGCAATTTAACCTAAAAATCCTAGTTAGAAACTTTAAAATCTTATAAATTTATTGTCAAGTAAGATCTTAATCAATTTTTATTTTTCTTTTGAAAAATTGCCACAAGGTGATAATGAATCCTTTTTTCTTTTCTTTTTTTGAAAATACCTATTTACAAAGCAAGTTACCAAAATTCACCTTGTTTTTTTTCTTTTGGGGAGAGTGTCCTCACAAGTATATCTACTAGCCATTATGGTCTTGGGTTTTTTATTGTTTTAATAGTCCTACAAAAGTGTTGTCAATGAAATAGAAATATGTTTGGGGATGTTCATTGCTACTACTATATTGCAAAATTGAAAAAAATAGAAATAAAATCCTACCCACCCCTAAATTAACCCCTTCAAGCCTAGATCCAATAAATAAGAACCACCTTTAATATATTTTAACACCTTGTGCAATTTTTTAATTTTTTTAATTTTTGAAAAAAAAGAAGAGAGTAATCAAATGGGTTGTTTTCATTGAGCGAGCAATAACCTTAAAAAATGGTTTTCAATCCAAATATTTACAACAAAGACATCCATTAGTTTTCAAGGTGAGAAAACTAATACGAAAACTACCTAAAAATCATGATCCGTTTAGTTTTCAAGGTGATAATTAATGTGAAAACTACTTGAAAATCATGACCCATTCTAATAATCACCCAACATGAGTTTGAACCTAGGGATTATGTTTGTTTGTAACCAAAAAAAAACTCATTATATTGACCATGATAGCTAAGCATATCATTTTGAAGTCCTTTAAGTGTCCAAAGAGAGTTTTGAAGTTCTAGTTGTTGGTATTGTTGTATGCTAGGTTCCAATACCAAAAGGTATTAACAAATCAACATGGAGTATGGATGGTTTGGGGAACATTCTCATTGAATTGGACATCAAAAATTGCAATCAACGATGAAGCTCACCTTAAACTTGGTGGCTTGGTAATTTCATCATGTTTAGAATTCAAACATGTCCTTTTATAGATTGGTTTATTATATTTCATTTGAGTAGGTCATAGGTTTTGTTATTTGGCATAAAAAAAACCTTTAACACAAACAAGCCAATGAGGACCATGATGTGGCTCTATCCTAGTAATGAGTATGAAAATGAATGCATAAAAAATAAAAATTATATATATATGGTACATTTGTGTGTTCAAATGAAAAAAAAAATTTGTTGTTATTTATTAAACATGGGAAAATTATTACGAAATTTGAATGCAACATGTATGGGTTTATGATAATTTGAGTAATAACCTTCTAATACATATGCCAAAAATTCATTACCATGAGCATTCATGAATATATGATCAAGTAATGAACCATTGCTTGTTGTGTAAGTATGGATATGGATTTTGACATTCAATGTGGTTATAGATTCTACAACTTGTTGTTGTGGAGAATTAGATTAATCATCTCAAATTATAATCATATCAATGTTGAAATCACCCAAAACAATTGTGGGATGTGAGGTAGAATGAGATTTATACAAAAATAACATGAATGATTGTTTTGGTGTGAGCATTAAAAATAACTACAAATAAATTTTGGTCCAATATGTGTCATTGTTTTATATGACTACAAAGTTACATTGTTGTCATACATCATTGCAGTATTATGGTTGTTGAAGACATATATTATCAAAGTGAGATGTTTCTTCAATTTTTGTTTCTTGAAAGGCATAATGTGTGGGATGTTTGTAAGTTATGATCATGTTGAAGATCTTGATAATGTTTGTGCAACAAATTGATATTACAACTTTGAATAATAACATGTGAAAGATTGTATGTTTTTAGTCTTGGAACTAGTAGTTCCCAGTTAGCAAATGTTGTGAGTTTTTTCATTTCTTATATGACATGTTCATCAACATGAAAATTTGAATATTGTAATGAGTTAGGGAGATACATTTTTTCTCTGGTACGCAAACAAAATAGGGTCATAATGTCATCTCAACTAACGACAACCCTTGGAATTGATGTATTGTTCTAGTATTAACTATTTGAATTGAAATTTGTATTCAAGTGACCAATTGCATATAACATTTGTCTTTTCTTTTTTAAAACAATAAGTTCTATGGGTGTCCAATTTGACTATATTTTGTTGTTTGTATACAAAAATGCATTTTTATGTTGTGTGTGACAACTTATTTTGGGATTCAAAAAGTCAATCCAAATATATGATTTATTGTTCATACAAGTTTTGAACAAACTGTCAAGTCCATCAACAAGTTCATCATAAGTTGCATAATTTCCCACACACAATTCAATGAACATGTTTTCTTTGACTTGTCATACATTATGTAATCTTGTAGTTTTATCAGGGGTTTTTTTTATAATGGTAGGTTGATGGCATTAAACCATGAAAAATATCTAAGTTTTGAAAATGAAAGTTTGGATTTTTTTTTGTGGAATATCATATCACTATGAGCATATGTTGATATGTTGGTGAAAAATAAATGTGGTATTTTGGAATCATTTGGAGGTGTTCATAAACATGTATTGTTTAACATGTTGATGTTTATTTGAGTATGAGATGTTGTTCTAAATTTATTAAGTGTATGGATGAATTTCACGTCATTTTGATGCATGACCATATGCAATTCATAGCACTTTATTGAGAAATCAAGTTCATCCATACTTTGTGGACATCTTTTTTTCTTCAAATAATTATGGAATTACAAGTTCCATACTTTGTGTGCATTCATGTTCATGTGAATAACACATGCAACACATGAGTATTAGAGCATGCATGTTGTGTGTATTGTTCACATGAACAATACATGTGAATGATATACATAAGCATGAATCTCAAAGTCAAATTTTTTGTACATAATTGTAGACTTGTTGATTAAAAATATGTGATAAATTGAAGCATATAAACTTCATGCAATTTGTATGTGAATGCATTAGAAACATTTGTTTTGTTATTATTCATTTATTTTACGATGTCAAGTTTTCAAGAACAATGTAATAGAAACAAGTAGTAGAACAATAAACAAATTGGTCCAAGTTTGTGTGGTTTATTAGCTTGATAGCAAACCATGACTAATTTGAGCACAATGATTTAAAGTCTTTTCTTTCTTTTTATTTATTATGTTCTTTGACAATACATTAAACTAAATAGTTTTTGACAACATAAAAGAGTGTTAAAATTCCTCGGTCATTTTCATTATTGTTGATTTATTTAAAAGCTAGGAGTGGAGGTTTGAACTTCATTACAACATACCGTATGTTGCTCCTAAATCTAAAGAATATGTTGGCATTTATTTACATATTGGTGGTCATGCATAACTTATTTCCTCTATATATATATATATATGTTTTAGTGTGCAATGGTTTTTTTCAACAATCATGTCTTGGTTGCAATTTTCATCTCTACCATTGTGTTATATATAGCATAATATTGTCCAATGGTTGTAAGGAAGGTTTTGGAGTTTTTTGGAAATTATAAAACCTTTAGAGGTATTTTAAATAACATGCCATGAATGGGGTTACAAACCCACCAAAGTGGTAAATTAAAAGAGCCAAAAAGTGGATTGCAACAATTCATGAGTGCATACAAGTCTAGAGTCAAAACAAACTTGGAATAAGGGGCTTTCCATCTATGGAGCTTCACCAAGAGTTGGCCTCTTTGCTAAATTTTTATAAACAATTCTTCAAATTAAGGTGACTGAGAATGTTACATTATAAGGGGTCAATTTCGAACACCAAATTGGTTGTCATGCCCATTTTGTTTAATTTTCAAGGGGATTGAATAAGGGGGTTAACATTTTTGGTAAAATTTTCAAAAAATAAAAATGAAATTAGGGCAAATGAGGAAGTTACATTATAAGAGGTCAATTTGGAACCCTTTGCCCATTTTGTACCATATATGGTACAATGTCACATAAAACCCTTGATTTTAATATTACAAAAGGGGCCAACTAGGGTCAAGTTTAAACCATATCACAACTTTGGGCTCACTTAAAACACACTAAGACATTATATCGACCCCAAGGTTGTGGGGGGAGAAGGGAAATCCCCCAAATGTAAACACCACTTATTTGTTTTTAATGTATTTTGGGTACTTTCATTAGCCTTAGGATTTAATGTTTAAGTGTTAGCTTATCAAAATAATTTCTTATAGGTGGAAGTTACTTACCAACATGTCCCTCTTTCTCTTTTGATTTTGATTTTCTTTTAGTAGAACTTGTTTACTCATTTGCTCACATGGCTTGTGAAAACAATCTTAACTTTTAGTTACATTTTGTTATCTATTTTTTTTTAATTCTAAGAAAAATTCCAAGCTACTTACATTTTTCCTCTGAATTGTTGTTGATTCATAATTATTAATGATTTTTTTTGCAACTCTAAAATCCAATCTTCAAAAAAGAAAAACTCCCAACAATAGCTCTAAAATCTATCACATCAAAAAGAAAAAAACTTGCAATCCCAAAATCATCTTATCACCCATGTGATGATTTTCACAAAAAAACAACAATGTAATAACCAATCATGAAAATAAAACTTGGACATGAAAGAAAAATGTCTCCACTTTTCTTCATGAAAATGACAACCATCAACCCAAAAGTTTTGTAGACATAGTGCTTCAAAATTGATTGAAGCACTACTTATGGTATTGCAAGAAGAATCTTGGTTTCATCTTGGTCTTATTTGCCTTATCGTTATAAATTCTTGTGGATAGTGAAAAATCTAAGAGATGAAACCAAGATTCTTCATGCATTCAATCTCTTCTTGTAAATATTGTTCCAACCACCCATTAGCCACCCATCCATCATCTCATGTACTTAGGAAGAATCACAAAAGGAGGATTATTCTTCATTCAAAACATATAAGTGGATGTTCCTTGTGTCTTTTGGAAACTACAAAAAAATTGCAAAGAAGAAGAAAAAGATTATGTAAACAAAAACGAACAAAAAAGAAAGGAAGAGAAACCTCGATAGAGAAGAAGCTTTGCTAGACACCTCATGCACTCCACACTTTAGGTTGAAAAGAAATGATAAGAAATGGAAAGAAGTTGGAAAAAAGGGTAGTTCTTTATGTTCTTTACCAACCTTGATATGAGGACTTCAAATCTAGAAGGGTCTAAACCTAGACCTTTCTCCTCATATATAAAAGGCCAAGGATGTGGTCATGGAGTTCAACCCCGTATTTGGGGAATGTCCCTCATTTATAGGCCTTAGCGATTTTAAAACATAAATCAAACTTTAAGAAAAGTGTAAGCTTTTGTAAGACATGATCAAGTAGGAACTAGAGGTCTTTTGTCATTAATGTGTATAAAGGTGCTTTCCCAAATACACTATGAATTGAACTAGTTACAAAATAGGCAAAGCTATGCCAAGTGAGCTTGGCCTTGGAAATCAAATATTAATACATTAACTAACTAAGAGAATTATGTTTTACATGTAATATATAGATAGAAGTTATAAGTTGTGTATTAAAATATTTTGCATTATTTTTAGAAATACTCATTTAGTTGGAAGTATCTCTAATGATAATTTCAAGTGTTTTCACATAAATTAGTTTAAAAGTTAATTATTATATTTTGATAATGAACTATTAGATATTTGGCCCATTTTTTAGATCATGTCAAAATCAATCTTAATTAACAAATGACTTGATTTGGATTAAATTGGGGCATTTCTGGGACATGTATTCCTAACACTTGAAGATGGCTTGCATGTTTGCCAAAGTAATGAAAGAAACCAAATCCAAAAATTTCAAAACTTGTGTGGACATTGTGGAACAACACAATCACTACTAATGATAAAATGATTGTATTCATGAAACTCCTAATTCGCAACCATAGAAAAAGAGATAACACTTGATCGCATTATTAAACCACTTACATGAATTGAATTTGTGTTCGCTTGTTTAAGTAAAGATATTTCATGCCATTGCCATTAACTTAAGTCCAAAATGGCATAGAATTTCTTAGCAACCAATGGGATGAACCAACATCCATCAATTTTTTTTCCTTTTAAGAAAGGTGAGGGGTTTTGAATTTATTGTTGTTCCCAACAAGTTTTCAATATGTTCCCATATAATTCTCAATAGGTTAGCAACATGTCTTTCAAGTTATTAATGTGTTCCCCAACATGTTCCCAATAACCTTTCATTTTGCCCCATATGTTTTGCCCCCAATTTTTTCGTGACAGGCCAATAAAAAATGCCATCATGAAAGAAAAAAATGAACTTCAAAAGTCCCCCATAATTAATAAGTTGTTAATGATTTTGCAAATATGAAGACAAATGAATATTATACAAATGAGGAAGGCTCATTGCAAAAAAAAAATTTTAATTGCAAAACAAAAATTTAAATGGCACAACTTCCAAGGTGACAATATATCCTAGTTAATCACCCTATTTTTCAAAAAATGTTTTGTTAAAAAAAAATATTTTCAAAAAAAAACTTTTTCAAGGAAAATAGAAAACATTTTGAAAGACTAAAAAATATTTAATTTGCCAAAATAGAATCTCCATCATTAATTAATTAATTAATTAATTGGGAAACATGTGTCAAAGCTACCAATATATTATGGTACATGGCTTTAAGTGAAGCAAATTTTTTTTAATGTTTTTAAAAATTTGTACATGATTTTGAACCTAAAGGTTACCAAAACCTTGAAACTTTTACAAGTGATAATCCATCACATGACTAACCATTCATGACATTATGAGGAAAAATGTGTTACAATGATAACAATAATAGAACATACAATAGAAAGCATGATGACATCCTTCTTTTTTGATTGGAATTCCACAACAATGCATTAACAAAGAATAGAGAATTTCAAAACCCAATCAACTCATCAACATGATGCAATTGATGACAAACTAAGATCTTTACAAAAACATCATAAAAAGAGTATTCATGTTTTACATGTCTCAAATGACCTTTTTCTTAGCTTTATATATTAATAATATTATGCAATTAAGCATTGCACTCGATTTCATTAGCAAATCCAATCACTAAAATATTTAAATCTTGTCAAGTGCTACATGGCATTTATGTCTACACAATTCAAATGGTGCAATTATGGGTACACCAAGTATTTACAACTATCTAGGTACTTTTATTTATTTTTACATATTTTTTAATGTGTGATGTGTTTCGTGAATATATGACATTTGATATTATGATACATGCTAGCTTACAAAATTTTTTACAAATAATATTGTAGAAGATGTTCCATTCTCAACTCTTCATGGTCTTCATGTTTCAATTGAAAGGTCAATTGAAAGTTGATTCAATATGTGCAATGACAAGAACGGCCCTTCAACAAAATTGCTTCCTACTCCTCATTCAACAACACCATTTTCAATGGGTTGAAAGGAAAGGTTTGCCAAGAATAATTTTTTGTTCCAATCCCACCCAAAATCCAACAAAAGCCATAAATAAATAAATAAATAAATAAAATCACAATGGACAAAAGATCAAGTTATCACTTCTTTAGGTAAAACGTATCATGTATCATCCCTATGTTTTAGGAGTCAAATTTTCCAATGACATTTTAAAACCAAAAGAATATAATAAATCATAAGTAAATGATTGGATTAATAAAAAAATAAGAACAAAATGGTGTAGAATGGCTAACAAATTAGTATACAAATCAAATCAAAACCTTAGGATTGGTGGAGAGGGGATCAAATGTTATATAGTTGAATTCATACTTGTGAGTTATGCCTCTTTTTTTTTTGAAAAATGTCTATCTAAATTATTAAACAAATTGCACACAATGTTATAACCATGTATATTGTTTTTTTTCCATGTGTCAACTATGTAACCAACATTGATCGACATAAAACAAAAGTTCAATGACTTTGTCCAACTAGCAACTCTATAAGACATAATATAAAAATATTTATATATTGAGAGTCATGTCTACCCATTATTTATATTGTCGTTTATAAACAATGTAAAAATGTTGTATGCCAAGGGCCCATGCATATTGTTGTTGATAAACATTACATTATATTCCTCCTACATCAAACAAATAAATCCCAATTTCCATGAATGAAACATAATTTTCTACCTATGCATCACATTCATTGCTAAAGCTTTTTATCCAAAATATATCAACTATTTGTATATCATGTATGCACCACATTCATCCCTAAGGCTTTTTTACCCTAAAGGGTTAAAGGATGAAACAGAATTTCCCATCCATCCGCCAAATTTCATCCCTAAAGGCTTTATCTTGTTTCGGAGGCTAGCTTCCTTGGACAAACCATAGTTTCCCATCCATTCATCACATTCATCTTGAAGGGCTTCATCCTATATTGGAGGTGTTGCATAATCTTTGCCCCCTATTGAACAAATTCAACAAAGGGATGAATCCTTTATTTACACATCCAGTTTGTGTGATTTTGTTCATCGGCTCTACCCTGTGTTGATGAGACCATGCATTGGTGTAAGATTTGAGCATAAATTTTGGCTTGAACTTGACCCAATGTGTGAGTGACAACTTGGGAGTAATATGTGTGCATAATAAGATGGATGGGAATGTTCCATAACAAATTGCATACACTAAATCTAGAACTTGAATCTTTAGTTTCAAGTTTGAACTACCACAAGGGTAGATTCATAACACGATGAGCTTCGTGTTTTGTTAGTGTTGGGTGCTAGTCTTGTAATTGCACAACATACCACAATAAGAAAACACTTGTTTGAAATATATTTAGTAAAGTAACCGTGTCTTCACCATGTCTTTGGGCCTCCTTTCACCCCCTATCCCCTCTTTCAGTGGAATCCACAAAGTAAAAGACATTTTATTAAATCACAGTATGAAATGCTACAACTCAGTAAGAAATGCTGAAACTCAGCATTTTAATGCACAACAAGGTTCGAGAGTAATTATAGTAGTTGGACCAGTAGGAGCAGTGAAAATATATGTTGCAGCAGTGGAGGCGCTCAGCCAAAAAGGAAAGACAGGATGAAACTCAGTTTACCACCGAAATTGATGTTTTTCGAGTTTCCCCCCCCTGAATGCTAATGTACTTTCTTGCAAGTTTTTTTTGAATCTCACCCTGTGTATGACCAAACTCAAGGTTCTGGTGCTGTGTTTGTCTTCATTTCCAGATAACTCCATTGTATCACAACACAAAGAACCACAAAAGCACTTCCAAAGTCCCTTCTGAACATCTCCAAAAATTGCCAATTAACATTTTTTTCATACTTAGTGTTCACAACATGTTGTGAGAACACATGAAGCATGCTATTAGAAAAAAAAACAATGCCCACAAGATTAAGACCAAAAGAAGATGCTCGAATATCTCTTTGAAATTTTTAGTGTCCCCAACATTGAAGACCACACAAGTGATGAAGCTCATCAATTACCTCCCAATTTGTTGTCTAATTGAAAAAGCTATTACCAAATGGGTGGATTTTTAAATGAAACTTCAAAGGCCTATTGGGTTGTGATGATTCTTAACTCACGACTCATTCAGTTAGGGATATGCTAATCTGTGTGTGTACAGAGAGAATGAACTTCTCAGAGTTTGTAGGTTGTGATCATGACTTCAGACTTCTCCTTCAATTGGGAATATGATTATCTCAATATTCATGATAAGCATTGTAAACAAAGTCACCACATTCTTTCCCAACAGCAAAAGAAGACATGTGGGCAGTTCTCCAATTCAGCACAAACTCAAAACCACAGTGAATGACCACATAAATTTGAGCAACATACCGGTGTGGGTTTGCAGTTTCAAGTTGCTTGCAAACACTGCACTCCTCCAAAAACCATGATCCAGAAATAGGCAAGAGATGCACCTCCACAGCCATGGGAAAGGGAAGAACAGGGTACATAAAATCCCCCCTCTTTCATGACAGCATCCACCTACAAAGAATCATGTCCTGCCAAGAGTATTGACAAGCTAATCTTTCTTTCAAGTCAGATACCTAATCCTGGTTTTACATACAAAAGAGGTTCACACACCCCAGTAATCAGGTCCTCTCTTTACATAAGTTCAAATTAGATGATTCAAGTAAGGGCTGACTGGCATATGTGTTTCTGTCCCAACCACTACAACATCCATTGTGTTGTGGTGGACCTAGGAGCATCCAACTATTTCGCACCCAGGTTCTCTAAACTAGGCAACAAAGGAAAAAAGACAACAGTAACAAACTGCCAATAGCCTGCCCGATACATCACACAAGAAATAGTGAAAGGGATATGACTTCGCAGCAGTTACTTTCACCTGGAAACCTACATCAATGAGCATGTTGCAGAAATAAACAACAATTATGCTGCCCCACAAATTACAAGTTCCCCAATACAATGTGGCAAAGTGCCAGATCAAGCAATGAAGCCATACTATGAGCAGCATCCACTTTTCTGAGCAATGGGCTGTCCAGCTTTCATCTGAACGGTGTTAGGCTTGTTACTAACCATTGCAGGCTGACTTGCCATCCTGCAAAAAACCTCACCAAAAATCACCCATCATTACTAGAATTGAAGTTGGAGACCACATGTAAAGTGTATGGCACAAACATTGGACAGTCATTAAACACAAAGAACAAGAAATACCACCTGTTCTTAATCTCTGCTGCCATTGTCATGAAAGCCTGCTCCACATTAATTGCATTTTTGGCACTGGTCTCCAAGAATGGGATGCCAATTTCATCAGCAAAAGCCTGTAAGTAGACCAAGAAAAAAAATTTGTCAGCAACAGTCACCTGCAGTTCCAATTTAACTGTGTTGTCAGTTCCAAAATGACAAGAATGAATGCAGCCATGACCTTATGAGTGTCAATCCTACAAATCAAGCACAGTAGAATTACTGTTCATGGGAATCATGAATCCACCATAATGCCTACCTTAGCAGTCTGATAGTCAACAACCTTTTTGGTTGCAAGGTCAGACTTGTTGCCGACGAGTAACTTGTTTACATTCTCACTAGCATATCGGTCAATCTCATTCAGCCATTGCTTCACATTGTTGAAACTCTCCTGGTCTGTAACATCATAGACCACCTGCCAAAATGCAACTCTAGTCCATAGTTAGCACACAAAATCATCTAAGCAATTGATAAATCTGCTTCCACATCAATAGAAGGATCTCATACACCGCAAGCCAGGAAAGAACAAAGTTAAAAAATTCCTTTTGACAAGGGCACAAAAGAATGATGCATAAACCATACAATGATTCCATGAGCGCCACGGTAGTAGCTGCTTGTGATTGTTCGGAATCGCTCCTGTCCAGCTGTGTCCCACTGCAATCACCATTATCAAAACATGCTTTCATTATACCTCCCATAATCAGCAACCTTCTCAGGCCCTCCATACAGTTACTCTGTGCTTCAGACTGCAGCAAGGACAGCAGCAATGATTGTACAATAGTCACTATATATACTACTTACAGGAAACAATGAAGTCCATGTGAGCTGCCAAAAGGGATACCATGAAGTATTGTGCAGAGCAAAAGGAAAATGGCAAAAGATGCTTACAATTTGCAACTTGATTGTCTTCCCATCCAGCTCCACAGTACGAATTTTCTGTCCTCATACAAACCAAGAGATTTCAGACAGCCAAGACATTCAACAACACTTGGAAGTGATGATGATGAATTGCTCTCAGGGGTTTGTCTGATTCGCAAGGGAAGGTCCAGAGCAATGCCCAGATTCCACCACACAGCAATGCCTTACCCAATTAAAGACGAAACATGTACATGTGCATAACTAGGTTGGTGGACATACAAGTACATGATGCTCACACCCAGGGCACAGGCAGAGGAATTACTTACAAAGTCAACACCAATTGTGCTGATGTAGCTCTCCAAGTAAGAATCATCCTGCATTAAAACACTGTGTGAGAAGCAGACTCTGATCCACTCCAAACCGAAAATCAACTTTAAAAGTTCATATTTGACAGGCTGACTACACTCTTTAAAAGAGTTAAGTTTACCTGTTTGAAAGAGACAGGGCAGACAACCTCTACTGCAAAAGCATGACTAAAACTCAACAGTGCAATTGAAATAATAGCTTACTGCAAACCGCAGAAGAAGGCAAGATTTTCCAACTCCTGAATCTCCAATCAACAACAGCTTGAAAAGATAATCACTGCATGTGAACATTCAAGTGATGCAAGTATTGATCAGACAATGGGTAACACACTCGGCAAATTGGCTCAACCCTAACAGAAATAATCACTGTGATTTTTGCAAAGAGAAACTCCACCTAGAAAAGAAAAACACCAAAACATGGAAAGTAACAAAACAAAACCTTTAAAGACAGCATACCAGTCAACCCAAAAACCAAACATGACAAGAGTCAAATGTGGTCATGACCAAAGGAACCACCACACCCATCACCACCTTCCATCATAGTTCTTGCAGTTGCAGGAAGAGTCAAAAAAAAAAAACAACAGACAAAAAAAATCTGAGAAGAATTTATCAGAGAGAACATCTGTGAGACAGAAACAATCAGAAGATTCTGGTACAAGATCTGCAACAGAAGAAAATATCTCTAATCCAAAAGAGAATATGTGTGACAGAAGGAAGCTTATCCATCTAGTGCAACAAAGACAAAATTGAGTTGCAACAAATGGGAGCTACTGATCTTCTGCACATGCTTCTATTCTTCACAGTTGCAGACACGCTTTTTTTTCTGAAGGATACCAAAAACCATTTCCATGATCTAGTAGTATTTTCACATGACTCCCAACAACAGCAACAACAACAGCAGAGCATCAGGAAACAGATATATGGATTTCAGGATGCAAAGCAACACACAAAACAATGGTTCTGAGCAAGGGCAGAAGATCTGGCTATGGCAGATGGAGAATCATACAAACACTTCGATCACGAGAGAAAAAGCTTGACGCATCCGAGAACCGCACGAACATCACGAAGACGACTCAGAGAGAGAGAGAGAGAGAGACGTACTATTCCGGATTCATCTTGCACGAGAACAACACCGCCGCAAACCACGACGTCGAGATCTCTTGTTCCGGGGCTTCTCCCTGCTCAAACCCGACCCCGATCTACGACCAAACCGCACCTTCTCGTCCTTCTCTTCCTCCTCGTCCGCTTCTCCGCCGGCTCTCTACGGATCGCTCAAAGGATCAGTCGTTTCTTGAATCTCGAGCGCGCTCGCACACACACAAAAAGAGAAAAAACACACAACAGAACACAAACAGCGACGAAGGAAAGTACTGTAGTGCGCGCGCGACACGAGAGAGAGAGACAGCAGCAGCAGCAGTAGCAAAGCTGGAGAGAATGACAAGGACTAGAGGAAGGAAGAAAGAAAGGCGATGGCGCAAAGGAGCGAAGCGAGGGTTTGAGGATTTGCGAAGTGGCTACGTCTGCGCTCACCAGAAGAGAAACACACTCCCTCTCTCGCCTTTCCGTTTCGAAGAAAAAACACGCGCGGCAGGCAGGAAAGCGCAGTGGGACCCAGCCAACCAGCCAGCCAGCGAGCAGCGTACGCACCTGCCTCCCGACCTTCCGGCTACCTGCAGTTCCTTCTTGTGTTGGAACTTTCGATCTCCAACCAGCTGCATTGAAGAATTCTGCCAGAGAATGCGGGAATGCTCGAGAGAGCTTGCAGACGCTGCTGCAACATTTTGTGATGGAGTGTTTTGTGGCGGAGGGAGGGAGGGAGGGAGGGAGGGAAGGAGTGAGGCAGAAGAGAAGAGAAGAGAAGAGAAGAGAAGAGAAGAGAGATACAGTTGCAGCAGCAGCAGCAGCGCACGCTCTTCTTTCCTCTCAACAATTCCTCAAGAAGTCTGCAGCAACTGCTCCTCCTCCATCATTGCAACAAAACCAACAACAAAAGACAAACATCCGCTGCTCCATAACTGATGACAACAGCCTTCTTCTTCATGAAGAACATCATCATCATCATCATCATCATCAATAGGAGAAGAGTTGTCGAGCTGCATGGCACAGAGAGGAAGGAGGAGGACGAGCTTGCAGTCATCTCTTTCTTGCTGTTTCAGGAGTCAAGCATGTTGTTACAGATGTCAGGAGTGGTATGGAGTATTCTCTGGAGCACAACTGGATGATGGAGCAGCTTGTGATCGCCTGCTTCTTGTCATGCGCATCCATTCCAGTATCTAAATCTGTCAAGAACCTTGTGGAATTCTCTCTTCTCTCTTCTCTCTCTCTCTCTCTCTCTCTCGACCTCATCTTCTTCTTGTTGTGCTCTCCATTTCTTCCGTCATGGCATACATTCCAGTGTTTGCTTCTGTTGCGATCCCCTTACGGTATCATCTCTCTCGCTCTCATGCCTCGAGGACGACCGGCGAAAGGGAGGGCCAGCAGCAAAGCCCAACCTGCTGTGAAGGCAAGTCATGAAGCTGGTAGGTGATGGGGTTTTTGTGTCATTCTTCTTCTTCTTCTTCTTCTTCTTGAGATTCTCGTCTTCTTCTGCTGCTGCTGCTGCTGTTAGGGTTGTAGCAGAATTTCCTTCACAAGATTCAAATTTGCAGTTGATCATTTGTGTGTAATCTTGATCTATCTTCTCTTCTCTGTAGCACTTGTATAGAGAAGAAAATCGATACAAGATTGTATCATCATCATCATCATCATCTTCTTCTTCTTCTTCTTCTCCTTCTTCTCCTTTTCTCTAGAAACAAGATTGTAGCATCATCATCACCATCATTTTCTTCTTGGTCTTCTTCTTGGGTTTTCTCAATTGTTTTGTGGGCAGCTGAACATCATCATTTACTGAGAAGTTTTTTTTTCCTACGTGGGGGTGAATTTGCTTTTTTTCACATCAGAAAAGAACTCATTTTGTTTGTGCTGCCACCATGGTGTTTTCATCAGAAGTCAAGCCTCAGAAGAAGAGGACTCACAAGAAGATGAAGTCGGGTGATGCGGATGACGATGACGATGAAGATGATGGTGCTATTGATGTGATCATGCAAGGTCAGATTTTTGAGCCTTCTTCCAGTCAAAGAAGACACACAATAGGGATTACTTTCACTTGTGGATTTGGAGAGCATCCCATTCTGTGCTGGTGCTTTGGGCTCAAAGAATTTAAGCTGTTAAGAATCCACAGTTTATATAACTGTCCATTCCACTATAAACAAAACCCCTGGGATTACTACAAAGAGTTTGAAGTGATCAGTGCTGCCACCAGTTGCAATATCTCTTGGTAGAGAGAGCCATCATGATTTGCACCATGTGCTGTGCACTGATTAAGAGAATTCTTATATATCAGCTTATTGTGGGTGTGAAGGGTGTGTGTCATCATAAGGGCAAGCTTTTTGTTTGTTGTAGAGCTGTGAGACACAGAATCTAACAACAAGTTCCTCTAGAGCTCAAACAACCAGTGATGCATTGTTGTGGGATGGTGCAGAGGTGAAAGAGAGAACAAGGAGGCATAAGTCTCATCATGAGCTTTCAGAAACCGCTTGGAAATCTGAACAGAAAGTTGCCTCACAGCAGTGCATTTCAGACCAAAAGGAGGAAGAGGAAGTATTGAAGAGCTTCAAGCAAGAACCTGAAGAAAAGGTAGCCTCCTAGGACAACATAATCAATAGAGAGTTGAAACATGAATGCAAACAAAAGACTCTGAATAAAACTTTGAAGTGTATTTATCTAGAGCTTAGCATCTGAATTGCCTGTCTTACTAGTGGAGTACCTGCCAGGGTACCTATTTGCCATTTAACTATCCATCATGTTTTGTTTGTACAGCAAGATCTATGACTTCTCTTTGTTGTGCTTGTGGGTATAGGAGCACTCAAAAATCCTCATAAATCGTGCACCAGTGCTCACACTGTGGGTTGCAGTTGTTGCGGAGAGGGAAGGGTACACATTTGAAGAAGGCTTATCATGTGGCAGGTTCATAGCAGCACTTTTTGCCCGCACCAAGGGCCAGCGGCTTGGCATTTTTGAGAAAGAAATTGAAGCAGAGGCACGGAAGGCTCAAAAGCTGGTTGCTCCAAAAGCGAAAAGAAGGGTGGAGCAAGTGGAGAGGTTTGAGGTGTTTGGAATGAGGATACCTGGGATACGAACAGAGACTGGGCTTCAGCTTGCAGTCTGGGGTGGTAAACCAATTCATCCAAATGTGGTGAAAGCATACCTTCTTAGAGCATTTGGTTCAGATTTTGATCATGTGAAAGGTGAGTGCTTTTCAATGGAACCTTGTATTTTGATCTGCTGCAAAAGCTTTCTGACTATGTATTCTACTGTAAAAACATATTCTTTAGATGCTGATTGTTGGTGGGGTTCAGATTAGCTGATTGTATGTTGATACAACAGAGCTCAAATCAACCACTCAGCCATAATTGAACCTCATGCACTCACATGGTAAGTTAGTTTGGTAAAAAGTGAGAAAGGAAGGATTGGCATCATCAATTTATTTGCAAGTTTTGTGTGTGCAGCGGCAATGGAGGAGCTAGCAAGAGCAATTCCTCCTGACAGAATTGGGAAGGAGGCGTACCATCTGTATGAGAAATTCAGGCCTCAAGTGCCAGAAGGACCACAAGGATGGGGTGCCAAAGGCATTCTGGACTTGGATCTGATCCGGAAGTTAGCACAAGAATATGCAAAGAATTGAAAAATGCAGTTTTCTGCTTGCAGAAACCCCCCATCTTTTCAAACCACACAAAAGAAAGAAAGAAAGAAAGAAGAAGAAGAAGAAGAAGAAGAAGATTCATGATCTACTATACAATGTACAATGTTGCAAACAACAAAGCTGTTTGTTAGATGTATACAGTGAAAATGAGCAAAATCTCTCATGTTTCCATTTGTTGAGAGGGTGAAACAAGGCAGTGGTTGCATGAATCTAACATGAAGAAATTTGAATTAAAGCTACTCAGGTAAAGTGTTTAATGCTTTTTGTATCAGCGTTTTGATGGCTCATCGAAGCAGAAGAAGTGTGCCACTGATTCTTTCTTCATGGAGGCCCAAACAAGCGCATCTTTGGAAGTTGGGTTGGCTTCCAATCTTGTCAAGCAACAATGTAAGTCCTACTGTCCATGTGAAAGGGGTGTGTGTGTGTGCATGCGCGCACTTGTGATGATGCTTTGATCAATTTCAGGATTTTTGAATCTTGAGTTTTGGAGTTTTGTTAATGGTGCTGCAATCCATGAAAACCATTAAAATGGAAATGAGAATAGCTCTCTTGTTCCACCTTTGTGTGTGTCTTATTATAATAATACATGACGTGCTTGTGTATAAACTCAACGATGCTCAAATCATTTATAAGTTTTTGGTTAAAGCATTTTTTTTTTTGTTATTTTTTTTTTTTTTTTTTTTGGGTGGTT
>Ga0116231_10003722_pt1 | contig 31389 bp, 25 predicted proteins | sample S1TSphgellanicum_2_FD_89695 | JGI IMG/M metagenome (GOLD analysis project Ga0116231, IMG submission 89695) | Host-associated microbial communities from peat moss isolated from Minnesota, USA - S1T2_Fd - Sphagnum magellanicum MG | ecosystem: Host-associated > Plants > Peat moss > Unclassified... | reverse complement strand
CCTGCACACAACCCACACAAAGTGGTTAGTGCATAGTTGGAGCACCTTTGGTGCTAGGACGAGCCACGGGCAACACGGACACACAAGACTCACCACGGCCCGGACTTGGGGGAAACCACCACCTTCCCCCTTATAGTATACTCTGCAGCTTTCCATGGAGGTTACATCCAAATGGCTCTTTTTCTCGGGACTCTCGAATGGGAGTCCCGAAATCTCGCCAACTGGGACTCCCACAACTTTGGAGCCCCATAACTTTGCGAGCAGACCTCTGATTGAGGTGCGGTTTGAAGCAAAGTTGTAGCTCTTGTTGAGAGATTTCCAATAATATGTGGCACGCCCCCTGCAGCTAAGTAAATCAGGTCGATTCCCGACTTTTTGTGGACAGGAGTCAAACTGGCAATTTGACTCCCGGCCCTTCTTTTGGCCATAATTTACATTTCAAATGTCCAAATGAGCAATGCGAGCTCACTTTAGACATCTATGTTCTAAGAGCTTTTCAATGATATAAAGAACGTCATAAGCCATTGGGTTTGACCCCTACAATCGCTCTCTGAAGTTTTGGGAGTCCACCGGGACTCCATCTCCCAAAGTGGGAGTTGCCTTGGGAGTGTAAGGGTTCACTCCCTCATACTCCCTCACATTTTCTAGCACTCCCGGGAGTATGTGATGTGACTCCTGGGCTTCTTCTTGCCTTGATTCCCGGGCTTCCTCTTGCATTCACTCCCGGACTTCCTCTTGGCCCGTAACCTTACAACCCTTTTTGCCTTGGTCGCGAGCCCAAAGCTAGGGTTGCGACACATGAAATAACATGTACATGCACTAGGAGAAATCTTGTCCATTTCGACCATCATTTTGCAACTACAATGTGTCTGATGTCCAAACCTACTACATTTGTGACTTCGATCTTTGTAATCCTATGTGTCCATGTAGTTGCAAGTATATACCACTATATGTGCAACTAAATGATGGATCCAACCAACTGAATATGTAGTTGCATGATATGACTACCAAAGTTTTAGGTCAAAATGTAGATGAAATTTTGACATATTTCATTTGTTTTCTCTTGTTTGTCCACTTATGGATGATAATTGAGTTGCATGGTGATAACGACTATATTTTTTTTACAACTATGGACAATATAAGTTGCCAACTATCTCAAACTAACCTACATGGCGCACATGGCATTTCCATAATTTTTCAACATAAATTTAATTCTATTTTAATGCATTAATTTAAATTAACCATTTTAATTTTGCTATATATCACCATAACACTATTTTTTCACCAAATTTGGTTTTAAAATTTGTAGGCTATAAGTTATTTATAGGAAGTAGTAGGCCAATTTACTAAGTGTAGTTAAAAGGCTGCTAGGCTATGAAGGTTAAACCTAGTTAGGCTAGGTAAGCTAGGTAGGCAATTAGTAGGATAGGTCATTAATTTATTAAATGTAGGCTAGGAATTAATTTATTAGGTAGGTTAAATAATAGATAGTAGGTATGTAACCTAGGCATAGGTTATAAATTAAGTAAAAGGTACTTTATTTTGTGGATATGTTGTAATGTTTTTGTAATAATTTATTAAATGTAAGCTAGGTAATTAATTTATTAGGTAGGTTAGGTAGTAGATAGTAGGTATGTAACCAAAATAGTATGTAATAAGTAAGATGGGCATTAATAGGTAGTAGGTACATAGGTTATAAATTAAGCAAGAGGTATTTTATTTTGTGGATATGTCGTAGTGTTTTTGTATTAATTGTTTCATTAATTAGCTATGTTAAAAAATTAATTTATTAAATGTAGAATAAACAATTAATTTATTAGGTAGGCTAGATGGTAGATAGTAAGTATGTAGCCTAGGTAGTATGTGATAAGTAGGATAGGTAGTAGGTCGCAAGTAGGATATGTAGTAAATAGTTAGGGAAAACAGTTAATATTTTATTGTGTGGATATATTATAATGTTTTTGTATGGGACAAAGGATGTGATAATGTTGTAGTGTTTCCCTTTCAATAGAATTTATCCCATATCCTTTGTCTACAACTTCAAACTTATAAAATATATAAGGAGGTGAAAGAATGGATTAGATTCATTGTATGCACTATAAACATAGTGCATGTGTCATTTGGGATAGCCAATCAAAAAGCTTGTCCCCAACAAAATAAATAAAATCATACCTACCTACTTAGCCTATGTTAGGTAGCCTATTCTACCTTAACCTAACCTAGAATAGTTTGCCTATTATAGTTTGGCCTAGGATAGATTATAATTAATAATATTGAATTTAATTAATTATAAGTATAATTTTTAAAATTATAATATTTAATTTTTAAAATTATAATATTTAATTATTAAAATTATAATATATCTTTTTTCAACAAATGAAAAACTACCATGTGTCTTATGGCCATTGGCTCATTAAATTACCACATGGTTATATCCTAACCACCCATCAATGGCACATTTGGTAGCATGCGACTATTTCAAATGTAATCACCAATGTAGTCGCAAATTGGGGTTCCACATCATATTAAGGGTCACCCATTGCAATGGTGAAAAATTATGGCTTAGTTGTAAGGTTTGCAACTACACTTTCAACTTCATGGCCATGTCATGTCTTTTGTGACTAATTGTCTTGTGGCACTTGTCTTAGGCGACTAGGCTATTTTTAGTCACATGTGTCCATTGCAATTACAAATGAGTTGCAAATCCAGTTGTTGATTTTCAAATTTCTTCTAGTGATGGCCTTATCTCAATTCTTTGATGTTTGTAAATTGTTGATGTTAAACATGTTTATGGGACTTGAGCATGACACTTGGATTAATCATTCCCTTGATTTTAATCACTTTTAAAAAATAGTTGTTGTTGTGTAGGGGTTGATGGTATGGTTGAGCCAATTACTTCATTAGTATGCAATAAGGGTCTCAAGCTTGCAACATCACCACTTTCTGTTGGGAAGATTAACCAAGCCACAAAGGACTTTGGCAATGGACATAACCCTATAACCATAAAATCAAAGAAGTCCCCCACATCAAAGGAGCATGAAGACAAGGTTGAAGATGAGATATCAATTTTCTTTAAAAACTTGCTATTGAATGTGGTAAATGGTAGTTCAAAAGAGCAAACTATGACTATTTCATTTGAAATTTTGAATAAACTATTGAATGAAGGAAAAGGAAAAGGCTCAACAAATTTAGTGAAATAGTTGGGGACAAGAGTGAGTAGTGATGTTAAAGTTGTTAAACCACAAAACCACTGAAAGCATGTTCTACAACACCTAGAAGGAAGACTCGATGAAAGAAGATATGGGTTATCACAAGGTCAAAGGCTTGACATACTCTCTCTAGTGTAGTTTTTGCCCATTTGTTTATGGCTGAAGGTTATATATGTTTTTTCAAGTGTATGAACTTTTACACTTGCCTTGTATAAGAGCTTTTGTTACATTATATATGGTGTACCTTTAGACCTGTCCTCTGTTGCAAAAAAACTTGGACTAAGGTTGATGCTTCTCTTAATAGCCTTCTTAGCAACTCCAGCCCTATTCATATTGTTGAGAGATGACATTGTGTTTGGCAAACATAATTGGTTGCAATGGTTTACTAGCTTCCTAAAAATGTTACTATCCAAATGAAGACCTTGAAGGTCCGCAAATTGGATTTTAACACCAACATATGTTAGAAATGGTCTAGACAATTTTGTTTTTCTAATGATGTTTGGAGTCTCACAAAGTCCCCCCTTTTGTAGTTCAAAGATATTGTTTTGAATGGTTAAACACTAAAATCAATAAAAAAATTTGAATTGAAACATAATTTAACATCTAGAGTAAAAAATTTAGAGTTCAAATACTTAAATTTTTTTGATAAATTATGGACTAGGGAATTGATTATTTCTTCTTGTGTAATATGATTTTCTACTTAGTCACATTATTTGTAATCAACAAGCTTGAAATCCAGTTTCTTTGTCTGATTATTAGTTATGTACATGTTTTTTTAAATAAAATTTAAATTTAGAAAATTCATGGCTAGTCTAATATCTCATGGAAGAATATACAAACCATCCAACAATTGTTAGTTCAAACCTAGAACCAACAATGTGGGGCACCTAATGTAGAGAAGAGCTCTTAACCCTGTTAGTTGTTGTTATTTCAAATTGTTGTCATCATTCAGACATGGCACGAATCAACCCATGCATTAGAACCTCCTTGTAGAAAATCCTCAAATCAACATTCCTTGCAAAAATTAATAGTGTCAATGGTCTAAAAATTCCCATTAGATGGGTAACAAAATTTGGAACTGATAACATTTTGTGTAAATGCTCGAGAAAATGAAAAGGAATAGCAATACATACAAGTCTTGATATAATGACTATGAAGAATGATGCTCCATAAGTTACAATATTTAATGTGGCTAAGCAAATTTGTGATGCATTCTAAATTTCATTGAAGGAAAGAAATAGAACAAACCATGAACATTAAATTAATAAACCATGTTGCTATAGATTTTGTGTTTCCACCACCTTCTCCCATATACTATACTCTATTCCTCTCCATGGCACCCACATTCGAATGGCTTTTTGTCCCAGGACTCCCAAGGAGGAGTCCCGAAATTGTCTCGATTTGGACTCTCGAGACTTTGCAAGGTCATAACTCTTTGCTCAAACCTTTGATTGGGATGAGGTCTTAAGCAAACTTGTAACTCTCCTTGAGATCTTTCCAACGATGTATCGCACTCCACCTGCACGCATCGAGGTCGGGCCGATTCCCAACTTTTAGTGGTCGGGAATCAAACTGCCAATTTGACTCTTGGCCCTTCTTTTTGTCATAACTTGTGTTATAGATGTCCAAATGGCCCATGCGAGCCCATTTTCGACATCTACACTTTGCTAGCTTTTCAATGATATAAATAACACCCCATTCCAAGGTGTTTTGAAACTACAATTGAACTCTGAAATTTCGAGAGTCCCAAAGGACTCCCAAGTCCCAATTTTGGGAGTGTGAGTTTCATTCATCCTTACACTCCCTCAAAGTAGGGTTGCGACAAGCTCGATTGTGGTTAATCTACATTTCTTTACTTAATCCATGTTGAAACATATAAACATAGTTGAATGAAAATTAATGTCTCCAATGTGGGATTAATAACATGGATAGTTTGATGATTGAAAAAAAGTAGGGAAATATTAACATGTGGTTTATGTTTTGTTGTGGTGCAAAGGTTTCCATATAAGAAAAAAAGTGGTCAATGGCCACTCTTGTAAAATCTCTACCCATGTAGGTCACCATACATCAAAATTTGGAACAAAGGAAGGTGTTGTAATGTAGTAGTTTGAAAACATTATTTCTTTTTCTTTTAAAACTTGGAACCCATTTTAAATTCGACATTGTAACCATCCCAAATAAGGGTTTAAAGTCAGTCCCACCTTGAACCTAGAATGTACATCAACGGTTTTTTTTTGGCTAAAAATTGCCAAAAAGTTACCCAAGAGTTGTCCCTATGACCTATAGGCTTGAAAAATACTGAATATTTTAAAAAGTTTTACCAAATGCTAGGGTTTTGAATAGTGACATAACAACATCACCTAGTCCATCACTTTCACCATTGCCACTCCTTTTGAAAACTCAAAGGAGGTTTTCACTTTTCCAACTCCCTTTAGATGCTACAATATCACATTTCAACCTTTGTTTTTTTGTGTAACCATTGTGTATAGCAAAATTTCAACCTATATAGCCAAGGGTGTTTATGTGGATCTAGATTCTATAGAAATTGATTTAGTGAAACTTCAACTCTAAAGTTGTACAATGTACTTCTTGTTAAACTTCAAAGCTTTTGGAGGTGATATTAATGTTGAACAATGAAGCCACAATTGTCCATGTATGGGAGCCGAGTTTGCAAGATTATTTGTTAGTCATAGATTGTTCATCGCTCATGAAATATGGTTGTTGATGGTTGTTGGTCAGAACCCGGAAGTAGGTGAACGAATTCAAGCAGCCACATGGGAGGTATGTCAGTTTTATCACTTCCAACTTCCAAGTTTTTGTGTGCATGCATGAATCGCAAGTCCTAACTATAGTTTCTTTTGGTTGTTTTTGTTTAGTTTAAACTTCAAATGCATTTGAATGATTATGCATGTGAGAACAATTTTATGAGGTGTTAATTCTTGAATGAATTATGAGGTTCTTGAGCAACTCAGGTTTGGTGAAGTTTGTGAGCAATTTTGGTGAAGTTCATGAGTGATCTAAGTGAAAATGAAGTTTATGAAAGGTTTAAGAGTGATCCAAGTGACAATGAGGTTTATGAATGATATGAGTGATGACAATTTGCCTAGTTTGAACGACATGTGAGGAATGTGATTGATTTGTGAGGTTTTAACTTCTGTGAGTGAACGATTTATCATGATTAAAAAGGAATATATGTGTGATTGTGAATGATTATGAGGTTATGTGTTCGTGAACGATTGGGAAGGAGAGTGAACAATGGTGAGCATTGGACAAAAGACCATGAACATCAAGCGAGGGTCTATGAACATGAGTGTTTGTGTTTACATCATGAGCATAATTGTCTATGTTGTGAACCTAAGCATTTACATTGTGAGCATGAGTGTCTATGGTGTGAATGTGAGCGAACATGAGTGATTTTGACTATGAGCATGGGCAATAAACAAACTTGAATGTTCTAAAAGGTTTTTAAATCTTGGACAATTGTGATTATGAGGAACTATAAGCATTGTTTAAGTTTGCGAGCAATTGGGGTGAATGTGAAGAAGTGTGAACATTGAACAAACATGAGCGATCTGGATTATGGGAGGTTCATGAGTGATTACAAAGGAGCCTGTGAATGTCAAGTGATCTATGAAGGAGCATGAGGGTTTATGAGTGAAGGATTGTGAGCAATTTAGGAAGTTTGTCAATGAATGTGAGAAAACACGAACAATTTGAAAAGGAATGTGACTAATGTGACCAACTATGAGGGATTGTGAATGGCAGGTGAACATGAGTGATTGTGAGATTTTTGACCAATCTTTGCAAGTGATTTGTGAGCAAAAATGAAGAATGATCTATGAGTGAAAACCAAGAATGATCTGGGAATGAAGAGCAATTTGTGAATGACAAACATCTAGGAGCGAATTGTGCATTTTCAATAAGATTAATTATGTTCATTCCATGAGTGATAATGTTTCCTCCTTTGTTAGTCCCAACCAATTTTAAGTTTAGAACCATCTTCCTTGTTTTTGATGTTGAGGCTCATGCTCATCCTCAATTAAAAAATTGAAAAATATTTCATCTTTTGAAATGATAGTATAATGGTAAGGACTTGATTTCTCAAAATGAAGGTGAGGAGTTCAAATTTTCACATAGCTTGAAACTTTGGCTACATAAGTTTCCCTGGCCTTAGATAAGTGGCCTAGACCACCTAGGCAATGTGCATTAAGGTTGGTTGCCTAGCCTAGGGGGCCTAAACTAAATAAGGTAGGTAGGTATGTAAATAATAATAATACTACTTATTTTTACATTAATTATTAAACAATGTAGGTAGTTAAATAAATTAATGTATTATATTTTAATTTATTATATTATATTATTACATGATATCATTAAAATACTTAAAATCATACATAGAATTAATATCAAAATATTGTTGATTGGTCAAAAATCTAGTAAAAATAACCAACCAAAAAGATCTAGTCAAAATGGCACTTTGGTCAAGTTGAACATTGTGACAATTGTGGTACTTTTTAGTCAAAATTTTCATTTGAAAAAATTATGTTACTTGTAATGTATTGGACAATATCTGGTATTGATGAATCCAAAGAATGTAAGGCAAAATGTGGCATCCAGTAAAGTTAATGGTCAATGGGGGTTGGAGAAGTTTCATGGTGCAACTATTCCAAAATTTTGGTTCAAAGTAGATGTTGCAAATGTGCACATGCCTAAGCTTCCACTAATGCACCCAAATGAAATTGATGACCATGTTATAGTGGGAGATGTGGTAGGCACTTGTACCTTGTGGAATTAGAAATATTTGAAAATTGTAAATTGACAAATTTTTTGAATGGAACTTGAACTTATCAAATTGGTGAACCTTGTCATTGAACATAGTAATTGCTATATTTTGTTGGTTCATTCTTATCCAATTGTGTAATACTTTAGTTTTGTATATTCATTAGTTGGTTGACCATAAGATTATGGACATGTGTTAATTGTTCAAGAATGTAACCACTTGTGGCATGGGGATCCATTTGTTTCCATTTGATTAACCACAAACATGGAAGTTGTTCTTTTGTAGTAGTATATGAAATGTAATACAATCATTGAGATTAGCCAACCTTCTTTATTAGATAATATAATTAATGACGAATGACTTTTATATGATTAGTAAGATGTACATGACTTCTAGAATTGTAGTTATTTGGAAATTGATTGAAAATAAACACCTATGATTATCATATTACTAGTTTTTTTGTTGTGTTAGCCCTTAAGCACAGTTGGAATGCCTAATTTAACTAAAAGTCCTATGATTACAAATCAAATATATAATAACTTGAAAAAGAAAACTCAACTACAAAATTACTTTTATATGATTATCATATGACACATAAGTCTTAAATTGTAATTGCACAACAACTTATGAATGATCATACCTTTAACTTCTATCCTTTGCACATGTTTGCCTACAAAATCGCTACACGGCTAATTTGTTTCACACAATGTGTAAAAACTTCCATGTTGACAAGTGTCTTCATTAATGATTGCCACATGTAATAACAAAAGACATTTTATTTGTAATAAATGAACCACAAGTAACTAATGTACGACTACATTTTCAGCATCAATTTTGATAATTATAAATTGGTTATTGCCATGTCAACGAATGTTTCTTTGACATGTGTGGAAGTAAAATTGTGACACATGGACCATTCACATGCACCCACATAAAAAAACATGAAATGAAAGTCATATTCTAGCCATTTATTATCATGACAAATGGAAGTATGATTCCTCATGTGGACCCCACCTAGGAAGTGTTCTAATACCACATAGGATCCACCTCAACAATAAATATGACTTGTTTTATGACTTGAGAATTGTCATATATGACTACATGATGTAGGGTGCCATGTTGAAATTCAACAATTGCTTATCCTAACCAACTCATCCAATGTGACTAAGGCATGGGCTGCGGCTAATCATATAGTGTCCAATAGACTACAAAAGTAATCATACATGGAGTCATATAATTGGGGAATTTTCTCTAGTGGGTAGGGCATATTGATATGCTTCTTTTTAGATTCTTCATTGAATCATTGGGTCGGCTTGTGATGTGATACAAAATTTCCCCCACAAATCTTCTTTGGAGTCTTAAGGATGGCCTTCCAATCAAATTGTGACAAGATAATCCAAATGGATCATGAAAGCTCCCTAGTAGAGAACCAAGCCTTATTCCATATTGCCCAATTTGAAGCAATGATGTGTTGAGGTTTATGGAAAAAGAAAATTTTATGAGTATTAGACCATTCAAATATGTGGAATTTTGGAAGCATGACATTGAATAAAATGTTACTTATGCAAGAAAGATGGACTCGTGTGTGGAATGTTGAAAGGATATTCTATTGCATTTGTCAAAACCACGTTATGTTCTCAAAGTTTTTGGCCTTCAAGTAATTGGAGGTCCAACTATGCTAAAGCTTTGTTGTTGACCACCATGGAAGTTATTGATGCAAAAGATCCAATCATTGTTCCTTCTTGTGGGTTGAAGAACTTGAAGCCTTCTCTAATTGAAACAAAAATATACACCCCATTTCGAGATTTCAACATACAAGATTTTGTTTTCATGAGGCCGTATGATCCTGAAGCTTGTTCCTATGTGGATGGGAAAAGCATAAAGTGATGTTGTCAAGGATGACCAAAATGAATTTTAAAAATTGTTCAAGGTTCAATGGTGGATTCCAATCAAGAAAAGATCTTGAACACTCATGAATAAAATTTATACGAAGATTGCTAGAATGGCAAGTGGAAATGTAATTTAGTAGATCCATAATAATGGCTTGACATGTTAGTTTTTTTTTTTCATTTCTTGCTCCCAAAAAAAAAACAACTAACAAAAGTCAAGTTACTATTACTACTAGTTATGCTAGTTGAGGTTAAGTCAATCTTGATGCCCACCAATGCATCAAATAATTTATTAAGGATGTAGGTGATGTCGATAAAATATTGGTGACCTATCAATGTCTTTTAATCATTTAATTAATTTTACTATTTTATTATTATTTTTTGTGCATGGTCATGCATATGATGCAATAGGATATATTAGGAAACATGTGTGTATTGTGTTTTAAAATGTTTGTGTTATATATGTATCTATGTATTATGTATGTATCTAAGACTAACATAAAGAAAAAAACACATGGTGATCACTAGGTGCAATATTCCTTTCATGGTATATAAACTTCAAATTTGTTAATTATCTTATAGTTTGTTTAATAAGCTAAACCGGTGCAATCAAGATAAATCATACATACTTGTACCTTTGTTTTTTACTTGTAAATTAAAATATAAAAAAATGCCAACCTTCCTCTAGCATCCCAAATCAAATGGAACTTTTACTTTTTATCTTGGGTCCTTTAGTAAATTCCTTTTAACTTTTCAAAACAATTTGTGTCATATATTATCATTTGGACTTGAAGAAGTACCCTAGAATTATCCCAAAAATTATGTCATTTGGGTGTAGTCACAATAAAATGAACCAAAAAGGATGTCAAATTAGCCTTAAAAACAGTCAAAATTGGAGAAATATTTATGTTTAACCATTTAAAACCATGGCAATCATGGTAAGTTTGTCCTTTCTCATTCATATGAATGTCAAGGAAATCAAACCAAAAATCCATTTGATAGAATTTTACGTTTAAATTTTGATTTAGGACCTTTGAAAATGAACACCTATGGCCTTAGATTGAATCAATTTTGCAAAGGACTATCAAAAGGACTCATTTAATAATAAATTGATGAGAATAAATAAATAAAATAAATACCTATTAACTACATTCAAAAAACACTCATACCCAAAAATAGGTGAAATTCTAAAACTTCAAAAGTCCTTTACCACATATAAATGGGTTATAATGTATATGATGTTTTAAGAAGTTTTTAATTTATTATAAAAAAATAAAATAAAAAAATTGGTTATGATTTGAAATTATCGTTTTTAAATATGAACATAAAATTTACAAGGAATCAATTTATTTTCAAAAATTCATATTTATTCAAAAATACAAACAAAAACACATGTCATCTACTTAAACAATTATATGCATTTTTCATAACAATTTGCAAAAAACATTATTCAAAAATTCATTTGTATGGAAAACTTCTTTCAGGGCAAAAAGAAATGTAATCCTTTTCTAAAGTAACACCATTGGCTCATTTTATCTCGTTTGTGCCCATTTTTAAAAGAATCAAGGATGATTTTAGTTGTGAAAATAAACAAACTCCATTTATAAGAAATGTTTTTTCATAATGCTCATCACATCAATATTGAGGTCCTTAAAGAAAAAAACTATTTGGAAAAGTATTTCATTCACTTTTAAAAACATGATTTAAATATGAATTTATTTTTTGTGTATATTTGAACATGCTTTCACCCAAACCTAATATAATTTAATATTATTGTTGTACCTTTACCATTTCAACATAAATTTAAATATTTTTCAATTTTGCTGAACTTTTGAAAATTTATTTATTTTTGTGCCAAAATTTTAAATAAATCCAAATTTCGACTATCAAGCTTGAATCGTAGACCTTTTCAGGACTAAGACATAAAACTAAGTCAATTTAGACACATTAGACTGTTCCATAACTCTAGCAAAGGGGTATCTATTTTTTTATCTAACCATTATTGCTGAAAATTACAAAATTCAAAAACCAAATGTCGAAGTTGATATTTAGAATTTAATTAATTATTCGGCAACAAACTGTTGAAATGGTAAAAGTACTATGGTATCCATTTGCTACAAGGTGATTGAATACTAAAACGTGGTTCCAAAAGTTTTACTTCAATATGATGAGGTTTATAAATGTTTAAAAGTTTGTCATTGTGTATTGATTTCATTTTAAATTGAATCCCATCATATTATCCAAATGTTATATATATATATATATATGTTGTTCAAATATTTATGTCAAATAATTTGTGACATTTGTATTGAGTTTTTTTTGGTTATTTTTGGTGACATTGCCATGTCTACGTAACAATAAGCTTGATGAAACATGTTTTAAAATGACATTCAACTCTAAAATTAATTGACGTGTTTAAAATGATTGTAATGTATCAAGAACCCTAAAGTGGACAATTGTTGTTTATTTCAAACATCCTTAATGTTATGTAATACTAAACCTTTTCTCTCAAAATTCAAGGGAAGCCATAAATTAATGCTTATAAATGCATGGCACTGAAAAGAACTTGAAATTATGTTTTAGTTTCATTCTACATCAAAATATTTTGACCATGTTTTTGACCCCCCAAAGTACAGAATCATTTGATCAATTTCCTTAAAGACTAAATGTTTGTTCCTTTGTAAAGGAGGGTTAGTTTAAATTTTCTAGCAAAGTTAGTGTTTTTTTTTTTTTTTTAAATTAAAATTTTTAATTTTAATTTTTAAAAAAAAATGCATGGATAATTAACAACTTGTGATGTTCAATGCAAAATTTGGTACTATAATTTTTTTAAAAATAGTAAATTCATGTTATTTGTGGTTTGAACATCAATTTCCTCAAGATTGAAACACATTATGCCAAATTAGTGACTTCAAAAAAATAACACATTGGCTTTTATCATTATGGTTCTTTTGAACATGCTTGCGCCCATTTTCTTAAAATGAAATAGGATTTCCTTAGCTAAGTTTGACATGGCTAGGTCTATGCCTAGCCTAAATGCCATGTGGCTTAGGTTTAAATATAACCTTTGTGCCACATGGCCTAGCTTAGGCACCATGTAGGTTATTTAACTTTAAATCTAGCTTAGGTGCCATGTAAATTATCCAACTTTACATCACAAGCTTACAATATCACAAAATTTCAGTAGAATCCATGTGAAAATTGTAAAACAATATGTTCGTGCAAAATTCATGGCTTCAAAATGTAAAAATGGCATGAAAACATACATATTACTTCTATATAAATGATATGTATTTTCTGGGTGTGATGTTTTGATGTGAAGTATGTATAATTTACATTTTAATTAAATCCGTGCAATTATTGTTATGTAATTTTGGATAAAATTATGCAATTTTTGTATATTAAACATGAACATTCATGTATGTCATTAAAAAATAATGTTTATTATTTTGAATATTTAATATGTATAAATATCATTCATATTACCATAACATAGAATTTGTGTGATTTTTATACAAACCTCGACAAACTTGGGTGGTACCACTAGGAACCACCTTACCAAAATCACAAGAAAGTTAGACCTAATTTAAGAAATAAAGTTCCATGTACTTATACATTAATTTATTTGATTGGATTAGGTGGGCTATGTTTTCCCCGCCTATGCACACATTCATGAAAAATAATAAGCACCTAAAAACCTATAATATGCATTAACATTTTGATTCGTGAGCCATTCTTGACCCATTCCTAACCCAATTCTTGACTTTTTTTTAAAAAGTGTTTTTACATTTGCACTTACACATTAGATATTTTTTCTTATTTATTTAATACATGCACAACTTGGGAATGATCCAAACTAGTCATTAAAATAACAAAAGATGAAAATAGTTATAATTTGTGTTCTTGACATCAATAGCCCTTCAAGACTTCATAATCATGATTTCAAAAATTCTTAACTAAATGAAAATTGATTCAATCAATTATTTATAAAAAAAAATCAAATAGGTTGGCATTTGAAATATTTTAAAAAATTAACATTCAAGAAAAATTCCCAAAAAATAGATTTTTTTGTGTTCTTGATCAAAAACATTCCTTGTGTGACATTCCTGAAACTTTTTCCTTATGCATTCATTTTCCACATCAAAACACCTTTTTTTGTAAATTTAATTAGAGTTTGGAATTATACATGGCTTGGCTAACCTTTTGATCAATAATTTAGAATGAAAAGTTTTTTTTATGTGAGTCCTATGTTGTTCTGAAGCTAGATGGGTCTCAGAAATTTGGGGTGTGACATTCATAATGATACCACCCAAGGATAAGTTTGCCCACCTATGAAGCTTAATAAGTTTGTGATGTAGGCCTAACCTAGGTGCTATGTGTTCATCAATGATTCACTTACATAATATGGGTAGGTAAGGAGGTAACCAACTTAATCCAAATAGGTTTAAATAAGAAGTTGTAGGTAGGTGTGTATGTATGTTGTTTCAATTTGTTGCCATGTGTCTGCTAGAGACTTAAATATGCTTTGCAAATGTTTCAAGTAAAATATTTGTACAATAGTTGTAAAAGCAACAACCCTATACCATACGACAATGGATGAACTGATATATTAAAGTATGAAATCTCTTATGTCAACTTGCAACTAATAGTCAATTGCAACTTGTCATATACTATTAAGGGAATTTTTAATTACAAATATCACTTACAATTAAAAAATAGTTGCAAAAACAAATTGTAAATCCATGATTTTTTAGTAGTGAATGTGGTCCTTTGGAGATGGGGGTGGGCAAAAGTTTTGGAAGATAATGTACCATATGAGTTTGGAAGATCTTAAAAACTTTTAGAAAGCCTATGTTGTAACTTGTTTCCACACACCAAGTTGCTTGATTACAATTTCCAAATGGGCTAGTAATTCAAATAGGAAATAAGTGAAGAAATGATCATGGAACATCTTGAACACCCATTGATTTTAATGGAGATGACATTCCCCATTTTCAAAGTTTGAAATAAGACCATCGATTTCATTATTTTTACTCCTTATGAAGAACCATAAAAAACGCCCCACCCCTCCCCCCTCCCTTCACCCAGCCATAACCATTTCCCCACCAATAGGCTTTTACCTTCTAATCATTGCAAATGCCCAACCTCTCTTGTGGATTTTAAAGTTAATAAAGTGTACCAAAAAAGATGTCAAAATTGTTGCAATTTATAACTTTTTTTAATTGAGTACATTATAAATTAAATTGTAATGTTACAAAGTTAATTTTCAACAATTTTTTTATAAAAACAAACTATCCTAAGATGCTATATAAATAACAACATTAAAAACAATAGGACAAATATCATGGTGGTTTAAAGAGTAATATTTTTAAATTGTATACCGTTTCAATTTCATATATGTGATTGATCATTTGAATAAATCAATATAAAGAAAAATAAATTATATTTTTTATTTTATATATTTCAATTATGATTTCAAATAAGGAGTATTCAAATTTACTAAAAGATTGTCAAATTTTTCCACAGGTGGTCCACCTTAGTGTGCAAACACCTTGTTACAACTTCACAAGATTCATTTGAATCAAGAGTGTCACCTAATGCAAAAACTAGCTTGCTCTATAACATATTTTGTCCATTCTAGCAAAGAAGCTCTCTTTAGAACTAACCCAACATCGAGCTACCATAGCCACCAATTTGTGCCAATAGCCATAAATCAACAATCAACAATCAGCAACCACTAGAGCTAGCACACATCTAGCAAGACCTAAATTAATAGTTCAAGGACAAGGACTCCCCAACCAACACATGTCTCATTTCATAGTGAGAAACCATAGCTAGGTTGGGATGATAAGGAGTCTCCCAAGGCAAGGTGCTTCATACCTTAGTGCCTCACAAGGTGCGCGATAACCAAGGGGACTTGGGAGTGACTTGTGGGATGCAAGTTGCTTAGGTGACTCACGTGGGACAAGACATTTAGTTCTTAGAAGGGAGCCCATGCGGTTGGATTGTGGGACATGACCATGGATCCATGGGCAACGAGATCCTAGACCAGTTGGGAAGCTTGCATTGAGACTAAATCCAAGACTTGAGTAGTGAGTCAAGGCTTAGGCTAAGTGTAGGGTAACATGTGAGTTTGGCTTGGTGCATGGAGCTAAAGTGTGTCCATGGGTGTGCATGTGCAATGAGCTAGGTGCATGTCCTGGAGCTAGTGCGTGTGAGGAGCACTTGAAGAGTTCTTGTGAGGTGCACTTCAATCAAATGATACTAGTAACAATGTCAGTCATTATACTCAACAGAGAAGACATCTCCCACAAGATCTAGACAGCTTTAGAAGCCAATTGATGTTTAGAGATCCCAAAACAGAGACCGTTGACTTAACCTCATCCATCAAAACACCTGGAATTACATGGACTCTCTGGGAAATGGCCAGGGAAGAAGTTTGTCATTGACCTGGTCACACTCTTGATGGCAACAATAGTGTACCCAGGATTGTATTCAAGAACTTTATCTGCCAGCAGAAATTTGAAAACCTTCATTCCCAAAAGTACAAGATAACCATCAGAACTCTGGTTGGTATAAAATTACACAGATGTACTTGACAGTAGTGATCATCCACACAAGTGTCATGTTCCATACGAGGTCAGAAATGACTTGAATTGTGTGGGAAGATTTCAGGTATTACAGTTGATGCTAAATACTGTGGGATATGTAGGGAATCCTGCTCCATGATTCAGCAACCTTGCAAACAAACTTTGCAATCTGTCACACATCCATATATATCAATTCTTACTACCCACTTGTATGCTACTTATTGTTTCTTAGAAATGTCCAAATATTATGGTAATCAACTTAGGGCAATGAATAAGTTCACTATTTACAAGAATACCACCAACTAAACAAGATTGGATATCTTCCTTATACCTCTGGGAAATTGAAGTCTTCTGACAACCTCTGAAACTGGAGTCATACAACCTTCAATGCAACCACTGTATTTCCCATATGATTCACATGATTGAAATAGATTCTCATGATGAACCACACAACAGCGCAAGATATGCTTTCATCCATTGGACAGTCCTTGGCTTTCAGGTATTTATTGCATTTTCCTGAGCGCTTTCCTGGCTTGCAACCTTGTTATGATGGGAAAATGCAAGCCATGAAAGTGCTCAGGAAATGATGATATGGAACAGTTCACAAACTACATTTTCCTTGATTCGAGTTCAAAAAGTTAAGGGCAGATATCTGACCCCTGAATGCACAAAGAAGGCCAAGATTGTATAGTAACTACTTGTAAACCCACAGGAATGCTGGGCCCTCTGGCATCAATAACCTGTTGAACACATTGAAGGGGTACTTGTTTGTCAAGTTCTTTTGTGTGGTTTATCTCAGCCTCTTCACATTCAGAAGGCAAGTTTCCAGCCTGAAGCTGTGATTGCTTAGAACTTTGGGCACATGCTGTTCATCCTTCAGTTGGTTAAGTTCCTACTTCATGATGGTCTGATTTTTACTACATTCATCATCATGCTTTTGTGTGGTTTGTCAGTGCAAGTTTACCACCTTGATTGCAATCAACAAACCTTCTTGTTCTCCTCTGAAGCTAGTTTCAGAAACGATACAATTAAGACGTGGGGGAATGTGATTCCAATTGGCAAAACAATTTTAGCTCTGAATGAGGAATATCAGCAAAATTGATATGTAGGTGTGTAGCATATTGAATATGTTTGGTCTTTAGAAAGACAGTGATGTACACTGAGAACTTTGATACTTGAGGAAAAAAGTACATGAAAGCAGGCTATTATGACAATTTTGAGACAATATGCTCTCCAGGTAGTGAATTGATGACCACAAATGTCTTCACAAGCAATGGACTTTAAATGGACAGCAGCAATTTGGAACTCTGTAGGAACTTGGAAGTATGCACTGAGCAATGCAGGCTGCAGAGGTTACCAAATCTTCAAGGAAATGATGGTTTTGATGAATTGCAGTTGACAAACTGCTTCTGAAGAAAGAACTGCAAAGGAAGGGAAAATGAAAGGCACAAATTATACACATTTGAACTAGAGCAATGGGAAGGTCAAACTTCTGCTTCGCCACAATTTGGGCATGCACAGACTACCTTTTCTGTTTTGCAGCATACTCAACATTGAACTGCTCATCAGTTTCCACTGAACAATTATTACATTTACTCTTGTAAGTGGAGTTTTGGTTTCTAGGGTGTTGTAATAACCCTTGCTTTCTGTACATTGAGGATAATTGTATGCTTAAATTGTGTAATTCCTCATACTATTTTTAAATGATGAAAAATGAAAGTTCATAGTGTTCCTAAATAAAATATGTCAATCCTTGGGTTAAACTTAATGAAAATATGCATGTGGCATGTTTGATCGTAAGGTAAACAAAGTCAAGAGCCTCCAGATTTCATTTTTCACTACTGTTATGGTAGTAATTGAAACCAAATAGATTTGCTAAGTCAAATGTGTGTGGGTGTTCTCAAGAATTATGTTGTATGTGTATCTGTATTTGCATGTGTAGGTGTTATTTGTTATCTCTGTGTATGTTGGACACATTAGACACATAGTTTAGGTTGCAAGCTTGGGTTTTGGTTTGGCATTTAGGATGTAATATGCTACCGTAAACAATTGATTTACTGCAACATCAACTTGTTTGAGAATATGTTGATTAAAGTGGTGTGACAAAATAACTAATTAAGGCAAGATCTATGCTTATGATGAAGGTTATATTTTTGCTGCCCTTACACACTGGGTACAAAAAGGTGCTCACCATGGAGTAAAAGATGACTTGAATCATGTTCATGTTGAGTTTATTAATTTTCTAAATCTCTACCGGCATTTGAAATGTAACTGAATTTCTTGCAATTTCTAATAAGACCTGACAGCCCAAATCCATTGAAGGTCCAGACAATCCATGTTCATTTTAGAGAAACATGCATGCCCATATTCCAACAAGCTGATAATTTTCACATACATTGTCAAAAATATATATGTATTTAGAAAACATTTATAAAAAAAGTAGCAAGTATGCCCATCATTGTGACGTTGGTGTTAGACACTTTCATGACTCTTAGACAAGGGTCCAAGGATCAAAAGCCCAGGGACCAATTTGAAACAAAGCGAACCTTGCATTGGACCCTTTTTCACATTAAAAAAACACATTAAATGAAAAAAAGGTATACTAAGGGTGTCTAAGGGCTTGGGGTCCAATTCGGGGGTCCAATATTGAAAATGTGTGATTGACATGTGAAAAGATTAGGTTAATTTTTGGTCTTTTTTTTCATGATTTTATTATTATTTTGTTTTATATTTTTTTTTAATTTTGAAAATGCACTCCCAACAACCACCTTGTGAGGATTCACAAAACCAACTATGTCAATTCTAGAATTGGTCAAAAATAAGGGAGTAGGTGTGCTTTCAACAATGTCCTCAATCTATAGCATGTCTTCCATGCTCACAAAATTTGACCAACAAGATAAAAGAAAACAGTGGAAAGGAGCCAAAAAAAACAAAGAAATGAGCAACTTTGAACTCTAGCTTACATTTGGTTCTCTAATCCATGAGCTCTCCATTATGCTCCTTTTTTTGGTCTGGACCAATTGGTTTTCCCTCCAAAATGATGTCATGTAGGCTAAATCATAATTTGATTTGTTTTGGACTCTTGTCTAAAGACCTTGGGACCAATTTAAAGCTCTTGACTAAGAGAATGCTCAATATCATTGGACCTTCCTCCTTGGACCCTTGTCTAAAGTGACCTTTACACATTCACATTAACGTAGCATTTTTTGGTGGAAAGTCACAATTAAATAATTTTATTTGAATAGAAATATTTGGGGGTCCATGAAGAATGCACACAAGAAGAGTCTACATATGATAAAAAGCTAATTTTTTGCTTGAAAATGAATTGCATTACAAAATTAAACCAAATGATTCTTGGGGAAAACCTGTAATGAGCAATGCGACTACTTGCACTTACCATTATATCATACAATGAGCTAAATTTGAGCACTGTTCACTGTTTATGTCAATCCATCCATTGGCATGTATTTCAACATATTTAAGCTTGAGCATGTAACCAGTGTTTTCTTTTCTGGCAAATTTTCACATTGTGGCAACCAAAAAAACTCAGTACAAACAGTGCAAAAGTACTGTGCAAAATTTTACAATCCTAGCTAGTTCTGGCAACCTATGCAAACTCATGTCTAAATATGGTGACATGTTTATTTTTTTTCCTCATAATATGGCAACATTCCTCTTGTTGATGATCACCAGTCCATCTACTTGAAAAATTGGGAGAGAAAAAAACCTCTGATTGTACTGCTGTAAAAATAATGAAAAGCAAGGAACCCTAAGTCAAAAAAGCAAAAGAAATCTTGCACAAAAAATCCATGATTGGGTTATAACACCATAAGTAAAACAAATGGAAGCAAGGTATAAGTTGGTAATCCCTACAATTTCTTGGAGGGGACTGTATTCAGAACAATATTACAGGCCCAACTTGAGTTTCACACTATTTGACTGCTATATGGACAGCCGAATTACAGAATACAGGCCACTTTACTACCATGGATGGAGGATCTCTAAAATAATGCCAGGAAATTATCACCTAGCTTAAGCCTTAAAGTTGAGCTCTGAAACACTTTCTGAACACATCTTTCGCTTTGTGTAAAATGTCTCATTAAATTTGCCAGCTTCTGATTAAATTTAGAGAAGGCATAAAAAATAGCAGTGCCTCCCCAATCAACTTAATATAGCTGGGCAGGTCGTTGAAGGGGCTTGTGGCTGGTAATAATGGGCAGCCAAAAAGAGCGGATCCTCTTCTTCAGGGCCTTTTTGACCACCCTTTATGAGCCATAAAGAGCACAAACCGAGCAGCAACAGCAAACATTATTTGAGTTACTGGAATGAATGTAGGCAGTTAAAATATGTACCTATGCAGTATGCACCCCCACCAGACCCATCGTTTGAGGTTTCTTTCAGTTAAACCTGGGCTAGTGTACTCTAACTAAAACTTGGATGTGAGAAATATTTCGGCAGGGTCACATACTGAGCGTCAGTGGAGATGTTCTTAAAGCATCTCCACTCCCACACCGGCAAACACCCCTTTTAATTAAATCTTGCAGCAGGGTAGCGCAAATCCTGCTGCTCTCTGGTATAGATGGTCCATTTTGCACTGGTCATTTTTACCCTTTTAAAAGCTTTTTTCTACTATGGACTTGGACAGTTACTGTTACTCGTCCAGATGTTAAGACATAGATGGTCTTTGGGTGTTTACAGGAACTTTTATGACGTTTGTGGGTGGGGACAGTGATCATTAAACAGTATTCTATTCTAAAGTAAAGGAGTTGTTTGCAGGTGTGGGGGTGGAGATGCTCTTATAGTATTTTTTGAAATGTTGAAACCTTTTTTTAAAACATCGTTTTTGAAAGGAATTAAAAATGCTGAAGATTAATTAAGAATCTTCTGAATATTCTGAAATATTCTGTTCAATATGGAATCTTCTAAAATAAAATTTATTTCACACTGAAATTTTGAATTTGCCCTGGAACTACAGTAGTAGACTTAGTAAGTAATGTGGGAATAGCAGCAGCAATAGCTTTCCCCAGGTTGCCTACTTATGGAGAGCTACTAAGTCATTTAAGAGTTTAGGGTTTAACGGTCCATGTACAGTGTGCACTTCACTGTCCACACCGCCTAGGACAGTGATAAACGTCCAGCATACTTCTCTCCTTGATGGTCGTGGGTCCAGTGCTTGGACTCAATCTCAGTGAGTTGTGTGCATTACCCCAACTTGCACACATTGAAGTGAGAATGCATGTAAATCATTTCAAATTGTTAAGTAATTTGGAATGACCAGGAAAAAAAACGTAAATGAGTCTTATAACAATTAAGAGAATAAGAAACATGCCAATCCAATTTAAGGTCTTGGATCTAACACATTAACAAGAAAACTGTGGAAAACCTATTGATGTTTCCTATAGTTGTGCCCAGTTCCACACCGCAAAATAGAAAATGATGAAAGTAATAATACATCATTTAAGAACTATTCCCATCTATGTCAAATATATGAATTTCAAATTCAGAAGGCTCACTGATGACACTCTTGAAATGTCTGCTAAAATCAACCCTAAACCACTATTTGCACCAAGGGATATATATAGATATTCAGATACACATAGTTTAGAGGTTTCAAATATAGAAAATCTGTATCATTCATAATTACCTATTCAACGATATGTCTTATTGTTTTGTAAGGTTGTGTGCCACTTTCAAAGCTCAACCCTCACCTAATAGCAACACCCTTGCACTTATGCATCATGCAGAAACTTGAAACACTTCTCATAAATTATGGAGTTTGACATTCTTTAAGATGCAAACAGGAAATTTATAATTTTTGATAGTGAATATGAATCTTTTCTTGTAGTATCTATGTTCAAAATTGCAACTTGGGACATCTATATATTAAGATAAGTGTTTTGTTTATTTGTTTGTATCAATGTTGGGTGGGTATTAGTTTTTTTTAAAAAGTAAACCACTTGTCTCAGTTCTTTTAGATTTTTTTGTTCAAAGACCTTGGACAATTATTTCTTTATTCAAATTTTCTCATACCTTTCAAGGTTTTTAGTTTTTTTGAAAAATTCCACAGCCGGTTCTTTCCAATATTCAGCAAGTCTTCACCTTTTCCAGAGAACCATGGCGTTGCTTTGTACAACATTTCAGGAGAATCAGCCCAATTTTGGAAATAATTTTATTTATTTAAGTTCTCATCTCACTTTCTTGATTATCCAAAAAGTGGGGTCATCACTTTTCAAGGAGGATGGTTCTCAATGGTGAAAGACCTATTAAGTATCAACCCCAATTTTCAAGGCTAATGAGATTTGATCCTGAGACCCACTAGAGGGGCACAAAAGCTTTAACCACTAAGCCACAAGGTTTAATGTTTTGAGGCCCTTTTAATTAAACTTCACACGTGGCAATGCCTTTAGCTGTTACCAATGGCATGTTGAACTTTAAATAAAAAGGCTGCACTAAGTTTTTCACATGTGAACTTGGGGCCTTGTGGTCAAGGCTTGTGTCAATTTTTAAAAAGCATTAGGTTTAAATCTCGATTTGGTTATCAATCTCCAAATAGGTGTTGTAAACACCAACTGAGCCTAAAAACCAAACTTAGAGGTAATATTTTAACCCCCTTGAATATCATGGTTGGGGCCAAATGATACCTTGTTTGATTGTCATTAATTAGAGAATTGAGGAGATAGGTATCACTAACAGTCATACCCATTTGTATTGACATGGAGAACCAACCTAAAATCTTGGTTGATTTTCACCCTTTTGGTTATACCCACCCAACATTAGTTTTTCTATAATCAAATTTTACTTTTTTCATGTTAGTTAGTATATATAGAGAATTTTTTGTAATTAAATTTTTTTAATATCAATGTTATTTCTAGAAACAACATATTTTTAAACAACATTTGAATGGCCAGTACAAGGATGACTATTTCCCTTGTATATTTGTATAATGAGTGCACATAAATAGGTGTCCTTCACTTCACCTTGCTCAAATGACCTTTCAAGCTCTCTAATTTCTTTTTAACTCTACTTCAATTTCAATCAATTTAACCATATTAAAAATGGACTTAAAACCAAACTTGAAATCATTAGGTCAATTTTTATTCACATTCTATTTATTCTATGTTCTGTAATTAGAAGCAACATCTCTTCAAATTAGTAAGTATGGTGTCAAAAGGAAAATATTTTTTCAATTTCAATCTAAAATCCAAAAATTATGAATTGAAAAGCTTTTTAATAAGTTCATTGGTGCTTGTTGCCAATTCATATAAACTACAATCTACATCACTTTTGTCAACAAAGCAATTTTCAACCTTTGATAATCGTAGGAAACAAGGATATCCTATCATGCTTTATTACTATACTCTCAATCATACATATTCAAGAACAAAAACATAATCTATGATTCCACATACTTCCTTCTTGAGGTTCACAACAAGATTTCCCTTGACTCAATATCAACATTTAAATCATCTTCCATCAATGTGTTTATAATAGAAGGACTATGAAATTTTCTTCCTTAAATTTTAGGCTCATTGTTAAGCTACATGCAAAACATCACTTAAAGTAACCAATGTCCTAGTGATTGGTTCAACACAAAAAACAATTACAATAAGAAATAAACAAACTACAATAATATAATAAATATGTCATGCGAAACAAGGTGATACATAGGTAGTGACCTAACACCCTAGTTTACCAGCAATAACAAAGGACAATGGCTTTGGAGTTGCAACACTTCCTACAACATGATTATTGTGCTTACAAATATACGTGTCAATTTAGTAATTAAGAGCTTACATTTTGTAAAATATTTGAAAATTTCACAAGAAGAAGAAAAAGATAAAATAGAAATAATGTACCTTGTTTTGACAATTGTGTTCAATTTTTGTGGGCAAAGACTTGCATCAACATATGTTTTCATGCACTTGCCACTTTAATTTTTAGGCCATTTTCGCAAATCTACATGGGCAAACTTGACAAAAACATATCTTAAACCTTTGTTAGCCTTTTTTTTCAATAATTACATACTAGCAAACCTAAGTTGAAAAGGCATCTTCATAAGATGTACCTTGACAATTTGCTCCATGCCCAAGGTTTCACAAATAACCATTAAATTTAAAATTGTTTCATTGTATATTGAAGTTAAAACTTTAAACTTTCACCAATTTTTTTTTTCTCAACCCATATTCCTTTAAAAGATCTTGAAAAGCTCTTTCCAATGTTAGGATTGAAGAATTTTAGATGCCTCAAATAATCCAATTATAATATGTTATGACCTGACTTTTTTTTTTAAAAAAAATAACAGCCAAGGTAGAAATGTCATATTGTGCCCCTTTGCATATCCATAGATCAAAAGTAACAATGGAAAAAATATAATGTATTAAAATTGGTGGGACACTCACATGTTTGTTTTTAAAAAAAATAGGTTCAATAATGTTTCTTAACAAAATGTTTTCCCAAAAAAGGTGAATACAACATGATTGCATCATTGCATCATCAAACATTGTCACAAAATGTAATGAAATGCTCTCAACAAATTGAGACCAAGATCTTGTATAAACTTGTATGTTGCACAATATATTTTTCAAAAGGATTTCTAGCCCCAAAGAAGTTAAAAATGGAAATCAAAACACAATTGTCATTTTGTTTGTAGGTTGTATTTCCATTTTTTTATGTCATTATTCATTTCTTCCTCAGTGTTTTTGCAACTAATCCATGTTTTGCATCCACACGTTTTTTTCAATGTTCTTATACCATTATTTTAAAAGTAAGAAACTTAACCATTCCTAGACATCTTATTCATTGGTTTAAAATTGTAAGACTTATTAATAATTACACTTTTATAACAATATGATATAACACATAACTTATGCATCTCCAACATCAACATTTGGATTATCATTCAAACAAAAAAAAGCTCAAGTTTTGAAAAATATTGTTATGAGGTCTCCCAAAACTCCTTTATTCAATCCATTTATTTCAAAGATTACACAAAGGATCGGAGGGGTGGTACCTAAAATGTGAATAGAGGATGGAGAGTACCAAACAAGTAGTGACACAAGTAGAGGCATAGAGGAGGAAAAATCAACAATGCAAGTTGTGCCACAAGCAAAAGTTGAAAGGGGGTAAATAAAAACATGATTAGAAACATGGAGGAGGAGAGAGCAACACCATGAGAAGAGCCATTAGGGAAGGGAGAAAAGAATGAAAAATAGAGTGACAAATAGAATTACCAAGTAAGGGGAATCAACTTCAAAAACACCACCATGAATAAAAACAAATAAAAGAGCAAAAGAACACCATGGCAACACCATGAGCAAAACCACAAACTAGGGGAGAGAAGCACTATGAACAATGCCATGAGTTGAAAGACCAAGGAAAGGTGACAAGCACCACAGTCTAAGCACAATAAAATATGCCATTTGAAGACATGTTTTTTTTTTTTGGAAATATCCATAAATTGAACCTTAATATATTGAATTTACAAATATTATTTATTTCAATGATTAATAAAACCTGGTTTTTCAACTTCATTACAATAATATTAAATCTAACCATATGTTTTAATATGCATTTAAGCAAATTTTTAGATTTGCAAATATAAGAAAAAATTTATCCCATTTTTGCAAAATAGTGTTAGAAGTACAAGAAAATAAGACTTTAATTGAAAATTTTATACTTTGAAGTTGATAGAAGCCGAATATATATTAATATGTAGTTTCAGCTTTTTCATAAATTACAATCACAATCTATCAAAGATTTAATTAAAAAGAATTTTGAAAATCTTGAATAACCAACCAATTTATAAAAACATACTTTTCATTCATTTTTTCTTAATTTAAAATTTCAAAATTTACATGTAACTTACCATAAATTCAATGGAAGGCCTCATGGACTCATAATGAAACTTTTAAAGATTTTTTGAATTTTAAAAATTGTTTATGGCATATGTGTGACTATGACTATCATTTAGAAATAAATTTTGACATACTTTGCCATGTTTACGCCCACCACCACCATGAAAAAAAACCACAAGCACAAAAAATAAAAAACCTAAACCAAGAAAAACAAGAATGCAACTAGACTCAAATATAAAAAGACACAAATCTATAACAACACAATTGTGCAAAAAAAAATCAATGTGTGGCCAAAGTGCTTGAAGGAATAGTTTCCTTATTCAACTTTTACAACTCCATTTCTTAGCCACCTTAAATCCTACCCTAAACACAAAATAGTAGGCCTATTCATAATTCACTAAAGTTAGGACTAATCACAAGGCTAATTTTTGCACATGTCACAAGGTGAATGAAAGGCAAGAAAAGAAAATTTAAAATTTTATTTATCAAAAAAATGAAAAAAATAAAAAATTGCATGTCACATTGAAAGTCATAGAACAAAACTGTTTTTCAAATGAAAAGAAAGGAAAATAAGGGCCTTCCACCAATAGGAATGGCCATTGTCAATTGGGTTGACTTTGTATTTATTATTAGAGTGAACAAATGTACAATTGTGGCAAAGTCCTAAAGCCTACCCTTGTAACTCCAACCTCTAGCCCACTCTCTCCAAACCTAATAACTTCAACTCGAATCGTCATGGATTCAAATTCATCTAGGCCAGTGGGTTCATCTAGGTTGGGAAGACCAAGAAAAAACCCACAACAATGTACTTTGTAAAATTGTTTTTTTTTAAATTTAATGGGCAAAGTCCAAAAAGACAACTTGATGATATAGAGGAAAAAGTATTTTCATATCATTTACCTAACATCTATTGTGTTGTTTATTTTTTCATTTTTGAAATGGTAACGTGGGTGGCAATCATCCCACAAGTTATTTAACATTAGTGGTGACGATCCCACAAAATACTTCTTTAATTATTTAACAAGTTTTGAAAAAATTGTCATAATAATATCAATAGAAATATTGCCTTCAACAATAAAAATCTAATGAAACCTACCTTGTAATTTGATGCAATTTGGCACCTTAAACCTCATGTCAAAGCATAACTAGCAAATTGTAGGTGGTTGTTTTAGACTCTTGTTATGGACCATGGTGCCTTAGTGGGCATGGTTTATACCAAAACTATTGCTACAATGTAACTATGTAGATGTTATATAATGTACTCATCATTTTGACATTCTAATGCTTGACATAATGAAACAACAATGTTTCATAATACTTAGTACTAAATGAAGTCACAAATTGTACTGAATATCATAGCCTATGGCATGGTTTTTATATTTTGGTACCTTTAAAATGTATTCAAAATTATAATAGTTCCTAATGAATAGTTCTTGTGAATAATTCTTTCATAGCTTCCACATGATGATCAAATTTTTCCACAAAGTGAAAATTTAAACATAAACATTTTTTCAAATCTAAAGGAAATGCACAACTCAAAGCCTTTTCTACTTGTCGAAAGAATTATAATCAAACATTCAAAGCATCATGGAAAATAAACATGAAATGGTTGATGCATTTGAAACCTAAAGGTGGCCCATCAAATATTGGTTTCATGAAATGTGTTACTCATGTACAATTTCATTCCAAATCCCCATGGGGTTCTAGGGGAGGTTGTAAAAAGATGCAAAAATCATGTGTTCCTAACCATGAAAAAAACAATGAACACAAAACTACAATACTAAATGGGAAATTGCACATTTTTCATCATTTGATATGGTTCCTATGTCTAAACATGTCCATCATACTCTTGAAAAAGAACATACCAAAATCATTATTTGCATGAAGGGTTTGTTTCACCATAATTTAGGATTGTTTTGGATGATTTCAATCATAATTTTGGATGATTTTGCAAACAAGGTTTATAGTTGGGTAGGAAGGAGTTACAACTGGCAAAAGGAATTGAAAAGCCTCATGGATTCATTTGACTTGTTGTCATTAACTATCTTCCAATTTCATTTAATCTGTTGGCTTTTTCGAGGTCAAGTTTTGGAAAGAATTTTATACTACATGCCAACTATACTTGATGCCTTTCAAGTATCAGAATCCTATTGGTATCAACAAGTTACCACCTTTCTATTTCAATTCATGCTCCATCTTGTGGTTGATGTTCTAATGGAATTGAATAAATTGAACAAAAATTTCCAATATGACATGGCTGATATTTTCTTTCAGCAATTTAGTATACTCTAGATGCATCCATCCCCATTTTGAGGAGACATTTCTTCTGTTGCCCAAGTTCAAATTTTGGTCAACGGACAAAACATTTAAGACCTTTTTTTTATCAAAAGGATGGGTCTTTTAAGATGGGGGAACAACAAATGGCCTGGAAAGTACATATCAGCCCATACACCTGTGAAATGATTTTTGATAAAGATGACAGTTTGGAAAAATGCATGAGCATGGGATTTGACTATATGCAAGCAGTTGAGGATAGTCTCAATAAAATATTTCTTGACCTTCCTATGTTTAATGCATGTAAGTTGTTTAGTCCCAAGTATTATCCAACCAAGGAAAAAACAAGTTTTTAGAGGCTCAAAGGGAATTGATTGAATTTGTGGAGACCTTAAGGCAAGGATGTGAAAACAAGTCGCTACTTGAGACCTGGAAGTGTTGTGGAAACATTAATGAGTGGTTTGTTAATTGGCAACTCCTCATGCAACTTTGGCTAAAAAATACTTGTTATTTCTACAAGTATTGCTATTGCTATTTCCAAACAAAATGCAATAATCAAACTTCACCTGCAAGCTCCCTGAAGTTGGATACTTTAGATGGTTTGATGAGAGTTTCATTATACAAACAACATTGAGATGGACAAAATGAACTGGAGGGCGATCTTTGAGGTGAGAAAAAACATGAAAAATTGTAAGATTATTACCAGGGAGTAATTGCCAAAGTTTTTAACTAAAATTGTATCTTCTGGATGAAACTTATGTGAAATGAAAAAAGCTTGTGAAATTGTCATTTGAAAGGCAAATTTTGAAAACTGTCTATCACCGTTAAAGTCAAAAAAAAGTTAGCATGTCACAAAAAAGACGTACTAGCCTGTCCAAAATCAACACTGAACGAGAACACTCTTGGAGACTGCCATGCAATGCAAGCATGATGACAGTATATTTTGGAAACTTGTGCTCGTTGTAGCATCCCATAATTAGTAGGCTTAGGTAGGGTCTTGACTCTTGAGTCTTGCAACCCAATGCCATTTGAGTTTCCAAAATATTAGGATGCGCACAGGGAATGTTGTCGATTTATTAGTCGCCAGATGCCTCACTATTAGTAGAATTACAGGACCCACATCTCACATTAAAGAGTGCTTGAACTTTTCTCCATTTGGGACTGTCATCGACATAAATGATACAGTATACCGCACAAAAACTTTCCTGAAAATCAGGATGCCCACAAGCCAAGTGGTCTTGTAAGTTGTAAGTTGTGAAGGTGGAGGCCCAACTGCACACTTCCTATTTGGTCATCTTTATTAGTCATAAGTCATAACTATAGGACCTAGCTGCAAAAGCTTTCGCCCAAACCATGTGGGTCCTCTCCTTGCCACTTGTTAAACGTGAGGTCCCAACGTCCATGGCTACCTCCAAATTTTCAAAGAGCTGGGTTAATGCAAATACATTCTTCATCTAAAAGATTAAAAAGAAAAGTTCCACCCATTTCCACAATTTCCTGACTTTTTCATTCCAGTACCCGAATACCTAATAACTGATTGCATCTAGATATTGAATATTGGGAGCCCCTTTACACATGTGAGACGCGGTGAATGATAAGCGTGAAATAGATGCCATAGAAGGGAACTATATTTAGCATGGTGTAGTGCTGCAGGTTTCCCAGGCCGGTTTCGCAAGTAGTCTTCAGGCCGTGGTTACTGGCATGACACAATGTGTCATCGCATTAAAGGATCCCATGTGGCCTGCATTCAATCCTACTCAGGGTTTGGACCATCCCAGTTGACAGCGTACTCAATGCTCATTGTAGAAGTTATTGCTATCAGGTAGATCCAATATTCAGGCGAAGCGTTGCCATCACGCCAGTTGGTAAACTGTAGACTTTGTTTTTGAATATTCAAAGTTTACTATCTCAGTTCAGATTCTACAGGCAGGCCATCTGGATTCCACCATTCATCCAGGCTGGAGTGAACCAGCACCCACCAATGCACCAGTTGAGGATGAGGCCGTTGAAGCCATTTTGGGATGAACCAACAGCACATCCTCCCTGCCCAAAGTTATTTGTTTTTTTCGTCTCTTCTCTGCCCCAAAAATTTTCCCTCCTACCTTCCCACCTACCTCCCCTCTCCTATCTTCCCACGTACCTCCCCCCTCCACCTCCCACGTACCTCCTACCTCTCACTCCATCACCAAAATGACAGTCGAGCGAAATGGGAGCCAAGCAGGAGCTATTGGAATGGGAGTAGAGTGTGAGCGAGAGCAAAGTGAGAGCAACGCAGAGCTCTTAAGTGTCTAAAGCGGGACCCACACGAGACCCAAAGTGAGAAGGTAAGCTCCCTTCTTCCTTTTATTTTGTTGTAACAAGGAGAAGAAAGCGATGGTAGCAAAGCTGTTGTCGCCTTCTTTCTTATTTTTTCTTTGGTTGCAACTCAACAAAAAAAATGATAGCAGCTTCACTATTGTCGCCTTTTTTTTTTTCTTTGGTTGTAGCTTAGCGAAAAAGGTGATGGCAGCAAAGTTGTCGTCGCCTTGATCCTTTTGTTTCGCTATAGCAAGGAGAAGAAGGCTTCGCTATCGTTGCCTTCTTTAGTTTCTTTTTGTTGCAGCAAAACAAAAAAGGCGATGGCGCCTTTTTTTTTCTCTTTGGTTGTAATTCAACTTTGCTACGATCGCCTTCTTCCTTTTGTTTTACTATAGTGAAGAAAAGAAGGCGATGGCAGTGTTGCTACCGTCGCCTTTTTTTTTTTTTTTGGTTGGTGTTTTGCTTTTCTACCATCCCCTTCTTTCTTTTTTTTTT
>Ga0116231_10003721_pt1 | contig 31396 bp, 31 predicted proteins | sample S1TSphgellanicum_2_FD_89695 | JGI IMG/M metagenome (GOLD analysis project Ga0116231, IMG submission 89695) | Host-associated microbial communities from peat moss isolated from Minnesota, USA - S1T2_Fd - Sphagnum magellanicum MG | ecosystem: Host-associated > Plants > Peat moss > Unclassified... | reverse complement strand
GGGGAGTGTTGAGAATTCAAGCTCAACTAGTTAGGTTTCATTAGTTATTGGAGTAGGAAAGTAATTAGGTTACTTTCACAAGGTTGAATTACTTCTTTACTTATATTAGTTTGGTTATTTGTGGTTTGGTCTTTTAGTTAAATACCTTGATGTTGATGGTTTGGTTTGGTTTTCTTCATTACACAAGTTTGTGTATTTCATGTGATAAGAACCTTGAGGAGTTCTTGATGTTATGTTTCGTGTTGTGAGCATCATGTTGTAATTTCCTTTCAATAAAGATTTATGTTTGCACTTGAGTAGATATCCTATTGTTAACATGAAAGACCTCTAGGAATGCATTTTGCAACTAAAATAACATAGAGGAAGATATTGGATGCTAGATATTGGTGGCCAATTATGTATATGGACCTACATGAATACTATAGATCTTGTGATGCATGTCAAATAATAGGAAGATTGGTAATTCAAAGTCTTGCAAAATTGGTCACAAGTATTTCAGAAGAACCATTTATGAAATGGGAACTTGATTTTGTGGGCCAATTAAGCCAATAGGAAGATATACATGGAACAAATATATTCTTGTTGCCATAGATTATGATACTAAGTGGGTGGAAATAAGAACATTGAGAATTAATACAACAACAATCACAACAAAATTTCTATATGAGTGCATATTAACCAAGTTTAGATGTTTTTTGACTATAGTCATAGATTAGGGAGTTCATTTCATTAATGATCCCATCAAGCATTTGACAAATCATTTTCTGATGAAACATGTGAGCTCTACAACTTATTATCCTCAGGGGAATGGGCAAGTTAAATCTATTAATAAGGTGTTTGGGACACTATTGACCAAGTTAGTTAGTGAAAATAAAACAGATTGGGATGAACATATGTTTATAGTGTTATTTTCATATAAAATTATATAGAATGTAGGCCATAGAAATTGTAGGAATTCAACAATGGAATAAAACATTATGGAGGCAACAAAAGATTTTGGAAAAAAAATTTAGTTTTGGTGATTATGCTCTATAGTTTCTAAAAGGCAATAAGTCACACCTAGAGAAGTTTACGAGGAAATGGTTTGGACTTTACAAAGTACAATATGCATTTCCAAATAACATTGTGTTATTGATGACCATTGAGAAGTTTGAAACTAACCCCATATTGGCCAATGTGAATAAACTCAAACCTTATAAATACATGGAATCGAAATTTTTAAAAAATGAACAACAGATGTTTGTATATTGGGAACAGAATGCAGGTGGAGTTCATAAGGCAAATTTTGATATAGAATAGGATGATGAAGGATGTGAAATATAAAAACCACAAATGAAAAATGTTGAAGATAAAAAATAGATCATAAATCCAACGGTGAACATAGTCATTATTTTTTATCTGCAAATGAGCAATAATTACAAACGTGTGGGATTTGGGATGCAAAGATCTAAAGATGATATGTCAAGCATATCAGTTGAATAAGTAGTGATATTTTTTCAGTCATCAAAAGTATTCGCACAATCATTAAATTTGTGGGCACAATCAATAGAAAAATTAGTACAACCACCAAACGTGTTCTCATAGTCAATAGATAAATGGGCACAATTGGCAGAAGATGTAAAGAGTGAATGAAATGGAGTCAGTACAGATAATGTAGGGAGATTATGGATGTGGAGTAATCGGAAGGTGAAATTTGTGATGTTCATTCATAATGATAATGTTAAATGCTTCCATGTGGTTGTAGAAATGACACATAAATTTATATTGATGGGTCGTATTAATTTCGAGGATTATGCAATAATTAAAAGATGGTGAATAGATGACAAAATGAATGTGACGGATAGGATGTTCAAGGATGAGAAAAAATGGGGTAACTATCCAAAGTAATTTGCATTTGTTGTTGGAAGTTGTGCGTGTTTTCAAAGTTTTGGAGGTCACAACAATATGAATGCAAAGAGTGTAATTGAAAAACTATAATGAATAACAAGGGAAAAGGAAGTGCAAAGGAGTGAACATAAACGAAGGCAAGACGAGGAAGTGAATTGTTGACAAGAACAAAAGTTGAAAAGGAGTTGAAAAAAGAAGAGAGAGGATTGTTGAATATTGAACTATTGGCTATAAGGTCGTCATCCCATTCATCATCTTCTTCAAAATGTGCAAAAGGGAAAGTGTATAATGAGAAGATACAGTTTGTGTAGACAATGATTCAAGATAAATACAACTGAAACATCTACAGTTGAGTTTATACATAGAAGCAAATGACATTGGTGTGTAAAAGACCAAACAATACCAAGAGCTACATCAGTAGATCAAGTGTGCATTGAAGAATAAGAGGAAAACGAAGTTGAGGAGCAACATTTTGTGGAGGCATGGATAGTGCATAAGGACACAAGGGAGGAGAATGTTGTTTTGAAAGAAGAACATCTATCCACAAAAGTGCAGTTGAAAGTATAACAAGCCATAGAGGTGTAAACAATGGCAGAAACATAATAAAGGGCGATGGAAATGGAGCAGTGTGAAGCAAAAGCAAAGAGAAGACACACAATCTTGGACAAAGTTACACTTTTGGAGAAAAGTATTAAAATTCCAGACCCTAAGCAATTCATGTGGACACAAACGAAACAAAACTATGACAAACATGTAGAACATATGGAAAATTGGAAGGACATTGTTAAGGAAGAAGACTTGGGTTCTAAAGCAAAGCTTGTTCCTTTGTTTTGATGGGGTGGGAAACATTGATGCTCGATGTAATGTTGGAATTTCTAAACACATTCTTGATCAAGGGCACAAATATCTACTTTGGGCATAAGGATTAAGTGTATGTAATTAGCAAACAACTGATTGTAGATATTTTTGGAGTGTATACGGAAGAGTATGTAGAAGAATCAAAAGGACAAGTTAGTAAGTCACTAACAATTCAAGCATTATAGATTAATGGAATATAAAGAGTATGGGTTTGCCATATTCTATTAAATATCTTGCCATTATATCTGTCATTTATAAAAGGGAAAAGGTACAATATTTTAACAACAAAAATGTTATTACATTAGTGAAAACAAAGAAGGGGTAGTAGGTAGATTGGGCACATATTATATTGAATAGTTTATATAATGAGTTAAATAAGTGGTATAAATATGTTAAGGAACATAAGGGGGATAAGAAAGGTACCTATTAATATGCCTTGGTATTGGCAAAAATATTTCAGTATCTATTTGTGCACCAAAAGGACAATCCATATAAACCTCCGGCCAAGGTTAAAAGAATTAGGAGGAGATGAAAACATCATTGGAAAACAGAAAAAAAAAGTTGCAATAAACTCTCCAAGAAGTGTTATCAAGAGGAAAAACATAATTGAAAAAGGAAAAGCCTCATGTTTAAGAGTGAAGAGGGAATAGGAGAGCATAAATTTGAAGGCATAAAAAATGATGAAGGGTAGAGTGGAACCATCTATAGTGCCAATAATGGTATAGGCAATTAGACATATTACAATAGTACCATAGATGACATTTCCACATCATAAATAGTTGAGGGAATAAAGGTAGGAGATACCACAAATGACATTGCCACAAGAAGGACAACTAAGGGAGTAAAACCAGGCTATTAAAAGGGAACATGACATAAGGTTTCTAGAGGGTGAGGAGAATTTGCATTTTGAAGGGATGTATGTGAAGATTAGATGGAAACCACTATAAGTTCGAAACATTTTCAACACACAACAACATTTGCAACAACAACAACAACAAACACAAGAAGGTCTACAAGCTACTAAACTATAGATGAAGAGAATGACGACACAACCTACTTTTGAAGAGTTCAAACCAATAGAACTACAAGTACCACCTAGTAGGCCAAAATCTACAAAAGGATTCCCATTTGAATTTGAATTAAGGAGAAGAATGGTACAAGAATTGGGATTATTTGCAAAAGGACATGGAGATCTTATGATGTAGACAAGTACACCAAAGTTTGTGGAGGAGGTAGTTGCAGAAGTAATGAAAGCAGATAAGGCAACTAAATTATTTCAAACCATGGCAATTGTGAGTCTGAATATGGGGAATTTGACTTTGGAGGTAAACGTTTTGAAAAATAGATTGACTTTGGGGGAGAAGAAGAAGGGAGTGTTACAGGAGGAATTGGATAAAGAAAGAACTTCCTAGAAGGGGTATGAACATAATGTGGAAATATAGAGGAAGAACAAGGCAAAGGTTGAATAGAAAAATAAAATGGTCATTAAGAAACTACATGATGAAAATGAAGAGCTCAAGGGTAGCACAACATGAAAAACTATAAAATTTAAGGTTGAAGGCTGACATATGGGAAACCATAGAGAGGAAGTGGATAGAGGCACTATTTATCATAAAAAACAACATGAGGTTTTGGTTAGTCAATTGAAAACACTAACTAAAGAAAAAAAGGAAAAGGATAATGTTTTAATAGATTTGGAATTTGTAAATTTGAAGAATGTATTTTTGTTCCAATCTGAAGAGCTTAGAAAAAAGACAATAGAAGTAGCAAAAAAAATTACTGGAGGACAAGAAAGAGGAAAGAATATTTAAAAACTCTATGACACCTGTAAGCACAATTGGAGAGGGCATCAGAACAACGGCAGAGTTTGGATTTAGTTAGTATCAAGAAAAGACTAAAGGATTATGAACAGATGTTACAATATTATACCTTGATGAAGACGAAGAACAAAATGAAAGACTTTGAAGCAAAATATGAGGAATGGTGGGAGGTTGCAAAGGAATATTTTATAAAGGAATTGGAGAATAATCTAACTCATCATAGAATTGATGAAAAATTTATGAGGTATAAGTTGGAAGCTTATCAAAAGAATTTTCTAGATTTCATTTGTGGCAATCTAACAAGTACAGAGGTATCAAGTCAAGATGAAGAGATAAAAGTAAGGCCGAGTGGAATAGCTCAAGAGGAAAAAGTACATATTGAGGAATCGCATGACCTCAGAAGTGGAGCAGCTCAGGAGGATGAAGTACAACTAAAAATACCACAAGACCTTAGAAGAGGGGGTTAGGAAGAAAAAAAACTAAAAGGAATTTAGGAACATGAAAAGGTGGAGGCTATTCCAACATTAGAAGAAAAGATATCCAAGATATAACATTTAGAAATAGAACCACAAATTGAATTAGTGGGAAAAGATATTAGAACTACAAAGCAAAACGTAAATATAAATCCACTAGTTTGTGTGTAAATTGGGATTACAAAATTGTCATATGGGAAACACATGTTTAAAGGGATATAAAATACTCTCATTTTACAAGGATTTTGGGGACAAAATCCAAAATACAAAAGGGGTAATGTTAAAGGGGTAGGATGAATATATGATTTTGGATGAACAGTTAGGATAAAGATTAATCAGGGAATTTTGTTAGTTTGAATTTTGAATTTTCATTGTTTGGATCATGATGATGTGATTTGGGATAGTTCAAAAGGTGCGAGTTCTAGAGAACAAGGGAGAGGGAAAAGATGAGACATGAAGTTTAAAAAAGAATAGGAGGAGTTATAGGTACTTGCAAATAAAACCATAGACTTTGTTTTGATATTGCACAAATTTTCAATGTTTTTTTAGATTTTTTTCAACAAAACATGGGATTATGTTGTAATTTGGATTCAGGTTTTCAATAATACAAAAAAGCATAGACTTCTATGGTGAATTTCATGTTCATCTTTTGTGTGATTTTTTTATAATATCATATCATGATGAAATGAATTGTAATATTATTTTTGGAGTTTTTTACAATGTATTTTGAAATGCAAATTCTGGTTATATGCAATAATCATTAATATGATGTTGGAATGAATGGTAATGTTAAGTTTGTTGGGACTTAAGACAAAAATAGTGAACATATGCATGTGAAATGCAAATATGTTGTTGTAATAGTGTGAAATATTTTGCAAGAATTTAAATTTCACTTATATTAAGAAGTCATAGGAAGTTCATAGAAACAATATTCACATAAACCATGAAACCTCCCCATTGTCTAACACAAAAATGCCAAAAGTTAAACCAATTGCTAAACTTGTGGACACATGCTTCAAAAGCAACCTAGATAAAAGCCACTAGTAATGAATTAAAACATAATGATTGTCAACATCCCCCACATTACAAGAAATCATGATTTTTCAAAAGGTTCAACTTGATTAAAATGTCCACATTGACCAAAAGGATGTTCACTTTGATTAAAAGCATGGGTCATGAAAGACACATGGTTCTTTTGGTTGATGTTTTTAACTAAAATGACCATTTTGACTAAATGTTAAGTCATACATTTAGTCAAGAAGGACAAATTTTTTAAATGGTTCATCAAGATGCCCATGGCTTAGTAAAATCAACCATACTGAATGGCCATGCTTAGTCAAATTGGCCATATTAATTTAGTTGGCTAACCTATTTGCTAAGCCTACTAAGGTACCTTCCTACCTACTTGCTTAACACACACCTACTTACTGACCTAAATATGTCCTACCTACCATCTACCTACTTATGTCCTATCTACTATTTACCAAAGTTACATATTTATCTACCTACCTACTTATATTCTATTTATCTATTACTTACTTAATATTTATTTACATACATATCTATAGTTTACATAAATAGGTATGAACATTTAAAAACATAGGTAGGTAGGCATGTGTATCGACCTATCTACTAAATAGGTACCTATTAACCTATTTATGAAAAAAATTGAAATTCCAATGTTGTTATACACATTGACAAAAAAATTCATGAATACATGTTAAATCTATTTGGTATCATGTTTTTTTACAAAATGGTGGGGTGGCTTGATGGCCAAGACATTGGTGTGGAACCAAGGAGACTAAGGTTCAATCCCCTTTACCAAGATATATTATGTGGAGTATGTATATTCGCATACATACCTTGTACATGTGTGTAAATGTATAATACCTAAGGGGGTTATGGATAGGTAGGTAGGAGGCCATGGTGGGTAGGTAGGTCATGGGTGGGTAGGTAAGTACTTACTAATGATTTATTATTTATATTTTTATATTTACAAATTGATCTATTTTTTAATTATTTAGTTTTGGCTACCCAAATTTTTGTCCAATTTGACTAATCAAACAAACCATTTTATGGTCAATCAAGTTGGACATGTTCAAGTTGACTTGTGTAGTATGATTAAATGGTCAAATTGACTAAATGTCAAAATGACTAGTTTTTGGTATAATTTTCCGGTCAAATAAATCATGATTTCTTGTAGTGTTAAGGGATGTGGCATTCTTGTATTGGTGGCAAAGAGCCTTGTGTTCATCTTGCAACTCAGGTCTAATAAGTTGTTTGGTGTGTTTATCAAGTGATTGAGTTTAATGGAATAAATAGGTGCGCTCCTTATCAACCATCATGATAGAGAGGTCCCCTGAACCATAAACAATTATGACCATATTCCAATTGGCTTGTGCACTATCGACCATGAATCCCTTGAAATTTGGTTTTGGAAACCTGTGTTTCAACATTGTTTCATTAAACTTTGTCCACATAAATTGTTGAACTTTGATGTCCTTGGACCACAAACCATTATGGTCAACACTTTACAATACACAAGACTGTACACATGAAAGCCATAGTTGTCTAGCTAACAACATTTTTCACATGATCAAACATGATCCAAGCATTTTGTAAATCCCCTGCATGTTGCATTTATGTGACAAGGTTGACTCCATTCCCGACACCATTTATCGACATCTTGAAAAAAAACACCTTTTGTCCATGAACTTGTCATGGGAAGCAACACTCCTAAATGTAGTCATACCGACTCTTGGACTTCAATTCAAGGATGCTATCAATATAGCCACCTCTTAAATGATGTTTGAAAGAAGCAACAAGGTTATGAACATTGGGGGAGCTAAGTTCATAGAACTTGTCCTTGATGTGTTCCAATTACTCACCCTTGAAAAGCTCCACTATGCCATTGTTAGAATCATCAAACAAGTAACTTGCCAAGAAGGTCCTGCTAGCATTAAGGGAAATTGAAAAGATCTTTGCATTAAGCATGCACTCCACCTCCTCTGCAATCAACCTTCTAGTCTCCTTGATAGATTCCCAACACTTTCCATTTGCAACAAGATTGTTGTGAACACCAAGATGAATCGCCACTCTTGACATAGATTGGAGTCTATGCACAACATAATAGATTCGCCCATTGCAATCTGCAACATAAAAAGGAGGAGCATGACAAAATTTACATCCAAGCGAGGAAGCGAACAAAATTAGTGTCATCTGACCTAAGACATAATATGAGCGCATTCACCACATCAAAATGTTTCATTGCGAGAAGTAGAATGCACAAAGTTCTCACAATCATCCTTCACACACTACAATTGACCCAAGTAATGAACCTTTCTAAAACTAAGCCCAAACGAATTTCTTATATTGGTTGTGACCAACTTACACCAACCATGGCCATTGTATTTTTTGTCCATGCCTTGCAATTGGGAAGGGTTGTGAGTGGTTGAAAATATCTATGATAATTCAAAGAAAACATCCCCATTAGAAACAATTGACAAGAATTGAATTTTTCGCAAAAGGATCTTGTCATAATCCAAAGTTTACAATTCATTCGAGGTTTGTCTTGGCAACACCATCATGTGTAAGCAAGAGACAATAGACAAAATACTCCCCATAGGGATGGATGGCTCTAATGACAAAGAGGCATCATACTAAAAAATGCCTTATAATAATTTTGTTGACGAAGGAAGGGGTGTCAAGTCCTCACGTGAAAAAAAATCAGACATTTCAATGGAAATTGAAGATGTAAGAACATTAGAACATTGAGGGAGAATGTCATCAACTTCTAGTTCTTGCTTCACAATCTTGACCACATAACTAGTGATTCTTGCCATAAGGATGGTTTCCTAATAATTATGAGCCAAGTTATCACTAACAATGCGATAGCAACCATAGCCAACCACCCATTGTCTCCCTTGTGAGGAGGTCGTAGGAATTTGGTATGAAGAACTTGAAACAAAGTTATTAGAATCATACGAGACATCCTTAGATATATGTAAAGAACTTGGCTAAAAATCAAACATAGCGTCTATTGTTCAGAGACAATTGTTGTCCCTAAATCATCTACCATGATGGAGAGGTTCGAGTGTCCAAGAACATGAAATGTTGCCATGTTACAAAGGGCACAAAAGTAGTAGTGAAAAAACTCAGAGGGATTTGAATCAACAAGAGCAAAATCAAACATTAGGGAAAATTTTGACAAGTTTTGAGGAAGAGGAGGAACCAGGGAAATATAATCCAAATAAGGAGTGGGATGAATATGAAATTGGACAAAACACAACATTAATGAAAATCATAAACACGAAAGTCAAGTAGTGTAATAACAAGCATCAAACTAAAATTGTAAGACTCATGTGCTTGTAGCCAAAGATAATGTTTGGCAATGGAATATGGTGCAAAGAACAAAGTTTGGGATGAGGTTCTCACTTTGAAAGTTGTTTAAGTGAAGACCCAACTTTAAATTCCTACAAACAAGGATACATTATGTCAATTACATAAATATGGTGCAAGCTTGGAAATAAACAAAAAAGTGAGGGAAAATGTGGAAAGATGTTAGAAATAAAAAAATGTTTCATTCTAGAAAAATCAACTTTTGGAAAAACAAATGATCGAGAATAAGGATGAGAAAACAACAAAAAACTTTGATAGATCGATGGTGGCCAGACATTAAGAGAACATGAATATCATATTGGAACTAGGAGTCAGGTTAACATAAACAGAATTATTGTGTGTACAATGTGCGAAAATCCAAAAAAAACACTGTAAAAAGAAGGGGTGGAAAAGGGCATAACATGATAAGGTAATAGCTTCATGTAAATAGGTGGAAGATAGTAGTTACATCCAAGGTCAAAAGAAGCACATTGGAACATGGTAATAAGTGTCAAATCAATGATAAAATATGTAGTCCATACTTTGTATTAATCAAATCATGTGAAATATCTTTGTGATGAGATTTTAATAGGAAAAGAAAAATATAGAAGCAATAATTATTCAGCACAATTGGAACCTCATGAAAAAAGGATCTAATTAGTGTTTGTAATTATTAGATTTTGTCAAGCGTCAAGAATTATAGGAAGTATTTTCCAGAAATCAAACTACACTAAGGAAACGACATTTTCAACAACCTTCATATCTCAACAAAAATCAATAAAATAACATACACAAGGATTCATCATTATTCATGTGAATGTTAGAAAAGTATAATTTACATAAATTTCATGAAAAGGGAAAAAAAACATTGGAATTTGTAATGTCATTTCCAGGTTGGTGGAAATGAAAACAAAATTGGAAAAGGTTGGAGATATATATATTATGGAATGGAACTTGTTATAAGGAAATAATTGAAATATGTGCTTTTGAAAATGTGTACTTTTTTTCACAAATATTTATGGGCCTTGAAGCAATCCCTTGAAATTTGGTATGCATGATTGCTAACAAATTTTATTTGTAGCGAAATGGTTAAATTAGGTTAATTAGGTTAAGAGCCATAAGAAAAGTCTTTTGATTTAGCCACAAGTTACTAATAAACTTTAAACATGATGGCAACATCATGTCTAAAATATTGAAAATTTGATAAAATCAATATTAGGAAGGAAATTACCAACCCTTGGCCTAATGTGTCCATGTGTATTAATATCATGATGTGAGTTTTGTGGAAATCATATATTCATTGTCCAAGTGTATAAGATTCAAAACAATTTTTTTTTTTCATTAACATCACTTTCTATTACACATAAAACAAAATTAAGTACAATAATGTAATGTCAATGGCATTCATTATCATGATGGACAATTATAGTTATAGTTAGTTCTTAGAGTTATGACATAAAGATGGCAACAAGAAAGGTTGATGAAATCCACTGTGCTGAAGAGAAAGATATTGAAAAATGAATTATGCCACAGAATTTATGAAATTCATTAACAAAACACCAAAAATTATAAGAACACAAAATTAACATGATGAAATTTCCCTTCAAAAGAAAAATGACACAACATATAAAAAATTATGGAATAAAAATAAATATGAAAATAATTGCTATAGTAGAAAGATGCAAATTCAATATATTTCAAAAAAAGTTATTAAAAGAATAAATATCTAATTTTGAATATTTGGTTCTAATTATGATTTATAACTATTAATAGAACCCTAGTTACTTTTTTAATTTTCCAATTACTATATATTTTTATTTGTATATATATAAAGATGTCTGTTTAAGACTACAAAAGAAAATACTAAATGACATATCTTATAATAGACGTTAGAGTTTGTAGAAAAGGAATAACTATTATCTTTAGTTAATTATTAAGGTTTAGAATATATAAGCTATAGTTTCATATGCAATAAGAAGGTGTTGATTAAGAAAAGTTGAGAACTCCGAGAAAAAAAGACAAAAGCAAAATTTCTAGTGGACAAATCCTAAGCAGCAAAGTCACAACATCAAGAAGTCAGCCAAGAAGAAGTTATAACTAACAAAAGATATGTAGCGCAACCTCTTCTCCGTGAAGGGTGATCAAGTTGAAGAGGCAAGAACAAAATTTTAAAAGTGTAGTGAATATTACCTAGTTTATGAAACACAATTTACGTGCTTTTAGTAAAAAAACCCATTGATCATTTGTTTTAAACGCCTAGGAGAAACATGATTTGTTTTCTGATGCACATTAAAAGTTTCCAAACAAGTTGAGTGGATTCGAGTTGTGTCCATTTGGACCTCCAGCAAGTATGATGAGCAAAAAGATGTTTCTTGAGTGAAAAAAAGATGGAAGTATGCTTGAAATCGTGATTCCAAGCTTGGTTTCTTGAAAAAGGTGTGTTGGAAGCCCTAGTTTCTTGCTTGAGATTTTCACATATATATTCATTATGTTCTTGTTCTTCTAAAAGGTGGGGAACACACAAACAACACAACAACTTGAGGTAAGCTTCCAAGCCTTTCCAATTTCATGTTTTCATTCTTTCTCTTTCAAGCTTTTTGTTTTATGTTTGTTTGCTTTGAATTTTTGTAGAGTTTCAAGTTTTGTAGCTTTTTAGGTTGCACAAGAGCTCATTCAAGGCAAGAAAAATTTGCTTTGATCTCTCTTGAAGCTTTTAAGCTCAACCTTTCATGGAACTCTTGAACTTTGTGTTTCATGGCTCCATAAAAGGTTGAGGCAAAAAAACTTTGCTCGGCCTCCAACTTTCGACACCAAAAGTTGGAGGCCAAACAAAACATTTTTAGTTCAACCTTTCATGGAGCTCCCAAACTTCATGGTCAAAGGCTCCATTAGAGGTTGAGGCAAAAAAAATTTACTTGGCCTCCAACTTTCGACGCCAAAAGTTAGAGGTTGAACAAAACATTTTTAGTTCAACCTTTCATGGAGCTCTTGAACTTTTTGCTTGAAGGCTCCATAAGAGGTTGAGCATAAAAGTTTTTTGCTTGGCCTCCAACTTTTGGCACTAAAAGTTGGAAGCTGAACAAAAAAATTATATTAAGCTCTCCTAAAAACAAGAACTCTCAAGTTTCGAACTTTCAAAAGTGCAAAAATTTCTTCAAATCGGTTTCTTCAATGCAATTTTTTATTCTTATTTAACTTTCTTTCCCTTATTTCTTTATTTTACAAACCTCTGTCGAAACATGGAGTCCATCTATAGAGGTATTTTTGACTATTTCTTTTTCACATTTAATTTTCAAATTATGTATTTTAATTTTTTCTCATTTAATTATCTCTTGGGTAAAAGCATGGTTAGGTGGCTCATGTTTGACATTTTGAAAAATCCACATCTTACACTAGCTACAATTCTTGCATTTAAAATAATTATCAAACTATAAATCCTATAATTATCCCTTATGGTTTTGGTCACAAATATTAATAAAAACCCTATAAATATCCTTAAACATGTGAATGATCAAGAAATTTAAAGAAAAATTTAAAGATTTCAATGTCAAGTGGAATAGCAATTGTAAAAAATGACAGAAATCATGATGAGTTGAATTTTGAATATGAAAAAATTATTTTGGAAAAATTTCAATGCATCATATAATTAAATTATTCATTTTATGGTGGCCTATTTTAATTTTAATTTTGATATTACTATGACATATTTTTTGAATCCACAATTTTCATTTTTTGTGTGTGACAAACATAATGTCATCATTTCAAAAGTCCACAATGAGTCCATTCTTTTCTTAAAACTCATCCATAATTTTTAATAAGATTCACACTAAAGTCTATTGCAACATGGATAATGAAAATTGAAAATTTTAATGTTTGATATGATTTTACAATCCAAACAATCCACTTAATTGTGCTTTCACCCTCCTATAGGTTTTTCCACCTTTGGAAGGTGTTAAGTTGATTGAATAAAGGTTGCTAGAAAAGAATTATGAAGAGGTATTTTCACTTTTCACAACTCTTCATGATATTCATGTTTTATAATTTTTTTGTATTTTTCAAGTTAATTTTGTCCCCACTTGTTTCATAGGTGTAAAGCTTTAATTCACAACAAGGCATAGATATGGATGTCCATGAATTTCAATTTGTGTTGAAAGCCACCTCTACACATGTACTTGTTATCCAATTTTTCTTTTGAAATAATATTTACAAATTGTTCCTCTCTTGTTTATTCTTGTGAATTGTTTCTAATGTAACCATCATGACCTTGTCTACTCAAGAGATTGGCTTGACTTCTATGCAATTGGAAGTAGTCAAAACAATTGGAGACAAGGAAATCCTCCAAGTCTAGGTGGAGAATAAGGTGAAGATAGTTGAGGTGTTGGAAAGGCATAAGATTCATCCCAAAGCCAAGGCTCGGATGAACATACCATTTTGCCACATGATATCCATGTTAGTTGTGAGGCCAACCTTTAAGATCAATGTGCTCAAGATGGAACAAGCATTCCAAATGGGCTATTAATAAGGAGATAAAGTTTTCTATGTCTTTCCCACAAATTGGCAAGGGGAGGAGGCATTTGTTGTAGATCACATCCATGAGTGGGATGATCATTGGAAGGTTATGAATGCATCATTTGAGGAAGCATTAAACATGAATGAAGATCTATAGAGGTTCAGTGGGAGAATGTTCTATGTGTGGGACAACAACCATCAGCTATAAGCTTGGATGTTTTATGTCTGTAGAGTTCACCCATATGACCTCTCTTGGCACATTACAGTGGATTCCATCATGTTGGATACAAGAAAGGGCCTCATCCACCTCATCATTACAATGATAGACATGAACAAGTAAGATTCAAATTAAACATTATGGATTTCAAAGTTCTAGTCTTTTTTTGCTATTATTTTGTTTTCATTCAGTTTCTTGTTTTGTGCATTAAAGTTGAAGTTTTGTGTCAATTTTGTTTTAACCCCCCAAGTTTGTCAAATTTGATCATGTGAAGCCTAGTCTAGTGCATGATTTCTTTTAGATCCAGAGCATCAACATGATTCCATTGGTCTAATTCAAAAATGTGATCATTTTTAATGTCTACAAGAAATGTGAGAACAAGTCAAGGAAGACCTGGTACTAGGTGAACCCATCTTTGGGTGGTACCACTAAGAACCACTTCAATGAATGGTGAAGGAACCAAAAGCAACCAAATCATTTTTTCAAGCCTTTTTTGTTTTTTATTTCATAATTATAAATAATTATTTTTTCATGTTTATCAATTGCATGTTCTAATATATGGCTTGAAGTTTATTTGGGAATTTAAAAAATATATATTCCTAATTAAAATGGCCCCTTAAAAAATCGACAACTTCAATTTTGGAAATTTATAATTAAATCATATTTAATCAATTAATTTTCAAATAAAAACAACTTCCAAATTAATTTTTTTAAAATCATAAGAAAATTAATAAATGATATTTCAAATTTGTGTTCATGACCAAAAAGTTCAAGGGAAAAAATAGGTGTTACATTCTTAAAACAAATTTTAAATGCAATGATTAAGAACATCAAAATACACAATATTTTTTATATTATTGAGATTTCAAAATCTATTGAACCTAATAAATGTATTTAGAAAATATTTTTTATGAAAATGTTCATTTAAATGTTTCTTATGATTTTTCAAAGTTTGATGTGTCCAAGAAAATCATGGTGTGACATTTCTAGTGATACCACCCAAGGACAAGACTACCCTACTCTTCGACAAAAGAAAGTTATTTTAACTATATGTACAAGGTTTGATTCTTGCCTAATCTTTCCATTTGAATTTGTCAATTTTCTTGATTGAGACATGTGATTTACAAAAATCTTTTCTTCTTGGTGCAACGTGAACTTTCAACTATAGGGAATGTCACAATAAAACTTTATTATGAGGAAGTTCCGAATGAGAATTTGAAGTCACCTTCCAAACTTTAAGCACTTATGGACAAGGTGATGGATCAGGTTTGAAAGGATCATACCTCTGCCTTCTCGAATCATTTGTTAAATTGTGACCATGTTCTTAGTCTTGAGTTCCCTAAAACAAATTTAAGTCCACTCCGATATGAATTCGGAGCCCAGAATGCTTACCAAGAAGCTAGATATGTTAGCTTTTGCACTGGTCACAAATGAGCAAAAGGTATCTTGGTTGAAATTTTGGAACCAATTTGATGTGTTGAAAAAGCAACAAAATTTCCAAAACATGGATTCTTGGATGGAACTTTTGATAAGTGGCTTCACAAGGCGACTTTCTGGTCTCAAGTAAATGTTTACCCATCCGAGGCTCTAAATTTATTTTCTTTGAAGCAATTGTAAACTAACATTTAGCATATTGTAGTTGGAGGTGGAGGCATAGAAACTATATTCTGCCATTGTCATTAATTTTTCCATTCAACTTTTGGAGTCTAAATATATGCCTACATTATCAAAAAGTATTCAAGAATGGAGACTTTCTCGTTAGGAATCCTATTTATTCAAGGAGTTTAGGTCCAAGATGGGATTTGAAAAAGTAAGTTATTTTCATGCTTGTGATAACCATACACAAGTACAAGTGATTTGTATGCATCCACCTCTAGATCAATCACATTTACATGCCATTTCCTTTCCAAGATTGTGTCAATGACTTTTCTTTTGCTTTAGTAGGTAGTCACATTACCTATGAAACCATGCTCTAAAATTTTGATTGGTTGGGCACCTTAGCCACATATTGTTTCAGGGAGGTTGCCATAATTTGTTCAAAAAATTTGGTATAAACATCTTTATTGTTGTCCCATAAATCTTGCAGTCCAATGTTATGAGCAGAAATTGCGGCCCCCAATCATTACCATATTCTATAAGACCAAGGGACAAGGTTGACACCTTATTACTCCACATAAATAACTACCCTCTCTATCTTATTTTATTACAAGTACTCAAGTAGGAAGTAAGAGGTCATACTAAGAATAAGGAAGATAAGGGTTTGTTATCCATGACCGAACTTACTTTCCTATAAATAATATCCACTAGGGAATAGGAAATAGAACATAGGGAAGGGAACAATATGAAAAAGGGGGAAAGAACTTGGGAGTAGTTACTCTCCCTCATTTTATAATACCTTCAACACCCTAGGATATTACTTAAGGGGTTTGCAGACCTTTTTATCAATATTGTCCCTCTTTCCCCATACTTGATAATTTTTTGGTAGTTCTGCCTATACACCTATAACCTTCAAGAAGTCCTCCTTTGCTTTGTACCTTCTAGAACTAATTGTTTTCCCTCTAAGCTCCTACCTATGCCTACAACAATAATTTTTAGCATGCAAGGGGCAACTTGCTAGTATATTCCCTCTTTGATTCCCGCCACCAAGGACTAGTTGATACCTTTTTACGGCAACTAGTAACTTGATGATCTAGAGGCTACCCATGGTTAGCCCCATTACTCTCTATCCTAGAAAATGTGCAGAGATGCCAATTCCAAAAAATATCCTACTTGTATAACATACCCTATTGTACCTTCCACATTTAGTACAATAACAATGCAACACAAGAAACTCGAGTCCTTCAACCTTTGTCCACTAAAATCACATACCAAGTATATACATCTTTTTCCATTCCTCCCATCATTTTCCAAAGAAAGTTCTCCATATCCCACACAACTCTCTAATGAATCCCTTCATCTTCTCCCACTTCCTCTATCCCCCTTCCCCGCATACCACACACAAGGCCCACACTGACTCCTTTATCTTAATCCCTTCTTGGAAATCTCCTAAATGATTGGGTGGATTGCCCCCAACCACTCACTAACCTAAGCTACCTAATCTCACTAGTTGAACGCCCCTTGGGTAAAGGATAGTAAGTTTACAGCTAATAATTAATAGTCACTAAGAGGCTTATGGAACTAATTAGTCTAAAGATTTCTACCCATTAACATCCAAGTCTAAGGGGATGCAACAAGAATAACTAAGATTTCCTCTTGACATTTTGTAGAAGAAATAAAAAACTCAAATCTAAAAAGCTTTGATTCCTTTCTTCAAGCCTCACAATTGTAAAACTAAGATGGATGCACATATCTAGCCATGTTTGCAAAATATATGGATTTTTAAAATGTTGTTGGTGCTAGATTAACCTATTGAAATTAATTGCAATTTTGCATTTGATGGATTTGGAAGAGACCATTCATATTTATCCCTGGTGATTTAAGGGCAGTGAAAAAAATAATTTAAATCATGAGGACAATAGAAACACCATCCTTTAATACTTGAACTAGTAAAAAAGGTATTTCAATTGTGGAAAAAATGATGACAAAAGTTAAAACAACCACAAAATCCTTTTCCAAATTTAAAAACATATACAATCTTGTTGGGAATTTAAACCATGTTCAAATAATCATATATAATATAATATAATTCAGTGTGGTCTTTGTCAATAACCTATTGTACTTGTCATTGATGATCAAATGTGTAGTTTGGACATCAACCATAGGACCAAAATTGACATGTTTTTTTGGGTTGGTCCAATTCTTGCCACATGGAAAATGGATTAATGGAAATGAGGATGCAATAAAAGACCATTATTTGCTTAATTCACCTCATGAACTTTTTTTTTCTAAAGTCAACATATTTAGACCATGTTGCAAGAATATAAGAGGAATAAAAAAAAAATCTAAATTTTTTTGTCATTATATCCAAAGTCGTAAAGTAATCTTATGCATGATTGGCAACCAAAAAATTTGGATAAAAGATCACAAATGGTCAATATTAATTGTTAAAATCCATTAATGATGTATTTACTACTGAAATGAATTTCAAAAAAGTAAAACAATTGTGCTGAACCTAAAAATGTATTGCAATACTTATTATTTGGCATAGATATGAATATAGTACTTAGTATTTGGTGGGAATCTTCCTTTTTGGCCTCTTAAGCAAAATTGGAATGAATTGTGAATTGAATTCAATACATACTCAACATTGAATTTTTTTTTCATCCAAAATAAGGTGAATTTGAATCATTTGAACATGGTGCTTAAGGGTATGGTCTTCCACTTTGTTTATTGTTATAATAAGTTGTTTTAAAATTTACAAAATAGTCATAATAATGATTACATGAATTGGATGCAAACTTCCAATTCATTCTAGACTAATTTGATTAGTGTTGGTATGTGGATTTAGGCCTAGTGCTTTTGATGTAAACAAAAAATTGTTTGCTTCAATTGGTCCTTCACCTACCATCGTATGTGTTAAAGCATGTTGCCATTAGTATCTCCTTTTACAAGTGGTACCCAAGTTGTTTATATGCAAGTGTCTTGCCAAAGTCATCTTTTTTAATTGCCTCTCTAGATAGGTTTAGGGTAGATCATAAACACTCGATGAATAATTATAAACACAAATATTGTAACAACTGATGTCATTCAATAAATCATTTAATAACTTGTTGGAAAATTCCATACGGTCTTTGAATTTGCAATGAATAATGGTCTAAGAGTATAACTACCCACAACCATGTAATAACACATAGGTTTAAGAAACTCTAGTTAATTCCACCAATTCTATGAAACAATTTTAGAAGTAAGTTGCAACCACACTAAGGTGGTCCATTGCCTATTCCTACACTTTCCATAGGCCATGTCACATTATCTTCAACATGCAACAAATTCCATTTCTTTCTAGGCTTGCAAGTTTTGTGGATGGGTGAACAACAAAACTTGTTGAAACAACACAACAATAAATTGCATCTTAATTTGCACCATTGTCTTACACACCAAGTAACAAGATTTCCCAATCCCATTGCCATACACCACATGCAATATCCAAATTTGATCAACAACTTGTCAAACACCACGCAAATCCCAACAACACTCCATGCCATGTGGCTTATGCTCTCTATAACCAAAGATGGCAAATTAGCTTTAGGATACTCTAATCTAGACAACGTCATTTCCAATTTCAAGAGAGAAATACAACCAATTCCTCGTAAATTCGTAGTTACAAGCTACCATGAGTTTACTTTGACTTCATGCATAAAAGTATAAATACCCATCTAGTCTTTAGGGAAATCCTAGGCTTTCATACAACTACATCCCTTGCTTTTTGTTGGATGCAATGGGATTTCACAACCATTTTGTTGCATACCATCCAATAGACATAAAATTTAAGGTTTTCCCAATAACAAATAATTAATGTTCTGAAGGAAGGAATTGGTAAAACCACTATGTTGCATAACATCTAGAAGATTTAGGACGTAATAGACTTTTACCAACACAAATGACTAGATGTACCCATTACAAAAACCTTGTTAAATGATGATTAGTTAACCCAATAATGTGGTTACCTACTTAGAGAATTGACTAAGGTTTATGAGTTTATGGGGTACAATGGAAAACCCTGTTGTATGAACTACTACATTACTAGGTGGAAATGCATGGCTTGCACCTTCATTAAGTTTATACTTTCGCCAAATAATCATTGACATTGGTGTTGAATAGTAGAACTTTAAATTGGCATAATTAATAAAGACAATCAAATTTCATAACAAGACTAACATGGACCTAAGACCCACACATGGGATGGTCAAACATAAAAGAAAGGTTTCCTATCGTGCCAAAGCCATCCATCAAAAGTCAATCAAGTAAATGGGTTTGATCCTATAACAACACATTGTAATCTAATAATTATTTATTAGTTAATGCACACAACATGTCATTCATCATCGCCATTTTTGTTTTAAATGGGTGTTGAAAATAGCAAATTAGTTGTGCAATCCCTATGACGTTCTCCACATCCATAAGCTTTGCATGTGGAAGGTGTAGGTCCGTTAAACTAGCCAACTATGGATTTCCAATTGCCAATCCCTTCAATGGAAAAATGTTGCAATGTCCTCAAAGAAATTACTTATAGCTTGCACCAACTTATCATATATAACTACATTTATTTAGCATAAAACAAATTGGTCTAATTGTCAAGATACCTATACCACATTTTGTAGGAAAGTTCGAAGCATGGTTATCAAGTCCATAGTGGATGAATCTCCCATCAACATTCAATTTCACAAAATTTCAATAAAATGAGTGCAAACAGTATAAAACAATATGTATGTGCAAAATTCATGTGCTTCAAAGCATAAAAATCGCATGAAAAAAATATAAAAATAAATAAATAAATATATATGATGTGTCTTTTCTACTTGTGATGTCTTGATGTGAAATATGTACGATTTAGATTTTAACTAAATTTGTGCAATTATCGTGATGTAATTTTGCATAAAACTATGAAATTTTTGTGTATTAAACAAGAACATTCACATATGTCATTCAAAAACAATGTCTCATCTATTTGAATGTTTAAGATATTGTATACATAAAAATATCGTTCACATTATAAAAACACAAAAATTCATACAACTTTTGTACGAACTTATGAAAAACGATTTTCGCACAAAATTTGTATGAACCTATGAATCATGGTAAGTTTGTGATCCCAATCATTGTTTGGATTTACCACCCTTCAAATATTCCTTATACTAGTAGTTTTGTTTTAAAGATCACACATAGTCATCAAATGTGGTAGTGTACAAGTAGGAACCTTTTTTTTCAAATTATTACAACCAAATTTTGTGAACTATTTTTGACAAATTACAAGTCAACATGCCCACCACTATTAAAATTTAACCAAAATGTAACCATTCCATTTGTGACTATATGGGACTTGTAATCGTTTGTGAATAACTTTAAAAGTGTTTGCAACTATAAGATCAAATTTCAACTATTTTGGTCATTTTTACAACTATGTTGTGATTATTGAAAACTTCATCATATGGGTTGAATAGTTTTTAAGACTTTTTTCATCCATGAAGAGGCTAATATGTTCCATGAATCATAATAATCACCAAGTTAATCACACTCCTAGACATATTATGGGGTGATTTACATGTATATTTGAATTTCAAAAAATGGCATTTGAATTCAAAAATTGATATTTGAAATTTGAAAATTTTTATTTGAGTTTGAAAATTGATATTTGACATTATTACAGTAATTATTAATAAATTTATATTATGTCTACTAAAATTATTATTATCATTATCATTATTATGAAATATTGATTCTTATAGTTAATAGTAATTATATATAATAAGTGAGATAGTAAAAATAATTATAATGGCAAATTAGAAAGCCACTAGCTAGAATAATAAAATAAATATTTTTATTAATCTTCTTATGAAAAGAATACCATACCTACTAAGATTATTATTCATATTATTAATACCATTTTAAAATAATTTAAAATAATTATATTTTATTACTACATATGAAATTTTATTATTTATAATAATTGATAGGTAAACTAGGTTAACATAACATGGGTAGTACGAAGTAGTTATAAATAAATTGCAACTAAGTTGGTGACATTTGTAACTAAAATGTTTAACCCATATCCTTTGCCTTCCATTGTTTTCATATATATTGTATAAATAAGTGCATTAGAAGCCTTCAAAATGCAAGTGTCATTCAAGGGATGAACTAATGAAAGAGGCTCAACCTTAAAGGCTATAACCCAAAATAAGATAGGTTTTATTTTAAACTTAATTGATTAGCTTAAGCCTACTTAATTACCTCCTTAAGCTTAGACCCTCTTTAATTATCCATGTGTTGACATCCTATTGACCTTAAATTAAACAATCCAAAACTAATTAATTAAATAAACATACTAAATATTAAATAGGGTTTAAACATGCCACATGTCACCAAATAATTAACATTAAAAATAAATGGACAAAATTAACCACATGACAAAAATTTATTTTATCATGTGTAATATATTAAAACCATACAAAATGGATGATGTGAATTTTTTCAAGATGAAATTTAAACAATTAATATTAAAATATGTTGCCATGTGGCAACACATCATTTGTTGTTAAGGTGACCAAATTAGTTGCATGGTAGGTCACAACTAACAATATGTATACAATAATTTAAAGGATGAAATCATAGTTTGTTTTCACAACTTGTACCTACATACACACTTGACTAATGCATGTGACATTTGATGCAACACTTTATAAATGTACATGTTGTAGGGAATCAATCCATCTTTGACTATTGCTATAGCAAATGGGCTATTAATTAACAATTGTAGAATCGAAGGTGATGGGAGGATCTAAGGTCGAAAAGGGAAAATAATATAACAAAATATGTCCCTGTACACCAAGTGATTTCACTAGATTTTGTGTGAATTCCCTTGTCTTGTTAAATGGAAACTAATTGGAAATTAACTAATGAATTCATTGGTATAGTGAATGGGGATTAGTGAGCTACACCCACATTTTGTAGTAGTGGGAGGATGTGATGGAAGTTAATATGTTATCTGCAAAATCCATTCAAATGTGTGTTGATAGTGGAAGACCAACCAAGAAAGCCCATGGTTATTTTTTTAAATGGTTGGAGATGTATTTTGATGGTTAGAAGCTTGAAGTGGAAGTATCCACATCTCCTAACAAGAAGACCAAAATACAAAAGGAAGTGAAAGAATATGACACTTTCAATCTTGGACCTATTTTGAAAAAGGTTTCTCCCACATAATTACTTGATTATTAATGTTGGTTTTTGAAGTTTCTAAGGGCTTTCGGGAGTAACATAAATGATACACATAATTTGATGACATATAACATAGTTTTTTTTGTGTCAAATTAAAATGGGCTTAAATGTTCACCTTTAAGATAATATATATGTGAATGTGGGTTTTGAAGTTGTTTTTGAAAATCTAAAATACAAATTCCATGGGGACTTTATACCAAATTGGTGCCATTCTACCATGTTAAGGTATTCCAAGGGAGAACTAAATTGCAATATCCAAATCACAATGAGGAACCCCCTCAAGTACAAGTGAATAATGCAAAAGCTCCCTAGAATGTAAAGAGAGGCAAGCTACTTCATGAGCCTAAAGCTTGAACCTAGAGCCTAAAGTTGGAACTTCGGATGATAAAATGTTTTTTCCTCTATACACATGCAAGTAAAACCCAAGAATTTAACTACAAAATGAATGTTGTAGTATTAAACCTAGAAGCAAACATGGGGCTAAATGTAAGCATTCATCTTCATTATGGATGAATTATTTTTTCATTCATCTAATGTATATGGATGAAAAAAATTACATTTAGTACATGTTTTTATTAAATAGAACTTCCATCAAAATTACAATTGAATGTTTTATTTTATCATTAAACTTTTATGGACAATTTTTTTCCCATAATTTTAATTAAGTAGAACTTCATGAAACACAATCTAATTATATACAATATGACATTTGTTGAAAAATAAAATGTAAATCCCATTATAAATGTATTAATTCATGGCTATGGTTTAAAATGTCATTGTTTTAAAAATGTTTTAACTATGTTACCAATACTATGCTAACATCCACCCATGGTCATTGTTGTTTTTTTAATTTTTGAATTAAAAAATTTATGTTTATTTTATTTTATTTTTTGGGCAAACTGACTTAATGTCGTCAACAACACTAGATTTTTCCCTCCCCCTCTTCTAAAGGTGCCACAACTTCTGTAAAACCTACATATAATTATCATTGGCAATAATGGGGTTTTTTTTTTCATTCTTCATCAAAGGTGCCATGACTTTCTTCAAATCTATCCAATGTTGTTGACAACAATTCATTTTGAATGTTTTAGATAATTTTTTAATTATGTAATGTCATTAGTAATAATGAATTTCTTATATAAATTAAAATATAGTTTTAGGCACCTTAATCAAAAAATTTCAAACAATCTACTATCATCATAGATGACAATGGGGTTTTTTAAATAATTATTTGTTTTCAAGGCACCCCATTTTTCCATGAAATAAATATATAATGTTGTTGACAACAATTGGGCCCACGGGGGGGAGGGTTTGACACTCATTCCATGATAATATTTCTTGAATTGCTTAACATTGTTCATGAAAATAATTTCTTACACAAAAATTTTTAAATTGTTTTGGTCCCACCGTCATATTTTCCCCTACTATTACAATTTCATTATCCATCATTATTAAATGACATTCAAGTTGAAATATTAATATTTGGACAACAAATGAGGATGGAAATAAATAAAATTTAATTAATTTATATTCCAATCATGGATGGATTTCATTCAATAATTTATTTATTTATTCCAAATCATAAATAAAATCCATCCATGTGAAATCATTCATCTATGGACATATTCATCCATGTAGGTGGATTAAAATCACATTAAACTTTAAGTTCCAAGCTCAAAGCTCAAAGCTTAGGTTTCATGTTCATACACAAGCCATCCTCTATGTAAAGAAAGGAAGATATGAAACTTGTTTGAATTTTGTATGTTCTTTGGGTCATGATCATAGATGGTACATATTGTTATAGGTTATATACTAATTGGATTGTATTCCACTTTTGGACTTGGACAATGTTGTTGTTTAAAGTAGGAATGTAACATGAAACTAAGTCGCCACACCAGTGTGAACATTGCCTGATCTTAGGAGTTAAGTCTGCGTTGTTTGCCATTTCTTTTGTGGCTGCTGCCTTTCCATTACTACTGCATAGGAGTGCATGGAAATCTCTCTGGGCGTGTGTGAGATGTTGTACAGGAAGGAATGGCGGCTACTACTGAATGAGCATGGAGGTTGATCGCGCGCGGCTGAGGCGGCGCCGAGTTATGGAGAGGGATGGAGCGACAATTATGAGTTGAGGCGGTTTGGAGGTGCGAAAAAGGAGGAGCGATGAAGGGGGTCCTCATTCTCGGTGGTCGGCAGCATAGCCAATGGAGAAGATCAGAGCAATTTTGGGAGGGAGGAAGGCAGATCTGGGTAGAGAAGTGCAAAATACACAGATAGAGGGAGGGAAGGTTTTGCAGCTCAGGCTAGTTGTTGATTTTTCCGTTGCGCCAACGATTAGCTGAGTAGATGTGAACTGCTTGCGAGAGTAGGTGAGAAAGGTGGTAGCCGAGGACTTTGCTTTGGGTGAGCGCATTAAAGTCAAAATACTTGTATTTTCTGGACTTTGTATGAATGAAGATGCAAGCTCATGTTTGATGATCATAACCTATTGGTTCTTGTAAACATCAGTGGCATCTGAGTGGGGGTCCGCGAGTGTATGCCGTAGAATATTGGATGTGCTCGGGAAGAGATCAGAAGCTTGATGTTTGTTGTTAGAGTCGCTGCAAACACGATTGGGCAGGGGTATATCCGATCGTCAAGTTGTTTGTTTGGTTATGCACCCTCTCTTTTGGTATCAGAACAAGTTCGATAGTTTCGGTAGAACCTATAGAAGTTTAGGTAGAATGTATCATGTCTTCATCTGGAGCAGATGAGGTAGGAGCAAAAGAACTAACTCAAGACATTCGTGAACAACGAATTGTTAATAGGTTTGATTATTTCACTACTCAGGGTGGACCATAGAGAGGAGCTGTGATTCTGCGCTTCCTGGGTTTTGGGGTGATAACACTTGTAGGGATAGATCCAGAAGTCGCTCGAGTCGGAGACGTAGCAGTAGAGGTAGTTCATAGTGGCTTTCGTACACGAGCTGAGGTTTGGTTAAGGGTAAGAAATGGAGTAGACGGATGGGTGTCCATCTCACAGTTATAGACGCAATTCTACTTCACCTCCTATCTTGCATAGGGTAACTCCTTTGTTTGCTGAGAGACAGCGTGGTATATCGAGGCTAGGAGACATTTGGATACCTAAGATTGCTGTGTCGCCTAATCATTTTGTTAGGTTGTACATTCCTGGTGTGGAAGATCTGTTTCAGGAGGGCGATCATCTACTCAAGGTGGAGCATGGCGGATTTAGATCTCGCCTTATGAGCTGGAGGATATGGCGAAATCAGGAGGGAGAATGGCAATTCCAACAGGAATCGACAGATGAGTAAAAAATTTCCACTATTACTTCTAATTTTGCACCTCTGACACCAGTTGCGGAAGGAGTTCAGTTTGAGTTTGATCAGTAGCTCAGATAAAGTTTTGTTCTTTTTCAAGAATCAAAGATGAGCTACAGAGACTGAGAAGCTGGTTGCTTCTGTGGACACTTGATTGTGATTTGAAGACCGTGTTCTATAGACAATGTTGCAATTTTGATTTGTTGCTAAGTACTTGCAAGATGACTAGTCCCCAGGGAATGGATGAGTTATTCTGGGGACGAGATCATGAAGATGTCAATGATTGGGCAAAGCGACTCACGATGGCGGTCGAAGTGCGCGATCTCAACGCTGACAAACTTTTCAAGATCGCTAAGTTGAACTTCCGGGGTCGAGCCAAGGAGTGGTTCAAAAGACTACAGCCAACACCAGCCGATTGGCCGAAATTGAGGATGCTGATAGTGTAGAAGTATGGGAATGTGGATGCTGATGACATCCGAATGAGGCTCGATGCCATCAAGCAAAAACCCAAGCAGAGGGTTCAAAAATATTTTGAGCGGCTAGATAAACTGTTCTAGAAGGGAAGGATACTAGACGCCGAACAGAGGAGGCGGTTTTTGGGTAGGTTGAGGCCTGAAATTCGGAAACTATGTGTAGTTAGGACGTTCGTTGACATTGAAGAGCTGGTGGGTGCTGCCACAGAGCTCGAGAGAGTACTGGGTGAGCTTGGAGAAACTCCATTCGAACCACTAAAGGAGGAGCAAGAAGAGGGAGTTGCAGAGACGATGATGGAGAAGCAGCTTACTACTTTAAACAATACACTCATTAATTTCTTGAAAGGGAATGTGCCAAATCCTGTCACATCATCCTCTGCCACCATGTTTGGAGGGTGCCAGATCTGTAAGGGAGGAGACCATATAGCCACTGTATGTCCGAGATTGAATGAACCACGGCCGAAATGCGCCAAATGTGGAATGTCTCATAGGACAGAAAATTGTGGGATAAAGTGCTCCTTTTGTTCAGGTTTGGGACGCTCAGAGGACAGGTGTTGGAAGAAGCCCAAAGATGGGAAGCCACATTCTGGAGCAGCAAACTTCTTGGAAGTATTACTGAATGACGAGGAAGCGACTCTGCAGCAACTCAACAAGTTGTGTGGAAATGAGAATGTATTCTCATACACTCGGGTACCTAGGAGGAGAATGCTTGTCGAAGTGGCACCGGCAAGTGCCAGGCCATCTTCCAAGGCTGAAGGAGAAAACACAGGGATGAATCGGGAGAATTCTGTCAGGTCGAAAATTCTATCCCATTTCATCAAAGGAAAGGTTTTGATGACACCCATGGAAACAGTGCTAATGATTCCAGGAGAATTAGAACACCTAGAAAATTTAGTAAAAGTGGCGAGAAAGAAGAAGGATGTAGAAGCTGTGAACAATCAGGTGTCTATGGTTTCAGCAGCTCCAACGCTTAGACGAATTTGCATCAACAAAACGCATAAGAGTAAGACACTCCACTTGTCGGTGGAAGTGAATAACTATCTAGTGGAGGGACTTGTAAACACTGGAGCATCCATGTCTGTCATGGCGGCTGCAGTAGTTCGGGAACTAGGACTGATGCATATGGTCTCTGGTTCCGAAACCTACAAGACCGCGTTAGGAGTAGTTACGCAGGCGCTTGGTCGGATCGATGAAGTACCGATCAAGGTCGGAGGTGTGCAATGCACCATGACTTTCATGGTGGTGGACACGGATAGCTATGACGTGCTGCTTGGGCTCGATCTTCTGATCAAAATTGGAATAGTTGTCGATGTGGAGCAGGGGTTGATCCAAGTGAGGCGAGGGCCCGGTACCAAGGTAGAAGTATTGCCACTGACCACGGTCAACATGCTGCATAAGATGAATTCGGAAACTCTGATGCAGGAGGTTGCTGCCGCCTTGGGAAACACACGTCTTGATGGAAAATTGGAGACTATTGTCAAAGAGCCATCCTTATGTGAACACATTGCAACAGGACGAATGGATGCGATGGTATCAGATTCCGACTCTGACACAGACAAGGATCGTGAAGGCGGGATTCAACTAGTGGACTCAGTTGATGACAAATCTAAGTTCGGAAACATCGAGCTTGAGGATTTGGTATTGTTGGAAGGACCACAGCAGATGCTGTAGCTGACGTTACAAGAGCAAGCCGACGACTTCATGAAAGAGGAAGTCACAGATGCTGATGATTATGCCGATTGGATTAGGTGGGTTTCTGATGCAGAGCAAGGGAAGCAGGCTCTCCCTGGAGCCGCAACTTGCGCAGAAGTACCAGTGCTACTACAAGTCCAGCAAATGAACATTGCTAACTCTTACAACAGCTTCAAGGAATGGTTGACATTGTCTGAAGACAGTAAGGCAAGTTCGAAGTGGGAAGAGATTTGCCAAAAGATTCGAGTTGATCAGCACCTGGATGAGGGAAGGGGACAACAGTTCTGGGGATTATTAGAGCGATTTCAGGATGTGTTTGCTTGGAACAAAGGGGAGTTTAGGCTGTTGTACTGTCGGAGAGCACTCCATAGACACACAGGGATTTCCACCTTGCAAGGTAGCTCCTGGTCAATTGTCATACTGAAAGGAGGCAGAGGTAAAGAGATAGATTGATGTGTTGGTGGAGTTAGGCAAGATGAAGCCGAGTGACTCTGAGTACGCCTGCCGCGTGACCCTGCCAGTGAAGAAGGACGGGAGTAGGTGATTTTATGGAGACTACCGGCCACTCAACTTGCAGACACGGCGCGATTCATTCCCCATGCCTCTTGTCGATGATGTGATTTCCCAGCTGGGGAAATCAGCTTGGTTTATTGCATTGGATTTGCAGTCAGGATTCTGGCAAATTCGAATGGCTCCCGAAGATGTGAGGAAGACGACATTGATCACCAAGACTGGGCTGTATGACTGGACGGTTATGCCTTTCGGTCTCAAGAATGCGACTAGCACTTTCACGAGAACAATGTCGCTAGTTTTCAAGGAGTTGGGAGACAAGTTTCTAAAGGTGTTTGTGGATGATCTCAATGTCCACAACGAGAATTGGGAGGATCATCTGCTACACTTGGAAGCTGTGCTATCCAAGCTCAGGGAAGTGAATTTGAAGTTGAACCCAGGCAAGTGATGTTTCGCTGCTGAGAGCATCGTGTTCCTGGGCTATGTGGTCAATAAGGAGGGTGCGAAGCCAGATCCCAAGAAGGTTGACGCGGTGTTGCGCGTTCCAGAGCCGACAACGGTCACTAGTGTCAGGTCTTTTATGGGACCGACAGGGTACTATCGGAAGTATGTACGAGGGTACTCAAGGTTGGCTGGTCCATTGTTCAAATTAACGAAGAAAGATGTTACATTTGTATGGAATCGGGACTGCCAGCAGGCGTTTGATTCTTTGAAGAGAGCACTTGTTGATGCTCCCATACTGATATGCCTAGACTTCCAGAGGCCATTCTGTCTCGATGTGGATTGGTCAACCAAGGGTGTTGGTGCCGTCCTGTCACAGAAGGAAGGTAGGTTTGAGAAAGTGGTGGCGTATGCTAGCAAAGGTCTGACGATGGCACAGAGGAAATTTCACCCCATGGAAGGGGAGTGTTATGCATTGATCTGGGGCATCATGCATTTTTGGCAGTATCTTAACAGAAACCATTTTATTCTGCGAACAGACCATAAGCCGCTCGAATGGTTGGCGACGGTGTTAGACGCACATGGCAAGAGAGGCAGATGGATCGATATGCTATAGCATTTCAGTTTCAAAATCCTGCAACGACCAGGCTTGAGGCATACGAATGCAGATGCTTTGAGCAGGAACCCAATGGGGCAGGCCACGGATGACGATGACTTCGGTGAAGAAATCCAAGATGTTGGAAGTTCGCCGACCGACACAAGAGAAAGGGAGGCTCTCTTGATCCAGTCTGGTGAAGGAAAAGAATGGCCCGACGACATAATAAAGGACAGGAAATGTGTACACCAGTAGCTGTATATGGTCGACGTGGTGTCAGAAGAAGATCAGACCAAGGAGTCTAAGCCATATGAAACAGAAGTTGCAAGGGAAAGTGAGAATGTGTAGGGCGAAGGTGTGGAAGTAATGTTGAAGAGGAGGCGACCCTTGTACTTTGACAAACGACAGCAACTAGATCTGATTTTGGAGGATCAGGAACTAGCCGAATTTGGGAGCCAGGAATTGAATCCTACCGAAGCTGATGAGGAGGAGGACCAGGAATTGGATGCAAAGTGCATCGACATTTGGGAAGATGCAGTCTATTTGGAATTATTGAGGAACAGTGCACTGCCCAATTCAGTGGACCTTGAGGAAGGCAAAAGGGCCAGAAAGAGGGTGAGCAATTACTGCTGGAAGGAGCAGAGGCTTTACTTCAAGGCGTTGCTCATACCCAAGCCAGAGGAAAGGATGTCCCTAGTAAGTCAAATGCATGAAGATCTGGGGCATTTTGGGGAATAGCGGACATTGGCTGAAATTCGTCGAAGGTATTTTTGGCATCACTGAACTGAAGATGTTAAGGCAGTGGTCAGAAGTTACCAATAGTGCTAGCTGGTGAGGAGCAAGGGTAGTATCCGCTCTGGGGATGAGCAATTGAAGAGCATTCCCATTTGTGACTTATTCCATAGAGTTGCATTGGACATTGCCGGACCTTTGCCTGAAACCAGGTCAGGAAACAGGTACATCTTGGTGGCCATAGACCACTATTCCAAATGGTGCGAGGCAAAGGCGGTTGCTGACCATGGTGCTAAGACTGCAGCTAGGTTCCTGGAGGACGATATCATCTGCAGATATGGAGTACCCAGATTCATACTCACTGATAATGGTGGAGAATGGGCTGCAGAATTCGAGATGATGTGCAAAGATTACGAAATCCAGCATCAGCGCATTACACCTTAGTGGCCTCAATGCAATGGAATGGCAGAACGCATGATTAAGACCATCAAGCATGGCATCACTGTTCTTGCTGCAACACCAGGTAATATGGATTGTTGGGATGACCATCTAGCTAAGATTCTGTTTGGGTACCGATGTGGGATCCAGGCTAGTACAAGGTTTTCACCCTTCATGATCCTAACTGGTC
>Ga0116231_10003720_pt1 | contig 31411 bp, 31 predicted proteins | sample S1TSphgellanicum_2_FD_89695 | JGI IMG/M metagenome (GOLD analysis project Ga0116231, IMG submission 89695) | Host-associated microbial communities from peat moss isolated from Minnesota, USA - S1T2_Fd - Sphagnum magellanicum MG | ecosystem: Host-associated > Plants > Peat moss > Unclassified... | reverse complement strand
CTTGAAAGTTCTGAAAATAACTGGAACCAATAGTTCTCCCCCCCCCCAAAAGAAAAAAAACCACCCACTACCACTTCACACACCAATGAATTTTCTATTTGGTCCTGGGTCCACTTTGTACTTATCAGCTTTCCAAGTTGATAACCTCATAAGTTAATTAACCTATATCCATTGTGGGACATGCTCCCCATAATCAATCTAGTGTTAATCTATTCTTCAGATTCTTCATGTCATGCCCCAACAGGATCCATAAGACCCACCACGCCCAGTTGCCCCATACCTTACCCTAACGCCAGTTTTTTTTGTGTGTTAAATAATCCTCAAAATAATGAAATGAATTTTAGTGGAAATATGAAGTTGACATGTTGAAAATCATCATAGTTATTATTATTATAATAGGCTACACTCTGAATAATTTCATTACTACTCATGTGACAATATCATAATAATAGATCATGGAAAATTCAATAATTTCAAAATTTTAAAACCAATTTAATTTTTTGAAAAAAAAAATTATTTGTTTTGTTAATGTGAAAACTAATCCTAGGCTACGGTACAGGGTATGCTTTACAATCAGCAAAGCCGTTAGGTCTAAGGTAAAGCCCCAGAACATGTGGCATTCTCGGAATAATAAAGGGCCTAGGACGAGGCAAGAGCCAAACAACACGGGCCAGTTGACATCTGGCTTCACCTTGGTAAAACTAAACTATACATGTAAAAGAGTAGGTAAAATAGGTAGGAAGGTAGGTTAAATAGTCCATAGGTATGATGACGGGTAGGTGTCTACTTTTAAGGTGCTTTCACACTTGGTGTTAGGGACTCTAGGGTTGAGTCCCTTAATACCATGCCAGCCATTTAGAACTTAGACTTAGTTATCAAGAAATTTTTATGTTAAGCTAACTTTCACTCAACATTAAGCTATTGCCCATTTGACATGGGGGTGCCACCTAGGATGCCACCTAGATTTTCATTTAACACTGACTTAACATCAAGTGTGAATGCACCATCATAAGTAACTGGATGTATCTAAACGATTAGTAAATAGGTAAAAAAGGCTAGTGGGTTGTTAGTTATGTAGGTACCCAGTATATAGACTGTATACACAATCTATCCCTTGCAAGCCTGTTTTGACTTATGACTTCATTTGTGAATGAACCTGTTGATGTGTGTCAGGTCAGGTCTTCCCCTTCCTTGGTAACCTAACCTGAGATAATAAGTTCTGTAGGTTTGGGTATGTATGTAGGTAGGTAGGTAGGACAAGAAGTGACTACTAAGTAAGTTAAGTAGATGCATGGAGTTGGTTCGTTAGCAAAGGTTGGTTGGTAGGTAGGTAGGACACAACACTTGATTACTAAGGTCCCTACTACTAGTAAAGAGATGCATGTGGATGGTTAGTTAGTAGCCTATAAGGTTGTTAGGTAGGACAATTCGTGACTCCTAAGTAAGTAGATGCATGTTGGTGGTGGTTAAGGGCTAGCAGGGATGTCAGCAAAAGGTTGGTATAGTAATGTTGGTAGGTAGGAAAATAGGTGGCTACTAATGGTGCATTCACACTTGATGTTAAGTCAGTGTTAAAATGAAAATCTAGGTGGCATCCTAGGTGTCTCTCAATGTTTAGTGAATGTTAGCTTAACATAAAATTTTCATGTCAACTAGGTTTTAAGTCCTAAATAGCTAGCATGGTGGTAGGGGACTCAACCTTAGAGTCCCTAACACCAAGTGTGAATGTACCCTTAAGTGAGTAGAAAAGCATGTAAATAGTTAGTAGGTAGTTAAAAGGCTTGTCGCTGGTTGTCAGTAAGGTTGGTAGGTAAGTAGGAAAATAGGCGGGTTACTGAGTGAGCATATAGTATGTAGATAGTTAGTAGACAGTTGAGGGTTAGTGGGTTGTCGATTAGGTTAGTAGTAAGTTTGGTAGATAGGAAAACAGGTATCTAGTAAGGTGAGTATACTCGTGTAGATGATTAGTAGGTAGATAAGGGTTAGTAGTTGTCAATAAGGTTGGTAGGTAGGAAAAAAGGGGTCTACTAAGGTGAGTGTAAGCATGTAGATGGTTAGTAGGTAGATAAGGGTTAGTGAGTTGTCGGTAAGGTCGGTAGGTAGGAAAATAGTTGTCTACTAAGGTGAGTATAAGCATGTAGATGGTTAGAAGATAGAGAAGGGTTAGCGAGTTGTCAGTAAGGTTGGGAGGTAGGAAAGTAGGTGGGCTACTAAGTGAGTAAGTGCGAGTAATGTTAGTAAGTAGTTAAGAGCTAAAAGGGTTGGTAGGTAGGTAGGTAGGTCATTCTGGCCGTGATTTTACCGCTCTTCTTCCCTTGAATGTCTTCAGGAGAGGGGTTGGGTGCAAATGAAATTCAAGCGGGGCAAGCAAGCAAGCTAGGCTAAATTTGAGGCCTGATGAACGAATGCTTGGTTTTGGAGAACGTAAAGAGCGGAAGGAAGGAAGGAAACCCTAATTGGTGGTGGTGGCGTACTTAGGAGCAGCAGCCCAAAACAGGCAAGCGCGCAAGAGAGCGGGGCGTGGCAAACCCTAACCCTGCGTCGCCGCCCTTCGCTTCCATTTCTCGAGCTCTTCCCTATACTCCTCCTCCTCCCCTGGAGTCGCACACCAAGCTGTGAAGTTTGAAATGCTCTTTGCTCATTTTTGAAACTTTTTGTTATTTCATTTTGGGTTTTTTTTGTGTTGTGTGGGCGCTAGTTTTTGACACTGTGTTACCATCCAACTCAATTGGAAGTCGGGGGCGGGGGAAGAATATATAATGCGTTAAGAGCCGGGAGCTGTTCCAAGGAGGGATGGCGATGGCGATGGGCTCGACAGCAGCAGGGTTGTCCATCGATGCCCAGGTCACTTTGCTGCTGGCAGGCGATGGAGTGGCGCCGCTGGAGGCGCTAGTAGGTCAGCTCATGAGCCCAGGCAATGAGCAACGTGGTCAAGCTGAGCAGCTCTTTAACCACTGCAAGGCTAATCACCCTGACGCTCTTGTGGTGAAGATGGTCCATGCTTTGCAGGTAGGTGATCCATTCTCTCTTTCTCTCTCACTCGTGTCTTTTTCGTATTATATATTGAACATCTTTTGATAAGCTGTGTGATGGAGACAACGGAAAAGGAAAACTTTCCTTTTCCAGCTTCTTGATGTGGCACTTTATTCTTATGTGCCAATCTTACAAACTCTTGTTTCGTGTATCTTTGGAAACCCTCTTGCATTCAGTATCAGGCAGCGCAGTGGTGGGCGGGTAGAATCAGGGTTTTTCATCAGTCAAAAAATTTGAACATCTGATGGGTGTGTGATATCATTTGATGGCAAGGTTGTCGACTGAATCGCAGCATGTGTTTCACGCGTGACAGGTTTCCCAGCAAATGGAGGTGCGGGCCATGGTGGCAATCCTTCTAAGGAAGCTGATCACAAAGGATGATGTTTCCCTTTGGCCACAGTTGTCCCCTGTGACACAGACTGCTGTTAAAGGTCAACTTTTATTATGTGTGCAAAGAGAAGAAGGCAAGAGTATATGCAAGAAGCTCTGTGACACAGTTGCGGAGCTTGCTGCTGGCATCTTGGAGGAAGGAATGTGGCCAGAGCTTCTTCCTTTCATGTTTCAGTGTGTGAGCTCAGACTCTATGAGGCAGCGGGAGAGTGCACTCCTCATGTTTGCACAGCTTGCACAGTATATAGGACCCCAGCTGCGTGCTTACTTGCCTACTTTGCACACCATTTTCCAGCAATGTCTGTCTGCAGATGCATCAAGTGATGTGCGGATTGCAGCCCTGAGAGCAACAACCAACTTTGTTCAGACATTGGAAACTGCTGTTGAACGTGAGAGCTTCCAAGACTTATTACCTGGCATGTTGCAGACCCTGTCATTGGCCCTGAACAATGGTGAAGAGGCTGCTGCACAAGAAGCACTTGAGATGTTCATTGAGGTTGCTGGCACAGAACCCCGGTTCCTTCGGTGCCGGTTAGTAGAAGTGGTTGGCAACATGCTGCAGATTGCTGAAGCAGAGGAGCTTGAGGAAGGGACAAGGCATCTTGCTGTTGAATTTCTGATCACACTCGCTGAGGCCCGGGAGCGGGCTCCTGGGATGATGCGGAAGCTGCCACAGTTTATTGGTCGGCTCTTTGTCATTCTCATGAAGATGCTTCTTGACATAGAAGATGACCCTCAATGGCATTTTGCAGAGAGTGAGGAGGAGGATGCTGGTGAGACTGCTGATTATGAAGTAGGTCAAGAATGTTTGGATCGCCTGGCCATCTCTCTTGGTGGCAACACTGTGTTACCAGTGGCATTTCAGCTGCTTCCCTCCTTTGTAAATGATTCGGACTGGAAGAAGCGGCATGCTGCTCTTATTGCACTAGCACAGATTGCGGAAGGATGTTCCAAGGTATTGGTTGGGATCAGTTGCATGCGAAATTTGCACAAATGTGTCAATTGTTCTTGTGCTATTATTTATCCCCATCACCCAGGAAGCCTGTTATTGCAACATTTTGCATCTGGTTATTGCATCTAGCACTACTATTGCTGAAGGAAGCTTCCACTGGGTTTACTGGTCAGAGTGCTTTCTTTATCTTGGTTTTTGGTGGCCATACAAATCTTTTCTAGTCAGCTTTTGGCAGAGCTTCCCCCCATACAACTCTGTCAACTTTGATTTAGCAACTTTTTTGACATTCATTAGTGAAGGGTTTTTGATACTTTAGCCAAACCAGAATGAGTTTTCATTCAGGGGTTCACATGCCTTTGTGATGCAACATTTGGCATGGCCAGAGGACTAGAACTTTGGAAGCCTATGGTTTTGTATTGTTGCAATGGAGGGGCTTACCACCTTCAGGTAGCCTGTTTTCATCACACTATTCCTTGCCCTTCATCTGAGTCATGAAGATGATGAGGTGGTCACATTACACAGGAAATATGATTGGGTTTGACATTTGTTGCACCTTTCTTGGTTGTTGCTGGTATGATAGGCAGACTGACTGCAATGATGGAAGCATGCAGGTAATGACTAGGAATCTGGCGTCTGTGGTGAGCATGATTTTGAGCTTATTCCGAGATGCCCATGCAAGAGTACGGTGGGCTGCTATCAATGCCATAGGCCAACTTTCAACAGACCTGGGCCCTGATTTGCAACAAGAGTACCACCAGCAAGTTCTTCCTGCCCTTGTGGCTGCCATGGATGACTTTCAAAACCCACGTGTACAGGTAGGTTACAAAACAGCAGATTTTTGACTGTGCATCATGTTAGGGTCAGTTTGCATGTTAAATCTTTTCCAGGACAAGAAATACTTCTCTACCTTTTTGTCTTGTTTCTATTCAGCAGTTGCAGGTGGTTTTGGAATAAACCTGTAGTTGAGCAGCTGGTGGAAATCCTTTCTACTGACATAGGAGGCTGGTTGATCCCTGCAGGCACATGCTGCAGCTGCCATTCTCAATTTTAGTGAGAGCTGCACCCCTGAGATATTAACACCATACTTGGACGGTGTCATCACCAAGCTACTTGTACTTCTCCAGGTACTACTCAATTTCACTCCTGCAACAGAGTGCATTTTCTGAGTTCTGATGTACACCAGGCTGGCAAGATTCCCATCTCTTATGTTTGTCTCTATCTTGTACCTTCAGAATGGAAAGAGGATGGTTCAAGAAGGTGCATTGACTGCTCTAGCCTCGGTTGCTGACTCTGCACAGGTATTTTGTCAGATACCTTTTTAGCACATGTAGGGGGTTCTCATTATTTCAGTCTTTGTTTCCTCTCATTTGTATTTGACAGGTCTTGCATGAGAACTCTTAGCCTTGTAATACACTGAAGAAGATTAGTTTTCTTCTGTAATCGATGTCTAAAGGCAAGTCCTTTTGTTAGGTCCTTGCTAAATTGGGTGACAAAATTTAGTTTCTCTGCTCATTTGAATGAAGGTCCTCCTCATGAGTTCTGTGTTTCTAAGAGAAAAGGGCACTCTTTCAAAGTTTCTACTAAAATGAACCAGAGCTGAATTGAGAGGTTTTTTTCCCTGTTTCTAGCTTTTCAAAGCTTCAAAATGATGATTTCAAGGGCTTCAATTCCAAATGTGGAGCATTTTCAAGCCCATTTTGTCCTCAAAAGATTATGCTTCTAATTTCTTGCTTCTCCTCTATCTAATTTCTGTTCTGGTTGTTTTCCTCTTTCTTCTTGATAAATCTGGTTATCTCCTCTTTTATGTTCTGTTGTGGTAACCAGCATTACAGATGTGTCTTCCTGTTCCTGCCAGTCTTTGTGTGGGAAATTCAGTGCATTTGTTGCTGTATGACATTGACTTCATCTTCCCCACTGCCAGGAGCTGATGAAGTCTGTAAGAATGTTCACAGTGATGCAATGTTCCTAAACTGGTCACTAAACATGGATGATTGTGGCTTTTTGTCCAAATTATGCAGTTGTCCCTCTAATTTTTAAGGGTTGGTTTCCTTATTTCCTGTTCAGTGCTGCTCTGTTTGATTTTTAATTCTGTGAGCTTTATTGCCACTTCATCTTTAATTTTAATCAGGTTGAGTTAGATTTTGAGTTTGGAGAAGCCCTCAAGGCCTGTAGAGATTGTTAGAGGATTGTGTGGTGGTAATGTCAAAATCTGAGGAAATACTTGAAATGATGACACAACTGGTACCTGTCATTGTGCAGGCCCACTTTCAGAAGTACTATGATACAGTGATGCCTTACTTGAAGTCCATATTGGTGAATGCCAATGACAAACAAACCCGCATGCTCAGGGCAAAGTCCATGGAATGCATCAGCTTGGTGGGCATGGCTGTTGGAAAGGAGAAGTTCCGTGATGATGCCAAATATGTATGTTTCTTTTTATCTGAAATCTTTTTGTGAAAGCACCTGGTGTTTACGAACTTTCAAGCAGAAGGAGGCATTGTATTTCTAATCCAATTGTGGAAATGTAGTCTTGATCATTTGTTAGCATATTTTTTCCTGATTGTTTTGATGTTTGAGAATTCAATAAATGTCCTGCTGGCTAGGTTATGGAGGTCCTTATGACACTACAGGGAGTCCATATGGAGGATGATGACCCAACAATAAGTTACATGCTGCAGGTTTGCACTTCTGAACATACTGTAGGTCCCTTACAGGATTTGAATTATTTACGGTGTATTAATGACCTACTGCAAAATATTTCTACCAGTGGTGGATGTTGTGTACCATGGAAGTTTTTTGCTCGCTAGTTTGAATAGTAGGTGGTTGAGAAGCTGTGCATGTCAGCCAAAAAAATAATTTCTATGTCTATCTTGAAGATCTTCTCTCTCACTTTCACCTCTTGTCTTTCCAGGCATGGGCCAGGTTGTGCAAATGCTTGGGTCAGGAGTTTTTGCCTTACATGAGTGTGGTGATGCCACCATTGCTACGCTCAGCACAGCTTAAACCCGATGTCACCATCACAGATGCTGATTCCGAAGATGAAGGCAATGAGTCAGATGATCAAAGGTGTGTCTTGAATCAGTAATTGAGATTCTCAAAGTCTAGGATGAGATCAGCACTCTTCTAGTAATTCATGTCGGTGTTTTGTCCTGCTATGAGTATGCTTGTCATCTGTGATTTATGAGACATGAAATATGAGTTTTGATATAGTTCAGTTCTGTTATGTTTTCATGTAGTGTGGAGACAATCACAATTGGGGACAAGAAAATTGGCATCCGCACAAGTGTTTTGGAAGAGAAAGCTACTGCCTGCAATATGCTCTGTTGCTATGTGGATGAGCTCAAGGAGGGCTTCTATCCTTGGATTGATCAGGTCAACATTCTCTACTCTGTACTGTATCCTAAAGAGGAAGAGACCACCATGATGAGCTCTGAGTTGACCTTTATCTTCAAGAATATGAGAATGGGTGTTGTACAGAATTTTCCATGGTGGGCAATGCACAAGGCCTTCTAAGTGGGATGTAGTCACATGGTTTATTAATATGCTTTTTGTCCCACCGTGCATCATTCGATATGGCTTACACTTTGATGTTGGTGGCAGGTTGCACCCATTCTGGTGCCACTTCTCAAATTCTACTTTCATGAGGAAGTCCGCAAGGCTGCTGTTTCTGGTAAGTGCAGCCCATTGAACATAAGGAGCTAGCTTAATAATTAGTGGTCTGAATGCCACCCATGCTGGTTGATTGAATGGATGGTGATGAATAATAGGTGGGGTATGCTGAGGTTTGAGACTTCCAATATAGACTGCTGGCACAGTTATGATACTGAATTGCAGCTGAATGTTCCCTGATGCCAAAACGGTCATAAGATTCATAAGTTGTGTATTTGTTGTTTCCAGCCATGCCTGAGCTTTTACGGTCAGGCAAGTTGGCAGTGGAGAAGGGCCAAGCACAGGGACGTGATGATGCTTATGTGAAACAGTTGGTAGACTTCATAATTCCACCCCTTGTGGAAGCCATGCACAAGGTGTGACTAACAATCTCCTTTTTAGTTTGCACCTTTTGCCATAGCTAAGAATAGCTAGTATATGTAAAGACAGCATCATCATTTTGATGTCCAACCAGTTCCTAAGCCACAGGAATCTGATAGGAATTGCAAATGGGGCCATGCCAATTGCAGGAGCCGGAGACTGAAATATGCTCGAGTATGTTGGATGCTTTGAATGAATGTATTCAGGCATGTTATTCTCACTTTTTCTATGAGCTCCCCCCTGCAAATTGGAATTCATGTGTCATTGGTTTATGTTACATGAGTATACAGTATGTGCAGTCTTGCAGTCCTAGTATTGTGCCTTTTTGTGACAAGCATTGCATTGAATCAGTTTTCAGTGAGGTTATAGGCACTCATGTGAAGGCAAGCTTTTCAAAATCTGAAGTTGTATACATCTGCATAGTCCTTTCAGCAGTGCTTTTTAGTTTAAAGTCTGTTCCTCTTCTTCCTTTCCCTTGGGTGGTTTGAAAGATTGATAACAACCCTGTAAGCCTAGTTTTGTGATTGCTTCTGATTCTAATCTCTTCCAATTTCTTGGATATAGCAGTTCCTGAATTCAAAAGGCTTTTAGACATCAGCTTTTTGACAAGCATTTTCCAGCAAAGCTTGCAGTTATTAACATGAGTTGTATCCCCATTGTGGATTTGATTAGTCAAAATGCCAGATTTGGAGTTGTTAAAATAGTCAGTTCTGTTGGTCTGAAGGCTTTGTAGCTCAAAAGAGAACATTGTGTAGCTCAAGTGTGATGCTATTTGTGTTCTTGAGAGAAAGGACTTCAAAAAAAGAAAGGTCCTGTTAAAATGAATTGGACTTTAGCTTAGCAAAGAATGCTTTCATTTTTAAAATTTTTTCATTTGAAATCTTTGAAATGATTATTGCAAGGCATCCTAATTTCAATGGGGAGCTTTGAAAGCTCTTTTAGAACTTCCTTTGGAGGACTTGGGATACTATTATTGGTCTCATGTGAGTTATGGAATGAGCAGATTGCTGGGCCATTGCTAGATGCTGCTCAAATCAAGTCAATGGTGGAAGAGTTTAAACAAGTTATCACAGCTAGCAGTACCCGGAAGAAAGAGCGTGCTGAGCGGACTCAAACAGAGGATTTTGATGCAGAGGAAGGGGAGCTCCTTGAAGAGGAGAATGAGCAGGAAGAGGAAGTATTTGACCAGGTGAACTGTCCTGCCTTGATCAGGGTGAAATTATGCACATGGATGTAGACCTTTGGATGTGAAAGGTCACAAGCAGCAGTTCTTAGTCTGTAGTTTGAAAGGCTCCAAAGAATTTTCTTTGTGGAAGCAGAGTGATGCTCAAATGAAGAGAAACTTACACTTCGATCTGAGGCTGGTATGGGTTTTCTGTCAAGGATGTGGTGTGCTTAAAGCCTATGTTCAGGATACAGGAGGCCCCAGTAACTTCTGTCTGTGTAGCCTTCTCTCTACAATTGTGGCTTTGATGCTTCCTTGTACAGGGGCAAGTTGGAATGAGTTGAAGCTTACCCTCACAAGGTTGTTGCTGCTTGAGTGGGTACTATTGGCTTTTGTATTAGGTCTACATCTTGAGTGCTAGTCGGTATCAGTACTGAATCTTACTGTTGCATCCACTTCGTGACAGAAATTCAAGCTGCAGATTTTTATATAATTAGTTTACCCTAACTTTATAGCAAATTATGTACTTATCTACACCCACTCCAGAGCTGATGAATTTTGTGGGGAGTAATGGCAGCTGGTCACTGCCATTCATGATGAAGGCGATGGTCCAATGCCTTTGTGAGTCACACTCTCAAGGTTATCACCACACTTAATATCTTGTTATTTTTTGGGTTTGGCTGGAGGTGAGACTACATCAGTTTTTGTGGATTTATCTCTGCAATTGCATCAGTATTTCTCTCATGAATTGCTTGGTGCTTTTGGGGTTGGTTTCAAAAGGTTGGTGAGTGTCTTGGAAGTTTGCTGAAGACGTTCAAGGTTGCATTTTTGCCCTATTTTGAAGAGCTGATCCCATACATCACTCCTATGCTGGTAGTCCCACATCCTTCCTCATGAGGTTTTCTTCTTTTTTGACATTTGAACAAGTGTTTCTGCTGTCCAAATGCATGCTGGAGTCACTTCTGACTTCTTTGTGTATGAATAGATGTTCCTTCAAATCCTTACCAAAAGGATTAGTGACATGGGAGGCAGGCAAGCATAGTGCCGCAGTTAAAAGATTGAAATAGGCTAAGAGATGTGAAGTGTTCAATGAGATTTGGATTGTTATTAGTCAGATTCTGAGATGTTCAGGTATCCAGGCAATCCACAGATGTCAGATGGCAACTATTGCACAGGTGTCACATCGTATTAGTGAACCACTAATGCTAGAGTTCACACTTACAGCTTCACAGTCATAAGTGGAACAGGAATAGGAGTTCCTTGGGTAAGAGTGGGTTATTGAAGGCTTGGGTACTGGTGGTGTCCAGGGAAAGGAGCGGACACCTGAGGAGAGAAGAGTAGCAATTTGTATCTTTGACGATGTTGCAGAGCAATGCCGAGATGCATCAATCAAGTACAGAAACAACTACCTAGCAATTTTGAACTCAAAACATCTACATTTATCATCCTGTTTCAGTATTTGTGATCCACAGTATTCTGAGAGATGGATAAAGCAACATGATGAGCAATAGATCTCTCTTGGAATAATTGCCTTGGTTGTTGGAACTATCTTTATCTTTCTACGTCGGTGGGTGTATCTTGTTGGGGCAGATACTATGATATGTTCTTGCCATACTTATTGGAAGCTTGCAGTGACCCAAGCCCAGATGTCCGGCAGGTTTTGGCCTCACTCTTCATGTGATCTTTTGAGAAAGTTGACCAATAGCAAGTTCAGCAATTTCGCTATAATAGTTGAATTTGTTTGAGTTTGAGAAGAGACAAGTAGACAAAGCTTTAAGAGTGTAGAAGAAATTTGAAATGAGATGATAAACAGCACATATCGATATTGCTTCAGTCCTCCCTTGCATTACAAACCATGAAATCCCCAATGGTGCAATTGACATTGTAGATTTGTATGAGACTTAAAGTTGGTGCTTGATGGTCTTTTGGTAATTGTTTCTTGGTACTGTGATGACTGAATATTCTTGGAATTGTTGAGCTGTGTATTCAAGTGTTGAGTGTTGAAGTACTTTGGCAGGAGTTGTGCAGCTTTTCTAGTCCTAAGGCAGAAATTCATTAGACAGGTCTAAGAGTTTGGGCATTTATAACTGTGCAGAACAACACTAGGGAACACAGATATCTAAAGTATTGTCAAATTTTGGTTCTAGGGATGGCTTGGCATCATGTGCATGGTGCCTGGGGTATGACTTCAGGCATCATGCTGATCAATGCCATCTTAAGTGTTGAAGTTGTGTGAGTTTTGTCAAATGTTGATTTCCCTCATGGTTCAATAGACAACTAATTTGCGTCTTTGGGCTCTTATATGTCACTGAACTTCATTTAGCAAGAAATCAGCTTTTAATGTGCTGACTCCTGGAAATTTTATTTTTACAGGCTGCAGTGTATGGCATTGGAGTTTGTGCTGAATTTGGTGGTGCTAAGTTCAAGCCAATTCTTGGAGGTGAAATTCTGTAAATACATGTTCTTAGCAAATTTGTTAATGCACCTGATTTTGTGTGTTCATGCCATCCTATGTTCTTGTGAGATCATGTTGTTAATCATCTTTTTGCATTTCAGATGCACTGGCAAGATTGAACGCTGTGGTCACTCAACCTGCTGCTCTGTCAGCTGAAAACATCATGGCAACAGACAACGCAGTATCAGCTCTCGGGAAGATTTGTGAGCACCAACGTGACAGCATTGATGGTTCTCAGGCAAGTGTTTCTTCATTGTTGTAAGTATTTGTACTTTTGGTAGGGATGAGCTTCTGCATTCTAAGAAACATAAGAACTATTTTCCCCAGTTCACTTTAGTTTCTCATCACTACAAACCATATGTTTTTGACTTAATGTTTCAGAAACCTGAGCTTGCATTTATCATGACAACATCTTTGTGTTCTTCAATGGTGTGAAACTTGGTGACAGAGGTCACATAGTGATGAACCGGAAAATTGACGTGGTGAGCCAATAGTATCATCATAGTCGCTGAACACTGACAGGCTATCTAATGGAAGGCTAGATGCCTTGGTATTCCTGCATGCAAGACAGTTGCAGCCACTGGTCTTGATCAGTTCTGTAGTGCAAATGAAAACTTAAGAAAACCCTGACATCAACTTCAGGAATGTGAGTAAGGTAGTTGCTTTTAACTAAGATGTGGGACTATTGGGGTTGTTGATTTATTGTCCCAGAGGATGGGGATGAAGCCAAAAGCTTGGTGGTTATGGATTGGGTTCCCCAGTAGTTGTGCTATATGTTACCTACTGTAGCCAACCCAGAAACAGTAGAGATTACGTGGTCAACTGTTCATTGAAAAAAATGTGGGTACCTAGGGGTGAAACTTTAGAAGATGCCAGGCTTGGCAAGCATATTGTCCCCTGTATTGTGATTAGAAATTGATAACCCTATGAAATGGAGCCAATCTCCCTGAAGGGTGTGGAGAACCTCATGCACACTTAGTGGGCAAACTAAGGGTGTCCTTTTTTCACCAGATGATTTCTTGATCCATTTTGATTCTGTGGAATGCAGGTTGTGCCAGCATGGCTCGGTTGCTTGCCATTGAAGGGTGATCTGGTGGAAGCCAAGATTGTGCATGAGCAGCTTTGCTCTATGGTTGAGAGGTATGTCCAGAAAGGCCTTTTCTCAGTGCTGGCTGACATAGCCTTGGACTTTCAGATGTTTGTGTTGATGGGCATATTGGCTTTAGTTGCTGTAGGTCTGAAAGTTGTTAGCCAAGCAAATTGAGTCTTGGTATAACCTATAAAGCACTGTTGTTGCAGGCAGGATGCCCAACTGCTAGGGCCCAACCATCAGTACTTATCAAAGATAATCTCTGTCTTTGCTGAGGTAGACTTCCAACTTTGAACTTTGTTGTCCACCTTAACAATCAGAGTTTTTATGTGCTACAATGATTTTTTTCAGATTGATAATGCTTCCAGAGTTTTTACATGTTCAATAAGATTGGTTGATTCTAGGATTGTGCACAGCATTCTCATTGCAATTGTTTCTGTGCCTGCAGGTTCTAAGTGCAGGAACAGACCTTGTCACAGAACAAACAGCAGCAAGGATGGTGAGTCTCCTGAGGCGACTGCAACAAACACTACCACCAGAATCACTGGCTTCAACTTGGTCAACACTACAACCACAACAACAGGCTACTCTCCAGTCAATTTTATCTACACCATCTTCATAAAAGATGATACCCCAAGTCAATCCACTTTGTCTCACATCACAAGGGCTGTATTTCATGTTGTTGCTTGGATCCTTCTACTCATCAACTACAAAATAGCCTGCAGTTTGTCTGGTTTTTTCATCATGGGAGGAGTTGATGTTTCTTCAATTTGTGCGGATTCATAGCAAAGACATTTAAACTAGGGTAGCTCCATTTTCTTCCTGTAGTAGCAGCTTGTCTGCTTTACAGAACAATTACTCAGTCCTCACACATTAAATGCTTGAAGTATATTAGATCACTGGCTGGTGAGGGAAGCCCTCTTGGAGGAAAAAAAAGTGGTTGGGTTAACTTGAGGAAGACCTAAAATTTCTTCGCATGACAACTTCGAAGTAAGTGGCTTGTTGAAGATGACTGCACTTTTTAGGCAGTCTAATTCTATCAACTGGCACAGCTTATTTACAATAAGTGCACTTCAGGTAATGTTGGAGGGATGTTTTATCCTGACATGTTAGGAAGTAGCTGAATCAATGTCATTGTTGCTGTATTTCCATGTTGAGGATTCCATGATGATGCAAGAGTGGAATCCATCATCTGGATTGCTGTTGGAATTTAATATCCATTACCAGGATGGTATGACGTCTAGATTGTGTCTTTGTTTCATTGTTGATCAGGGGAAGACAATGCATTGGAAGTTTGATTGTTCATCACATGGGATATCTCTGTAACGCACAGTTAGGAGAAATCTGTTAACAAATTAATGAAATGCAATGGAACTGAAGTAGGCAATTGCTCAAAGCATTATGGTTGCAAACTGCAGGTTTCTATTTTTCCTTCCTCTCCTTGGTATATATCCTTTTTTGTGTGTCACTTTCATTTACGTTTTCATCATCTTCCTATTTATTTTTTCTTTTAAGCTTGTTACTATTTTATTCACTTTTAGGGGCTGATCATTACAGATAATATTTACGGGTTTTTCTGAGTTTCAGAGTGATGCACTTGCTTTCAGGCACTGTTCACCAGAGGCCACCTTTTTCTGGGAGCTTGTTAGCATATCATTATTCAATTCCAGGGGCTAATCACAAAAACTTTCCACTAAATACACAATAATCTAAATTGAGTTATATGAGCTGAAAGGACCATAAAAGTTGCCCACAGAACATTATACAGTCACCTCAATTTGACACAGTCTAAGGATCTCCCCAGTTGACATCTTGCCACTGTGTCTATATAGAAGTGGAAACTTGTAAGAGAAGACTTTGTGTTGATATCTTGCAACCATAGATCACCTACTGATGTCATATTTACAATTGCAAGTACTCTCAGTACTATTCATGTTTATACTAAGAAAATAGATGACTTGGACATCATGGTGGGAACCAACATAAGACACAGCAGCATGCCAAAGCCTAGGATTTTACACCCACTCATGTCATGGTCTATCATTAAAACTGAAATCCTGAAAATGTCTTATGTCAGCATCCTACAAATGAGAATGCTAATCCCATCCTTCCAAATTACTATCTGCCAAATGGCAGATCAATACTGGAGATGTGAATATGCTTCATGAAAATTTCTGTTCAATAGCTTCTTTAGGAAGTATAGCACAAAACACCTCAATGCTAGTGGGTCAAACATGTACCACTGTCAGAAAAGAAGAATTGAATGTGCTTCCCAAAGATCTGCAATCCAGAAGGCAACATGATCTCCTCACTCAGGCCCATCAACCCTCCCAAGTACCTTCACAAAAGATATAAAAGTAGGACTGCAGCATGATCATTGACAATTCTACATATTCCAGAGGGCAGAACACTGCCAAGATCCACAGTTGGGATCTCCAATAAGTTGAACTGTTTCTTGGCACTGTGCACTATGAAGTGTGAAAGGATGGATGGTCTTGGAGCCTATATTGTTCGAACTGAAAATGACTTGCAACTTGGTTTGTTATCGCACTCACCATCACACACTTGATGTGTGCAAAGAGTTGTTCCAAGAGATATGACATCCTCTGCAGAAGCACCACTCATTCATCAATGACATTCACAAGTTCATATTCAACAAGTGACAGATTGTTGTCCTCCTTCACAATGAAGTCAGCAGGTTCAGCAACCTCAACCCTTCCCCATTTATCAACTGCAAGTCGCATTGAGCCCTTGAACATATCGATCTTTGCATTCCGTATAGTAACTGTGATTCCTTCCTTCATCAAGTCAACTGCATGTTGAAGGCACAAGACATGCCAAACATTAATATCAAATCTCCATGCTTTATATCCACTCTGCATCTACAGAACAGAGCTTAATAGTTAGTTACAGGTGGAAATTGAAAACCTCACAAAGTTTCAAGACAGAGAATTTACTGACCACTGTACCATTGCAAGCTATTTCACTGTATCATTGCAACAAAAACAGAAGTTGGAAAAACAGAGCTTCAAGATTCAGACGACACTGAATGCGGTTTCACCTTCATGTAGAACTCAACAAGACAAGTACACCCCGTGAGCTATTCAAACATGTGTGCCTCATAAGACATAGACCACTACTGTACTACCAACTGAAGCACCAAGACCATTTACAATCTTACAAACATGCCCAGCAGACAAGTTACCAAGAAGCACACAACAAACCCAACCCCTTGCCCCAACAAAACAGTCACAAACCTGACTTGGGCACACCTAGGATCCAAAATATTTTGGTGAGTTTGAACCAACACCGAGTACCAGAAAGATCCAAAGCACATCCAAAGATACACAAACAACCTTTACTCAAGTCACTGCCCATTTACAAAATGAGACTATCTGTGAATGTATCCAAAGGGAGGATTTCCAAAAGTTCACAGTCAGTATTGAGAAACCAAGTTGAACACATCTATAAAATTGAGGAGAAATCTCCACAACAACAATTTGACGGAAACAAGACAATAAGTGCAGTCATAACCATATGAGAGTCAGTCTCAAGGTGTCAGATCATTACCTTCATCATGAATAGCCATGGCTACAAACTGACTTCATCAGCTCCTGACAGTGGGTGTAGATAAGTATAAAATAATCCACCCTAGCCACTAAACAAAATCTGCATCCTGAGTCTTCTGTCGCATTCAGACAACTATGAGAAGACTCAGTCACAATGTTGACTAGAATTCAAGAGACGCACCTAATAAAATAGTTAATGATATCCTCATTCAAGCTGCAACAAGATTCTTGTGAGGATAGGCTTCATTTTATTTTAGTTTGTTCCTGTAAAAGCAAGGATGTATAGAGAGACCTACATAGAGAGTTGGATGGGGCCACCTGCACCTGAACATATTCTTAAAGCACTTAAATTGCTCTTTTACCTGAGATATGAAATAAGTTTTAGAGATATCTGAGAAGATAAGAAAAACCTGCAGCATCCCTGAAGTTGGAAGATGATTATTATTGTGCTGGCTGAAGGCTATGGTTAGAAGACAGTTATATAACCAAAAATTCCAACTAACAAACTTGGGAGAAACTGTGAACTGACTAGCTTGCGATGTGCAATATTGGCAGCACATAAGAGTAATGTGCTGACATTGGCGGACAGTCAGTGAAGCATTGCTGAGCTTGTTTGAATAAAGCGTAATGGCACGAGGGTTTCCTCTGGGTGGGGATGACAAACCACAAAGGGTCCAAAAACAACATTCTCTATCAAGCTCAGTTTCTTCCATTCCAGCCCCCAAGAACGTCCATGCTGGAAACTCTCAAGATTACCAAAAGACCTCGAGAAACTGATCTTGAATAATGTAAAAAATTAAAAAATATAAAGAGTATCTAGGGTTTGACGGCGCCGCCTCTACCGCTATTGAAGAAGTGAATGTGGCTTTCGTCAACTGATGAAAAGCAGCGGGGCAACCAATCCACAAGAACGAACAAAAGAAGAAAACAAAGAAAAACAGAAAGCGGGGATTCAACGGGGTAAAGAATTCGCTCTCACCTTGCTCATTTCTGGCTGTGAAGACAATAACTCCTGTATCATCTCCAACGATGCATTCGGCAATACGCACATGACGCACCTGGTTACCATCAGGACGCGCCTTCTGCAGCACCAGCTTGGCGCTCACCACTTTCACAGTCAAAGTATGACCCGAAGTTCCAGGTCGAAGTTGATCCACCTTGGTAAATACCGGCTTCCGCAGAAGTGCAGTCGTTGCTGCCATATCCTCTCTCAGACAGACAGACAGACAGACAGACAGGAGTAGTCTCGTTTTCCGTCGTATCTTTCGCCCTCTTTCTTCTTCCTGCCCCACGAAACGATCGACCGATGCAGTGAAAAACCCTGGTCGAAACAAAAGCTTCAGCTTCTCGAAAACTCTCTACTAAAACAAAGTGTAAGTGGATCAGTCCACAGAAACCTCGTTTTACGAAGCAGCTTCAAATTCTCAGCAACAACTAGATACGAGCAAGAAGAAAAGAGCGAAGGCATGAAGAGCGAGGCAGTCGTCGTCCTCGTCCCAAGTGCGCATACCTCACTCGTTTCCCGACGTACACATTCAGTTCCGTTTATCGTCCCTCCCAACCCGATTTTCCCGTCAAGGGTTTTAGGATTTGTCCCTAAATTTTAGGGTTTCTGGGCACATAGGTCCCTAACAAACCTAGGTTTAAGGGACTTAAACTCCGTTCCTTGGCCGGAGGGACACGACCTAAAGGCAACCCCCTAGGTTGTTAGGGACCTAGGTCCCTAGAGGTGGACCCTACACCTTCGTTTAGAAACTTCTTCGTGTAGGGTAAAGCCCTAGGATCGGAGCATTCTCGAAATAAGGGGCCTAAGCAATAAGCCAAGTCCAGCCCCGCATTTTGGGAATGTCCCTTGCCTATGATGGGTTTTACCTAGCCATGCATGGGCTTTATTGGAAACACATTTTAAATATCATTTTTTTTAAAAACTATAAATGTGGGGATATTTTAAATGTTATAAATGTCTTGGTCTTAAACCAAATCAAATGTCTTTGAATCAAAAAATTTAACATTTCCCAATTAATCTCTAAGAAACTTCGGTCTAGAAAATGAAGATACTAATCTTGTGCGGTTTTTTTGAATTTTTACAAAACCGTCAATTTTAGTTCTTAAAATATTCTAGAATTAAATCATTGTCAATTCCAATTCCTTGAATTTTTTTATAAAGAAACAAACTTATAATCGAAAATTTTGAACAAAAAATTATAATCAAATAACTATTGATTTTGGTTGTTTCCAAAACCCCCAAAAAATAAACAATTTTCATGGAGAAACCAACAAATGACTTATGATTTATAACCCATCCTTTGAATTTTTTCATATATTTGGAAAATTACAATTATATATCAATATTGGTTATTTGAATATTTTGAGAATCAACAAATAAATGAGTATATACCTAAGTTGATAACTAATGGGTATCTATTCCTCATTTTATTAATTGCCTCAAATAAGAAGCTACCGATGTAATTGTCATTTCAACCTATTCAAAAATAGATGAGGTTCAACAACATAAGTTTGTTTATTCCTTAAATGTGGGAAGGATTTTACACTTGTTTACTCTTTAAAAGTGGGAGAGATCTTATGCATATAAAAAAGCGTAATTTCTTTTTTTATTTTAAAAATTTTTTAATGTATTTTCCTTATGAAATAGGAATAGACATAAAATCCCCCCACTATTAAAAAAAAGGTGAAATATCCTTCTTCTTTTTAAAAAAAAAAAAGCATTGATATAAGGTGCCCTTTAAATACATTAAGAAATAACTCTAAATGTTTTATGATAATAAATCAATAACTAGTACTTAAACTTAACAAATTGATGGCTTGTGTACTCGAAGAAAAGAAGTAATGTTATATATATATATATATATATATGACTTGGTCAATAAATTTGTAATTCAAAGGAACTACAAATTAGTTTTAAATGAATTGGAAGGTAACAACAAGTCTACCAAAAGAGGCCCATATCACTTAATTGCATAAAAAGTTGCTAAAACTTGTAATGTTATGTTCATTCTTTCATAAGGAATATATATATAGCTTCAATAGTTGCAACAAAATGGTATGAATGTGAAACTTTGGATGAAGTTAACATAAGGGTGTGAAAATAGGTTCAACTTTTGTAAATCCATGCAAAATAGGCTACTATGTGTCAAAAGATGTTGGAAAAATTAATTCTTTTTGTTTGGCCAACTAGAGCAATTGCTTAGCCATCTATTGATTGGTTGATTGTGATGATTGGCCCACATGTGACATTTGTATGTTCTCTCCATGTTTATTGTTCCATATTTATTGGTTATTGATGGGGGAGTGATAAACACTACCATAGGTTAAGGTTAGGTTCAACACATTAAAAAAGAACAATAAACTACTTTCAAAACATTTTTTTTTCAAAAACATAATTATTAATTTTTTTCATTTTTGAAAAATTCAAATTTTCAATGAAGTTCATTTAGGGTACAAATGTAAATACCTAGTTCATCATATGGATGTATGTACTTATACACCTTGAGCTTCATACAATCTATTAACACCAAAATCAATCTAAGACCACCAAGTATCATGATGAAAGATCTAATAGGTTCCCTGACATTGCCATGAGTGCATTTTGTTATCAAAACCCTAAGTTAACATCCATAGTGGGGGAGCAGTGATGAAAATGATAGAGGCCTATTTGAATTCAGGGAAAAATACACGGCAATAATGCGAATGTCGAAAATGTGTAGTGTGCTATGGATGGGAAATGGATGGGTTTCGCATGGGGGCACATGGAGCTTATAATGCACGTGGCACTGAAACATAGCTCCCAAAACTCTCAAAACTTTACATGTTTCAATGGGTGGTATGATTCGGGTCTTGGGCTTCTTAGCATCAAAATGCGTGTCGAATCACCTCTTGAAACTTGACATGTTTCGATGGGCGGTAGGTTTTGAGCTTCAAAGTTTTGGGGGACATGTTTTGGGGTGCGACACTTCTAGGCAGTCAAAACCAACATTGGTTTGCTTGGGGGTTCACATTACCTATGTGTCAAAATTCATGTTGAGCCACTTTGAAAGGAGTGACACATTTATGACTTAAGACACATTTACAAAATAAATGTCAGGGGTGAATAGGAATTGACATGGTCATTACACACAATAAGGCACTCAAATGGGCACATTATCAGAATTTAACATTACCTTTAGTTGTCGCCTTCGGTGGATGCCTTAGTCTAGTAATACCCCCTTACACAAACTATACCTAACACAAAAGTTAAAAAATGATCCATTGATTTTGTTGTCCCATTCAATGATATGTTAATGGCAATTTTTGCCAAATTTTAACTTGAAAAATAGGATTTTGACCTATACAAAAGATTTTTATGGATAAAATGGCACAAATTTTCCAAATTATTAAAGAAAAATATTTCAATTACCATTTTTAATGATAAGTTCCAATAGGTAGCCAAGAATATAGAAAGAACCTTTTTTTTAAAAAAAAATTGTATTTATTATGTAGCCAAGTTTGGCTAAATTTCTTGTTGCATAATTACCATTTTGGCTACATCACAAAATCCTCAAAAATAAACCCATTACTTGCAATCAAAATTAGCAAAAAAAAATTTTAAAGTTTGATGAATTTGATCATGTATTTTTGCATTAATCCTTAGTGATGAAAATGTATGTATTGCGATTGTGTTTTAGGTGGGTCCTTTGGTCTCATTGAAATTCATTTATTCATACCTTCCTACTATGATTGTGTTGTCGGACTAGTGTAACCCAACACCCACCAATGCACTAGTTGAAGAAAATTCATTTTGGGTTTTCATCTAGATGAAACCTAATTCAACCCCCACTAGGATCTATATGCATTTAGAAAAAAATCAGATTTTTTCTTTTCTAAACCTTTTTTCCCCTTTTTCTTTTTTTTCACCTTTTTTTTGTCCCTCCTACTACCTACCCCTTTCTATTTACATACCTCATTCTTCTTCTTCCTCCTTGTTTTTTTCTTTTTCCATTTTTTTTTTCCCTCCATGTTTTCTTCGTCTTCCCTACTTTTTCCCTTCTTTTATTTGTCTATGATTTGTTTTTCTATTTCTCCTTCTCTTTTCCTCCTCTCCTTTTGTTTCTTATTGCATGGAAGACAATGATGAATCTAAACTCTTCCTTATTGTCTTTTTTTTATAGGAGTTTTTCAAAAAAATATTTATGATTTTCTTTTGCCATTGCAACTACATTGCCTCGCCCCACCTTCTAGTTGCAACTTCACACTTTTGAGGCACTCAACCCATCACTATGCCTTTGACAATGACAAGCTGCTTGTAAGAACTTAGTGTTCTTGCCTTTTTGTTTTTGAAAAAGAAGAGGAAAAACAAAAGAAACAAAAATCAAAGAAGAAAATTATTGAACTTTTCTTTTGTCTTGTGTTTATGGTTGCTACAAAATTTGTGAATGATGGATAATATTTCATCTTGTGAAAGTTTAAACATTTATGAAAGTGATAATGCTAAGGATGAGTTGCAACAAGGCATTGTGTTCATATGTTTTGTGTTTTGGATTTTTCGATTATTGTTGTGGTTTCATTGTGGTTCATTTTTGGGCTTCAACTTTCAAATGGAGAGTTAACATTTTCATGTATTCTTAGTATTTGTTCCAAGATATAATATGCGATTAATTTTTGTAGAATTCTACATTCACTTGAGAATATGCAAATATTATGGAGAAACTAGACTATGAAATGTGGCCAAAATTACAATATCCCCATATGGGTCACAAAATATGCATTGGATTTTTGGACCAAACTTGCAATACCTTCATTTGGAGTGAGAGAATAGGGGCTGATTTTTTGGACCAAACATGCAATACTCATATTTGGGTAGGCAAATATACATTGGTTATTATGTTCTCTTGAATTTTTAATGACATTTTTCATATGCGAGTATTGAATTTTGGGAACGAGTCTTTAATTACTCCAACTTCAAACATTAATTGTCAAAATATCCAATATTCACATGTGGGTTTTAAAACATGCACTACTTCTTTTGGACTGAACTTGCAACACTCGAATTTGCATGAGAAAATAAGGGCTCATTTTTTATTATCAAACTTGTAATATCCAAATTTGAATGAGAAAATATACATTGATTGATGTGGTCCAGTGCATTTGAAATGACATTGTTTTAAGTAGGTAGATAAATGGATATGGTCATTGGGTAGGTAAGTAGGGGGTTGGTTGTTAGTTGGTTGGTAAGGCCAAGATGGAAGGCACTTGTTAGTTGAGGTCAGAAATGAAAAAAAAAAAAAAACAAGGGAAAAAGAACCAAGGAAAAAAAAACCTAAGTAAAAACTGAGCACTAAAAAGTTTGACTATGGTATCAGGATGATTAACACAGGTTGAGAAACTAGATGAAAAATCTGACTCCATCCATCCATCCAGTGGACAGAACGGCCAAGTGGTGCGCTGGTGGGTGCTGCTGCTGGTCCACTGTGGCCGCGTCGTCGTAGTCTGGGGAACTCGCGAACGTCGCAGAGAACAGACGTACACATGGGTTCCGGATTGAGGCGAGTGGACGGGCTTCGTCGATCGACGTGTTCCCTTCGTTCGCCAAAAAAGAAGAAGAAAAAATTAGGGTTTTTGCTGGATTGTTCTTTACGTTGTTGGAAAAGGGGGTTTGTGCTTCTAGAGAGAACCAGAAGCAGCAGGAGCGAAGGTCTGCGTGCGCTTGCTTGCGTGCGTGGAAGTGCGTTGTAGTAGTTGTAGTAGTGGTAGTTGCTGTTGTTTTAGTACTTGGGTTTTTGTTGTTGAGTGTGTTTTTTCTTCAGCTAGTTCTATAGAACGAGGATTTTGGTTGTGTTTTGTGGAGGGGGTTTTTTTTTTCCCTTTTGGTTTGGGGTAAGGTAAGGATGGCTTCTTCTGCTTTGGCACAGTCGTTGCTTTTGCCTGCTTTGGTTGTAAGCTCGCACCATGGCCAGCAGCAGCAGCAGGTTCAAGGAAGAAGCAATCACAAGAAGCCCATTGCACCACAAGCGAGCTTAGGGCCGCTGGCAACAAGAGGAGGTAGCAGTAGCGGTCAAATTAGGTCTTCTTCTTATTGTCGTTGCTCCAGGAAAAAAACAACAGTAGTAGCAGCAGCAGTTGCGTTTCATTCCTTCTCTGGTATGCGGAGGGCGGTGGCAATCGATTCACTGGCTTCTTCTGTGGGTGGTCGAGGTAAGGATTTCAGCTCTGTAGTAGCCGCAGCGCTTGACGTGAAGAGGAGGCAGTATGGTGGTCCATGGACTACTCCTGCTGCCAAGCGTGGTGTGGTGACGGCTATGTTCGAGAGGTTCACCGAGAAGGCCATCAAAGTCATCATGTTAGCACAGGAGGAAGCTCGACGCTTGGGCCATAACTTCGTCGGCACGGAGCAGATTCTGTTGGGCTTGATTGGCGAGGGTACCGGCATCGCTGCCAAGGTCTTGAAGTCCATGGGCGTGAATTTGAAAGAGGCCCGCGTTGAAGTCGAAAAGATTATAGGAAGAGGGAGTGGATTCGTGGCTGTGGAGATTCCTTTTACCCCTCGGGCTAAACGGGTGCTGGAGTTGTCCTTGGAAGAAGCCCGACAGCTTGGTAAGCTTATTTCTGTTCTTTTTTTGTTCTTGAGCTTACAAGTATGTGTGGAGATGTTAGGAGATGTGAGCAGATGTGCCAGGGGTTTGGAGATGGGACATAGAGGGTTTGTTAAACTTCAGAGAGTTGTTGTGCGGGCTGTCTGTCTGCAGGACATAATTACATTGGGACAGAGCACTTGCTTCTGGGTCTGTTGCGGGAGGGAGAGGGTGTTGCTGCACGAGTTCTTGAGAACCTGGGAGCAGACCCCAGTAACATTCGCACACAGGCATGTACACCATACCATCTTGTTGGACCCACCCACCCACCCACTCACTCATCACTCTTTGTGTAGTTGTTGTGAGATATATGCAAACAAATCCTCTTTTTTTGTTCCTGGTGTGGGTGGTTTGTGATTGACGTTACCACTATCTGCTCCCTGATTGGAGTTGCAGGTAATCCGCATGGTTGGAGAAAGTACAGAGGCAGTGGGTGCAGGAGTGGGTGGTGGTAGCAGCAGTAATAAGATGCCCACACTGGAGGAGTATGGCACCAACTTGACCAAGCTTGCGGAAGATGTAAGTTAGTGTTTTGCAGTAGTTGATTGATTACCCACATCATCTTGAGAGAGGCAAGTATCAGGAATGTCTTTTGTGGTTTTTTTTCCTGACTTGGTTCATATGCATTGCTAAGTCTTCTTCACTTTGTGATGGTGCAGGGCAAGTTGGATCCTGTTGTGGGAAGGCAGCAACAGATTGAACGTGTGACTCAGATCCTAGGTCGTCGGACAAAGAATAATCCTTGCCTGATTGGAGAACCTGGTGTCGGCAAGACAGCCATTGCAGAGGGCTTGGCTCAACGAATTGCGTCTGGAGATGTGCCGGAGACTATTGAGGGGAAGAAGGTATAGTCCTGGAAATTTATTTGTCAAAGAGTTAGTTCTGGCTGGATGGCTGTGGTATGAGACAGTCAGTTCCTGGATCTGCACTCTTCTTGCTAGATCTTGTTGTCTAGCCATTTTTGAATCTGTGAAAAAGTCATTTCTTTTGGGATCATAAATGGTAGGGGGGATTCTCACACGGGTTTTTCACCTGGCAGGTTATTACTCTTGACATGGGATTGCTTGTGGCTGGCACTAAATATCGTGGAGAATTTGAGGAGAGGTTGAAGAAGTTGATGGAGGAGATCAAGCAGGCAGATGATATCATTCTTGTTATTGATGAAGTGCACACTCTCATTGGTGCGGGTGCTGCTGAGGGTGCCATTGATGCTGCAAACATTCTGAAGCCTGCACTGGCACGTGGTGAACTTCAGGTAAACAAACATCTGTGATAATAAAGTCCATGCTTCCTCTAATTTGTGCAAACTCTCATTCCTTGGGTATAGGGTTTGCACTGCTCAAGCACTAGGAAGGTTGCATTAAAATATAAGCAGTTGTGGCTGTATGGTAGTTTTGGTGCTGAGATTTTTGTGCCTTCTTCTCCAGTGTATTGGAGCCACTACTCTTGATGAGTATAGAAAGCATATTGAGAAGGATCCAGCTTTGGAGCGTAGATTTCAGCCTGTCCTGGTTCCAGAACCAACAGTCGAAGAAACCATCCAGATTCTTAAGGGGTTGAGGGAGCGATATGAGATCCATCACAAACTGCGGTACACTGATGAAGCTTTGGTTGCAGCAGCACAACTATCCTACCAATACATAAGGTGCCAATCTGAGTTTGTTGAATGAAATTTTTGGTGTCTTGTGATGCATGTGGAGTTCATATAGTAAATCATTCGCTTGTGGGTGGTTACCTTTCTTGACAACTGCCTTGAGAGAGTCAGCCATGTTTTTCAGCAGTGTTTGAATAAGCAAACTTGTTGGTTTGTTCTTCTTTGATTTGCTGGTCTGAGTCTTGCATAGCAAGCAGCAGTGTTGCACTGCTTCCAGGTTCTGATATTGTCAGTGATACATGTGCAGTGACCGCTTTTTGCCTGATAAGGCTATTGACTTGATTGATGAGGCTGGTTCTCGTGTTCGCCTTCGCCATGCCCAGGTGAGTGAGCAGTAGGAAGACTCATTTTATTTGTCATGAGTTTATGTTGCAATCCTGCAGTATGTTGAAGTAGACAATAACTTTCTGTGGTTGAAAATGGCTGACACAGCTACCTGAGGAGGCAAAAGAGCTTGACAAGGAACTCCGGGCAATTACAAAGGAGAAGAATGAGGCTGTTCGTGGCCAAGACTTTGAGAAGGTATTCCTTCTGCCAACTCACGTGCAATCCCTACTGATGAAACTGGTCATGTGCCTGTAAGATATAGCCTTTTGTCTGCATTTGACTGGATTGCACATTTTGGGCCTGGAGTGTACAGGCTGGAGAATTACGGGATCGTGAGATGGAGTTGAAGGCTCAAGTTACAGCCATTCTGGAAAAGGGCAAGGAGCAGTCCAAGGCAGAAAGTGAGGCAGGAGAGGCAGGCCCAACAGTGGAAGAATCAGACATTCAACAAATTGTGTCTGCTTGGACAGGCATTCCTGTAGAGAAAGTATCAACTGATGAGTCTGATCGGCTACTGAAAATGGAGGGTACTCTTCACCAGCGTGTGATTGGTCAGGATGAGGCTGTGAAGGCAATCAGTCGGGCTATTCGCAGGGCACGGGTGGGACTTAAAAGCCCTAGTCGACCCATTGCAAGCTTCATCTTCTCAGGTCCAACTGGTGTGGGCAAATCAGAGCTGGCCAAAGCATTGGCCTCATACTACTTTGGATCTGAGGAGGCAATGGTAAGGCTTGATATGAGTGAGTTCATGGAGAGGCACACAGTCTCAAAGCTCATTGGATCTCCACCTGGGTATGTGGGTTACAGTGAAGGTGGGCAGTTGACAGAAGCTGTCCGTCGACGACCATATACTGTGGTCCTTTTTGATGAGATTGAGAAGGCTCATCCTGATGTGTTCAACATGATGCTTCAAATTCTGGAGGATGGCCGTCTCACAGACAGTAAAGGCCGAACTGTAGACTTCAAGAACACACTTCTGATCATGACTTCAAATGTGGGTAGCAGTGTGATTGAGAAGGGTGGTGGTGGCATTGGGTTCCAGTTGGACTATGGCGAGAAGGACTCAAGCTATAACCGAATCAAAAGTTTGGTGAATGAAGAGCTAAAACAGTACTTCAGGCCTGAGTTTTTGAACCGTTTGGATGAGATCATTGTCTTCAGGCAGCTCACCAAGACTGAGGTTAAGGAAATTGCAGACATAATGTTGAAGGAGGTATTTGAGCGGCTCAAGAAGAAGGAAATTGATTTACAGGTATGAGCTGTTGCCTGTTTTCTCACTTGCTAGGATAATCTTGGACTTTGTGTGTTGTTGTCTATCTGGGAGGGGTGTTAAGGACATTATGGGTTGTGTCAAAGACATTTCAGTGTGCATCCTCGAAGATTTGAAAGTTTTCATTGTGCGTGGATGTATACGTCATATAGATCTGCACAGAATTGCACATTCCAAGAAGCACTGTAGACTTGGAGCTTATCAGTGAGATCTTGCTTTTGAGAACTTTGCTTGGAGAATGTTTTTGATTTGCTTGTCAGTGGCATCCCTTGACCAGACTGGATGAATCTGATGCAATGCAGTCGTCTGTTCTGAAGCTTATTAGTTAAAATTTATGTTCGTTGTGATTCCTGTGGGCAGGTAACAGAGAGGTTCAGGGACCGTGTGGTGGATGAGGGCTACAGCCCCAGCTATGGAGCTCGTCCATTGCGACGTGCTATTATGAGATTGCTGGAGGATAGCATGGCTGAGCGTATGCTTGCAGGAGAGATCAAGGAAGGTGACTCTGCCATCATTGATGTCGACTCTGAGGGTGGGGTGACTGTTTTGAATGGCACTACAGGTACTGCTTCAAGTACAGCTATTGAGGCTCCTGCTGGCATTGCCTGAGTGTTACATACCAATACCTATCAGAATGTGGTAATGCGGGGGGGCCAACATCAGAGTAGGGAAGTGTAGTCATGTCCTTAAGCAGTGACAAACATTTTGGAGATTTCTTTGCTCCCTTTACCATCACAGGTCCATTTAGCAAAGTGCATGATTTCTGGTCATGTACATTCTTTCTCACAATGTGAATCTCTTCTCAAGAAGAGTCGTTGCGCATAGTTGCAAAATTAAACCATTTATCACTTGAGCATTTGACTTCACCAGCAGCAATTGGAAACTGGATTGGATGTTATTCCTTTGTTGTGATATTCCCCTTCGGTGGGTAGTGTGACATGTTGCTGCTTTCCAGGTTTGCTGATTGCATATTTGTAGCACTAGTGAACCAGAATTACCTGAGTTGTGGGCTTGCAAATTTGCAACTGGAAGTGGAACTGCGAAGATTCTCTTGGAAAGGGTATCAGCAAAGTAAAGTTTCCTTCTGTGTTCCATCTATGAGCTTCATTGCATTGAACCAATTTACTTGGAATTGACCTAATCAGTTTCATGGCATTGTACGTTGTGGCACTGAGGAGGAATGAGAGATCAAATTTCTGCTTCCCATTCTTCACGCTACTATACATGGTGCACCAAGGATAATTCCTCAATTTTATCTCAATCATATTGCAATTCTCTTCAGGAAATGTGGAATTTAGTGGATCCAAATGATTCAGATTCAAAGCAAAAGAAAATGCTGCAACTTGGTGTTTATCAAGTAGTGTGGGTCTGTGAGCATGTCCCAAAAATAGACACAAACTTGGTTTTATGGCAGAAGATTTGGAGTGGCATTGTTCACTGTAACCACAAAAGTCTAGGGCAGTAGAATTTATTGGCTCAATGCCATACACCACCTCCTCCAACTAGTGTGTCACCTGAGCTCAAGCATGACTGCAATGCATTTGGAACTGCTGTTGAAGGAGACACAAACTTTCCTATCACTGCCTGCAATTTATTTGTAACCATAATCAGCAAAATCCAAAAAGTAAGAAGATGAAACAGAGAACACAATCAGGTCTTACCACCTATGTACAGAAAAAGTAGCTAGACACGGAAGGATGGGTTACCTGGGGAAGGTGACTTTTTACATATGAAAGCATCCAGTCACCATTAGTTGACAAAATTGCTGCTGTCGGTTTTTCTAGACAGGCACTCAAATCCTGTAACTCTGGGTGGTTATTGAGAAATGATGGCTCCAATACAAGCCAGACATCTCGTGGTCTCTGTGCCCTGTGTTTCCCAATCCCAACCCAACAAAAGAGACATGAATGCTCACTTAGATTGCCTGACATACAGCCCTTACTTAGTAGTTGCACTTCTCTTGCTTTTACTCAGTGCCATCCATTCATACAAAGACTTGTTCAGACAGCAGATGGCACCATCTTCTGAGGCACCAGTTGCATGCAACAAGACATATAGTACAAGCCTGGGAAAAATATATCATGCATACCTTTCAGCTTTCTCAATTCCATCTTTTAACACAGACTCCAGCAATGCTCCTTGCAGCCTGTAAAGGATATGTGAGAAATTGGTGTTGCTGAAACTGTTTCAGACATGACCTATTGCAAGTAGGGTTTAGCATTTCTATGCACAGTTTCCATAGGGTCCCCAGTTTGGAGGAATACATAAATGAGCCCAAGTCTAAGTCCACATTTGCAACATCAAACTTCATGTTCCAAAAGAACATAGGAAAGCAAAGACTTGTGAGCAATCTACACTAACCCAAAAACTAGTGTGGCATCATCATATTTCATTATAGATGTGCAGAATCAATCCTCTGTGAATCTAGTATGTTTCTCCTAGAGCACTTATCAATGAGTTGCAAAGTTTTCGCAGGGTGTTAAAATGCTTACATAAGTGATTGGGCGTTTGCCACAGCAAAGTACCAAAGCTGGAGACACCCATAGAAAACATGATCTTCCCCTCATAAATTCACTGCCCACAAACCCTAAATTCTAAACCCTAAACTACCTCTAAAAATGCATGTCTCTTGAGTGCAAAAACAGGAGCAACTTCAAAATTACAATTCAAGAAACTTTGGTTCAACAGATATGGGTTTTGACATCCATGATGCAATGCAAATTTACAAAGTAAATCAATCACTGGAGGAGCATCAGAGTTATTACAACTTGATAATAGCAGATTGAGAGATTCATCAAGGTGAATGCATTTGGAGAAATGAGAGAAGCTGGCTGATGATTTCCTTGATTTGCAGGATCCTCCCGGAAACCAGCTTGCTTGATGATTATTTTTCTTTTCAAGATCTTCACATAGAAGAGAGGCTTCTTAGAATTTTAGGGTTTTGGAACAAAGCACACGTGAAAACACACTCAGATGCGCAGAGACATACACACCTGAGGCTGTTTGGAATCCAAATCTTGAATGGTTTTGTCAAGCTCCTCATCAGAGTTGGGATCAGAAGCCGAGGCACTGAATCCACTTCTTCTTGTTGTTCTTCTTCGCCATTGATGCGAGCTGGAGAAATCCTTGTTGATCTGCTGCACATTCCTGGAATATCCAAATTGGGTTCTGAATCTCAAACTGCTGCTAAAACTTGTTTGTCCACAAAAACTGTGGGACTTGAGAAACCGGCGACCAGAAGAAGAAGACGATGGCTCGCAGAAGAAGAAGACTGATGAAGAAGTAGAAAAACTGAAGAGAGTGAAACAATGGCACTCAGCAACAGCAGCAGCAGCAGCAGCAGATGACGACGATGCAAAAACCGCCATCGTGACTGCTGCCGCTGCTGCTACTACTACTACTGTCTCTTACCAAAAACCCTACACATTCCAACAATTCCTTTGTAACCCTGCTTCTCTTTGCAACTCCTTGCAAATCCCTCAGTCTTACTAAACCCTAAACCCTAATCCTGGGAAGCAAACGACTGAATTTGCATGGTTTTAGCAACATGGGTATCGAAGCTTTTTCTCTGTAGCTTTTTGTATATTAAATTAGGGACTTCATCTAAATTCTTTGGAACAAATTCTGCATCTTTGTTCAGAGACTTAGGGCAACTTTATAGGGGGTCCAAGGTCGAGGGACCAATGAATTCAAGCAATCTTATTGGTCGAAAGCTTAAATTGGTCCCAAGGCCTTTAAACGAGGGTCCAAGACCAAAAAGTGGCAAATTGAGGCTAAACCTACATGGCACCTGTTTTGGAGGGAAAATCAATTGGTTCAGACCAAAAAACAGGGCTAAAAGGAGAGCTCCTG
>Ga0116231_10003719_pt1 | contig 31418 bp, 23 predicted proteins | sample S1TSphgellanicum_2_FD_89695 | JGI IMG/M metagenome (GOLD analysis project Ga0116231, IMG submission 89695) | Host-associated microbial communities from peat moss isolated from Minnesota, USA - S1T2_Fd - Sphagnum magellanicum MG | ecosystem: Host-associated > Plants > Peat moss > Unclassified... | reverse complement strand
CTGATGTGTAATACCAGGTCGGTGAATAACCTTGAACTCATACTCTTGAAGTATAAGCGCCCAACGAGCTAACTTACCAGTAAGCTTATCATTGGTCATTAACCACTTGATAGGCTGGTGGTCAGTATACAAAGTGAAATTGGTGCCATAAAGATAAGGCCTGAAATGTATGACGGCCCATACAACAACAACACTCCCCCTCGTATGAAGAGTAGTTACTCTTAGCCTTGTTGTTGCTTCGAGATGCATAGGCGATAACATATTCCTTGCTTTCCTCATCAAGTTGGCCAAGAATAGTTCCAATACCAAGAGCACTCCAGTGAGTGTGTAGAATGAAGACCTTGTTGAAATCAGGTCTTTTCAGAATGGGGAACTCTGAAAGCTTTTCCTTAAGTGTGTTGAAAGCTTCCTGAGCCTCATCACTCCATGTCCAAATAACATCCTTCTTTAACAATGCATAGAGAGGATGAACAATAATATTAAAGTCTTGAACATAAATTTTGTAGTAATTACATAGTCCGATGAAGCTCTTCAACATGTGAACATCAGTAGGATTGGGCATCTCCAAAATGGCTACTACTTTGGCTCAATGAGCCATAATACCATTTGGCAAAATTCTATGTCCAAGGTAGATTATTGAGGTGACAATAAACTCACACTTTGTAGGATGGATCTTCATATTGACTTCGTGGAGCCTCTTGAATAACTCCTCAAGATGAGCCAAATGTTGCAGGAGTCCTTTGCTATGCATTAGGACGTCATCTATGTAGCACTTCAGGAAATCTGCCCCTTCGAGAACTTGGTCCATGACTCATTGAAAGAAGATAGGTGCATTCTTCAATCCAAAAGGCATCACAAGCCATTCCCATAACTTGTTGCTTCCATGGAATGTTGTTTTCTTGCGATCCTTCGCAACGAACACAATTTGGTTGAAACCTTGCCTTAGATCCACAATTGTGAAGATGTTTGAATCTCCAATGCTATCAAACAATTATTTAGGGATGGGCATGGGGTACCTATCTTAAGGTGTAGTTAGGTTCAAAGGCCTATAATCCCCGCACATCATTTTTTCAGTCCATAATCCAATTGAATCTTTCTTTACTGACATTACTGTAGTAGCTGCGAAATCAGAACTTGATGGCTGAATGAGACCGGCCTCATGGAGCTATTTGCATCTTTCATCTACTAGTTCCCACTCATGCTTGCTCAACCTATGCCTCCTTCGATAGACGGGTGTCTCATTTGTAAGGTCTATAGAGAACTGCATGGTCTTACACCTACCTAAGTCTTTCATTGAGAATGCAAACACATTCTCATACTTAATTAACAATTTTGTGACCCGGTCTCTCTCCTTCTTGGTGAGTTAGTTCCCCATAATGAAAGGGTAGTTATAAACACATAGAATGGAGTTGAAAAATGTGTTTGAAGAACCTGGTGTATTGGGTTCTCCACTATCCAACTGCGTAGATTCATAGAAGGTTGTAATTATTTCTCCATAAGCTAATGTACCTCCAGGTGTATTAGACACAACTTAAGTCAAATTACATGGTACCTCTTCCCCCCCAACACTAAGAGTGAAATGTAGAGTGTTGAAAATAGGCAAGTGTACTTGGTCGGGGTGCCATGTGGTTGCATCGCCAAAATTGGAAGCTGATTGAATTAGTGTTGGTGTTGTGTACATTTGAAAAAATACACAAGTTACCAACAACCATGTAAGGGAGTTCAGGTCCATGCCTCTCCCCAGTAGAGCGTTACGTTCCAATTTAGTCACTTTAGTGTGACTAGTAGTGCTAGTTTGGAACCCCATAGCCCTTTCTTTTTCTTCTGGGCTTAGTTCATCCCAAGTGGCTGAAGCATGACGATACACCAGGCCTGGCCCATCTCCTTGAAAGGCGTGTGTTCCTGGGAAGGAGACAAAGGTGGGCCAAACACCTCTTAGTTTTCCTATTGTGTTCGTAGGAAACCAAGGAGGTTTTTCTTGCCTTGTAACTGGTTGGCAAGAATTTTGATCATCCAATATGTGAAAAACCTACAGGTTCGGGTCTCTGATAGTGTATTTCAGAGCTAGCTGTAGAATTGAGAGTGGTGTCAGGTTGGTTCACTAGTTGCGCAACCGGTGCGCATAGGAACCACATTGTGCCGCATCAAGTAGGAGCAACTCTCCAAGGTAATGCTTGACCAGTGTGTAGTGCTCCTGGATTTTCTCCCTTTGGTCAAGTTGAAAAGGGGTGTTCTCAATTACATAACCAAGTGTAGGAGAAATGGATTGAGCCTAGGTGATCAATCGTATCATGTCCGTGAAAAGACCAAATCTTGTGTCACTCAAGCCTTCTCCAAATCCAGCCGTTGAAAATCCTTGACACTCCCAACTTGAAATGATGAGGTCGATGGGGCCAAGTAATTCCATATGCTTCTTCTGAATTAGTTGTATGTTAGAGGGCAAAAGTGTGAAACTAGCCTTCCATGCGGTGGTTGCAAACTGTTGTGGAAATCTTGTTGTGAATTCTTTCATTCTTGATGCCGCCACTTGCCTTGTAATAGGATCAATGTCTATGTAAAAATACCTCTGAACCACCATCCCTGACTATAGTAGGGCTTCGAGACCTGTACCAATACCACCAAAGAGCTCTAGTAATGTAATCCCTTCCTTAGGTGGTGTCCACGTGATTAATTGACGAAGTAATGGTTTAATCGGTTTGCCATGGTTCTCCATGTTCTCAAAACTAGACAAAGCTTTGACCAAGGGCTTGTGGGCTACTTTGAACCTTTGTAAAACCTCTAGTCCATGTTGAATGTCAGTAGGAACCACCCTCAAGCTTTCAATAGCTTGATCATAAGCTATCTCCTCCTCATCTCCCTTTATCTATTCGTGGCTAACTTGTTGGATGTAGGAAATGGTGTGTGTTTCCTTGAGCATACAATGGTGAGCCATAGGACTATGGTTCCCATGTAAATCAAGGGGTATGTATCCCAAGTGGTGGCCATTAGTCTCCTAATCCACTCGGTAATATGCATCTTCAAACTAGTTGTCAATTGTGAAACCTGGTGAAAACATGGCTTCTTGCCCAATGAACACATCATAACTGGTGGCATTGGTGACTAAACATTTGACCTGTAAGCAAAGCTCCCGATCTGTACCTTCATTGAACTTAAGTGCAATCAAATCCGAGCTTTCCCCAAGTACCTCCTCTACGCTCCCACTATCAGTGCAAATTTGCCACATAGATTTTCGTGATTTGGAGTTAAGCATGCCCATCTTCTTGGCGAATTGAACTCCAAGAATCACTGGTTGGGCACCCGTGTCAAGAAGTACCACTCTGGGTGTATGTCCTCCCACTTGGATTGCTGACCCAATGTTGTCGACAATGGCAACTCCGGTGGCGATGGAAGTTCTTTAATAGGCACCACCTTCAGAAATGAATGAGAGACTTTGTGGAAAGAATGGCTATCCACAACACCTTTGCTGAGTAACAAATCCACAAGTGAGGTGTTTTGAACTCCCTTCTAATATGTGAATGTAGAGTCAGAGGTAGGACTAACTAAAACCATGCTCGAACTAGTGACCAGATTATGAACGCCATCTGCAACATGTGAGCCAATCGAATGTCTCCCCAAGGTGTTGGATGGGACCTTCGTAGCATGTGGATCAGGGATTGGTAGAGGACCTGATGTAGTGTTCAGGGTATCCTCTAAGATTGCAATTATGTCCCTGGTGCTTAGCTTCAAATCTTGAAAACAAAACAATGGTGTGCTCACAAGTTTTTGCGCCATTTCATGCATTTGAAGTTGGCATTCCATAAGCTGATCAGTGGAAAATTGTGTGTTTTCCTTATGTACATGTATTCATGGGACACGAGAATTTGATGCCCTAACAATTTGTGGTGTAGTAGTTTCCTCCCCCCTCGCCAACAAAGTGCGTTCTTCTTCCATGTTGAGAGGACGAAAAGATTGTGGCATGACTGCTCGAGCTCCTCTAACCTTGGTAATAGCACTTGAACTAGATGCGAGTCCATTAGTCTGAATTACCTGCTTAGTGGCAGAAACTCTAGGTGCCACACTAGCTTCTTGTGCGGCAAAAAAAAGTAGCAAATTCTGGTGTGAAATTAGAATTGTGTGGAGTGGAAAAAACATACTCCCCAACCATGGCATCATGTGGAAGGCCATAGAATGACCTAGGAGGTCCCTCTCGTGATCCTGAACCTTGTACAGGTTACACATGACTAGCTAGTTGGGAGGACTTGCTTTTTAGATTAGCAAGTTGGGCCCTCAATGATTCGAGTTCATTTTGTAAAGTCTAAACTTGAATTGCATGGGCTTGAAGCACCTCCCTCTTATCAGCATTGTGCTCCTTTTTCTTAGCATTCTTATTGGAATTACCATTGGTGGGCAAAACCTGAGTGGAAGGTTGAAGTGCCTTGGCTTTTGGTTAAGGGACAACAGAAGATGCCGACAGATTTTGCCATTGTAATCGGAGTTGCTTCCGTTCCGGGAACTTGGCAAAACAGACATATTCCCTGATGTCCCTCTTTCCCATAATAATCACAAAAGAGATCCTCGGAAGGAATGTTGCACTCATTAGCTTTGTGGGCAGGATTACCACAGTAGTTGCAAGAAGGTAGGATGGGTGTAGCCGAGTGCACCGCTTTAGTCCTTGAAGAAGAATGTGATGATCTAGTTGGCGCAGCTGGTGTAGGTTGAAGCTTTGAACGTGATGGAGGCCTCATAGTACTGGCCTCCTAGTGTGCATGAATTAGTTCTAGCTTTTCGGAAATGTTGTACACATCTAGCAAAGTGTATGAGTATCCAAATTCTGCAAAAACTCGTTGTAAAACCTACGCATGGAATGTTGGAATACCTTCTAACGAACGAAAATACCGGTGGGCAGCTTCTAGGTCTGTGATGCTTTGGGTATCCTCTTTGAGTTTAAGAAGCCTCATGTAGAGCATATTGAGGGTTTCATCTTTCTGTCGAGAGAAGGTGGCGAGCTGCAGAATTTTTTCAGAATTTTTGACTGGAAATTCCACCTCAAGAATTCAAAAGAATTCCCCCACTGGATCAGCAAAAGTTGGCGCATCGGTGGTGGGAGGAATGTTTGTGGTAGTAGCAATGAGTTGTTGAGGAGAAAGGTTTACTGAAGTAGGTACCGGGTCTAAATTATTCGGCATAGTCCCGTGATGTGCAATTGCAACTTGTAATGCAGCTTGAGAGGCGGTGGCGATGGCTATGGCATAAGCTGGATTGGAAATCTGGGTGACACCCAAAATCCTTGCAGAATGTTGTTCGTAAACATTCAATGCCTCATAGTGCACATAATGAGCCAATTGTTTGAATGCAAACGCCTCGGTGTAATTAACGCCATACTTGAGCTCCAATTCACAAACCATAGTTGAAAAAGTTGCCTTGAACTCCCTTAAAGAAATAGTACTTGGCCTTCCACTGAACTTCTCAATTCTCCTAGAGGAACTACTGACCTCCATGGTGTATATGGGTGTTAAGGTCATAGTTTACAATGGAATATACGGTGATGGTGTGAAATTAAGTGTGGCAACATGTGTACCCCACTGATGAGCCCCTCTAAATGGACTCTGATGTACCGTTGATGTAGTGTAACCTGAGCATGAATTCCTGGTAGGAGTTGTACTAGATGACGATGGTGTTGTAGACATTTGATGGTACTGTCGTGAAGATCGTGAGCTTAAAAAATTGGCTCAAAGGATTATGTGTTACTTCGTAGCTGATACCTGGGCTTTGGCTGAGCGGTAGTGCTCTCATCATTCGAGGACATGGTGTTGTCCCATGCCCCAAAATTTTGTGATAGTACATAACACTAACTACAAAATTCTAACATAACGTACAATTTGAAAAATACAGTGCGTTGTTGGGAATGACCCGTGACACACAGAGATCACACGGAGGTCAAACGAACGTCCAACAAAGGTCGGACGAAGGTTGGACGGAAGTCAAACAAATGTTGGATGAAAAGGCAAGACGGCAAAATGATATGCATGATGGTAAGGCGCATGACTTAGGACAGCAGGGCGTAGGATGACAGGGCGCAGGGCGCAGGACAAAAATGCGACGAACGTTGGACGGAAGTCTCTGGATGGACGGAAGTTTGACAAACGAAACCTGAACGAATCATCCGACGAGAGTCGGACGAAACTCAGACGAACGTCAAACGAACCAAGGTCGCAGCAATGGCGCTGTAGCTCGTAACATTGTGATGTTGTTGTTGTAACGCTGTTGCTCAGCGATGGTGTTGCTGCGACGCTGTTGTTCAACAATGGCGTTGTTGCGACGGTGTTGCTCAACGATGGCATTGCTGCGGTGGTGTTGCTCAACGATGGCATTGTTGCGATGGTGTTGCTCAGCGATGGTGTTGCTGCGGCGCTATTGTTAAGCAATGGCATTGTTGCTCAGCGATGGCGCTATAGCTCACAACACTGTTGCTACTACTAAGCGATGGCGCTGTAGCTCGCAACATTGTTGCCGCTGCTACGATGGCGCTGCAGTGCTACAACTTGCGACGCTACATCGTTGTGGCGCTGCAGTTCGCGACGTTACAATGTTGTAACGTTGTGGCGCTACAGCTTGTAACGGTGCGATGCTGCACCTCACGGCAACAACGGACGGTAGTGCACTATGCAACGATGGCGAGCGGCGCTAGAGCTTGCGACAACAGTAGCGCTCCGTTGCTGCGCAATGATGGTAGGCAACGTTACACTGCTCTGCAACGATGGTAGGCGGCGGCCGCCGAAATTTATTTATTTATTTTTACTCAATAGCTTCAAGAGAGAAAAAGAGAGCTAGAAAGAGAAAAAGGAGAGAGATTCGAAACTTGTTTCCTGGCTCTATTGGTTGGCATAACACATATTCCTTATTGTAAGAACGCCAACTCCGTTCGGCAGCAGTACCACCAACAATAACAACAGTAGTAACAACAACAATAACTCAAGAACTTACAAGCAAAAGAAATATGTGGCTTTCAACATGAAGCACAGATTGTGTAGTTTTTCTAGAATTGAATTGTAAAGAAAGAAGGAAATGAAATGTATGTAGACTATGGCCATGCAATGGTTGCCGTGAACATTTAGAAATCCTAGCTTATTATGGAGGAAATTTTATTAATAAAAGAATTCTAGAAAAACTAAAGGGAGAAAGAAAGGGCTGGGCTTTTTATACTGCCACCAACAAACTGAAACCCTAAGTACCTAATAATGTACAGTCGCCTAAGACCGTACATTAACCCTAAAAGCGCACATGGGCATGCCCGTAACTGGCCATCATGTATGAGGCCATGTACAGGCATGACACCTTATTGATCTCACAAAATGCCACAAACATTCGAATGTTGTGCTTTTTCCAATTCTGCAATATTCATCACAAACATCAATAGCTTGGCCATGTGCAAGCATGCGCATTGCACGTGTGCATTTTTGGATGGAGCTCAATTCGACAGCACCACATGCATCTCTTTTTTGTATGAAATAATTGTCATGTGTAAAAATGTTATACATGATGCAGAGGAACAATCTGCACTGCATTTGATATTGACGATGAAATATTGATCGTTGTAAATCGGATGTTATGCAAAATTAATCTCACACAATTTGGCTATGGCCAACTTTGCGTTCTCGAGTTACATTCGGGCTCCGACCTAAGAGGGATCCCCCATGTTGCCTTCTTGCTTGTTGTCGCAAATTTGGTACCTACAACATCAAAGCAACAAATACAAAACATTTGCAACTTCATCTTCTAGTGTTTGGGCAATCTCATCAAACAATTTTTGTCACCATCGCGCCATTTTGTTGCAACTACAAAATGATCAAAAAAGACAAAGATCATTAAAAAAATGATTAAGAACAAAATATATTAGAATCAAGTCATGCAAATTTTTTGCATCAACAAGCTTTAATCACAAAAAAATTTCACACACAAATAAAATCAAAGGAACAAGTTGCAAGATGCTCAACAAGCTTCAAGCAGCAAACAATCCACAAGCATGAAAAATCAATCCAAGGCATGCAAACATCAATAAGATTTCAGAAGTCGACATGTTGCATGAAAATGCAACCCATAGTGATGATGGGACATGATGACAGGGGATGGGTGGTCTTCACTTTGAATTCCCCTTTACAAATGACGGTCGACCCCTCCATCAACACTACTAACTTTAGGTTACAAGAGTCTTTCTATGTTTATGACTAGAGATGCTCTAACATCATAATGGTTGACCCTAATCCTAGAAACCCCAAAGGTAATGCTAACGTAGCTAACTATTTCAATAAGTTACCCCTATGTGTGAAGAGTACATTAATATTTTTCAATAACAACTTTGCTTTAAAACACATTTTTCAAAAAATGGTAAGAGAATCACACATGATAGGCAACCAAGTTTGGGACCTTTGAGGATTTCTAATTTATTAATCAATTAGATTGTAATTCAAGTATGAATTTTTGTATTGTGAGGGGGTTAATGTATAGGGTAAAGTTGTGGTGACCAAATGTTACACTTGTGAATCAAAGGTGGAGCCTTGATCAAGGTTAGCAAGTATAATTCCCCACTAGAAGGGTTTTCCAATGCATAAAAGTTGTATGATGGGCATCCTTACTAATAAAATAGGCATTACAATGTTCTATAATGCCCATTGTACTAGTAGGAATGTTTTCAATGCATTTTGCACACCTAAATGCACAGTGCCTAAAATTTTGTGAATTGCAAAATACCATAGTACATTGGCACTTTCAATACATGTCTCTTTAGTTAATTAAATTGAAATTTCCATGTTGAAAATTTTGAATTTTTTGAAAATTTCAATAAATTCATTATTATTTTTTTCAAAATTTTGTTCTCCAAAAAAACGTTTTTTTGAAAATTTGAACATTGGTACAAATAATATAATTAATGTCAAGTTTGTTAATGTCTTACAATATGTAATTATGAAAATAATATGAAAAATGAGTGTTATGCTCTTGTGAAGGTTCCAAACTTAACAAAATGCACCCCCCCTTTTTTTTCCCTTGTATGTTCTCAATAGTTCATCATTATTTATGTGAGCTCTTTCATGTACATATAGATGTGTAAAGAAAAGGGGTTAATTAGATAGTTTTGAAAGAGGTAAATTATTAAATTATTTTAATATACATAACATGAACATGAAAAGATGCCTTAGTTAGGCTTGGAAGAGATAAGTATAAATGACACCAATAGATTATATATATATATATAATTGTATATGATAGTTCATGTGATTTAATTCATTATTATAGATGAAAATTATTCATTAATGTGCATAATCATCTGTGATGGATGAACAAAGTTTTATTCAACCAATGATTTAAAAATAAAATAAATCATGGTTTACAATATAAAATATTCTAATAACATCATTGGTAAACTTTTAGCATGTTTCCCATGTTTGAAAAATGCAAAAAACTTAGAAATATTAGGTAACCAATACCATAAAAAAATTACACAAAGGTCAAGATTGAAAGCAAGTTTCATTGTATGAAACAAAATGTTAAAAAATGATGCAACTTTTAGAAAAGTTGAATTATTAACAACTATGCTAATTGTTAATTCATAATCATTATACAAATAAATGTTGTGTACAAATTTGTAAAGAAAAAAACAATTTTTTTTAAGGTATTTGATAATTGGAATTTAGAAACTAAAAACCTCCGAGAATTTTTTTAGTGTATTTGGAGGTAACCTTATAGAGTAGAATTTTTTGTGGTTTAGAAAAAAATAAATTCCTGTGATAAATAAATAAAAATAAAAATAAAAATAAAAATTCTTGCAGGTTTTTACACCGTAATGCCCCTAGAGTAAACAAGTGCCTGCCCGACCTCAGAGCAGAGTGTTGTAGCCTACAGAAAACAAATTGAAATATTTAAACCTGCCCCCAAAAAAATACATATTTTGTTTGATTTAAATATGCCCCATTCTATTTTTTAATAAAAAATCAGCATATTTTCAATATTTATTCATTTAAATATTCCAATATTAACCTACTTACCTACCTACGTACCTATCACTTCTCCCTTTCTGCCATATCCCCGAACCTCGATTCATGGAACTTACTAGAACGTACATTGAACCTGGAGCTGGTTACTTGCCGAAGCAATCTCTACCTTGCCGAAGCAAAATCGAACCTAACTGAAATCCTAACCTACCTACTTACCACTTCGCCGGCATTTTCTCTCCTCTCTCCGAACCTCAGTTCTACGGTTCATGGAACTTACTAGAACGCGCATTGAACAGTCCTGGTGCTGATTACTTGCCGAAGCAATCTCTTTCCTTGCCGAAGCAAGAACGAACCTAATTGAAAGTCACCGCTTTTTGAGAACCGAAGCAGAAACGTAGCAGAACCTCTCTTGCTTCGGTACCCCTCTTCTTCCCGCAACCTCTATAAGTGCGTCGTCCGTTGCCGTTCTGTTTTCTTTCTCGCTCGCGGACGCCATCGCCGTGCAAGGGTTTCGCGTTTCCGTCTTCCGTTTTATCGCAAAGAAACCAAACTATTGCACGGCGTGTGTCTGTCTCTTTGTGGAACTGATCAGTCAGTGGCCGTTTTCAGTGACATATCTTCTTCGTGTGCTTTTGTTGGGACGAGTTTGAGGCAAAGGAGGAATTCCAGGGTTGTGTGACTGCAGGAGTTCTCGTTCAAGTGCATCCCCGCCGCTCCGTGGCTTTTTTTTCTTTTTGTCCGCTTGCTTTGTTGTAAGTTATGGCGATACATTCCATCAAGTTTTCGAAGTCCCCCCCTCGCCCTCAAATTCTGTCACTTGCTTGCTTTTCCAATTTCGTTCTCGGCTTGTGTTTTCCTATGGTCTTTCGCTCATGACCGTCGCCTGTATGTGCTAGGGCTATTTGGTAAAGGTCTCTCTGGTGCCTTTGTTGAGAATTGAGCATCTTTTGTTAGCCATCCACTTTTAAAGGATTCAACAAAAAAAATTCTAGATTTTTTCGCTCTTTTTTCTTTTCAGGGTTTGCTTGTGCAATTTCCCTCTGTTTTTTATGCCCTAGGATCATGATCAGACCTCCAGCAACTCAGAGACTATTGCTAGCGTTTCTGATTTTCCTCCGGTAGAATTGAGCGTTTTGTTGTGACTGTTTTAAGATATGGCCGTAATTCTGGTCGTGCATGCTGTGCCATTGACTTCTTACAGGGGATTCGGGGCAGCAAGTACATCAAAGGTTCTGTGAAACAAAGTACTACCATGGCTAAGAGCTCTTTCAAGCAGGAGCATCCATTAGGTATGATGTTCTTGGTGAATATATATCTTTCTTTCTATTGTGCATAGTTTGTACAGGTATGTGTTTTGGGGGTTTCCTGGCACAGCCATAGTGTTCCAGCCCCTGGTGATATCTCTTCTTGGCTAGTGCATGTCACATCTGCAATTGCTTGAACAAATTGCTTGGTGATATTGCAATTGCCTAGTGCAATCTCACATCTGGGAGTTGAGAAAACATTACTACCGCACTTTCTCTTCTTTATGGATTTTTCTGGTCTTGTGCAATTGGTGTTGGTATGTGTGTTTTTTGAAGGGTTCTTCTCATCTCTGTTAGGGATCTGCCAGTTAGGTTCTTAGATTTGGTGCAACACAGCACCAATTCATGGTTGTTTCAAATGGTAAGACTGTAAATATCTTAGGCCAGGGGAGACAAAGGAATCTGAAAGTTAGTAGGCAGATGGGTTGTACCTCTTTGAGTCTCAGTTGGTTGCATGAATGGAGTCATGCACTTTTGCTAGGTTTGAAAGCTGGTTCAGTTTCTTAATTTGAGTATTTTTGTTGAAATATCAGAGAAGAGGCAAGCTGAGGCTGCAAGGATCAGGGACAAGTACCCAGACAGAATTCCGGTTTGTTTCTGCTCTTCATTGTGATCAAAATGCTCAGACTGGCAATGGGTTACTGTCCTTTGTTAGGCACCCCGGTCAGTGAACATTATTTGCTTCTAGCATGACTGTTCTCTATGAAAATGAAGACATACATCAAATAGCTGAAGCAGCAGCAGCAGCATCTGTTGTGATGGCTTTGTTCAGCCATCTTTCTTGTGAGAGTTCTCTGTCACAGTGGTTTGTGTTTCAGTGTTTTTCGTCCTGGTGCAGAACCTCTTATGCATTGCAAATTGACAGGAGATGTGGATATTCACATGTTACCCTTTTTGTGTTGCAGCACTGCAGGTCATAGTAGTATTGAACTCTTTCCATTATTGTGCAGGTTATTGTGGAGAAAGCAGAGAAGAGTGACATTCCAGACATTGACAAGAAGAAGTAGGTCTATCTTTCCTATTTCCAATCTGCTCATACCACCTGAGGTTGAGACTGAACATGTTTGGTTGCAACACATGGAGACTGTAACTGAATGTTACATGGGAGTTTGTTTGTTTCACAGCCTTGTAGCTTGGTATCACAATGATAACCTGCATTGGGATATTGGAAGATAACACAGCAAGTGTGTAAAAACCTCCAAGAGCTTGTCTGACTTTTGATGTCCCTCATTACAGGTATCTTGTCCCAGCTGACCTAACAGTTGGACAATTTGTTTATGTTATCCGGAAGCGCATCAAGCTCAGCTCAGAGAAGGCTATTTTCATCTTTGTCAAAAACGTTCTTCCTCCCACAGGTTCTTATCCTACGACATGGTTACAAGTGTTTTCAATTTGAGTTGTAAACAGATCTGTCACATGGGTATGTTCCTACTGAGCCTCATGAATGTTGTCAAATTAGCTCTTCTCTCTTGGACAGGCTATGTTGGAGAGCTGAGAGATTTGTAGGTATGGATTCAAGTGGTGAGAGTTGCAAAGTTGTTGAGTGCTGCTAAACCATTGGAGTATTTATGATGGCAAGGAGGTGTACTTTCTTTTTGTCTCACTGCACTGTCAGGTACTGAGTCACTTCACATGTTTCACAGCTGCCATGATGTCATCAATATACGAAGAGCACAAGGATGAAGATGGCTTTCTGTATTTTACATACAGTGGTGAAAACACTTTCGGAGACTTCAATCTGTGGTAGCAACATGGAGGATGCATGGTGGTTCCCCAATAAATCTCTGTACAGGTCCATACATTGATGTATTTTGCTTCTTACTATAGCTAGCTCAAACATATCTAGTTTGGAGTTTGATACCAGGTTATCCAGTTGGAGCATCCTTGTTGCCCCATCTTGTGACACAATTAGGAATATTTACCCTTGCACAGCTATTCAAGGTTCTCATTTCTTGTGAATGTAAGTTTATGTGTGTTAGTATCTGAAGTGAGGGGATAATTGGTGAGCTTTTTGTAGATACCTTTGATCATCCCTCTTTGGATCCAAAGTCTAATCTGTTTGTTGTGACATTGAAGGTCATTAAACATTGTTTGTGACTATTGCTGCCGTTCAACCACTTTGCTCATTTGTCTGTTTGAAGTGTGGGGGTCTCTGTTTTTCATGGTTTTTTCTTTGTTTCCTTCTTGCCTGCCAATATGTTATCAGATCTGAAATTTCCATAACCTCGTTATCAGGTCAGGTTACCTGTCAATTCTATTCAGGTTGACTTGATAGTGGGGAAGTTCTTGATAGTTACGAAGATTTAGTTGTGATATGTGGAAGTTGCGACAGACTTGAGGAAGCTTACTGAGCCTCCCACTGAATTCTTGTGTGGGTGCAGATGAGGTTGTGCCCATCTTCCTTGAACACCCTTGGTACACAGCCTGAGGTGGGATGCAATCACACACTACCAGCTGTTTGCAGATGGTTGTGAGCTTCCTACTCCATCAATGGTATGGCTGTGTGAAGTTTGCCTTTTCAACTATGAATCCAGCTGTTAATGAAACCAGCAATTTCACTTTGGTTAGATCACGATTCTCAGTGGAAACACACAAGATGAAATATTTTAGCAGGATTATATTACTCTTCTGTATGTTAGTTAATGAGAGATGTCAATATACAGACTGTTCATGCAGCCAAGTAGTACAGTACAGTACAGTACATATAAAGCTCCCTGCTTGAATAATGTATGAGGCGAACTGAGCTTCATGTCACTGTACAGCCAGTGTGAAAGAAAGGACTAATCAGTTTAGTGTTCAACCCCCAGCTTTGACTTTCTTCCTTGGATTTCTTACCTTCTGTTCTCCTGTGTGTGCTTTGTGAAGTTTGGTTCTTCAATAAACTCAAGTGGTAACATGGGTGACTGACTGACTCCCTTAGCTTTGTTCCATCAACAAGCCAAATGCTTTTTTGGTCTATTGTGGTGACATTTAATGGATTCTCTCACTCTATGGTATTTTAAGAGGGTTACGAATAAGGTTAGGTGTAATAGGAGTAATTCACTTTTCATACCAAAAAGCCGATTGTCTTCTTTCTTATGTGATATTGGTATGTAAGTTGTAACCACCTCAAGGGGGCAACAAAGTAGTACAATTTTTACCCCAAAACTGACTATCTTGATTGCTTGACCGCAATCTTGGCCCTTAAACAAAAGTAAATCACAACATTTAAGAATGTAATGAATTCAAAATCAAGTTATTATGCCCATGGTTACACCAATTTGAGTCAATACATTAAAGTTAGCTAATGTCTCTCTTGGCAGGCTTTCCATGTGATTTTTTCTCCATCCCCATTTTGACTTACCTGAAAATCAATATGCTTTGTATCCTTATACCCTACATGTATCCTTGTGTTCCTGCCCTTTGTATCCATATCCTCATGTACACAATTGTACTGTAGACCAAAGTTATATTGTGTTCACTATTTTGGACTAACTCTCGATTTCTTGCTAAAACCTATTTCATCTTCCCATCTAGATCAAACTTTACTATAGGTTAGGATCAGGTTCAGCACATTAAAAAAATGATTAATTATTTTTTTGAAAATCAGTTATCTTTTCAAAAAGGTTTATTATAAAAAAAAACTTTTGATGAAAACTCAAAATTTCTGTGAAGTTCATTTGAGGTATAATACCCTCCATGGAGTGAGAGGACATGTGTTGATGAAGCCGTAGTAGTCTCTCCCTCTTAATGAATAATGAGCATCTTAAATGAGTAAATGTTTGAGAATTTTGCTACACAAAAGGATGATGCAAATTTTTGATACATCTCCAAATTTCATTGCAAGTGTCTACATATTTCATCACTTGAGATGTGAATTTATCAAGGATTTCAACACCTTCATCTCTCTTCTTTAGAATATTTTGTTAAAAGTTTTTAAGGATTGCTTAATGATTGAAACTGACCCTAGCCTGTGATATACCATGTTTCCTATTTTGGACAAACTCCCATTTTCTTGCCAAGCTTTTTTCATAAACTTATATTGTGTTTACTATTTTGGTCCAACTCCCAATTTCTTGCCAAGCCTCTTTCATCTTCACACCTAGATCAAACTTATACTATGTATTCCTATTTTGGACATCTCATATTCTTGCCAAGCCTTTTTCATCTTCAAGCAAGGACATTCGCCACTGAAAGTTGAAAGTTGGTGAATCAATTGATACGTGGTCAAATTTCTTGCACAACACACTTCATTTTCACTTCAATTCTACTTGCTTCTTGTTTTTGAAAACTACAGTATGTACTCATGCTGAATTCTATCTTCTGATGTCAGGTGTTCCATCATCAACTCTTCATAGGCATTTCTCTTACAGTCATTCACTTAGCAAATGATACCCATGGCACCACCAAATTTGAAGGGCCAAAATATTTGCAAACCTATTTGGATGGACAAATCTTTTCCCTTCTTTTGTGGTTTTGGAAAAGTTTGGCAGCTTATTCCCAAATCCCCAAATGACATGAAATTGAACAAAGGTTTCACAAACCTTTTGATCAAACTCCAAAAGGTTTCTCAAACTGCCATCTCTTCACAGCAAGACTGAATTCATCTTCAACCTTTTTTACTAACCTGTCAAGATGTCAACAGTTCAAGAATGCTGCAATCTTCTGACAAAATCATCTAACACAGACATGCAAAGAATCTCCTTCTAAGATGTGCGTAGCCTGCAGATAGCACATTCCATCTTTTATTGTTCAAGTATTTCATAACAAGCCCAAGGGAGCTGCTATAACAGTCACTTCTACACAGTATGGAAGATATTCGGTCATCATCAAAGCAGAGCACTTAATATACACCCCACCTTGCATAGTGTGCTGGGAACAACACCTGTGCTACATTGAAAAAAATGTCCTAGTGCATATTCCTTAATTCAACCACAGCCCGAAGGTGACCAATTGAAAATATGCTAAACACTGAGAAGGGTATTTGGAGCTATCATCCATATTCACAATGCAGCCCAAGTCTGCTAGGAGGTATCTTCATCATAATTTGTACAGATCAAACTTCAATTGCTTGAACATCACTTACCAACGACCATTTTTTGTTACAAAGCAGAATGGTGGTGTCTAGTCAGAAGTGATTGAATCCACTTTCCCAAATAAAGATTGCAGTGCAGCATAAAGGGGCGCTGCTGCCCTTGGCTGTGGAACTGGACCCAACAATATGTCTGTTGCAGTGAGATATGCATCTCCATAGAAATTCAAATTTGTGGCAGTGCGTGTTGCCACCACATTATACTCCAATGAGACCCCAACAAAAGCCCCTGTTCAAGACAACCACAAAATGAGCAATTCTAACCTGGGAGTTGCAGGTCAAGAGAAAGAATAGTCCAAATGACATTGACATACAGTTGCCATAAACAGAGCTTTCACCTTTGCTGCAGCTGTAAGTATAGCAAGCAGCTGCCCCACCATCACCAGCACGAAGATCTGCCTCTGCAGCTCTACCTACAGGGCCAGCAGCAGCACTCATGCCTGCACCCAATGAGAGATGGGCACGTCCACCAAATGCTTTGACTGCCTTTGCTGTGCGGAGTACAATGATGAAGTCTGTCAGCTCCCCTCCCACCTTTACCATACAAGTCAGTGAAAGTAAAGTGACAATCGGCCCAGAGAAGCATTTCAAATATTCCAGCACAAACATACAAACATACAAGATATTGTTCAGACACATATTGTACGCCAGCAGAGCAAATGCTTCTAGACTCAAAGATGAAAATCAACTCACAAAGGTAAAAATAACCAACTAGTCAACCAACAAAGAGAAAACTAACATCCATCCAAATTTTACAGGAAATGCAAGAGAAACACCCTTACTTGCGCACCCCAACCAAGACCAACAGAAGCAACAGCTGATGGGGCAGACCAAGAACCATCTGCTCTCCGAGCAATAACCAATCCAGTGCCAAGCTTGTAGGTGACCATCATCCCAGCCTTCATAACTGTAAGAATGGCTAGCCCTCGAGCTCCTTTTAGAACAGTATCAGGTATCGACCTCTCCGGTTTTAGCTTCCCAATCTGCACTCCAAACAATTTCAGTTTCAGGGTTGAATTCATGCAGCATGGACCTAAGACATTATATAAGCTGCAGACAGCTAGAGAATTATAAAGCACCTTGTAGTAGCTGCGCACAGTGTTGGTAGCTTTGTAAATTTCCTGTTCCATGGAGAGACCAACAGGACTGTTGAGCCACCCCCTCATGCAGCTCATATCTGTCACATCATGTGTTGCCACCTATCCAACAGTAGAATCCTGTTATTAGGATCAAACTACACAAAAGTACACACAGGCTAAACAGCAGAACCAACTTGATAATAGTCTTCTCCTGATAACACTTTATACAGCCTACAAAGAGATCCCCTAATTATGGTCCAAATCCCTGTATGCCAGCACCCTAATTTACTCACCTGAGCAGCATTGCTGACCCTGTCAGCCAGAGTACGCTGTATGGGCTCCAACCTTTCAAAGCATGTATCACATACCCTTTGGGGGGCCCGTTCTCGGAACTTCACTGGCAATAAGCACTTTCCTAATGAGCACCTCCGACAAAACAAGCCGCCACAAAATCGACAGTGATGGCGGCCACAGGTCACGGGGCGGAAGCTGGCAGCACATTGCATGCATGCAGATGCAGCACTGTCAGGCATCCACTCTGGAGGTTCTGCATCCAGAAGAGCCCTCACTGCTCGAATATCATCCACACTACCCCTGTGCAAGAGAGGTGGAGCACTGGGACTATGGCCACCTCCATAGCTACTTCTCCAAGAGTTCTCTAGGTCGTATCTGTCCAACACTGCACTCTCATCTCCATAACTGCCAGCAGGCTGCCAATCAGGTGCACGATCACCATATCCCACAGGTCCTGGTCGTCCCAGTCCAGTTACCATAGCTAAAGCTCCCCTCAAAACATTCCACACATTCAGGTCTGTATTGGTATTCTGCCCCCCCATATAGTCACTTTGGTGGCCTCTGTTGTCTTCAACAACAGCACTGCTCCCCTCCTTCCCACCCTTTGCAGAAGTCACTGGAATCCATGGCCCAGTTTCTTCAGGCCAAGGAAGGTCACATTGATAACGACTGCGCCCCTTCTGCCCCTCTCCTTCCAGACCTTTATGTTGTGAGACCTGCCATTGAGACTCTGCTGCTGCAAAGTGCACAGCTGATCTGGCTGCCTGTGCATGGTCCAGGGCATCACGTAACTCCAAATTTAGGCAGAGAGTGAGGTCAGCATCGAATGGTGTTCGGCAGAGAGGGCATAGAGGCAGTGCAGAGTGCCTCTGAACCTGCACAATTGTGGAACCCACCTTTTACACAATGAACAAATCCCCAAGCATAACAAAGGCCTTATATGAAGATAGCAACAAATGAAACAGACCTGTTGAAGACATGCCAAGCAGCCATTGTGACCACAGGTCAAGGAAGCAGGCCCTCCATAGGTACCAAGAACCTCCATACACATTGCACAGGTAGGAACTTCATCATGATCCAGGGTCGAACTCCCTTTGCCCCGATAAGCTACAATATCCTCTGCCATTCTGTTGTTGAGTTGTTTCAATACTCCAGCTACTGCTATTAGGATACCACCATTCTCCGCCGTCTTCCTCCTGACAGAATCAGAAATCAAGAACAAATTTAAGAAAGCAACTAGAAGATAATCTGCAACCAAGTGCAGACACAAAAGCTTAGCAGAAAAAAATTGACATCTAAAACTCTCAAATTGGACCATCCCAAATGAAACAAGTTCAGAGTGGAGGAACAAATATTTAGGTTTCTGTCTGACACAAAGTTGTTGAAGATGTTAAGTAGAAACCAGAAACTTACCAACCAGTATGCAAGGGCATTCAAGCATGCATAGGGCAGCAAGTTGCTACATCTGTTGGAAGAGCAAGCGTTTGCAGACTCAGTAAAGAGGCAAATTCTGGAAGCTTGATCTTTGTGGAATTGAAAAAAAACATGAATGGATGGGGGTTGGAGACTTGCCGCATGAAATTGAATGTAAATTACAACAAAAGGCATCAAAGAGCTAGAAATTAAAAACTACTCAATCATCTGCACCAACTCCCCTTCTTCAGCAACTGTCTCCCCTGTTTGACAAGCGATTGATTTCTATAGAAGATGATGCAGAAGAGCTTCTTACGAATGGAAAAAGGGCAAGGCGTTCGAAACGCTTCGTGCCCTTACCTGGTGGAAAACAAAAAGAGTTGTCTGGCCACAGGATGGCCGATGGAGCTTTAAACTACAAAGATGATGAAGAGCTTGCTTTCTTTCTTTCTACGCAGGAAAAAGGCAGTCGAAACGTGCCATGCCTTTCGCCGGTGGGAAGCAATAACAACAACAACAACAACAATCTAACCTCGGGATCCGAAACCCTAGCACAACTCTTTGGATCGAAACAACGGAACAACCACACCGAAATTGCGGAGCATATGAACTTGTAAAGAGCCGCCAAGAAGAAGAAAGAAGCAGCAGATGAAACTAAGCGTCGGAAATCCACGAACATAAAACGTTAGCAGAAAATTACCGTACGCCAACGCAAGGAAGAAAAAAATAAGAGCAAAAGAAAGCTGCAAACATACCCCCAACACTGCGGAAGAAGAAGGCGGCTTCGCGTACAATCCGCGGGTAATTCACAGAAGCAAAGACATCCTTGGAAAGTAATCTTCGCGGACGGCAATCGCCGGAGCCTTCCTCGCACTCCACACTCCAAACGCAGAAAGGGCTTGGTTGCTTGCTCGCTCGCTTGTTCAGAGCGTGTACGAGGGACAAAGCTCCGCTCGCTAAGAGCCGCGGCTAAGGCGGCAGTGCACCTCGGGCAGCAACAAAAAGCAGCAAAACCCATCTCGCGGAGAGCCGCCGCTAAGGCGGCAGTGCCCCCAGGGCAGCAGAAAAAAGCAGCCAAAGCCACCTCGCGGGCAAGAAATAAAACCCTTGGACCGGGTTTGTATTGAATAACCTGCGGTTCCTTAATCGGTTATTTAACTTTGGCCACAAATATCAAACCCTGACCTAACTTTTTTCCTTTTTTATTTTGCAGGCGCCTTAGAAATCAAAATCAGGGCAGCAAACGCCCCCTTTTTTTTGGCGAATTTTCGTGCTGTGGCAACAAAAAATTGAAATTTGTTTTTAGTATAAATGCGGAAAATTTTGCTAAATTTTGAATTTTTTCACAAAACTTTTGAAACCACAAAATTATAAATTATTTTTTTAATAAAAAAACTGATTAGGGATGCTTTTTTTTTTCTTTTTTTCTTTTTTTCCAATTTTGTGATGTAGCCACATTGGCGATCATCTACAATAGGAATTAGCCAAATTCGGTTACAGGTCAGAAGAAGAAAGTAGACAAATTTTTAAAAATCCAGATATACTTTGGCCACCTGCAGGAACCTATTATCTAAATATGGCGATTTCAGGGGAGGGAAAAAAAAAAACTTCCAAATGTAGCAACTTTTGACCATTGTTTTTCACAAAAGTCCTTTGAATAAGTAGAATTGGATTTATTTTTTTTGGGTCGCCAATTGGCAAAAATTCGCCAAAAAGGAAAAACACTTCGCATAATCTTCTAATAAGCCTCCAAAGGCAAGCATTGCTTATTATCTTCTTATTTAGGGCAGATACAAATTTTACGTCGGTTTTTAATGTTGGGCAAGGGCAAGTTGCATTTGGGGTCTTGAGTTCCCACGCCTGAGAACAAAGTAATTTGAGTTCCCAAAGACTCGAGAACAACATAACGTTCTCTCGACTGTCGACCCGGCCTTCCACTGGACACATAATTAGTGGATGTTGAGGTCATATTCCGCCACTTTTCGGCATTTTAAATTGCAGAATTGAGACCTTCTGGAAGCAAAAGGAGAGATTTTGAGGGTCTATGAGGTTTTGAAAAAATCAGAGTGCTTATTTAATGCAGAATCTGCATTCGAAACGCATTCATGTCCCAGAAGGTGCCCTCACTGCACATTCTGCCCCCTCTTCCACCTTTTTATTATTCACAACTAATGAAATTAGTTCTTTCATTCTTTAATTTCATCACCAATGGATTGAAGTTCATCCTTCATGTACAATGATTTAAAGGTCATCTATCATCATTTAACTCATTGATCATCACTTCAAATCCGTAATGGATAAAATATGTTTCCATCATTATTCACTTTTCATGATATGGATGAAATTCATTCATCATTTGTCCCCTTTCCACGCATGATAATATTTAAGAAATTTGTTTATAGAAAAGTTCATTGGATGGCAACTCTTGTGAAAACTTCCATAAGTGACCTCCCCCAAACATGTAAATTGAGATAGCCATTATGTTTAACTTGACCAACATCTATCTATTAAGGAAGGAAGGTAGTTTGCTTGTCTTTTTTTGTTTGTCACATTGAAATCTCCCAACTCACCACACATTTGGTGAGGACAAATTCACCAAGATGGTTTCATGATGTTTAAACATGTGATGTAGTAGTTATTGAATATTGAATAAAATTTTCATTGAAAATTCAATAAAATGAAATCAAATTTTTTTTAAGGAAATTGGAATGTGCTCTTGGTATCATTGGAAAGCCTTCCATAAGTATGATTTTATGGAGGTAGTTTCATAATTTGTAGATTTAAGGTGGGTGAAATATTGAATTGTGAGTAATTTTTGTCATTATTAAGTTAATTTTTAATTTTTTTTTTTCACAATGTGGGGTCATGTTTAGACTTGGGCCAATAGCATGTGTCACACTAGTCTATCTATTAAGGAAGGTTGTTGTTTGTCATGTTGAGATCTCCCAATACACAATGCCCCCCACCATGTTTTTGGTATTGTTGGAAATCCTTTGATGAGTGGTTCGTTTGACGCAATTTTTTTGTGTTTAGACCTATAATGCAAGAGTTATTGAATAATGAGTGATTTTGTCATTAAAAATTTAATATAGTCAAAACTAATTTTTTTAGCATCTCCTACCTTTGGGGCAAATTGAAATGAGGATACTTGGTCAAAAGAAGCTTTGCAACACATTGCAAGGCATAGTCTTCACTTTCTTGGAAAACATTAAATGAATAAAATTTTATGACAATAATTTCATAACCTTAAAGCCTAAGGTGTTGAAGCTATGAATTTTGAGTAATCTTTTTCAGTGGAGATTTAATAAACATCAAAATTCAAATTAAATTAGTTAGGAAACAAGTTGACACTTGGGCCAATGGCAAAGGCAACACTACCTTAGGTTAAGGAAGGTAGTTTGCTTGTTTTCTTTGTTCCTCATGGTGATGAACTTTCAAACCATGGGGCCCTGAGCTATGTTCTTGGAATTGTTAGAAAAACCTCAATAAGTATGGGTGTATTGAGGTTGTTTTGTAATTATCAAACTTGAAATGCAAAAGTTATTTGATTTTGAGTGATTTCTGAAATTGAAAAATAAATCAAAAGCCAAGTTTTTAAAGAAGTTGGATTTCAAACAATAGAAGGTAAATTTTTCATACAAATTCAATAAAAGTAGAAAAAACAAAGTTTCAAGGAAATTGGATTTCACACAAAACAAGGTGAACTTAGGTACCAATTTTTTTTAATGTAGCTAAGGTGCAATTGTCTAAGTCAATTTAATCAATTTGGCTTTGAAGAATATGAAGAAAAATAAATTAACATCCTTATTTTTTGCCTACCTAATTGAACTGTGTAAAGAAAAGTGGCAATGTTTTTAGACTTTTCTTCAATTTTTTTCTTTTAAAAAACATTCATTCAACTTGCACACAAAATGTTAATAGTTACCATCACATTGTGATAGAATGCTTTTGCCCATTCAAGCAATATATATAGTAAAATTATGTTACAATAATTATTCAACAACACATGTCACATTAGTTATTCTACGTTTTTTTGATTCCATTCCATATGACCATAGTTTCATTTTGTAAGATAATATCCTACTTCATTAATTTTTGACATATTTCACATATTGAAGGTGATTTTTTGCACATGGTTGTGTAAGATGAAATGGAAGCAAACAAAGTTTTTGCTAGATGAAAACCTAGCAGATGAAAAGAGGACCATGGAGCCAAAATGAAAAAAGGCAAGAAATTGGTTAGTTAGTACTCATCTTTTGTGGAGTTTTTAGGGTTTAGGTTCAAGAAATGTTGGTTTTTAGATGTTGGTTGATTTTGTGTTGCACATTGATGGTAATGGCAAATGTGTGGTGTTGCTTTTGTGGAATTCATATCAAGACAATAAGCAAACTATGTTTTGTTTGGAAGCTTTTGATGATCTTTGGCTATGGCAAGTTCCATAAGATGTTATAGTGGAAGGTTTTGGAGAATGAGTTGGAAATGTTGCAAATAAAAGTTAGATTGTAATGAAGCTAAACACCCATCTTGGATCTTTTAGTAATGATGTTAGTTTTGTTTTTATTCTTGGTGACTATTTGGGACGAATGCCCATGGTCAATGGTTTTAGCTTGAAAAATTCTAATTGTTTTTTTTTATTGCCCATAGAAGTAGACAAATTTGGTCTAAATAATGAACATGAAGTAAAATGGCAAAAACTGATGGAAATGGTGAAGGTCTAAAGGGGACTAGAAACCTTGTTTAAAAAAACCATCAATTTTTACAAATTGTGATACATTAGAAAAAAAAATCTCAATTTGCAATTGTAATTTGTAATTAAAAATAAGTTGCAATTAACACGTATAATTAAAATTCTATTAGTTATATAAGTGAAATTGTATACAACATTTAATCACAAATGATGATTTGACATGGTATCATCACATTTCACATAAGTGATATATATGATTAACCTATACACCCTCATCCATTGACCATTCATTCAAAATTGTAACTAATCACCATTATGATGACCTTTTTTGAAAAATGGTTCCAACAAATTTTATTTTTTACTAAATAATATATTACAATATTTGGTATGTAGTTAATTCAATAATGTATTTTAGGTTTCAATTTTCAAATTAAGGGTTTTTTTTCTTGGCCTTGAAAGCTTAAATACTTGTTAAATTTTAACATGGTTTCCCAAGCAAGCCGAAATTAGGATTTCCGTTCAACAATTTTGCCCTTAAACAAATAAGATCGAGTCAAGCCCATTCGAAGACTTAGGATCAAACTGGAAAGGAGAATAAGTTATGAATAGGTTCTACATAGATACCCAAACGATACCTTGGGAACAAATTTCTCGACCTAAGGTCGAGGCAATTGTTTTTAGACCTCAAACTTTTCTGCATTTCTTCATATATATGATATATATATATATATATATATATATATATATATATATATATATATATATATATAAATAATTTCTTCATGCGCACCTAGATTTTCTTTTTGTTTGATGTGTGTTCTCGTTTTATTCACCTTCAAAGGTGCTATAGTAAAGGACTTGACCAAAAGGCATGTCCATCATTTTAAAATATAAATGAAAGCCTTATTGACGAATATTTTGGTAGTGAGTAGTAACATAGGTGCAATTCCTACTATATCCAAAAAAACTTAATTTGCATAATAAAAGCCCTGGTGAAGTAAGTTAACTTTTGAATTGGATAAAAATATAATATTCAAACTTCCCAACATTGGAATATTATTATATGACAAATGAAGAAAAATTAAATATATTCACATTAAAAACTTGCTAGATCTAATCTATTTGTGATTCATGAAATGGATTTCTTTAATCACTTATCTTGATTTGAAATATTTTTATTCATCTGTAGAATAATTGTCTCCCAATTAACATCTTGAGAAGTTGCATAAGTTAATTGATGTCTTGGGTTTAGTTTAGATTGATTAAGGTCCTCATTTTGGTGGATGTTATCATTAAACCCACTCAACTTGATAGGTACATGTTTGTGTGAACCATCCACAAGGTATGATAGGTCTGAATGGTCTCCCCTTCTTAGAGGAAGTTAAACACCCTTACACAAAACTTCACATGTGTTAATGGGCAATGGTTTTTCATGGTTGCACAATTCATGACCCATTATCACACTCGTTGTGTTGCATGCCTTACATAACTTGCAGTTGCTTACCAATTTTGAACCAACAACCATTCAGGAGACACGTTAGGTATCTATCAATAATTTAATTCCATCCATTAGGTTGTTGTGTTTTAATTCATTTGACCTATTTACAATGTTGATGTTATTCAAGCACTATGATAAAACCATGTAGGTGCTACACTCAAACTAACAAAGTACATAAGGGGATGTTATGCTCCCTTCCTCTTGAAATTCATGAGCAAAAGGAGAGAGGAGACTTGAAAGGCAACTCTACAAAAGAAATTGAGTTATCATGATCCATATCACATCCAAGGGGGATCACCTATCTTGCTTTAGGTAAGACTTATGGAAATAGTTGGGCCTCATGCACAAGGCCAGATGCCAAGTTTTTGCATAACATGTAACCCGGTTTTAGTGTTTCATTGAAGTACAATTTTTCACCTTTAACTAAGGTGGTGGGGCAGGTGGGTTATCCGCTGGTTCCACTTTTGGTCCTGCAAGTTCCACTTGTAATGTGCGGATTGATGGTGGGAGAACCCTAGTTACTCTTGTGGACCAGGACCTGAGAGAAGAAAGCAGCACCACCCGATGGAACAGCAATCTCACCCTACCAATGTAAAAAGTAAACACATTGCACCTCAAGATACATTCCTAAGTGGAATTTACCTTATCAAAGCATTTTTCCATTGCATTTCAGGAAGTTATTATAATCATTCATTAATTCATCACAATCATGCATTTGGTACCAAAATTTCAAAATTATCCACTTTTTGCAATATTGATTTATATTAAAAAATTACACATTTATTGGACTAGCTAAACTGGCAATGATGCAGAGGTTATCCTGAATAGTCGAGGTGTGTGAGCACCACCACAGTAGCATCGAGACTATTCATAATAAACAAAGAAGTGCACACACACTTAGTTACAAGACAAATCCCATTGTACAGCACCACCAAGAGATGATGGGATTTTATAATGAATGAGACACAAAAAGAGCATGAGTTATGAGGTCCAACCAACCAATGACTAGGAACTTACAAAAAGGAATTAGGAAGGTACGAAAATGTCGTATTGCAGCAAGATATGTGATATAGTTAGGGAGAATAACACTAGTATGCTCCCTACAACCTGCTATGTTCTTCTGAACTCTTGAGCAAATTTTCATAGAATAAGTAACTATGGAAAGTCTTTCTAGGCACCTACCTACCCACCTACCTACCTACCTGGGTCCCCCTAAAGTAACAGCTAGTACTGAAAAGAACGAACTTATCCAAAAAGTGCAAACGACCCATGCTTTCTCAGGGTCACCCTTATGGCTTCCCCGTGGGGGTCGCGCCCGTCCTGAAAGAACAGCGCACGGGTTCACTCTGGGGAAAAAAAAAGTTCCCGGTGCGGGGACGGGTATAAGAAACTGCGCACCAAACCCCCCCCCAAGCGGGTATAATTCAGGGTAGCATAGTTGGTAACCGCGGTTAACGAAAATTAAAATTACCCGGGTATCCTACGTGACTGCGGTTCTCGTTTGTTGAAACGGTCACATAGGTGACCAGGTCGAAACCCGCCAGTTCTTTGGCGGTTCTTTCATGAACCTCTCGACACTGCTTTGAGAGGTTTGAAATACCCGGACCCGGTAGGATATTCAGATGTTTTAAAATAACCGGAACCGGGGGTTATCATAAGAATGGAAACGCCGCCTCGCCCCGCCCCGCACAAACAAATGAAAAGAACCCGGTCTCCTGAAAAGGCCTCGCGATTCCTTTTGGATTTACGGGGGTTTGTTGTCTGCCGTATGTGGAAGAACTCTCAAGCCGATTCCTCGTGAGAAAACATTTGTTGCAGGAGAGCTTTGTTGCACTGTTGTTTGTTTTGTTGCGGAAAGCACCATCCTGACATAGATACGGTTCAGTGAATCCGTTTTGCTGAATTGATTTCTCCACGTGAGAGAGGAAGAGAGTTTTGAGAGAAAAGGGAGGAGAATTTGCTACCACAAAGTTTTTCTGGAGATGGGTTGTGTGCTTTCAACAATTGCTGCTGCTTAAGAATTTCCATCTTGAAGAGGTGACTGTGAAGCATCAGCTCTGAGCTAAGAAGAGGAGAACAACAAGAGCAAGAACAAGAGTTGAAGAGATGGGAAGTGCAACAGTCATGGTTCCGGGTAGGTGCTACAGCCATCCCTGTGCCGACAGTAAGAGAACAACCCCAGCAGCATCGTCCAGGGGGTTGACAGGTTTATACTCATTTTTGCCTTTGCCGAGATACCCACAACATCATGTTGTGATCCGAAAGGTGCCGAGAGGAGGAGTGCAGTGTGCTGCTCGGGCAGCGGTAGTACTATCATCCGACAGCTTGCTGCCAACAACAGCCGATATGGAGATGGACAATCTGATGGCAGAAGACACGCCGGCTCGTCTGTTAGCGCTCTGCTCCGACCTGGATTGGCAAGAGAGCTCTCGACAATTGCGAGAAGAAGCCCTTGGGTCTTTGCAGAAGTTGGGTGGAGGAGGAGGAGGAGAGGGGTACATGAGGTTAAGGAAGCTGGAGAGCTCGATGCAGGAATGGTTGCATGACAGTATATGGGAGGTTTTGTTGCTGCAACCATCCCCGCCGGCCGCTGCTGCTGCAACTGCTCTCGATGAGGATTGTTTGCTCCATTGTGTGGAGAATTTGCGATTTCAAGCCCATCTGCAGGTTTTCAAGCTTTACCCACCTCATCAAATGCATGTGTTTAGGATTTAGGGTTTCTGACCCTAAACATTGTGGTCGGGGGTTGGGTGATGATAGCTAATAGCAGAAGAATTGATTTGCTGCTGCAGGCAGCACAAGAGCTGACAGAAACAGTAGACAGCACCTTCGATTGGGAGACAGCAGCTGCTGAACTGCACAAACGTGTGCAAAGTATGGGTGATTCTCCTCTGCAGTCTGAGAAACGGCTATGGCCCTTATGGCTGTCTGCTTCTGAAGACATGGCACAGGCAGCTGACCGTTTGCACAAGGAGGCATTTGACAACCATCATCTTCAGGTCAGTAACTACTCTCCTTTGTAGGAAGGAAACCCTCGACTTCTTCACCTCCACTTCTTCACCCTAGCTTTTCAAATCTTGCAACATACATACAAATTTTCTTTCTGCAAAAGCTTGACAACAACAGCAAAATTGTCTACTTTTCTTCCACCATGTTCAGCTGTTATGGATGGTAAGGAAGCACCCTGGGGGGTCTGAGCTAGACAGACTATGGAATAAAAATGTGAGGCAAAGACCGGTTGTGGGTTTGGTTTGGTTTCATTTGTTTGTTCTCCATATGTGTTTTGACAACACATGACTTCCATCTTGTGAACTGAGCAACGCCCAGTTTCTCCCTTCTGCACATCATGTGTTATGAGCAAGCACATGTGAATCCATCCATTTTTAAAAATTGTTTCAGAGCAGTTTCTCCAATGTCATCATCAATGGGAATGAGTCCCATGAGCAAGAAGAAGCATGAGAAAGAAGTCACAAGAGAAATCTCAGTTTCCATGTCAGAATTTTGGGCATAATAGTTACCCTGATGCTTGAATGTATTTGTGGATCTTTGTTAATCATGTGTTCTTCATTTCACAACTGGGGCAGAACACCCAATGCATCCTGAATGTTGTTTTTGTTGTGTCCCAAATTTTCCACAAAACATAGTGGGCAAGATCCAGTTCACAAGATTTTTCATCTAAAGCAGCAGCAGCACCTACAATCTCTAACAGCCAGAGAATGGTGTGCAGGACAATAATCCATATGAAAAAGACACCACCGACTGGATGTTTGGTGTGTTATTGTCGCCAATGTCTTCAGGATTGCAACAACCTTAGGAGTAAGTGCATAGCACACCCAACTTGTAAAGCCCGCCCTAAACTGTATATTCACCACAATTTCTCATGCAAGTTTGACAATGTGTGATTCATGTCAGTCAAGTTCAAATCCTTTGATGTCCAAATATGTACAAATATTGCAATTATTATTTCTGTAATATTTGGGAAAATTCCATGACAAAAAATTTCATCAATCTAAGGACAAATTTTCCTTCATGATCATTCTCAGAGCACTGCGCAGTTTGAGCCTAAATTCAGATGTTATGGATTTTACAATACTTATTAAAATGAGTGATGGATGTTCAATTCTGTGATTGAATGTTTAACCATCTGAACCTTGATGCAGATTAGGATCAATTTATGATCTATTATGTGCTTGAGACGGCTAGCCTTCATTGTACTGAGTTTTAACCATTTGTTGCCTAGAGTGTTGCGAAACAGCTGACTTTTAACCATGTCATTGTGTTTTTCATGATGTGTCATTTTTTGTGTGTAATATGTGGCAGGTCCATTTGTATTGCAGCAGCTTCAAAACAACCAAGTCTGTAAATATACTGATACAAGAAATGTCTGGAGTTTAGGGGTGTGTACATCTGGGTGAAAGGCCACCCACCCATTGTCTGGGCAAGTAAGCATTAAAGGTTGATTTCATTTCTCTTCACTGAACTGGTGAACTGATTTATGTAATGACTAGTAGAGGATGTGAAGTTTATATTCTTACATGAAAAGTCCTCACAACCATCTCACTGAGTGCACTACTTTGCTCCACAATGGTTGAAGTAGATTCCATCCAAGCTTATTTGGTAGTTATGTTTGGTGTGCGGTGTCTAGAAACCAAGTTTCAAAAGAAACCCAAGTGTAATTCTGTGGATTGCCAATCAACTCAAAGTTCATTTCAGCACGATGGGTTATGCTGGCTGTGATTCTTTAAAAATTATAGCTGCCTTTGTTAGGGTCAGAACCATCTCTGCCATTAGAATCAGCAGCAAGAGCCAATTCTGTATGCACAGGTGTGTATAACCCACACTTTTGTGGCTATGCCCCCCAATCTGAAGTAAAGAACTTTGCCACTCATTCATTTGCTTCAACAATCAACTTCTTTAAATGTCAACTTCCACATTGCCCAGAGATCTTGTAAGTTATATTAGCTTTCATCTTAAGTGGAGAATATAAAAACAAAATCTCCCAAATTTTTCCCAAATTTTTGTCAAAAGAATAATGGCCATTATAGGTCCATTGAATCACATGTGGACTTGGAAAGTTGGGAAATGAATGAAAGTGAAACTTATTGTGGAAGATGGAATCCAGGAAAGATCAAACATTAGATGATGCTATATGCGGGTTTGGGGAGCTTTAGAATTGACAAAGATAGTGGATGATACATGGGTTGGGGAAGATGGAAAATTTAAGAAAATCAATAAACAAAAAGAAAGATAGGATCTGAGAGAGTAATGGAGTTTTTTGTAAAGTCTTTGGGCCTCCTCTCACCCCTTATCACCTCTTCCAGCACTATCCGCATAGTAATGAAGTTTTACTAAATCTAGTACGAAATGCTGAAACTCAGCATTTAATGCACAAAGTTCGAGAGTAATTCTAGTAGTTGTCCGGGTAGGAACAGTGAAATTATATATTAACAGTGAAAATATATGTAGCAGCAATGGAGGCGCTACAGGAAAAAGGAAAGACGGCGTGAAACTCAGTTTACCACCTTTCTGAGTTCCCCTGCGCCACCCCACCCCCCCCTTGAAAGCTAATGTACTTTTTGGCAGGTTTTTTTAAAAATCTCATCCCTTGTATGATCAAACTCAGGGTTTTGATGCTGTGTTTTCCTTACTTTACAGATATCTCTAATATAGCCAATGTCAATTAGAAATGCGGAATCCATAATCAAGAAAGATCGTGAATGAAATGAATGCCAAAAAAGATGGAAGATTTGACTGGTAGCATATATTTGCTGACCTTTTAGACATGGTAGAACTTATTAGAATTACCAACAAACCACTCATGTCTCATGCCATCTAGGCCTGGTCAAATTAGTTGGTGCTTAGTCTTCTCCCTCTGGATAGATCTTGTAAATAATCCTAAGCCTTTGCAAGAATTGGCCCCAGCAATTCTTTGAAAAAGGTCAAAATTTCCCCCAACTTCATTTAATATCTCAAATGCTTCATTTTCATATGCCTCCACTCTAGAAGTGCATCGTACTTCAAAGTGTGCGTCAAAGATTCAATAAGCTTTGCAAACATGTGAATAAAAACACCCTAATATAACCAAGGTTGTTTGGTTTTTGGTG
>Ga0116231_10003716_pt1 | contig 31430 bp, 24 predicted proteins | sample S1TSphgellanicum_2_FD_89695 | JGI IMG/M metagenome (GOLD analysis project Ga0116231, IMG submission 89695) | Host-associated microbial communities from peat moss isolated from Minnesota, USA - S1T2_Fd - Sphagnum magellanicum MG | ecosystem: Host-associated > Plants > Peat moss > Unclassified... | reverse complement strand
TTCCCTTCCAAATCTCAATGATTGCAACAGTGAAGACAACCACCCATTTGCATCATCAAGCTTTGCAAGCAATCTCAATTCTGTCAAAGGCACACTCCTGGTCAGTGCATGAGATATACCCTTTATTTATGCCCTTTTTCTGTCCATGCAAGAGCAGTCATGTTTATCAAAGCAACAACATCATAATCATGAATTTAGAAGAAAGGAGATAACAACACGAAATTTTTTTCTCTGCAAAAAAAGACATAATATGACTATTATTAACACATGGAAGAGATTAGTTTCACTAAATCCAATGGTATAAGTGAGCACTTGTGGAAATATCTCTCGTGCATATCTTATTTTATTTACATCTTGGGAAATTTCAAGAGGACATCTTTATGTACAAATTCAAGATCAATCAAGTGGAATGAAATGATAAGGTGATTTTTTTGTTTTTCTGTCAAAGTAGGTGCCATGTAGAACTGCTATGCATGGCAGTTTTCCTTTGAATGGAACTAAAGCATTTTTATATGAATACACCACACAATTTCAACATAGACTTGATTTACCATTTTTTTTTTTAATTTAAAAAAAAATTGATTACACACGTAACAAATCATTTTGTTGTGAACTTTCCCCAAGGCGATTGTGGAAGAAGGCATAATGTCTACTTGTTTAGACTTTGATCAAGGTATGTGGGATCATCATCCATTACCCATGGTCATGATTGCCTCTCATGGTTTATTGAATGCAGTGATTAATTTATCACATTTACCTAGATCTTATTAGTTTTGACATTACGCTAAAATTCAGTAATAGACTTGATGCACATCTAGTGGACTACGTCTTTGAAGCAATTTAGAATCATAAAGATCCTTTGCAATATCGATCATTGATCTTTTCCATTATAGAAAATACATGTCACCAATTAAATGACCCTTGCAATATGGTTAAACTTTGATCTATCATAGAATCATCCCATCCTTCTTTGAATTTGCAATAATTTTTCATGGGTTACAATGAGAATGTGTTTGAAATCTTTACTTGTTAGAAAGGTGCAGTTGAGGTTCTAATTGTTCTTATGTATTTTGAAAGCTTGCACTTGATAAGTTAATATTGTTGTTTTTGGTACAATTTTGTAACATCATTGAAGGCATAAATACATGATGATATCTTGCATGCAATGGTGAAATCAAATCAATGTTTGATTCATCATTGAATTTATTAGTCCTATGTTTTGCTATGTTCATGCATATATTCTCTATTTGTGATGTGTTTTGGATTTAGTTCATTGGTGATTCAAAAACTATACAAATTTGAATTGTACTCACACACTTGGCTTGTGTAGTAGGTACACTTAACTTGTGTAACATGCAACAACGGTCAACAAGTACAATTCAACTGAATCAATTTTGTGTTTTTGTTAAAGGGAAATTTTGGTTCACAATTGGTTTTTGCTTTGAAAACTAACCATTTTCACATTTACTTTTCATACTATTCAGTAGCCACTAAAGCTAATGTGTTTCAAGCATGTGTTCCCACATATTTTAGGTTACATCATATCCAATAGCCACATGTACTAAACATGGAAAAAACAGTAGCCTCATGAGCCTAAAACACTCATGGGGATCTCACTAGGATTTTATGACCAACAAGAATTTCACTTAGCCACTTCTAGAGCTAAATAAAATTTGTGCAGCCCAAAAGCAAATATCCCATGTAGGCATACCACCAGAGGAACATTGTAACCGTCCACCCTACTTAAAAGATTTTTAAAAACAAAAAAGCCATGGCTCCAATGCATACAGGTATAACATTTCCACAAAGGATCTATCCCCCATTAATGTTTTTTTTCTCAATTTCTTGATGATGCTCAATTGACAATCCATATGGATATTTAGCCTAGTTCAGCAATATTCAAAAATATGATAGTACAAAAGAAGTAGCGATTGCCTTTGATATTGTAAGCAATTGTCACGATTTTTGATGATTTGTTTTAACTCCTTTTTTGGTGACTTGTTCTTTAAGACAAATATATATGACAAAATTCACCTCCAACAATCATTAATCCCCATAAAAGCTGAATCCAAGTATGTAGGAAATTGGAGACAGTAAGTGACCCACCATGCCTTCGGGTCGGGACAAAATGAAGTATCAGTCAGAAGTCAGTACAGCATTGTGCATCACAACATTCAGTATCATTGCTCTTTGAACTGAAACCCTTGTTTGCTGCTTTCAGTTCCAGCCTAATCCTCTGGCTGCTTTGTTATGAATGAGGGGCTCATGCTTTATTCAAAAGACCATGATATAAAAAATGGACCCACTAAGCAGTAGAGGGATTTAGTGCTACAAAACTGTAGCTGCCAGAGCTACCTGAGATGTGCTGTACAACCACCCTGCCAGCCCTGCCAGCCCTGATGTCTTTGGTTGTGCCGCCATCGTTTCAAGTGACAATCAAATATATATTTCCAAAGGGTAACTTCGCTGTTCTAGCAGGGTCTCCAATGGAAGGACAAAGAAACCCTGTACATCAGGGTAGTGTCATAATGGACTTGTCACCAAGTTAACTCAGCTATAGGATGATACATCCATACTGGGCTGTAAATAGCACAATGAATTAGCGACGACCAAAGCGGTTACCCCCACCACGACCACCTCGGCCACCACCCCCATAACCCCCACTGCTGTTCCTGTTCCCATAGCCTCCACCACCAGCTCCTCTACCCCCAAAGCTGCTCCTGCACTCATGCATATGTGAAAGTTACATGATTAAGTTTGTGGCATCAAAGAAAAAGATTAGAACCAAACAGGAATCAAATGTCCACATCTGTTTTCTGAACTGGTGCATATTTTTCTAAGTGTAGATTGCATACCTTCGGTCTTCACCACCACGATCTACTTTGACTTGTAGCTGTGGAAGAGTCTCTGCAACTTCTATTGTGAACCGACCACCATCATGTTCTGTTTCAGATGCACAAAACAAATTGTTTGAACCTCAGATCACGAGTTCAGAAACTGTGACAGAAATAATCAGAACTTCGACCTGTTGTGACTGGAAACAAGAATTACCAGCTGTGAACTGCTTCTCGAGTCTGGACGGTACATCAAACACAGCACTCATGGAATCGACTGTGAGGGTCATGCGCCGCACTTCATTGATCACCTCTTCTGACAAAAACTCACGAAGGTAATTGAAGGCAGATCTGCAATAAAGGAGAAATACACTTCATATCTGAGGATCTTTGCCACGAGTACAGCATTCACATACAGCAGTGATAGCAAACCCATATATCTGTGAAACTGCAGGGGACACTCTGCAACACTATGAAGACAAAACAACCAGATAAGTGTGGTCATAACACTCTGAGTGTTATGAGCATCACCTTCATCATGAATAGCAGTGACAAACTGCCATGACTCCCCCACTGATTTTGTCAGTGTCTGACTGTGGGGTTTCAACAACTATACAATAATTTACCAAAATATTTGGAAACAAACATCTACATCCAAAGTTTCCATTGCTTTTCCAGAAGCAACAGGAAGAGCCACTCTCATGATGTTGGCTAGCACTCAAGAGGGAACCCACTTAGGTGGCAACCACACAGCAGAAAGGGTATGCAAACTTTGTATGACCAGATAAGTCTTTCAAAGAAAAAACCGATAATGAGAAAAGCAGTGCATTGGTGGATGAATGAAGATACTCTTTGCATAAAAAGAACCATTATGCACATACCCTGGGGAATACATCGATGTTCCAGACTTGAGAATCAGTGTTGTTGCATCATCATGTGATGACAGCAAGGACCTTCTCTTTATCTCAGTTTGGCCCTGTTCAAATGTTTCACCTTTGAGGCTTAGAGTAGTGCATAAATATACAAAGATTGGAAAAGAAAATAATACAGACAAACAAAGATCAGCATGACACGCCCAGCTACTAGTTCCAAGAAAAGAGAACAGATACACTTACAGATATTTTTGCAAGAGCTTTTGCAAGAAGGTCAATTACTGGGAGGCCAGTGGCTTTAACAAGCTCCTGTGCTGCTGGCCTAAACAGAGGCACCACACTGCAAGACCCAAAAAACATAATTGGCACTCGTGTTTGTTTTCTGGCAAAACTTCACTGTTTTTTGACAAGGAAATTGGGAAAATTTTAGAAAATTTTGTTATTCTAGTGTAAATTTGACTAATTTTGCTAATTAAATCATCACAAAAAGAAAAAGAAAAACCCTGATCGGTGCGTCCTCCAACTGGACACAAAGTTGGTGTGCATTGTCTTCCAACACATTCAAAACTCAAGAAATAAGTGATTATCCATATCCAAAAACGAGTTTATCAGTACCTGTCAGCAACCTCTAGAACACCACCAGTAGCAGTCTCAGCAGAAGCTTTAGCTATATCAGCTGGTTGAGGAGGGGCAATGCGTTCAAACTTAAAACCCGCCTTCCTCTCAATCTGTGGTATCATGTACTCTTTCTTCCTATCATAAAGCATCACTGAGATCCCCGTGTTTCCTGCAGATACAATCCATAACAACAGTCAAAACTCAATACACATAACTAATTTGTGCATCGCTAAGACTAACCATGCACAGTTGCAATGCTGTTAATAACATCAATGCACAATCGCAGATAAAACTTCACAAAAACACTTTGACAGTAGCCATTTATCAGTTCCGGCCAAATCAAAACAAACATGACAATGATGAGTAGCATTGCATCATCAGACCATACAGTTGCAATGCTCTAATTAAGTATAATGATAGTTTACCAGCTCGACCAGTTCGACCAGATCGATGTATGTATGTTTCAGCATCCCGTGGGGGCTCACACTGCAAACAAAAGTTACAAGGAACACTATCATCATCCAAACCCACAATTCACAATGGAAGCACAATTTACTTGTCAGATACCTGATATTCCCTTCACATCTGCAAACTTTCAGACTCATCCTCTCTGTGTAGGTGTCCTAGTACCTGAATCACAACTTGGACATCATTAATGTCCAGGCCTCTGGCAGCCACATCTGTTGCAACAAGAGTGTGGAATTTCCCAGATCGGAAAGCAGCCAATGTCACCTGTACAAGTAAACAATGCACCTGATCAGAAAATTGGACAGAAGAAGCTAAAGCATCTCTCTGACACATTGAAGGTGGTTCAAACAAACTGTAAATCACATGAAGGCACAGGTCCAAATGGAGTAGTATGGCAAGTACCTAAAAATCTCTTATCCTCCTACACTATCCAACAACAAAAATCTAAAAGACCACTTATTGAACAAAAATTCTGAAATACCAACATTAAACAGAAACTTCTATTCCCTGCTTACTGCACGAGTCTTAGAGACAGAGAAGGAGATGAAGCTGAAAACCACTTGACATGCAGATGCAACATGAGAAAAAGACTTACTTCGCGTTGATTTTGGGGTATATCTCCATGCAAAGCTCTAGCAGTACCAAGTTTCAAAGCCCCTGCAAGCTCTGTGGCATCATTCTTAGTTTCTGTGAACACAATGCAGCGGCCACCACTGCACCCACCATCCAAAATGAATCAGGAAACTTGTACTTGCTTATTTCAAAGTCATATCAAAGTGATGTTTGTGATTTTGATCTCATATGTACTCAAAACCAGGAGAAACAGGATTACTGACTATTGAGCCTAACCATTTCAATTTGGAAATTGGCTAGAGGGGGGGGAAAGGAGCAGGGAGGGCCAACCTGCCATAACAGCTAATAACGTCAGCAACAAGTTGAGTTCGCATTGTATAGTGACCAGGCAGTAACAAATGCTTCACATTTGCACTTGCCTTCATTTTCTCATCACCAACAAGATCAACAGTAATTCTACTTGGCTTCAAAAACTTCGCTGCAATCTGTTTGCCAAACAAAAGATGTATAAAGTCACCTCCCATTTTCCAAACACCTAACAGTGAAAGATCCTCAAAACTTTGCCCCAGCTGATCCCTTAGTAAAGGTGAGCCATGAACTGAATAACTATTATATACTAACTGCAAACAAAAAATCTGCAGACTGATACAATAGCTGAAAGAGGGAAAATATACTTTTTTCACCCAATCAGGCATGGTTGCACTAAACAGGAGAGTTTGTACTTGTGTTACGTCATCTACTCCCCCTGTTCTTGCCAAGAAACAGAAAACCTTATCAATAAACAAACCCCATAAACATTATCGACAGGAAATGCAGTCTCAATGTTGGAGTATAACAATTGAGGGAAATATATAACAAAACATGAATGAGTGCAACTCCATTATGTGCAACCATACCCAGAATTAACTCCACATCGTCCACAAAGCCCATGTTAAGCATCTCATCAGCTTCATCCAGTACCCGAAACTTTAATGTTTTCACATTCAGAGTTCCCCTCTCAAAGAAATCCTGCTCACAAAAGGCAATAGATGAACAGTCAACATCATGAGTTATGCACCTTGCACTCCACAACTAGAGAAGCTCTCAATTTCACCTATAGATCCACAAGAAAACCATGAACTAAATTTCAAAAGAAGTTATCCATGCAATTGGCGAACAGAGAAATAGATGATGAAAAGATGCAGGAAGCCTCTATCTATTACCTTTACACGTCCAGGAGTGCCAACAACAATATCCACACCCTTGCGCATGGCATTCTCCTGTCCTCCATATGGGGCTCCTCCATACACACACACTGTGCTCAAACCAACTGCATTTCCATAAAACTCAAAATCTGCATGTACCTGCAGCAACCCCCACCAACAACAACAACACATACACAACCTTTAGCTTACAGTTTCACTGCAGAATTGAATTTTTGAGCTCTGCAAAACATGAAAAAAAGGGAGGTCATAAAACATTGGGCTTTTACTTGTTTCGCAAGCTCTCGGGTAGGAGCCAACACTATGACACTCGGTGCTCGTCCTCTTTGCTGCCTCTGAGCTTGTCCAGTCTTGGTCAGGGATTCTAAGATGGGTAACACAAATGCCAAAGTCTTTCCCTGTGTATGGAGCAACAAAGTAAGAACCCTTGTCAGATTTCGATAGGACAACCCACACACTAACAATGCTAAACACCTTGGTGTGAGCACATGAACAAACGATGGTGCTCACTGACTCTTCATGGAATTTTGCTAAAAGTGGAAGAATTAGCAAGATTAAAGCATGAGAAAAACAGAAAGATAGCATTCATTTGAGGGTTTGAGGAGAAACACTAAGGCATGCATACATACCTGTCCGGTGCGAGCTCTGCCCACCAGATCATTTCCACTGAACACAGCATCAAAAGTCTGCGCTTGGATTGGGAACAGCGACTCGATACCCTTGGACTTGAGCTTCTCTCTCAGTACGTCCGAGATTCCGAAATTCGACACTGCCATAGGGTTGAAAGCTTCCGCCACAGCCGCCGGAAGTCCGTTCTCCTTAACTTGTCCATTCTCGAGCACCTTACCAGTCTTTAGCTTCTTAGCACTGGGCAAAAACTCTTCGGCGGCCACATCTTCCTCCCCATGTTTAGCCCTCTTCTTCTTCTGCTGCTGCGACGAAGCCTTAGGCAGCTGCTCAGACACTCCATCTTTGGATCCATCCGCCGCCTGTTCTTTTTTTTTCTCCTTCGATTTCTTTTTCTTCTCCGGTTCCAAAGCGGCCGGAGAGGCAACGACTGGTGATGAACCAGCAGCAGCAACCTCCACGGATTTGACCTTCTTTGTCTTTTTGGTACCTTCAAGCTGCGACATGGCCACCGCTTGGCCGAGCTCCACGTTTCCTAGACCAGGCATACCTTACGAATCTCTCACGAATTGCAAAAAAAGAGATTCCGCTACGCAAGGGAGGAAGCGGAACGTCGGGTGTGCAGACGAGAAAGGAAGGCGGCTCTGCACCTGCTTGCTCGCTGCGAAAAGACCGAACTCTGCAATAGGCAGCAGTGTTGGAGGGGGCCAGCCAGCAACCCAGCCAGCAGTAGCGGTCGCCAAAACCCTAATTTCCGGCGCTCTGCAGACCTAAATTCGGAAACCCTAATTCACGAGACCTAGAAGCAGGTTCTGGAAAGTAGAATCGGCCATCTATGACGTTTTCCGTACTAGAGAAGCTGCTACAGAACCTGCCTATTATATTCCAACCTATAAAGGTCAGGTAATAGGTGATAAAATAGCATAAGTAGGTTGTGACTGGGGAGTAGGTAACTAGGAAATAACAGAATTGGCTATTCATGACCCTTTTCCATACTAGAGACAGTACCACAAGACCTGTGTATTCCAAGCCATAATGATGATAAAATAGCATTAGCTAGGTCGTAAATGGGAATACGTAACTATGAAATAATAGAATCGGCCACCACCGTGACTCTTTCCGACTCTTTCAGAATGAGCATTTGGCACATGACCTGCCTATTCCAAGGTGTAAAGTTCAGGTAATAGTTGATAAAGTAGCGTAGCTAGGTCATAAATGGGAATACGGAACTAGGAAATAATAGAATCTGCTGCCCATGACTCTTTCCAACCGTTTCAGAATGAGCACTTGCCACACGAGCTGCCAATTCCAAGCTGTAAAGTTCAGGTAATAGGCGATAAAATAGCATAGCTAGGTTGTAAATGGAACTATGTAACTAGGAACTAATAGAATTGGCCACCATGACTCTTTTCAACCTGCCTATTCCAAGGTGTAAAGGTCTAATAGTAAGTCATAATAGTTTAAGAAGGTTGTGAAGGGTTTAGGGTTTAGGATTAACCCAAATTTTATGTGTTAGGTTTGAAAATAAAATGATAAATCCATCATTCCACAAACGATAATACATTCATGCTTGGTGATATCACATAGTTAGATGATTTATTATTATTATTATTTATGGTTTTAAGCAAATAGGTTGTCAATGTGCTTCACATTGTAATATATATAACCATAAAATGATAAATCCATCATTACAAAAATAATAGTAAGTTCACACATGGGGATATGGTATTACTAGATGATCCATTGTTATCATGGTTCATGGTTTCACACAAGTAAGTCACCAATGTGCATTGACCATGCTATAATAGGAGCTTTGTATAACTAAGATTTATGTAGATGAATGATTGTTGTAGAAAACATTTTTGCTTTTCCAATAGTTGCTACTAAAAACAAATATGCACGTTTTCTTTTCACTTGACATAGTGATGTCCTATTGCATATTACATTTTAACATACATACATCATTGGGTCACATTACATTTCATGAGATTTTGTTGTGGTTGGGTTAAATTGTTACGATTTAATTCAACATAACCATTATTATTTCCCAGCTTGGACATCTTGGATGTGAATAAGAGCATTAATTATGTGTTTTTTGTGCAATGTTTCAACAATTGCATCATAATATTCTTTGTTGAACTAACTGGGGAAATGATATAAATGTCACATTCTATAATAATTACATTCTAGCTCAATGTATGGTGGCATTTTGAGTTCAAGTTATTCTAATTTGCTATTGCATTCCATATTGGTATTAATAATATTTTGTAGTTCCTTTGCAAACTTATTCGAATGTTAAATAATAAACATCATGTGAGCTTAAGGATCCACATGTTCTTTTTATTATGTCTATTCAACATGCTTTCTCCAAATGAATGCAATAACCTTGTTGTGATCTCAATTGCCATGTCTTTCATGACCTACATTAATTTCCCCTCTTCTTATTCTCCCATGACCTTTCCTTGAATTGGTAAACAAACACTAGTTACCAATTGTGAGGATTGCTTATTTATGTGTTGTTGAATGAAGGTGATAATTTATCAATAGTGATAAGCTACATTAAGAATTCATATTTTTTGAAGATTTTGTTGGTGTGCAATTAAGTTAGTAATAGTAAACAACCACCATTAATACAAGAGCCCTAACAGAACCTAAAGCTACTCTCCCTAAAATAATTCCAATGTGCCATCATTAATGAAATTAAAATAGTTGTTTTTGTTTGCATTAGTCATACCTACTCAAAAACCTACATAATAGTTGTTTTGATTTGTTGACAAACCCCCCTATGAATCTTTTGAACCTAGACCTCTTTCTTTCCACCTCCTATTTTTTTATGCATATTTTCACATCTCCTTACCATTTTGATATTTGTTGTTTTTTTTTTAATAAGAAGGATGGTGTATGTGTATTTTTTGTGTTTTTGCGACCTTTTGATTATTCATTTGTAGTTTCAAAAGTTCTTGGTTATGTTTTTTTCTTTTAGTGCCAAGTACTACCTACTATTTATTTTCTAATTATTTTTTTCGATAAATAAAATATGTGAATCCATCATATTTAAATTTTTTAAAGATATTGATGTATTTGGGATTTTGGATCCATGTTTTTGTTTCAAGGTCATTTTTTGAGTGAATTGAAATGTTGCATGAATTTTGTTTGATGTTTCAATCAATGGCCATTTCTAATGCATTTATTTAAATTTGAAAAATAATAATAATCTTACCTTCTTTTGGGATTTTTTTAATGTCAATTTGCCCTTAAGATCATGACTTCATCCTATTAATCTCACATGTGCTAATCTCTTGTCGTAATCAATTTTATACATGGTTTTACAACATTAGAAGCAACCCAAATGAAAGAATGAAGGCATATAAATTTAAGAAATCAAATTTTCCTTAATAATAATTCAATGTTTGATTGGCTATAGAAGTAACCTAAGAACTTCTTTGATGTTTGTGTGAACAATGCATGAAGTATGAAAAGCATGGAAGGTGCCCCTTTTGGTCCTATCTCTTAACCATTTTCTTAAACATGTTTCCACATTGGCCATGAGTCTTCAAAAGATGCTAGCCTTTACAATTTTAAGTTGGGTGGTAGTAGTTGGGTTGGTCATGTATTCACTTCCACAACTACAAACCAATTGCCCCTTACCACCCAAATATGTTATATTTTATATATAGTTGAAGGCCAACTTTTAATGGTTATAAAATTTGAAAGGATTCCAAGAATATATGATAATATTTTTGTTCAAGGTAATTAATGTGTAATAATCATGCATATAGTTCCTTACTATTATTGGTAAGTCATGCATGCGTAAATCCATAATAATAGGAGCCACACCCAACTCCTTATTCTTTTGTCACATGAATAAGGAATTGACATTGGAAAGTGACAAAACATGCACCCATTAGAAAAAATCTATGTTTGAATTACATTTTTGCGTTTTATAATTTTTTTAATATTTTATATTCTATTATATATCTTTACATTTTATTTCCAAGGGTTATGGAAGGGACACATGTAGATTGTGAGTTTTATAATTGATTTTTACAAAAATTCAAATGATGATCCCAAACCATGAAAAATGTAATAATTATTCAATTTTCATTAATACAAAAATCTCCCAAATAAAATTGGATCAATTTCAAGAATTTTTATTTAATTTACTCAAGACCTCAAAAGTGATTATAAATGTTAAATTAGCCATTTTTCACTTTCAAATGTTGATAGAAGTAATTCATACTTTTATATGTCATTTTGGAATGTGTATTAGTTCACAATACATAAGTTACGTGAGTAATATTGAATTTTAAACTAAGTTGAAATTTTACAAGCACGTTATTCAAGAGTGGTTAGACTTGTAGTGGCTCCTATTATCACAAATTGCCTACCTATCCATTGCTACACATTTAGCAAATACTTTGAATTTAAGAAAGTAAAAGATTTGGAGATCCAAATCAGAAGCCTTTCAAAATTCAATATTTGAGTAATCAATCCTAAATTATTTTGCTCCTTGTTTGTGTGGTATTTGATATAGACATTATGCCATAGGATTCCAAGATTAAGTCATTAGCTTCCAAATTAGTGACCCATTATTGTGGGGCCAACAATTACCAAAGTTATTATATCACTGGATTTATGCAATTTTAGGTGTAAACTAATGTCATTTTGGGATTGACTTTCCATGATTTCACAAATTCATTGGATTGGTTTTTAATTTATATCCTTATACAAAAGTATTACAAACTGAAATTTTCCAAGTTTTTATGCCATTTCTATTATGCAATTTAACACACATTTGATACCAAAAAATCATTAATTGTTGCATGGAATAAATAAAAAGCAAGTACTTGAGATAATTTTTCACAATACATAAGTAGTTGACCATTGCACAACAAACATATTGCTCATGAATAAAAGGATAATGAAAATTTTCCTTGTGTTTTTTTAATGACGAGTTATGACACCAAAAAAATTGAATTCATGCTTATGATGTGATATGACATTTGGGGTTGGGGAGGGAGGACAAAGGGGCAAGAGGCAATTTAATCCTAATTAGGATGCCAATGGTGGAAAATGTTTTATCATTCTTTGATTTTGATACCACCATTTCAAATGATGGGTTGGATTTTTAAAATATTATTTACTTAACCAATTAATAATAGGATGTGGTAAACAAAATTTACATTTATATTTATAATGTTGTAGGTGTTCCATTTCTTACAATATCATACCATGGTTTAATCATCGTTGCACCCAACAAGATATTACAATTAAAGCAAAATATGACATTACCAAATGGCAAGGACACAACCACATTATTTCAATAAATATCCCCATTATTATTATTTTGTGGAATCAAACACTAATGGATGACAAAATAACAAGCATGGATGATAGGTGTTGTGACAAAAAATCATTACAAAAAATCTAATGAGACAAAGAAAACAATTTTGGAAAGAAAGCACCAACATATTTATTTTATTTTAAAAAAACCTTTATAGATATAAATTTGAAATCACTTTTCTTTAGATAATATCATAATGAGATGTTTGCATGTGGTTACATAAGTAATGTTTTATTGTTCCTTTCTCAATTTGGGTCACAATCTCCTAGCAAACCCACCTTACACTTTTGTTATTATCATTGTTAGAAAATGTCTTTCTTTAAAACATGTATTTATTTTGAAATGATTCTTTGTTTTAAACAACTTGGAACAAGTCATTTTAATTTAAAAAGAAATCATCAAAATTAAAATAGTGCAAGTATGAACCTCCCCTAACTAAAAACTATTATATTTCATTAATATACACATGTACACAAATGTATATGAACAAACTTCTTGATCCTAAAAAACTAAGTTATTATGTTTTCTTAATTCATTGATGTCCAACTCCAAACTAAAACCTAAAGGCATGTTCACATTGGGGGGTAGTTATTATTTATAGCATGTTCGTTAAAATTAGCTATGTCCAAACATAATGCCCATTTGCAATAAATAGTCTATTATCTTGCTAATTATGTGGTGCACTAACTATGACCCTATCATTATTGATCGCAGTTGTCCTCTATAACTAATAATTTAACTATATGTCAATATGATCTTTGAAAAATGTAAATTTTTTATCCTATCGCCACTCATAAATGAAATCACCTTCATTTATGTTGATAACTTATTAATCATCTTGATTCTATCAACTTGGTGCAAGTTTTTCATGCACAAATAAACAAACATTCCATTAGATTATTATGATGGACAACAATAGTGATTCATAAAGGGAGAGGTTGTGCAAGGGGAGAAAGACCAAGAGGAGTTAGTGTAGGTCATTAAAGACATGATAATTGGGAACACAATAATGTGATTGCTTTCATAAAATGCAAGCACATTGAACATACACAACAAAAGGAACATGTGGGTCCTTGAATTCACATGATGCCTATTATTGCAAAGGAATTTCAAAATGTTGTTAATGTCAATATTGATCACAACTTGGCAAAATGTGCAAAAATAAGTTAAACAATTTCAACAAAAATTACAAGAAATTTTCTAATCATTACACAATAAGTTTCACCATACATTGTAATAGGATTGTGGTTATTATAGAATGTGACATTTATATCATTTCCCTAGTCAAATTAACAAAGAGTTTTATGATGTAGTCATTGAAGCATTTCATGAAGAAAACATTAGAGCAAACATAGTTAAATGAACCACTTTCATGATGACAAATGTTTATTTGACATGGTTTGCAAGTTTAGTAAATTAAATTAATGTTGAAAATGTGTGTTGTATTTGTGCAATAACATTATTAGTATAACTATTTTAGCATTTGGATAAGTTAAAAAGTAATTTAAAGCACAATTAAATACCTTTCAACATATTTTTAAGCTCGTGATTTGTTTTTCATGTTTAAAAAAATGTTTAAGCACTATTTTTTAGCATTCTCTCAACATGATTTGACCAATTTTGTGTTACCACATCAACCTATCAAGACTATGCAAAAACTATTTTGAAAGTCACATCCAACTTTTTTGGTGGGCACATGCATAATAGATGTTTCAATATGTGTGCAAGATGTCCAAGCCAAAGGAAATGACAATTATATGAATGCATATCACAATGTTTAGATTAGTGCAACATGTCATTGCACAATGTTCATAATGTGCAAATGTTCAATTTTAATTATGATTCGTTAAATGAGAAAGTTCTAATATAGGATGATGAAATATCAATTGTTTAATTTTAGTATCAAATACTTGCTTTTATTAGCTAAATTGAGATTCAATCTTTAATCCATTGTCACAAATAACTTTTTTTCAATTGTTTCACCATGATTCAAACTTCCATGTGATTTCATACTTTGATGTAGTACCACAAATCCATTCAAAAGTTAATGTTTCCTTCTTGGTCTCCTTCCAAAAAACTCTTCAAAAATTATGCATTAGCCAATTCTAAAATCTTGTTGCCTGCCACTCAACATTGACATTTTGTTCATTTGTTTGATCATTAGGTATATGATGCTCATTTATTCCTCCTAGATCTATTAATCAAATAAAATATAAGTTCTTTCGCAATTCCAATTGCACCATAAAACTATCAATGTTCAATTCCTTGGGCCATTAAAAGTCATGTTAAATGTAATAAGCAATAACACATTCTACATTTGTTTTGAATAACAACTATTTAATACATTTTTTGAGAATACCAAAAATGTTTTTACAATATTTGTTCCTCTGCATAAATATTTGTTATACAAAGCTCCCATTATAACGTGAATCACATTGGTGGCCTACTTATGTGGAACCATGAACCATAATAACAATGGAACATTTAGTAATATAATATTCACAAGTGTGAAAATACTTTTAATGATATTGGAATGATGGATTTATCATTTTACTTTGAGACCTAACAATAATTTAATATGCATATTTATATCAAAAGTTTTGTAGAATATGAAATTATTGCCTTATTTTTGGAGCAAAAATTTCAAAGCCTTTTAGCTAGAAGCTTTAGATTTTATTCCAATTACAATGTTTCATCAAAATTGGTTTATGTAGGATGGGTATTTTGGTGATTGTCACTATGTTAATTTCATAGTCATTCTGCATTATAATTCATCATAGATCAAATTCCATTTAGGAATCTTTTTTTTTTCGTTTGTCTATTTGTGTATTGTTGTGAATTTTTTAATGAATCGGACTTTCGTTGGCATTTTGCCTAGCAAATCAAGAATGTAAGAAAATATTAATGAAACAAAATGACATATAATAAATTTTACAAAATTTTATATTTTGAAAAAAAAATTATAACAAAAAAATTATGTCCACACAAAATAATTTAATCATCATCATTGGTAGTAAAAAGTAGGATGAAGCCCAAATGGGTCAAAACACGTAATTAAAAACCAAAAAGGGTGTCGGATGTTAGATATAATTAATCAGTCAAAATTAAACATTTTTTTAATTACCATTTAAAACCATAGTAATCATAGCAAATGAGTCTTTTTTCCTTCATATGAATGTCAAAAGACTTAGACTAAAATTCATTTGATTCAATTTTAAATTTTGATTTTAATTTAGAATGTTTGAAAATGTACACCTATTGCATCAAATGAAGTCAATTTTGCAAAGGACTATCAAAAGGATTCATATAATAAAATAATTTTCATTGAAAAAAATATAGATGATAAAAACATATTAGCCACACTCAAAAAACACTCATACTTTTAAAAATGTGGAATCAGAAACTTTAAAAATTCAAAGAATATTTTAAAATTGCTTTAGAATTTCAAAGTTTCAAGAGTCTTTATCAAATGGATTATAATGTACATGATGTTTAAAAAGAAGTTATAGCTTAAAATATAATAAAACTAAAAAATGTGGAAATTTAATTTTTGGTGATTACATAAAATTTTGATCATTTTTAAAGATGAAACATTGAATCTATAAAGAATCTACATACTTTTATATTTTCATATTTATTCAATAATGACTAACAAAAAAAATGTGATGCATTGAGAAATTTTTAAATATTTTTTAGAACAAGTTACAAATAAATTCATTCAAATTTTCATTTGCATGTAAAAAAATATTTTTAGAAAAAAAGACTTGCAATGTAATCCTTTTGGCTCCTAGTTACAAATTTTGACACAAATAGATGGTAAATAATATCATATCATTTGAAATTTCAACTATAATGGGTTATTATATAGACTAACCCATCCAATGATATAAAACCCCTTAGGCTCATAAGTCAACTTTCAACTTTGAACAACATATTAAATGTTTGAGATGGTAATGGGTGGAATTGAAGAATGACTAGGCCCACTCCTAGTATTTAACTTAGAATTGTAGAGGCTTGAATCTTTTGAAAAAGAATGAAAATTGTAATGTTGCTTGAGGAAAATGGTTAGGAATTAGGACCAAAAGGGGCACCTTCCATGCCTTTGAGGCATTGATGGCACAAACATGTAAAAAATTGTAACTTACTTGTTTGTGCAAACAACTGAATATTTATATTGTTAAGAATAATTTTGATTTTTCAGATGTATAATTTCATTCCTTTGTTTGGGTTGTCTTTAAAGTTGTAAAACCACACGAAAAAATTGATTGGGACAAGAAATCAGCACATGTGAGATTAGCAATGACGAAGTCATGTTTTTGGAAGCAAAATGACATTAAAAAATCCCCCAAAAGAAGTTGAGATTTAACGGTTCTTTGAAAATTAAAATAAATGCATTAGAAATGGCCATTGGTTGAAACATTGTGCAAAAACTATCTGACATTTCAATTCAATCAAAGGTGAACTTGAAATAAAAAACACAAGTTCAAAATCCCAATGATATTGTATTACCTACAAAATAAACATTATCTATTTATATATTTTATTTATCCATAAAAACTACTTGGAAAAAAGAAAAGGTAAAACTTGCAGGTAAAAAAAAGAAAAAAGAAAAAAAAGAAACATAACCAGGAATCAAAGGAGTTGCAAATGATAAAAAGGTGCACACCATCTTTCATCCCATCCTCCCACTCATAGACAAAAAAAACCAACAAATATTAAAATTGTAAGAAGGTGTGAAAGAATAAGAGGTAGATGGAAAAACAAGATACAAAAGAGTCATGTGGGTTTGTTGGTAGGTTTAAATATTCAATAGGTAGCTTTGTAAGAAAGATGAACAAAAACAAATAAACACAACTATTTTTATTATATAAACATCTAATGTTTATGAACACGAGTGTAATGCCCTTGGCCCAAAGGGCAAGGTTCCAAAGTAAGCAAAATCCCCCTTCTCCACCTCCTCTTTTTTTTTTCCTTATACTCCCATAGGGTGCAATTTATGCCTTTCAATATGCATGTAAAGGAAAGGAACTAAGTAGTTAAGCTAGAGGGTAAGTTATTATATTATTTTGATATATATAACATGGATATGAGCTTCATTCAAGTTGCATCCAAATGTTGTTTACAAGACATCGTACTGTTGGAATTGAACTTGCTAGTAAAACTCCTCATACATACTTCAAAAATACCATAAGCAATAATCCAATCAGGTAAAAACTAAACCCCTAACAAAATTCTGCTTTCTAAACTTGTTTGCAATATTTAGGATTAAGTGTTTTTATGCTCATTTGTTAATTCCATCACGGTATCTGTGGCAATTTTCATGAGAGAGATGGGATTCTCATCTCTGCCTCAATAAAAGATTATCACATTACTCACAATCATTCTCGGGTATTGAAACTTGTTGTGGCAGTACTGAGGACCTCTTTCCATTCGGTTGTTGTGATCACAGATTTTGCCCCAAGAGCAGCATTCCATTACACTCCATTACACATTGTTGCATCTAGATGTGCTCTCAATATCACCTCCGAGCTTTAGAGGTCAAGCATTGACCCAATGGAGAGCTGTGTAAGCTTTGCGTCAACCGTGATTGACTAGAAGGTGACATTTGTAACTTTTAATGGGAACATGTGTTCCTTTTAAGCTTGCTAGAAAGTTCCCTACATATGAGTCGTTCCTAAAGTTCATAACATTAATTACCTTTCCAGCCCTTTCCAGCCCAGTTGCAGCTCTCAAATGGAAGGCACTTGTACATGCAGCAAGAAACAAGACTCCATTTCGGTGGCTTTCCATTAGGCTACTGGGATCAAAACATGTTGTGTGTAACTGTGATCATAACAACCTAATGCAAAGGGACCCTTCATGCAAAGGGATAGATAGTTCCATCATGACATTTGTTGCAGTTTTCATTAGAGATGGATCTCATCTGCTCCCAAAAAGCTTGATCACATTCACTCACAATAATATTTCAGCAGGTTGCAAATCTTTGTTGCAGAAGTAGTAACACCGTTAAAAGTTTGATTGCATTTTGTTATTGCAATTCATGAGAGATCATCTATCTATCAGCTCCAAAAAGCTTGAATTTTCACCAGGTAGGATTTCTGCAGCTTGCAAAACAATTTTGCAGCAGTACTAAGTTAGTTCTATCACAATAGTATTTGTTGCAGTTTTGCATGAGAGACAGGATCTCAAGATGTACTCCAAAAAGGCTTGATCACCAATTTACTCAGAAAAATAATATTTCTGCAGCTTGCAAAACTTTTGTTGCGCAAGTACTAAGAAAGTCAGTTCCCATCACTTTTGTTGTTGATTCAATCCAGGAGGGATGATCACCTATCTACCTGCTCCACCAAAGCTCTATCATATCACTCACCAGATCTGAGGTTTCTGCAGCTTGCAAAACACACTTGCAGCAGTGTACTTAAGAGAGTTAGTTCCATCACAACATTTGTTGCAGTCAGTTTTCAATCACAAAAACTTGTGGCAGTCTGTTCCAAAATTTGTTGCAACAGTCCTGCTTTTGATCACAAAATCTGTTGCAAAAACCATTGCAATCTGTTGCAAAATTTATTGTGGGTCCAAGATAAGATGATGATGATCTGCACTGCAGCACCCTTGGTCCACTTTGCTGGAATCTTCAGTTTGCTCACCATCTGCAGCTCGATGATCCTGGGTTGGTTTCTGGGTGCGTGTTTGCTTGCTTTTGGGATGTTGCTGCTGCTGTTCATGATGATGGTGATGATGATGAGTACAGGAGAAGCTCCATTGCTGATGAAAGAGCTTCAATCCTTGCTGCTTGGATTTGATCCTGTTGTAGCTTTAGAACTCAAGTTCTGAATTTCCAGCACACGGAAGATGTGAACTCGGAAAGTGGCTAATACCACAGAACAAGAGCTGCTGTTGTCACTCTTGTTGTGCTCTTCTTGCTGCTGCTGCTGCTGCAGCAGTAGCTCAAAGATGCATTCATCTCCTTCTTCCAGGAAATGGTCGCGGGCAAAGTGTGCCCATCCTGCAGGGCTGAGCAGCAATCGGTTCTGATGCTGCTTCTGTCCACGTCTGCATATCACCTCCCATGCATTGTTATCACAATCCACCAATGCAACCCAGCTGATTTTGGTGGTGCATCTGCCACTGCTGCTGTCACTGCTGCTTGGTGGCAATTGTAACAGCAGTTTGGAATCCAGCAGAAACGCAGTTGGTATCTCCTGCCCATGGCCCCCCCAAAAAAAAACAACAACAAAAGCAATCACAGATCTCGATTTTGCATTTTTCAGCTTGATGTTTTCTCTACAACAACGGTGTTTGTTGGCTCTACCCTTCAGTGTAGAGAGACATTGTGATGCACCCAGAAATGGATCAAAGTTTGGTATCCCCTACATTAAGGTCTGTGGTGGCAGAGTATGTCATTCTCTTGACTGCATTATATGACATAATCTTCTGCTGATGATCATACACTTGTAACAGTGACCATAATTGTTCTCTGGTCGAACATAGTACTTTTGAAAACTTGATGAATCTGCCATGCAAGACGTTAATCTCATGGAATGGTCAAGCCCTTGTCCATTATACTGGGTGCATCATGAAGCTCACCCTAGTGGGCTCACCTGATGTCAAGTCCCTGGCATCTCACTCACAGGGACTTGACCATTCCACAGTAAATGTTTCTAGGATCATGTGGAGTCCACCATAGAAACAGTTCTTGCATAACTGAAAAGATCCACTTGGGCTTAACCATGCTAACCACCATGTGTTTCCAATTTAGTATGTGAATGAAGAATGTGTGCAATTGAGCTTCCACTGACCAGAAGGTATCTGCGATAGACTGCAGAGTCTCGCATCCGGATCTGGAAACTAGGGTTACAAAGGGCTCCTGCGCATCTTCTGGCAGCGATCATGGCTTTGCCTCTCTCCTCGTCCGTCACAGTTCGCCTCTTAGAGAGATACTCCACCTCATGCACGCGGCTCACCTTCGTCTTCGTCTTCTTCTTCCCCAGCTGCTCCTCGACCTCCTCCTTGCGACGCTTCTCGGTATAATGGCGAGATCTTAAGGATCCCAGATACTTCTTTCTGCTGCCACCAAGCTCATTAAGCTGTTTCTTCTTCCGTCCGCTTGCTGCTACTGTTGCTGCTGCTGCATTAAGAAGCGAGTCCAGCTGCTGCTGCTGCTGCTGCTGCTGCTGCTGCTTCTCCTCCTCCTTTTCGTCGCCACTAAGCTCCTTCTTGTCACGGGAAAGCTCAAGTGTCCTTTTCTTCCTCTGACGAATCTTTTTCTTTCTACCACTTGCGTCAAAGAGCTGGACAACAAAGCGATTGACTCGTACGAGAGTGAAGAGAAGGCGATCACCATACTCGAGTCCATTTCCTTCTACAAATTGTCTCCATCCTTTACCGATCCGAGTACAGCTACGACTTCTCAAGATCGATGTCTTCCAGCGAACTCCACTCTGTTCAACTTCCAAAACCATTTCGTCCTTGAGCTTCCGCTTTCTCGCATCAATCGTCTCTATAAAATAAGGCGGAAAAATCTGCAATGATCACAAAACACACGCAAAACCTCCTCAGATTCTTGTTCACTTCTTGCAACAAAACCAACCCACAAAAAACACACACAGACACAGAGCAAGAAACACATGATGTAACGTTTTTTTCACCCTCAAGGTATCTACAGATACTAAGGTGATAAAGAAGACCTCCGAGCACACAGATGCTTGCTGGCTTGCTCTGCTGCTGTTGTCATCATCACAAATCACAGCTGCAACAGACAGAGACTAGCTCTAGCTTCATGTCAGAGACATAGAGACACGGAGAGCTTTAGGCATGCACACAGAGAGAGAGCTTCTTTGTGAATTCTTTGTGAGAATTGTTTATGTGGGTGCGTTTGTTTTTCGGGTTTCCTCAGAGAAGCAAAAGTGGAGTGTGGGTTTTGTTGTTTGCCACACAACAACACTTACATGCTGAAATGGAGGTTTGACAGAACACTTGCCAATTCTGCTCACAAAGAAAACAGCTCCATTGGAGATGCTAGTGTTCATTGCTGCTTTCAGCTGATGCTTCATGCCATGCATTGCAAACATTTTTTCTCCACAAAACCCAAAACCCAACACTCAAAAGTTACTGCAAAAAAATATACTCACACACAAAACACACACACACACACACACACACACACATGCACAACTATTCTTTTGTTGCCAAAACTTGTACCAAAATTGTATCAAAGTCGGCACCAAATTTGTAACTAAGTATCAATAACACTGTGCAATCAAATCTTGAAGAGTATACATATAGCTACTTAGGTACATGATAGTTTCTTTACTGCACTTGTGGTGCTGTTGTTTTTCATTGAGGCTAACTTCTCCCTGTCTCTCTCATCATTGTTCACTTGCTCAGTACTCTCACAATTGCAACAGAAAATTCATCACTCAAGGAAGGACAAACATAACTTAACCTGTTTTGTCTTTTGGAACCTTATTCTCTGATACAATTTGTTGGATGTTTTGGATGTTTTTTTCTTCCAATTCTCCATTTCAATTTCTCAGAAGTGTCCAACAGTGGTTTTGGCTTTTCTTTTGTTTCTTTTTTCTTTCTTTTTTGGTATTGAGATTTGGGTGGTGATTGTCTGTGTATAAATTGGTTTTGTGGTCAAAAAATTATTGCCAAATTCCTCTCATTACAACCAAGAATTTTGCGAGTTTGAAAGGGAAAAAAAAGAAGCAATGTTGGTGTCACACATATTGCACTAATGTCAAACTATGATCAGTTTCACACATATTTTCAGTTGAAATGGTTGAAGCTTGAAGTCACAAAAGTTGACCAGCATCCATGCACATGCCATGCAGGATGGACATCATGGTACCTTTTCAGGTTCAGCAAATTTTTATTTTTTTTTTTTAATGTCAAAAAATTTAGAAAATTAAGGTCCTTTCCTGCTGAATTTTTTTTTAATTATTATTTATTAATGTTGAAATTTCATAGCATTCAAGAAGTTGTTACAAGATAGTTTCGGGGTTTTAGTATGTATATATTATTGCATGTATTTTAAACAATTTTAGGCCATTGTCGATTTTTTTTAATTTAAATAATTTTTTTCCAAATATTCAAACAATTTTTATTTTTTTTGGTGTCAAAGTCAATTTTTCAAAATAAAATAATTATTCAATAGCCAGATGCCGAACTTAAAAAGGTACTACATTAGTGTGTGGATATGAAATCACTTTTTCATTGTATTCTTGTCCTAGAGCTAAATTACAATGGTTAGCTTTGTACTAACTATCAACCATCCACATGCATCTACCTAACTCTTAGCCACCAATTGAAGTGCTTTACCTATTTGCATACTTACATAGTAATTGTTATATTTCATAGTTCATTTGTTTGTTCATCCTTCAATGGTTTGTCCCTATCTCTCTTTTGTCTCATCTATCCTTCTTTTGGAAGGTTCCAAACTTGTCCCTCTCGTAGAAGGTTCTAGACTTGTCCCTCTCTCTCTCCCACTTTCTCCTATTTAATCCTTGTATCACTATTTCTCTCCAAGGAATGTGCACCCACACAATGCAATTAATCTTTTGTCAACATGTCTTACTCTTCTCTACTTCAATTGTTAACATATAGAACTTGATTAAAAAAATTCAACATGATATTATAGCTTGAGGGATTGAAGTAAGAAAGTTTAGAAAGAGGAGTGGGAAAGATAAGAAGGCTTTAAAAGTTAAAAGAGATTAACAAAAGGGCTCACAAATGGTAGAAGAAAATCAAGAAGTGGAAGATATTCCAACCAATTAAGGAAGTCTTCAAGTCCTAAGGCCCTTCTCATTTATTTCAAAAGTATGCTCCTAGTTTTGACGTCTCCATACTAAAATCCATTTATTTTGAAGGTAATCAGAACTACTATGTTTGGTCATTTAAAATGATGAACTTCTTGGAAAAGAAAAATTCTTAGAAAAATGTGAAGAATCCAAAAGAGATGAACCAAAAAACTTAGAACACCTAGAAAGCATAACTAGCTTAGTTGTCAATAGATTCCTTTTGGTATTTTGACTATGGAACAACTAAGCATGTAAACAACAATGACCTTTCAATTTCCTTTTTAAAAAGATTTCACAAAAACACAATAATTATTGCATGGTTCAAACTTGTCAAACTAAGAGTCTATGTAAACTTGGCAAATGAAACCAACATAGACATCACATTCTTTGATGTAATAACAAATGAGAGGTGGAGGAAAGCCATGAAGGAATAAATGGAAGCCATTTCCAAGAATCATACATGGATGTTGGTGAAATTGCCCCAATACCACAAACCAATTTTAGTTGAATGGATTTTCAAGATCAAGGAAGATCAACATAAGCAAACCAAATATAAAGCTCACCTAGTGGCATGGGATGCAAACAAAAGACCAAAATATACTACAAAGATTTGTTCTCTCTTATGGGAAAATGGACCACCATCAAACTAGTCACAATAATTGGCTAATCTTCAAGGTTGGGAGCTTCATCACATGGATGTCAAATCAACCTTCTTAAATGGGAAGATTGAACAAAAAATTTAATCTTCCCATTTGTAACAACCCCTAGGATTTGTCATATAAAGACAAGGACTAGTTTACACGTTCAACAAAACCTTGTATGAACTCAAGCAAGCTCCAAAAGCCTAGTTTGAAAGAATTGACACTTAACAAATCAAGGATTGAACAAAAGTGCCCAAAACAAAAATTTGTACCAATTGAAGAACTTGAAACAACAGTTTCTTATGATTGTTTACATAAATGATCTCTTCATTATTGGTAGCAACAAAATCAACATTAGCTTGATGAAAGAAAAATTGGAAAAATAGTTTGAAATGTCAAATTAAACTTAGCCTTATGATACCTAGACCTTGAATTCAAAAAAAGGCTTTAGGGAACATATCTCAATCAAAATTCTTTTGCCACAAATTTATTAATTGAATTTAACATGTCAAATTACAACCCCTTTAACACCCCATTGGTTGAAGGCTTGAAGTTGAAAACCAGCATGAATTTTCCCAAAGTTAACACAACACACATCGAAACCTAGTTGGTAAGTTAATCTTTCTTACAAATACCAAACCTAACATTCCATTTATAGTGAACCTTATGTGCATATATATGTAGAAACCACAAGAATCACATTTGAAAGCCACTAAATCAATTCTTTGATATCTTAAAGGAACTATTAATGCAAGGTTATTTTACAAAATAGGAACAAACCTCGTTTTCACTATATTTATTAATGCAAATTGGGGAGGAAATGTAGATTCTAGAAAACCAACTAGAGGATATTTTTTCAAATTAGTTCAAAAACCTTAATCACATTGAACCAAAAAACAAAAAAAAAACACCATGGTTTTGTCATCTACAAAATCCAAATTTAGAATACTCTTGGAAGTTCCAAAAGAAGGAAAATTGGCTCCTAGACTTACTTGTTGAACTTGGCATGAACAATGCAACATCTGTACCCATGCACTACAACAATGGAAGTTGCATCAAGATTGCAAAGGACCTAGTGTATCACTCCAAAACAAAACCTTTCGCCATTCATTTCAAATACATATAACAATTTACAAAAAAATGAATAAATTAGAATTACCTACATCCCATTTACAAAACAATTAGCCAACCTTATTTATAAAAGCTCTAGGGAAAAAAAAGTTTCTACAATGTAGAAACCTAATGAAGAGGACGACGTAAAAAGAAAAATTGCCTCTTGTTCAACGAGGAGACTAACATTCCAAGTTGTGTTCCTCTTCCTAAATGAAGTTGTTTAAACTCTGTTTGTAACACCAACAAGACTCCTTCTCCTTCTCATTTTGCCTTGTTTAGCACTCACTTCAAGCATCAACTTGTTTCCTCCACCATATGCAAACAAGCCTTGAAGGTCTTGGGTCACATAATGATTCCATTTTGAGCACCTTGGGCCAAAGACTTTGGAGCACAAATTTGTTTAAGAGCCTAGGAAAAGTAGGACCAACAAGAAATAACTCACAAAAAAACATAAATTTCCCCCTTTTAGAAACATTTTATTCATTTCATTTTTGGTTCCATATCCAAGACCTATAGTTTGGACATTTCTACCTATTACTCCTAACATCTTGTTTTAAATATGAATAAACTAAAAAAAACACACACACATTATGTGGAAGTTCTTTTAGAGTCATCACTTAAGGCTTAAACTCTGTATTTTTTCTTTAGGTTCTATCTAAAAATAATTAATTTGCCCATTAGAAGTTGAAAGGGGGTGTTAAATTTTAGGGTTAATTTTTTTGTTCATCCTTCTAATGGTTTGTCCCTATCCCTCTCTTGTCTTGTTTGTTCTTCTTCTAGAAGCTCCCATACTTGTCCCTTTCCCTCCCAACTTCTCTTATTTAATCCTTGTGTCATTCTTTCTCTTCGAAGAATGTGCACCTTCACATTAAATCATCTTCTTAATTTATAATTAACCCCTTGTCAATATGTCGCTCTTTCCTTTTAGCTCCTATTATTAGCATCATAGAACTTGACTAGAAAATCCAATATTAATCATTTACAATCTTTACTTACTTGGGGTAGGGCCACATTTAGAACCAAAAATCAGAAATAACTCAAATGCAAAAACATCAAATTTAAGCTTGAATCCTCATGTTAGGTAGTTTTATGGCTTATGTGGATGATTATGTAACATTCCAAAATAAGTCAGTGGTATCACCAAATGTAATTATCATCAAATCTAACCAAATTATAGATTTTCAAATGAATTTTTTGTGTTAATTAACATCTAAATAAATTGGTGATAACTTACCTTACCACCTATTACTTAACTCCCATATGTTATCACTATGCAACATTGTGTCAATTGGAACTTTGTTTTTTTTTCCAAGTTCCACAACAACGACAATCTCATGTAATAACATCATTTGCAATAATAACACCAACATTTCATGAAGCAATAATACACAACAATAACATCACAAACTTACCATGTTTCATACGTTCATACAAATTTTGTGTAAAATCTGATTTTTATAAGTTTGTATAAAAATTGCATGAATTTCATGCTATGGTTAATATAAACAATATTTGTATGTATTCAATATTGAAAATATTCAAACATGTGAAACATTATTTTTGAGTGACATATGTGAATGTTTAATACACAAAAATCACATAATTTTATGCAAAATTACATCACAATAATTATACAAATTTAACTAAAATATAATTCATATGTATTTCACATCAAAACATTATAAGTAGAAAAAACATATCATATATATATATATATAATTTCATGTCATTTTTACACTTTGAAACAACAACAAGAAAATTGTGATAATAAAAACAATTTCATAGAGGCAACAATAGGAGTAATTTATAGCACATGTGGGAAAAATAAGAGCGATTTTTGAAACAAAGTGTTGCAACAACAATAGTTTCATTGTAACAAAATAAACATAATATGGAGCCATATGGCAATGACAATGCTTACATTGACAACAATTAGGGAACTTAGCCAAACGCATTGCATTCCAAAAAACTCTTGCACACAAACGAAAAAACGAAAGGAACTCATCAAATGAATTGGAATTTCAATCAAATTCCATTGCATAGGCGTTATTGAAATCAACAATCAACAATGATAATTCTATTCAATTTGACCCACCACTAAGAAACAAGAAACACAACAAGGGAAATTGAAAAGCACACATGTTTGGTGATTCTTGCATTTTATTATGACCCATTAAAAAACCTAACTTTTTTTAAATTTGAAAGAATTGCCAATTTTGGTTCAATGATTTTTTTTTAAATTTTGAAAGAAGTTCTGATTATGGTTCAAGTATTTATTTAAATTGATAGAACCTTTGATCCAGTTCTGGACCTAGTTCTTCACATTTCAAGGCTCCAATTTTTTTTTTTTCAAATTATTTTTTTTTAACAGTTCTAGTTCCAAATTAGGTTCAATTTTATATACATTAATGTAACTTGTGGCATTGGCCCAAGTGTGAATACATTGAAGACTCTACTGATTTTTCTTTCCAAACCCAAATTTTGTAATTTGTTTAAATTTTTAATAACAAAATTCACTCAAAAAGCAATATCTTCCACACCTTAACTCTGAAAATTGCGAAATAAACTTTATTAAATCTGATTCTCCAAGGGCTTTCTAACAACACCAAGAAAGTTTCCAAATTCCAATACAGTTTCAATTTTATTTAATTTTCATTGAGAAAAAAGGTTCAATAATCAATGACTTTCACACTGTCGCTTCAAATAGTCTCAAACTAAGTCAATGCACCCTTATTCATTGAGAGCTTTCCAAGGATACCAAGAGTGTGGCATGAAGCACCATGCTATGAGAGATCTCAGCATGACAAACAAAACAAAACAAACTACCTTGCTTCATAAATAGGCGCCTTCTATGCATAGGCCAATACTTGGTATGCATTGGTATGTTGTTCCTAGCAGGTTGTTAGTAGGTAGGTAATTTTTAAAAAAAGCAACTGAGCTTAACTACCATGGTTAACTCGGAAACTCGAACCCAACACAAAACTGTTTCCTGACCACTTACCATTCATCCTTCATGGTGTACTGGTGGCTGCTATTCACAGGTTCTTTACACTGGGACTTCAAACAGGGTTGTTCTGCGTATTCCAGTCCCGTGCTCAGATCCCGCCTTGCACAGGCCCTCCTTCCCAGAAAAGCCCCCTTCTGGATCTGTACCTACATGTTAATCGGCACCTCATATCAATTACCTCTTATTACTTGGGACAACATGAAATGCATTACCACTCGAGAGTGGCATTTGACTGCTGAAAGATCAAGCTCATTAGCAACTCCAAATGCAGTTTACTCGTTTGCCACTACATCTCCTGATTATAAGAAAAAGACCCATAAGCCCTGGAAATTTGGCACACCCAAAACCCTCATGATGAGCTTCACTCCATGCAGTAGCCCACAGAGGTTCAATGCTTCTTACTGATCACATCAGGTCTCAGTGATAGATCAAATAGATTATCAAATTGCAAGTATAACAACACTTTAGTAAAGATGTGGGTCAAGAGTTCTTACCCACATTTTCACAGTTTTCCCTTTTTGCAGTACTAAGAGTAGAAGCAGCATGCCTATCTTTGTACAATATCCAAATCGAGTTGTCAGTGGTCAGAGACCTTTGATTGAGTTGCTATGCATCTGCCATACTACAACAAGCTCTCAAAAACAAAAATTCATTTAGGGTTGAACCTGATATTCAAAAGAGATCAAAGACTCCTAGACATTCATCTCCATTGATTTGCACTCTACTTGGACATAGAAGGTGAGACAAGGTTTGCCCATTATGTTTTCCATATTGAGGAGAGACTGGGACTAGCACAAGACAGCCTAAACTAATGACATGGCATCAGTCTGAATAATGAAAGAAAGATTAGATTTGTTTGATTCTAAAAGCCCCACTAGCACAGTACAGATTGAGGCTCTTGAGCTATGCCCAACTTGGTCAAAACCCCTCTTCACCTGCCTCCGCAGTGTACCCACAACTGTTTACGCTCAGATGTGCTTAAACCAATTCCTTACTGTCAAATGGAATACCAGGAAAATGTGGCAAGGCAACTCCACAGTGATAGTCAGACATGTATCACGAAAGGGAGGGGTGCAAAGCATGACATCAATGAAATATGCTACCAAATTGATTCAAAACATCAACACAGAACTCTCTTTTAACAAGTGGCTATGAGACAACAGAATAAGCAACTTACCAATAAATCACTGATTTACACTCTGGTCTGTGTATGAACTCAGCCAATATGTCTTGAAAAGTTCTGCCTAGATGATTTTCCCACACAATCTAGACTTCTTTCCCAACAGCAAAGCTAAACCTCAATCTAACAAAAATATAATTGATCAAACTTGCCTATGTCTTTGCTTTTAGGCCATTATTCTGTTTTATCCTACGCCGGTTGTCAAGCTTCAATAGCCGCATTAACTGCACAAATACACCACATGCAATGTGACTCAGAGATGAAAACAAGCACCCTGACTTTCAATCACACATCACCCCCAGGACTACAGCCAAACAAATAGCCCAGTAAATGCAGATCAATATATACAAAAGAAAATAAAAATACTGCTGAGACATACCTTCTGACCTCAGACCTTTCAGAAATGAAAGTGTGCACAGAAACTCCTCCTAAAAGTAAAGTAACAGTATATTGATTTTACAAATGTATGTTACATTGCAAAGAATTCTCCATGACAGCACTTTAAAGGTAATACACAAAAATGATGTGGTCATAACCTTCTGAGAGTTGCTCACAAAGTGTCAGACCTTCACCCTCAGCATGATGAACAGCAGTGACAAGCTGCCATGACTTCAGATTGACTTCATCAGCATCAAATGCTGGCATACAGGAAGACTTGGTTATGATATCAGATGGCACTCAAGAGACATAGGTAAACAAAGATGTCATTAGTATCCTCATTCAAGCCAGCAGAATCAAGCTTGTGAGTATTGGCTCCATTTCATTCTAGCTTATCCCTGTAGATTTTACTTGTACGGCATCTGATAGTTTGGCTGAAAATTCAACCCACAAGACAGTGAGGAAAGACGAATCCAATCTGCTTTATTCAAAATGGAAGTACCTCCGGGAGTGACATTGTTTCTGGCTTTCTTCTTTGAAGCTCGCTCAGAGGTGGCCGCTTCTCCAGCATCCCGTTTAACCATTCTGGATACTCACTGAAAAAGAAACCGCATGTGACCATGGACAAGGCACAGCTTAGTCCTCGTAGATGGTATTATCCTTCTACATTATTTGCAGGGCATGCTGCTTCCGTATACAAGAATGGATCTGCAGCGGAAATCTTCCTTTGAGAAAGAGACGGGCGAGGAAAAATCGAAGGAAAAAAAAACCTGTCAGGAAGGATCTGTGGGTCCGAGCCATCCTTCAAAATGTTGGCACCTAGTACAGCTTTCTCCCGAAGCTCCTTGCTTACCACTGGCGCCGCAGGCGCTGACCATCTCAATCACGACCACCGCAAAAAGTGAGAACCTCGAAAAGAAACAATGGTAGGGAGGGAGAAGATGACACAACAAACAGACGACCCAGTAATTACTGATCTTCAAGGAAAACAAACGATGACAACAGCGTGCTCACACCATCTGATGCGCGAGACTTCTTCGATTTCGCAGCACCCCCTTTTGAGGAAGCTCCAGCCGCCCGAAGCCTTAACGAGCCCTGCAAAGCTCGGGCTCGCGCTGCTGATATGCTCTGCAACATCGTGGCAGTTGTGCTCGTGCTCTTCGCCCCTCCTCTTCCTTACGCCATCACCGTGCTTGTGGAGTTGTTCTTGGGAATCACAAAACCCTAATCCTCCACTCCTAATTCACAAACCCTAAATCCTCTACCCTAGTTTACAAACCCTAATCCTGCACTCCTAATTCAAAAAGCCCAAAATGAAGTCATGTATGATGTGCCTTAAATTTATTGTAATTCATATAGAAATTGTTTTATATAAATATTTCTATTTTTATTTTTAAAATGTGCAATGGACTCAAATATAGAATGTTTTAAATATGTAATTAAATGAAAAATGTTTTATGTTTTAATTTCAATAAAAAACATTGTATTTTCTTTTATTGGAAGGGCTTTGGACCTTGGCATGGTAAATGTAGGAATTGGGTATTTGGAGATCAAGGTTTTGGGGTGGGGTGGGGGGGGAAGTTGGGCAACACAACCTTGTTGCAACCTTAGTATTGATGGTTTCAATATGATGTCTTGTTTTTTTTTTTTTTTCAATATGTTAATCATGACACTTGTAGGGTTCATATTAATATAAAAAATAAATTCATTAATTTTGTGCACATTTAAAAATACACCCTTTGGTTTGTTTTATTGTTGGCTTTTTAATATT
>Ga0116231_10003714_pt1 | contig 31443 bp, 24 predicted proteins | sample S1TSphgellanicum_2_FD_89695 | JGI IMG/M metagenome (GOLD analysis project Ga0116231, IMG submission 89695) | Host-associated microbial communities from peat moss isolated from Minnesota, USA - S1T2_Fd - Sphagnum magellanicum MG | ecosystem: Host-associated > Plants > Peat moss > Unclassified... | reverse complement strand
TTGATGAAACCCTAAACCCTAAACGGGAAGAGAGAGGAAGGGAAAGGACTTGATGAAACCCTAAACCCTAAACGGGAAGAGAGAGGAAGGGAAAGGACTTGATGAAACCCTAAACCCTAAACGAGAAGAGAAGAGAAGAGAAGAGAAGAGATGAGAAGAGGAGGGTGGAAGGGAAAAAAAGAAGCCCTGACTTCTACAAAATACATTTAAAATCCTCGCGTATCATCGTCGGATGGGATCTAGTCTCGCCTTGATGAATTCGCGGTGGAGCCTGAGATGAGGGTAAACTGTATTGGAAATCTATTAGGTGTGCACGAGATATTTTCTCCCTGTTGTTTTGACGTAAAATTGTTTGCAAAGCTCGTGGAGGACGTATATTTTAGGAAATATTGTCGTAGTAGTAGTAGTGCTCTTGAATTGTTTGAACCTCGTTGTGTTTCGCTTTTGTACTTTTTGTTAGGAGTCCGGTTATCGTAGTCACTGAATGGCGGAATCCTCAAGAGGAAACGACAAAGTCAAGAAGGAGGTGGAGCCCTTATTGGGTGCCGTTGATTCTTTTACGCATGGTGGAATACGCAAGGTTCTGTTCCTGGTCTTGGACTCTCTCTCTCTCGTACACACACACACACACGGCTTTTGTTTTTCGATCTAGTTTCTTTTCTCATTTTGTGTGTGTTGTTGTTTTTTGCAGACGAAGTTTGAGCCGAAAGTTCCTGCGCGGCGACTGAAGAAGTTGTCTGCAGTCAAGAGGTTTGACAAATAATTTGCCTCCTTCGCTCAGACAAACTCAATAGCAAAATTCCTTGGAGTGCTGTTTAACCAGAGTCGTGCTCTCAAGTGTTGCCGCCTGTGCAGTGAGCCAGGAGAAGGCGGTGATGCCGAGATTCCAAAGGAGCTTCAAAAACTCATTAAGGTAATTGGTTTTTGCCCTTGAAGATGTTGATGTAGACATTAGGCCCTCCCTGTAGAAAGCTTTGCAGGGTTTAGAACATGTGCACAGCCTTGTGGGTAACACATTCATTGATGGATGAGAATATGGATGGCACAGCAATCTGAAGAAGATGCAGCAGCAAGATTTCAGCGACCTGACAACAGAAAAGGTATGTTACCTGGATGTCCTTTGATGTTTTGAGCTGTTTTTCTGTGTGTTGTGTGCCTCAAAACTTTCAAACCCAAGTTGCTACCATAAACCCTGCACTAAAGGCTTTTCTTCTCCCTTTGCTGAAAGCCAAGATTACAATGCTGCTAGTTCTACTTCTCTCACAGAAATTCCACATGTCTAAGGTCCTCCAATAACCGATCCTGTAAGTGGTGAATGACTTGTGGGTGGGCAAATTGTGAGAACCTGGTGTCTTTGCTGAGATTAGTTGAATTCTTAAGACTTCTTGGCAGTAGTTGAAGTCATCTAGCTCTTAAATTATTCAGGAACTGACAAATCTCTCTGACTTTTCATCTTGAATGACTCAAGAAGTGACAAATCTCCTCACCTATTGTCTGGAATTACTCAAGAACTGGCACATCTCCTCTCCTGTTGTCTCAAATATCTCAAAAAGAACTGACAAATCTCCTCCTTTGTTGTTGTGCTGTTTTCACTTCCTGAAATCTTAATGCCAAGATCAACTTTTCAGACTTGACAACTAGAATGAAAGTTCTCATGAATGATATTGACATTTTAAAGAAGCATTCCCAGCAGAATATGCAGGTTTCAACATGATTCGTGTTAGTTATGTAGATTCCAATTTTTCAGAATCTGCAAAATTTTGAGCAGTCAATAGTCAATTTTACAACTTCTTAAGGCTTTCTAGCTCCAAAGAGTTCTTGGTACATCAAGTGGCAAGTTTAATTGGTCTGCTGAAGAAAAATTGGTTACTCTACAAAGTTTCTTATAAATTGAACCAGTGATTTGCTTAACAAAGAATGATTTCTGTTTGGGGTTTCTGTCTTTGGAATCTAAAATATGATCATTTCAAAGGCTTTAGTCATGGGCTTTTCTAAGCCCCTGTGATCCTCTATTGTTCTCACTCTCAATGTTCTTCTTTGTTCTTTCTGTTTCCTTCCTCTTTTCTTTGTTTGGTTTTCCCATTTCCTGCTTTTTGCCTTTTGCTTTCTCAGTTTTGTTCTTGTTTCTCTTTTAAGTTTTGTTGAGCTAGGCAAAATAATGGCTGATTTTCCCCAATACTGCTAGTCTTGTGTTAGGAACTCATTATGTTGGTCAATGTTTGACATTAACCTAAGCCCATTGCTATTCCCAGGAAGTGATGATGTCACTGCAGATGTTATGGTAAGTGATCAATACCATATGAGTTGCTGTTTCAGGCTCCTGAACATGTGTATTTGTTGCTATTGTTTATTCTATGACTGCCACTATCATCCAGATTGCTCAATTTTTTTTTTTGGGTTGTTTTTTCTCTTTCCTTTATGGTTTGGGTTCCTCTTTTTCATGCTTGCTGTTTGGTTGCTGTTATGTTGTCAGATCATATATTGATGTAGGTTGTAAGTATTGAGAAATTCTAATTACTTATGGAGATATTCTTTTCTCTTGGCTACTATGTTTCTAGCAGAAATAAGAGCAATTCTAAGGGATTTTTTTTGCAAATCAAAAGCAAACATAAGATAATCTGTGGTCAGAAAGATGGAAGAAATCAATATTACAAGAAGTGCCCTGTTAACTTGCAATCAGGTGTCATAATGAGTTCTCATATTCAATTGTTTTGGAAAACTTAATTTTCAATTTGAGTTTTGTATTCAATAACTTCGCTCCATTTTTGTTTTTCCTTTTCTCATGAACATGTTGGGTTGCTGCATTGGGACAGGACCAACACGGGTGGCATTTGGGTATGGTTCTGCTGCAGCGAGTCAACCATCAGCATCTGCTGGATTCAGCAAGGGTAAGAGTAGCAGTGGAGCTGGTGGTGGCAGAGGTGGGCACAGTGGTAATGGGGCTGATGTGAAGCCTTTTTTGCAAGGCAAGTCTGCAAATATCCTTCCAGAGACTCTTTCAAACTACTCTTCCAGTCTCAGGTTTAGAGTCATTGGTTTATGTCAATTCCAACAAGCTTGGCTCTGGATTTATTATTGAGTTCTAACGTTGCTCTTTATTTTCTCTGTTTAAACTGATTTGAAATTGACTCCTCTATATTTGATGTGACTATGGTTGCAGGTGATCCATACTTCGAGCCAAAGTTGGGGAAATCAAAGAGCATTGAACCTTTTGTATGTTCACTTCCCCTTTTATTTAAATGCACTGTGATAGGCAGCCCTGGAATTGCAGGTCTGTCTTTTCCATACATACGTGAGTTGGGTGTTGTGCTCTTTTTCCTGTTTCAGTGCATACCCGATATTTGTCATACCTTGGATGATTGAGAGCATAACCAATATGATGTGCAGCCCTGGAGTCTCAGGCATTTGATGGAGCACCTTTCACAGATGCCATTTGAAACAGTCTTGAAACATTCATATCAGGAGATTTGACCTTGTTGCAGACAAGTTCCCTTGTAGTGATCAGAACCTTTTTGCCTTCATACATAAGTCAGTGATGGTAAAGCAGATGTCATATAGTTAGTCAATGGATTACCACCTTTAGGACCTCTTATTATCCAAATAATTGTTTGTGACATCAGCCAGTTTCTGAGTTGTAAGCTCATTCACATTGGCCTGTCTCAACAACCTGTTGGGTTTCTTATCTGTGCAATGTTCTGGCAGGATACCTCGAAGTACTATCCAGTGATTCTACCACTCCAGAGACCTGCAAATGAACGAACAAGTAAGTTTACAAAGCTTAAAGTTATGTTGATGTGTTGCAAAGAATAGTCATCTTTGGTTAGCCAGTTACTGCAAGTACTACTCACTTTATATTAAACTGTTCTCCAATGCTGAATCTGAGATGGTCTAGTGTTGATGAATATACACTGGCAGTTTCCTGAAGAATGGTTCAGTTTTGTTCATGGTTTCTAGTGTTGAATGTACAGGATATCTGGACGAGGACTGTGGAGTGGAGCATGATGAGAATGCTCTCTCAGCTGCTCAAGAACTTGACCTGTTTGTGAGCTCCTCTCTTCAGGACTTCTTTTGAAATATATAGCAGACTAGAGTCTGTATGTTGAGGAAAATTTATGCCATTTTCTCGAAATGTAGCATGATCATTATTCCTGAATCATGCTTTCTGGTCAACCTGACTGATTGTTTGGCCTTTTTGTAATTACTTTCAGGATGAGTCTGAAGAAGACAAGCTCATGTTTTTCCAGATTCCGGCATCACTCCCACTTGGTCAGGATGCAGCAGTTTCCAGAGAGTCAGGCCAAGATGAGATGGTGGGATCTGTCAAAGAGGGCACAAGAAACTCAAGTGCAGGAGTAAAACTGGAGAAGCTGCCAGAGGGTCATGTTGGGAAGCTGTTGGTGTACAAAAGTGGAGCAGTTAAGCTGAAGATTGGAGATGTCCTTTTTGATGTAAGAATCAACTTTGAAATAGAATCCTATTATATGTCAATTCTTTTCTGCATCAGTGAATAAACCTTATGTCCAACTTATCATGTTCTTGGTGGCAGGCATTACCAGGAACGGATTGCATGTTTGCACAAGAATTGGCAGCAGTGAATCCTACAGCAAAGCATTGCTGCTTTCTTGGTGATGTAAGGCAGCGTGTAATCCTCACACCTGACATTGATTCACTCCTAACTTGATTGAATACACCTGAAGAATGTTAGCAATCAATTTTTCCCTCAAACTGGAGAGGGAGCATGAATCCCAATACTGAAATTACAACAACTCCAGCTTTTATTTCTTGAGCATGAAATTGTACACTGAATCACTAATTAAAATGTGAATAGATGCTTCTCTTTTGTTTGTTTCCTGATTCTGTCAGGATAAAAATGATTGTGAAGTATTGTTGTAGCATGACTAAAGAAATAGTGTTTGGGTTATGGTCATTTGTGTTTCTCTGGAAGCAGTTTGCCAGTAGCTCACTGTAAAGATTGCTCTGCACACTGACTGAAGTTTTGGGTGTTAAAAGTAGCCAAAAGTTTCTGTTACTCAGGACATCATGTTATTGGTATTCTAGATTGTAGCTTGATAACTCTTATTTCTGTATTTCCACACATTAGTTTGGGGCACTTGCAAGTTCAATTAAGTTCAATTATTATGCCAGCCATTGTTAATACTTGCTAGAGTTGAAATAATTGATGCCTATTGTCAGTGGACGTTTTTTTTATTAAGCAGGGCAATGTAGAGGGTGGCATATCAATCACTTAAAGCTCATAAGGATATGGTAAAAAATACTTGTAATGAGTTTGATGATATAGAAAAGAGAAAATAATCAAAAAAACGCCATCAAATTGCTAAATTTTCTTGAAGTTGGATTCACTATATGCTTTGACAGAAGCTTTGTAATGTGGAAGATAATTAAATTGCATGCACACTACATGTGCATGTCCTTGAGTTCTTATAAGGTGATGGATGGTAGTATAGCTGTTAGTGGACTTGAACAATAAGAATTGTGAGTGCCTTGCATTGAGGTTATGACATTGGTAATTTGTAAGCTTTGGTTGTCTATTTGTATGGAAATGCTAGTGACATTGTTAGTGCTCAATATGTGTAGTAAAGTTATCAACGTGAATTTGCCATGCTTGCATGTTATTAAGTTATTTATCTTGTGTAAGTTTGCCTTCCATTGCAAGGGACAAATTTTAGAGTTTAACTGCTTTGGAGGACATTTTGATTCAAGTGGCAAACATTCAATATTCATGCAATTTTTATTTTTATTTAAATCTAATTTACAATTACAAGAATCATCATGTGAAGTTACATTGTGCCATTTAGCTTTTCCAATTAAAGGTAATTAGGCACAAACATTAAATAACTTAATTTTTTGTTTTACAATCTTAGTTTGCATATGTTGTGAGGGAGGTTGGAACCTCATGAGAAATATGTGCCACTTGGATAGTCAAATCAATGATGAAAAAAAAGAGAAAAAATCACATTGTAGGAAATAGCTCAAATAGGAAAATGTTCCTAAAAATGTGTACCAAATGAAGTCTGGATGGTTCATAGTCTAACTTAAAAGGCAAGCCAATAAGGGATGAAAATGATATATCTTTTCCTGCATTTTATTTTCCCATTTAGGGGGTTTGAAAGAGAGTTTTAAAAGGTATGTTCCATAACCTATGGTCCCCCCCCAACCTCAAAGAGGCTTGCCTTCTTTCCACCTCATCCATGGATTCCTCTAGTTCTTGGTCAATCCAAATGTCATGATTGAGATGGATGACAACTTTGTTTCTTTGTGGGATGTGTATGACATATCACAAACTTCTTAGGCCATGATTTGATAATATTAGTCATATGAATTTTTTTTTCCTCATAAGTTCATATTAGTTAAACACAAATGTTGTGCACCTAAAACACATATCAATCATGTAAAAGTAGAATGAAAGATTTTCATCCATAGTAAAATCTTGCATTCTACTCCTGTGTGTTTCAATTGCATGACATTTGTGTTTAGATAGGATGAACCTATGAAAAAATAAATTTCACATGACTAAATTATTACCAAATTGTGGCCAAGTAAGGTGTTGTCCTTGTCTAGGTTGTTTTGGTTCATAATGCTACTTCAACATTTGCAAGGAAAATTGAGATTCATGATTATTGTTTTTATCTCGGTCCTAACCTCCAACAAGTTGGGGGCATGCGTTTAGGTTCCACAAGAGGTATGCTTCAAGTTCTTTCCTATATGTTCCTGCAAAATAAAAATATGCATTAGGTTTGGGTACTGACTCAATGAATACATTTCTAGCTGTTCTTTGAAGAAATCAAAATAAAAAATTCAAGAATCCTCCCAAATTGAATCTATATTTGTGATTGTTTGTATAGGTTGTGAAGGTGAACTTCAATTATTGAGTTCCACATGATTTTGATCAAATTGTTCTTGGAGTTGGATGGACTAGAACAATAGTGTTTGGATTAGGTGAACCTTTTTGTGTATAACTTGTCTACTATTTGCATTTCCATTGACTAGATTAATCGTTTCTACTCCTACAAAATTAGACTCTTGAACTTCACCTTTATTCTTATTAGATTTCTTTTCACTTTTATTCCTATCATATCCTATTCCATTTTTGTTGATATAACAATAAACTCATGTTTCATTGCTATTCTTGTTAGATTAGATTTCTCTTTCATTCTATTCCTATTTGATTTTGTTTCACTTCTATTGATAGCAGATCAAACTCATGTTTCATTTTTGCATGCTCAGATTTCATTGTCAACACATTTAATCTAGTCATTAACAACTCTAGGAAATTTGGACGCTTCTTTTTGACACATGAGGTTGTTTGATTCATCTTTCAATATAATAAAAGAGTAGGAGAGGCGAGTGGGATTTGTCCAAGTGAATTGAACTTGAGCCTTTTCAGCTAGCTTGTTCTTATGATGCACAATTTTGGGAGGAAAATAAAAATGTAGCTTTGTTTTAAATGTGCATCTTGTGAATTTTAGTACTTTGAACCTTTGTAAATTACTAGAAAATGGGGTTTGATGGTTTAGGTTAATTGCCTTCATGGCATGGATTTGTTGATTGTGGGCTAATTATGGGGATCTTGCTACCAATCTCACGAGTCAATAGAGATGGAGCCATCTTTATGCACCTTCTCACTTGTATGCCCAATGAACATTCCATGTTGCCAAATAGAGGTGGGGACAATTATATTCTATTTTTTTTTTTACAAATCCCATCTCTATTTTTAATCAAATAGAGGTAGGGGCACCTCTATTCTTCCAAAGTTTTGGAGTTTATAAAACTTCTCATTACCAAACATAGATTGGGAATGTTCAATGAGGGCCATTTCTTATTATACACAAAAGGCCACCCATTACCAATCACACCATTTTAAATGAACATCTACATTATTTTGGTTATGGGGTTTTTAAAGTCCCATGACCAAACACATAAATGTTTTTCATGAGTGGATGGTGTGAATTTTCAACCAGAAACATTTAACGTCAAGCAGTAGGATTTAGGGCGGGTGTGGTTTAACTATAATGAATCGCTTAAAGCCATTGCTAGTGCTTAATTTTGCTTAATTTTTTGTGATGACAAAAAAAAAGAAGGTATATGTTGAAATTTTTGGATGAACTTTTAGAATAATATTTTTATGATTTTATGAGAAATTTTGGATAAATTTGAAATGAATATAATGATATGGAGTACCATTTAAAATAAAATAAAATTGTGTGATCAATATTTAAAAGATTATTTTTTCTACTTAAAAGATTAAAAAATGACTTCTAAAAATAAAAATTGACATTTATATGGGAATTGTTTAAAATATACTTTCACATAATAATATAATGCAATATCTTTTTGGATCATAAGAATTAAATCAACAAAAAATTGATTTATGAAACATTATTTTAAGAATATTTTGTCACTAAGGAGTTCAATCCTTGGTGTAAGCAGTTCCTTATATCCAATTTACACTCAAGCATGTTTTTTGATTACGAGCTAGGATCTGCTTTTTTACCAAGTGTTTGATCATTAACACATGTTCGGTGAAAGGTGATTTTACTGTATGGAAGTTCGATGACCTTTTCACTTTTCCTTCAAACCAATAATTTTTTTTGTGGTGAAATTTTGCCACTTGGCGACAAAAAGAAAGTGCCTAGAAAGCTGTAAAAATCCCCAAATTTGCCATATTTTGAGGGAAATCACCACATTTAGACCATACTTCTTGCAAGTTGCCAATACAAAGCAAGGTTTCAAAAGAAATCTACTTTTCTCTTTGACCTATAGCCAAATGTGGTTAAGTCCTCTTGTGAAGGATTAGTAGTCCGCCTATCTTATGAAATTGAAAAAAAAGCCCTTGCTTTGAACTGGCAGAAATTTTCCTTCGCGCATTTGTATGATGCAAAATTTCCCTCAATTTGCTTACTTGTTCATAAACTCTACCTTCTGCCACTTCTACAACTTCCATGTTTTCCCCACCCCAACTATTGTGTCACACCCTATTTTAAATCCTTGTTCCTTTAACATTCACACTTCCCTTCCAGTGAAACCTTGATTTGCATTCAGATTCAAAACCCATTTGCCCATTTTTGTGTTCAAATCCCTCAAGTGGAACATGTTATTTTCAATTATAACTTGCATTGTAGTTTCAAAATTTTCACTAAAAAGACACACACACTTTGCTCTCATGTTGTTAAGATAGGATTCTTTTTTTCCTTTTCTAGAAAACTTTCAAACTTCTTTGATCTATATGAAATTTTATAAAATTTCAAGGCCTGGTGTTTTAGATTGTAAAGATGCAACCGATAACACCTACTGACAAGGAACATCCACAATTTCGCAGCATTATGGGGGTTGTTTCTTGTCAAAGTGTGTTGCTAGGATCTCTCACCAACAGCCATACACCAATTCACTCCCTCTGAAGTACTACCACCATCTCAACTTCATGATAAACTCCAACACATTCAGTAAATCCCAAGGAAGAATATAAACAGAAGCAGATACCCTAACATTCCTCTTTATCACAGCTCCTCAAAGAAAGAGAGATGCTGAGTGGCGATCAGATCCCTCAGTGTTCATTCAGGTCACTGAACTGCTAAACACTACTCTTCATGCATATGCAGTCAGTCAGTCAACTCTTCCTCTGGCAATGTGGCATTCTAAACTTGCACAAGGTCTACAGACCACCCAAGTGGTATGTTACACCCAGTTATGAGCCCCAAATCTCTGTCATGCAATTCTCCATTTAACCTTTAGGTTTGGATCACCTGAGCAATCTCTACAACCAGGGATACCCTTATTCAAGGTTTCTTGCGCCCCTATTACAACCCAACACCAGACATGCCTGTCTATAATGTTCTTCTCGTTCCCAGTTCCCCGGAACCAACTACTGATACATGCCCACTACTGAGCTCAGCCCCCCTGTATTCTCATCATTTCCCCCAGACATCCATTCTATTTCTTCGCGTACGGCACTAAGCCTTAATTTGTTCTGCAGATGCGCAGCGGAAGAAATGTCTACAGAACAGTCATGAGGACAACGCTGCATTCTATCTCACTCCAAACACAACAAAACTATCGCACTCTACTCAGGCTCAAAAACTGCCATCCACTTAGCTCTTCTCAAGTTCCGGCCCCGTCCAGTCTCGCCCCGTAACATCTAATCTCCTTCATTCTCCCCTGCATCGCCACTTCTCATGGTCCACACAACTCCATTCAGAAGCAGATATGATCTTCATCAATGCATCCTGATCTTCATGGAATCAGCAACATTCCCAGAGCAGCAAAGAAGACCTACAAAACAAAGAAGTATTAAAAGCACAAAACACACACCCATTCGACTTTCCACCAGCAAAGCGAAGGCCTCATGACCATGATGACCATCTTCAGGAAGACAACAAACTCTCCGTTGTGCTTCACCAGAAAGTACACAGTGACGTCCTAAACCCTAAACTAACAACTTTCACACCAAAGCCCAAACTCTCAGATTCCACGTTGTACTTTGGCCCTTTTCACATGATTTCCGGCCACAAGGTTATTGTGTGCTTGCCTACTGTTATGGTGGTGGCCCAGCCCCATTGGCACTTGCCAATGAGAACTGGCTCTTAGAGCATCTCCAGCGGTAGGAGCCATTTGCTCCTCTATCAGTGTTTATCACATCCAAGGACTTGAAGTAATAGTTTTCCCTCCCCACCTATAACCCCAAAAAGCAAGACACCGTAACATGAGACAATCTTTAAATGCTTCAGCCAGGACCGATCGATACAAGCAACCAATGAAGAACAATCATTTTAACATCCCATGGCCCAAAAGAGTCACACCATAAACTGTTGATGGGCCAATGAATGTGGCTACTCAATTTTCAAAAAAAAGAAAAAAAGGTTTGAGCATACCCATGAACTAATTGACATGAATCACAACATGACATAATAATAATTTGTACCCCCAGTTTAAATTGGAGGTATTAGTGCAGGTTGAAAATGGTGACGAACTGTTTTGGAAATAGAAATTGCACCTCCCATCTAAGTACCCCCAAGTCAGTTTGTAATTCAGGCTGCTCAACATTCCAGCTCAAGGGGCCATGACCACACACCTCACAAGTTAATGCAAATCCATCACCTATTATCACAAGCATTTAGAATATTCATGAATAATAGCAGATGCCAGAGCATGGTAATAAAACATTTTATTGCTATCATTATAACTCAAAATAAGATCAAAACGCTGATCCCTTCTGAGAAACAGGCATGTATATCTATCTACAGCACACCAGCTGAATAATAACAGAATCCTCTTCTCCCACTGGATCCTCACCCTTCAAGACCTGTCAACGGAGAGAGTATTAAACTCTCCTCTAGGTTCCACCTGGGGGTCGAACCAGACTATATCAGCCATAGGCTTTACCAGTTACGTGGTCCATCGTCTCTCACTATTAGCATGTGGGTTCTAGTCTCACACCAGTAAGTGGGCCTATTAACCCTCTGACAAGCTTACATTTCATGTGCAATAGAGCCAGGTATCCTTCTCACAGCACACCATTACTAATAGAGCACAAACACACAGACACATGTAGTAGGGCCCACTACACATTTGTCTGTATCTTCTTGTCCTTTGCAACTTTGTGGAAGTATAGGTTGCAGAATTTACAGGGTCGGTTGCCATCATAGTTCCAGGACTCCCAAACTTTTGCCCACTCTCAGGAAGGAAGGAACTCAAGTAACAAACCAGTTTTGATGCTCAAACTATTTACCCAGTCCTCACTAGACAATATTAAAGGGGGTTGAACAAATCCAACCCTTATTTGATGTACCCACTCAAACCCATTATATGGATTTGATCTCGATCTTCCATGGGCAACTGGATACGTTCACAGGCCACAGACGATCCAAAGTGATCTGATCAGAAAAGCAGTTGATTTTTGTTTTTTCAATTTGCAGTGTTGTGACAGTCAAGAATTTTGAAGAAAATTTTCGAAGATTGAGAAGAACTGCAATAATTTTTCAATTCGTAGTAGTAACTTCGGATTCGACGTTTTTGATGAGGAGTTGCATGCCGAATTTGGGCCATAAGTTGTTGCCGCCACGGCCTGGTGCATGGCAGTAGCTTGGCGACACAGAGAAGCTGAAACGCCGCAGTAGCATGGCCAAAAGCAGCTTCACAGTCATGCGCGCCAGGTTCCGGCCTAAGCAGATCCTATTGCCGCCGCCGAAAGGCATGAAGTTGTTGAAGCTGTTGACACTATCGGCGGCGGCAGCAGCAGTAGCAGCAGTAGCGTCGTTGAGGCCATCAGGACTGTTCTTCCCGTTTGTATGAAGATTCTTCACCTCCCAACGATCCGGCTTGAATAGATGGGCATCCTGGCCCCAAATCTCCTTGCTTTGATGCAGTACTGCCATGGGGATGATCACATTGGTGCCTGGCGCTATGGTCACTGATCCAAGCTGATGTACCTTGGAAGCATCTCTGGTTATCGCCGGTACTGGTGGGTAGAGTCGTAGCGTTTCATTCAGTATCATGTCTATCTGTAATCAATAGAGAAGCAGCTAGCTGAGTTAGGAAATCTTTTCATGAGGTTGCTATGTGATCACAGTAGCTTTCCATCATATTTTTCAGCTAGCTGTTCTCACAATCATCTCATAGCTCTAGTGGTCAATAGCAGGAGCTCTGAAAGCTGTGAATCAAACTGTGACTCGTCAAAAAATCACATCTATCCGTTTTAAAAATTTATGAGAGAACATGTTCCCAGAGTTCTTAACATGATTAATTACATATTTTCAACAAACTTGCAACTCTCCAACGGAAAGCTACTGTTCTTGCACCAAGAAACAAGATCCTATGTCAGTTGCTTTGCATTAGGATTCTGTCACCACATCCCACTGTATGTAACTGTGATCACAGGAGCCCAAATGAAAGAGACCTTTAGTAGTGTTGGGATGTATGCAGCTGCTGCAAAACATCGTAATTATGTACCACTGATGCATGCAGTTTGTGTACGAGAGAGTTTCTGTGATGGGATTTTTATGTACCAGTTTGAGGTTAGCGAGGTTGTCAACTTGGGGAGTAGCTTCGGCGCCAAGGACTTCCTGCACTTCGGAGCGTGCGCGTTGTTGCCAGTCGGGGTTCTGAGCTAAGAGCATAAGTGACCACATCAAGAGCATGGAGGTGGGGCTGTCGGTTGCTAAGAAGAAGACCGTGCATTCGTCTAGCACCTGCGACGCCGTCATGTTGGAGTTGCCTTCGTTCATTGCCTCCAACATCATGCCCAGTACATCGCTCCCATACGCACTCTGCCTTGATCCAGCCTTGGCAATGCTGCTTCCCTTCAAGTCGTTCGCCACCTTCATCCTTGCACTCACGATGTTTTTGAGAACGTTTACCATGGCCCGTTTCTTCATATAGAAGTTGATATTTGTTGCAGTTGGAAAGAAACTGGATAACAAAAAAGATACACACCCAGCCAGGGAAAAATTAGTTTTTCTTCCTATCGAGATCGGAACTGTACCGGCCTGCAGCTCCTAGATTTCACATTCTTCCTGCTTCGTGAAGGGTTCATGACATTGCAATCTATGTAAACTTGATCCAGAAATAATTGTGCTCAAAAAGTGGAGTCAGCTGCTGCAACAATGGGAAGTTAGTATGGTACACACCTATATCCGGGAATGAGGCGGCCATATCCGGATAGCCTATTCCCAACTACACGGGTCATGAAATTGACAGCCTCGTGAACGGCATAAATATCACCACCCTCGATACCAGATGTAGAACCGAAGGTCGTCCTGATAATGATGTCCAGCAGAGTTTCTGGCACATCCAGGTCTACTGCAACTTCAGCACCCTGTTTGATGTCGGCTGCGTTGTTGATCGCTTTCTGCCACTTGGTTACCAGATCATCTCCCCTTTCAACGATCTGGTGGAACAGACCCTGCATGCACAGTAATTCAATGCGCTGCAAGGTCAGGACCAGGAGGGCGCGCAATTACAGATCTATGCACATGGGTTCTTAATAGCTATGAAGTCGAACACGTCTCTGAAATGTGTGATCTTGAAGGTTTAGATCGCAGGGTTTATTCGTCCAGGGGATTCCAACTTGCCTTAAGAAAGGTGTGGCGAAAAGCTGGGCTCATGATTTGGTTCTTTTGCTTCCAATTGCCTCCTTCCGCAGTAAGGATACTACCATGACCCGCGATAGCAGAAACCACTTCCGTGGTAAGAACGCTCCTTTTGTAGTATCCCGCCTTTGACAGCAACACGTCCTTGGCCAACTTTGCATCAGCGAGTATCATCCGTGTCATGGAGCCTTGCTCGAAAACAGAAACTTTTCCTGAAACCCCAAAACGTAATGTACCGAGCTCAGTTAGCGCAGAAGAGTAGAGAGCACTCGGCGTCTTCTCTTTCGAACCGGTTAATTCTTTCCGAAACGGACTGGGCAACATTGAACTCATGACTTCCTTCGAATTCTCAAGAAAGTTTCCTCGACGGATTGATACATACAGTAGAGTAGTGTTATCGAAGATCTTACCATATTTCTCACTGAAGACGAATAGTTCCGTTCCCACTCGTCGTGCCGGCGATTCAGAGATCTCACCACCGAGCTTCGGCACCCCTCTACGTAGGTCCTGAATCTCGGGCAAGTTGCCGATGAAAGGTCTGAAGACGGGACCGCGGATGCCTTGCTTCTCGTAGAATTTCCGTTTGCTGTAAGGCTTCCAAAATACCCAATAGAACGTACTCACCATCGATGCAACCAGAACCGTGCATATCGCTGTTACAAAAAACCCCCACTCATCATCCACATTCCTCGTCGACATCCTCAGAAGAATGTCATGAGCCTCATGAGGACCCCAACTCCTGCTGGACTCATTTAGTAATGCCATCACGCTAGTGAATCACTCGAGATTGAAAACGTCACAAAAAAGAAGAAGAAGAAAACTCTCACACAGTGTCTCTCTCCTCTAGTGAGAGGTACTTGATTTATATGGACAACAACAACACGTGACAAAAAGAGATCAATAATCGCGAATCTCCTGACTCTACCAAATTACAAACACAAAAGCTTTGCTTTCTAATAATAATTGTAGATTGAAGAATGTGCGTGATGAGCTGATTGTTGTTGTTGTGCAGGAGTTTGATGGATTGTATGGCTCCGGGGTTGGGCTGTCTATTTATACTGTTGATCCTCGTGTGCTGTTCGACTGAATGAACGAACTGCGAACTTACTGAGAACGAACTGCTAGCCTTGGCTGCACGTGGCAAGTGGCAGTTGTGTCGTACTCCTCTGTCGATTTAAACTTTGCCGCATTTGGCTCCGTTGGGATCTCAGGCAACTTCCTGAATGGACATGCGTCAGGCAATTTCCTCCACGGACATGCCTGAGCGGATCATCCAAGCAAGCAAGCAAGAAGCCTCGCTGCGGAGTCCCGTGGGGGCCTTGGGTGATATATCAACCAGCCGGCACCTACACCACCAGGGTGTACCATGGTAAACGTCCCTAATTTGTCGAGTTTGATGGTCTTCTAACCATGGTAAATATCTTGTCCTAAGGCTAAATCACGGGTTTTTTAAATTTGTTTTTGTCTTTGGAATATATTATCTCGAGTCGGCTCAGTAGCGAGGATCCCCAAAAAGATCCAGCAATAAATGGTGTCAGTTGAATGTTTTCAAAAACTCTCTTACAACTCATGACTTACCTCCCTATTCAATCTCTCCTATTCATTAGATGAAGTGCTTCCCAAGTTCAATTTTGTTTTTTTGCTATGAGACAATTTGATTGGCCCATCACTAAAATAAAAAACCTATGGAGGCTCCCCAAAATAGAAGGTTCTATTTTGAAGTATACAGTTTCGCCCTTTGTGCTCACCTATCTAGGTGAAAGGAGGACAACATTTGTCAAAGCATATAGGATAAAAGTGAGGTGCTATTGGGAATTTTTTGGGGAACATGTCAAGAAACTTGAGAACTCTTTGCTTTGACCCCACCCCACTCTTCCGCCTCCCACCCACCATGAAAAAAGGGGGGCCCCTTTACTCCATGACATGACTTCTCATTGGTTGCATGGATATTGTATTCCTAAGATTGGCTGCCATTATTTTTGGCCTGGACTTATAGCCCTTCATATGAACACCCTACCTAATTGCCTAGGTCTAGAAATGGTGATTTTGAATTTTTTTTTGAAAAATAGAAATTTTATTTTAAAATGCACATTTTTTTCATATTTTTTTATTTTTCTGAAAAAATTCATGAAGTTTCCAAAATCTGCCTAAAAAGAAAAAACCAGTGAAATATGGGTACTAAAAGGCCTCACTTAAGAAGGTGAGGGTACCAGTGTAGGTGCTGGTTCACCCTGGCCAGTGGGTGGTAGTTGGACCCACTCCTACAATCTCCACAATCTGTCTACCAACCCTCTTCAATCCCGTCACATTTTGCCTAGTGTAAACGAAGAAGGACTTTACATATTCCACTTGTATGATCTTCCATTATGCAATTCTGGAAGGACTGTACAGGCCTTTACTTATTCTGGAGGCTCCAGTTATGCTGTGATATACACGACCTTACCTAACAGGCAATCAGTGCATGATTCACTCTGGTCCACTGTGGCCCTCCATACGCTATTCTGTGAGGGACAACCTGCACACATTCATTAGGTTGTTGTAATCTCTTCCATATTCACGCTATGTTCTACAGAACCTTTACATATTCAATTGTAAGATCATGCAAGACGATGTGATGTACAGGACCTTACATTATTATTAAGTTTCTTCATGTGCTATGGGGTACAAGGCCTTACACATTTTGTAGGGCTCTTGACAACCTGTTAGAGTTTTGTTGACGTATGTATGTGGAGGATAAGTTTGATTGTGTAAGGTCTGGTCCCACCCCCAGACACTCTTTCCTAGCTATCAGTTTGTACAGAGCCTTACATTTCTTCGTAAATGACCTGCCAGAAATTTTGCAGTGCATCTGGAGGTAACCTTATAAAGCATACTTGAGCGTCATCAAAATTTGACAGGTTTTTGAAAATTGGCGGAAAAGGCAAATACCTTTTTCAACAACCTTCCAAAGCTTTTTAAACTACGAGACTCTTCCTCATGATGAGACAGACAACTGAAATCTCCTAAGTTTCTAAAGCAACATTCACATTCTAGTAACTGACATTGCAAGATGGTGGTGAGACCTTATTGGTCATGGTTTGCTCTTGAATGCATAGTCTAATAGGCATCTTTCTCATGAGTAGTTTCTTTCGGGGTGCAAAGCAAATTCACCACGCAACTTCCAAGCCACCGTTGTAGTGAGCGTGGACACTCAAGATAGGATGTGGATCCTCCCTTGGAATGTATGTCCGTGTTCCTTGATCCCACCACACCTAGAAGATGTAAAGTTAAGGTGACACCCATTGCTGAAGAAAATTCTTATTGAACATGTGCAAAAGTTTACAGAAAAATCTTTTTCCAAGCAACATGCAAGCTTGTGTTTTTCAGCCAAGTTCAAAGGAAGCTTTCCACTGCTGGACTTGCACCTTTCTGACAGATTAGTGGGTGGGGCGGAGGCTGAAACAGCTTTCACCTTTGAGGGGCTTTAAATTAAAGCCCATTTTGGAGCTTTTCATATCCTTCACTTATTTGTGTTTCTAGAAGGTGACCTATCTACGTAGCCAAGGTGTTTCATTAACCATTATCCAGTAAATACTTTGTGAATAGTAATGGGCATGAGCAATAATTATTGGTAAGTGTATAAAGATCTTGCCAATTTTATTAACAATGAAAGGGGCAGCCTCCATTGAGGAGGGAAATTTTTCTTTTGACTCCTATTGACCTAAGGTACCTAAACATAAAATGGACAATGCCTATTTTTGTGTCGAAAATGGATGTTCATTGAACCATGTATGGATATGTATTAAAATGAACCTAGAAAGGGTGAATCCCAATCACATCTATTAATGTCAAGTTACAAACACACTAAAAGAGTTAGGGGCATCATGGTCAAAGTCCTTTCCAAGGACTCCATTTGACACATGACATTCCTTTGTTAGTTTATTTTCTTAATGTTTGCATTTTTCATATTTAGTTTATAGTTACATGTTGGATATAATAATTGTTTTATTACATTCTGGTTCATATCATTTATATTATGCATCCATGCTTTGAATAATATAAAAATAAATAACTTTGTTAAAGACATATTTTCAAAATCAAAGTCACATTTGAAACCAATGCATTGAAATGTGTTTAAAAATGAATTTCACCAACTTTGACATTTTAAACAACCATGCAATTAAATTTCAACTACCAATTGGACATTTTTTTGAGTTGATGAATGTTGGAATGTGATTGTTACACAATCATGTCACTTACAACAATATGTGCATTTTGGATACATTAAAGGACCAATTTGGGTCATGAAAGTTGATCGTTTTAGGTGTAGCAACTTTGTTTACTTCTTTGTCAATAGAACACATAGCCCCTATTGAATCTCATAAGATAATCTTAGATTTTCATATTGTTTTTGTACATATAACTACAACACAATGAAATAGACATTAAGAGTGGTGAGGGTCTTTTAAAAATGCGTTTATGAACAAGAATTTGAGTGCACACAACAAGTAGAATCATTTTTAATCATCTATGGAAAGATCTATATCCTCTTACACCTATACCAATTGGGTTCCATAGGTTGAATAAACAACAATATCTTCACACAAGAACCCATGATCATCAATTTAGTGCATAGACATTTCAAGCAAACATTTTTTGGTAACCTAATGATTCATACGATAGACACAAGAATGTATTATAATTGAATTCACCTAGCCAAAATCAAACCAACTAAGCAAACAAGGTCCAAGCGATTCATCTTAATTGTCACTTAGCAGGTGTAAGGACTATGTGATGTGCAAAGCTCCAAGCAATGAAGATCCTACTTGATGATCTACAAGGTGAAGGAAAAACATGAAAAAAATGGCAATTAAAATGATGAAAACTTGACGTACACAATGGAAAATATAGAAACCATATCAAAAATCTAAAATGCATCCTAGGTGTGGAGTGTGCATGTCATTTCACTATGAAACCACTCATATGGAATTATTCAAACTAGAAATAAAAGCAAAACAAGAGTCTTGAGCAAAGAGGAGGCTGCAAGTACAACAAAATGACCCACTACCAATTGTCAAGTATCTTGTGCCAAGGAATACTCTTAAAAGGTTTGGAAAAAATGTTTTAACTTTTTAATTTATATTTTTATACTATTATGTTAAATTTGATGCTCAATATTCCCAAAAAATGTGATTTTCATATCTTTTTTAAAAAAATTAAAAAAAATTTTTATAATTTTTTAAAAACAATGATTATAATGTTTTACAAGTGCTTTTGGGGACTTCTATTCATTAAATTCATTTTCAACTTTTTCCCATGTTCACATAATATATTAAAAACATTATTGTATAAGTACTCCAAACATTTTCAATGTTAACTTAACATTTAAAACATGTACAAAATTAACCATTGGTTATTCTTGGAGTGAGTCATTTTATTGTATTCACACTTGACAACATTTTTACAATATGTCAAAAAAAATGCATGAAATTGGGCATCCTATTGCATTCACACAATTGAAGTTGAAGGTTGTCAAGATTACATAGGAATGATCAACTTTTCTTAAGAACAAGATTCCATGATGGAAGTGGCTCATATGGTTAGGAATCACCATCATAATCTAAGTTTAGGGGTTGTGCATGGTTTAGAAGTAGGACACATGAAAGGACTCTACCAAGGAAACATGAAAACTTTCTACACAAAACTAGCAAAAGCATACAAAGCATACAATTACCAACCAAATCTAATTTGGAATTGTGATCAATGTAACACATAAGTTGATTGAAATGGACAAGAACTTGTTCCAGCTTAAATAGGTTCAAAATATGTGCATTTAAACACTTTAGATGAATGAGAATGGTTGAGTAACTTGTCCTACATGAAAGGTGGTCACAACATAAGGTGGCTCCCAAAAGTTCATATTTTAACATTGAAATGGAAAAAAACTGTAAACAATGTTAAATGTGAATTATGTGTTGAATAATGCACTAACAAAGTGCAATCTATGAAAAAAATCCCAACTAAACAACTTTTGACATACATGCTAGGAGAGAAAAAACATCGATTCAATAAAAAATGATTGAAATAAAAACTTTGAAAATAAGATCCAAATCTAATCATTCAAAAATACATAATTGTTTGTTGGTTTAAGTTTTTGTAATTATTTTTTGAAATTCATATTTTTTTCTTAACATGTATCACATATTGAAGTTTTATAAAACATATAAGAATGAAATGATATTGAAAAATGCATTTGAGACCATAGTAAAGGATTCCACTTTTAAAGTCCATTATTTTATGTTTAGTGTATTTTTTTGAATTTCATCATTATGTACATATTCTTATTCAAGTTGGTAGTTTTAAACCAATTTTTTTGTCATGTTGATGATTTTACCATGACAAACTAAATAGGGCTTAACCAATCAATGCACACATTTAAATTTGGATGAAGCATAGTTGGATTTGCATACATTAATTGTAGCAACCCAAATTGCCTCCAATACCCATGTCTTGCCCCCCAATATTGAAATTTCATGTTTCTTGACATTACCAAAGGTTCTTTTTAGGTCCACCCATTAACCTTCAACGGAAGAACCTTTGATTCATTACTCAAACAACAAAATGATGACAAATAATCATTATGCGAAAGTGCTTGGGCTAAAAATGGCATGCAAAAAAATTGTTATGAAAAAAAAATACCATAAAAAAAAAATGTTTACTTCAAAAGAGGCATACCTTGTCGAGAAGGCCAAAATGAATACTTGAAATGTTACAAGTTAGATGAACATGCATTGAAAATAATTGATGAAACTTGGTCCATGTAGTGTTGTGCTAAGGCAAGCAATGTATCATGCTAGGTAATTAGAGTTAACACACCTCTATAGGTGAATGCATATCAAGTTCATTTTTCTAACATTACACCAAACGTTCACAAGTTCAACATGCACACAACAATTAAAACACAAAAGGTGCAAAAAAAAAGGCAAGATGTTTTGCACCTAGCATTGATTGAACCTTTGTGGGTCCATGAACATCTTCACATTCAATTCTTGTGGAACGAACTTGGGTTGAAGTTGTTGACAATGTTAAAAAAAACAACAATCACAAGAAGCAATAGTACTTAAGGGCAATGATTATTAATGAAATTGCATGTTGGTTATTCAAGGTTTACACTTCATCACATTTAGTGTAACACCTTAAGATTTTTATGGTAGCTATTTGGCAATTTTGAACAATTTCATTTGGTAATTACATTGCGTAGTTTGTTACATTTAATGCCATGTTGATGTAGTTTTGTTGCACCACATCATTGGTTCTACATTGGTGTTCTTCCTAGAAAGGTCATTCCTGTATATTTTAAGATGTACATGAAACAATTTTTAAAAAAATATGCTATGAAATAATGACATATTCTTAACATATTTTAAATATATTTTCAAAATGAATTATTGACACTTTATATATATATATGCAATAAGTTGCATCCTATATTTTTTTTCCATGTCATTTGTAATAAAAATGAAAGTGACCTCCCTATGATGCTCTTATTATATTAATGGAAAGGAGTGGCATTTCAAATGGCAATATGAAAAATTTGAAGATTATAAGTAGGTGGACATGTTAGTAGATATGGGCCCCTATTTTTGCCCATAATAGCTTATCTCTAGGTGTCCAAAGCTTGAAAATCCATATCTAATTTGTGCATGGATAAAAAATCATGGCTCCACATGCGATTAGGTACACTATAGTTTACTAATAGGATGAATTTTTTTCACATGCCCTTGACATTTTTTGTGCTCTAGCATTAAAGTATTATTTACAATTTAGTTACCTTAATTGTAATTCCCTTCCTTTTGCTTCTTCCTCCTCCTCCTTTTACACATTGTCCTTTACCTTGTTGTGCTTGTGTGGAGTATAGCACCTAAAGAAAGAAACTAAATAGAGCGTGCCACTCTTTCATCTTCTGTTCACTAAACAACCTAAAAAGAGAAAAGAAAGAAATTGCATAAAACCAAGCTTGGTTCTTATGCAGTGTAACGCCCTCAAACTAGGCAATAATTAAAATAAGGGCCCCTTGACTGCACCCCAAGCAGGCCTTTATTTAAGGTACATCCTAGTTCTCAGGTGTTACCAGTGTTTCTTTTACTGGTGAATTTTTGCCCAATTTTGGCCTGAAAACTATGGTTTCAAACTATACAAAAGAATTTCTGTGGGTGTAAAAAAAAACCCTCAGAATTTTTTTACTTTGATTTTTGCATCAAAATTTAAGTCCCAAACGCAATTGCCCCCTCTAGGGATAGATGGGCAATTCCATGAAACTTTCTCCTTCTCAAGGAGAAAATTATGCAAAATTTCCCACTCAACATTTGTTTTGCTCCTTGCGTTATATGCTTGTTCCACCTTGGTTCACAAGGTGCAATGCCTTTGATTACACATATGTGTAACTCCGCACAAAAGAAAATTTGATGCTGATACCATAGACCATGGTTAGTTTCCACATTGACAAAAACGAATAATTTTTTTTTTCAAAAAATGATTTAAAAAAAATTGAAATTATGTATGTTTCCATATCATCTACTATAATATGAGTAGTGAAATTATTCAGAGTGTAGCCGATGATAATTATGATGATTTTTTACATGTCAACTTCATACTTTCACAAAATTTCATTACACTATGTTGAGTATTATGTAATGACCAAACTGACCTTAGGGTAAGGTAGCTTGCAGGGATGTCATGCCGAGCTCATGAGCTTCTAGATACAATGCAGTGGTTTGGGCTGCTTTAGGTGTCAGCAGTCTTTTTCTTTTCCTTGCTGGGATTCCTTCAACAAAAAAAAAGACATGCGGCCCCAAGGCACAAAAAGCTTTGAGATAAGGATAAAGCTTCCATAAGCTTCTATGAGATTCTCAGATTGTGAAAGAATCAGGTCAACTGGGTCAATGATCAGCTGAATTTGACATCATCACTAGGAAAGATGAAGACAAAGTGGCAATCATCATCCGTTGGAAGATGTAGACAAAGTGGTAATCATCCCTAAGAAGATTTAGCCAAATCTGGCTATGAACCAGAAATAAATTACAAAACCTTAATCATCCTTTTATATTTTTGGCTACACAATAGAGTTATCTGTAAAGTCAGGAAAAGACAGCACCAGTACCTTGAGTTTCGTCATAAACAGGGTGAGATTTTTAAAAAAAAACCTTGCAAAAAAGGTCATTAGAAAGAAAGAGAGGGTGAAACTCAGAACCATCGATTTTGATGGTTTTCTACTTATATTTTCACTGCTCCTACCTGTTCAGATACTATAATTGCTCTCGAACCTTGTGCATTAACTGCTGAGTTTCAGCATTTCATACTGAGTTTCAATGAAGTTTCCTTACTTTATGGATACCTCTGAAAGAGTCTGAAAGAGGGGTTAGGGGGTGAAAGGAGGCCCAAGGACAGTGAATTTACGGATTTCTCTAATGAAAATCATATATATAAATCTGGCAAATTGTTTTTACTTCATTTTTAAAATTTTCATTTCTGGAAACTGATAACCTCCAAAATCACTTCTCTTTGGCAGTTTTAACTTTAAATTTCTCTTTTTGGCGAAACTTCGTGAGCATGGCTGCTGGCCCATCCAGACCAGAAGAGTTTTCACTTGGAGAGCTTTCATTTGCCCCCTATGAAAAAGAAAAAACTGCACTTTTCGGTTGGGAATCTGCTTGTCTGGTGGGTGGGGGGCAGCAAGAGAAAATTAGGGCAATCATCAAAGATTGTGGAATAGAAGTGGGGTCAGGGGATTTGCTGTTCACACGTGAAGCCTAGAGATTTTGGCCACAACTAAAAATGGCCTGGTGAGAGCGTGCCACGTGGGTTTGTGGCCTTGCATGGCACTAAGGACTGGTTCAGTTAAGATACCTAAGTTATACCTAGGTGGACCTAGGAAGGTTAAAACTCTGGTTTCACAGACACAGGCCTCCATGTCATGCAGAGTGATCTTAAGTCCACGTGTTCTACATGTAACCATAGTTAGTGAAAATTGTAACCACGTGGCTACTGGACTAGATACTTGTGTGAATTTCATGGTTTGTGAAGAATAGTCACAAAATTTCTCTGGCTAAGGGAGAACCATTACAAGTATCTTTCATTATCTTTTTTTTTTTTTAAATTTAGATTTTAATTTTTTTGCAATGAGCCGATTTGATTGGGTCATCACTCAAAAACAAATGAAACCATGGAGTCTCTCCCAAGATAGAAGGTTATATTTTGAAGAACAGAGTTCCTTCCACTTTGGCCCACCTATATAGGTGAAAGGAGGACAACACTTGCCAAAGCATATGGGATAAAAGTGCGGTGGTATTGGGAACTCTTTGAGGAACATGTCAGAAACTTGGGAATTCTTCACTTTCACCTTGCCCCCCTCCCCACCCCCCACCACCCACAAGAAAGAAAGGGAGGCCCCTTCACTCGATGAACCAACTTCTCATTGGTTGCATGGAAATTCTATTCCTAAAATTTGGCTGGCACTATTTTTGGCCTGGACTTATAGCCCTTCCTCAGAACACCCTACCTATTAAGTTAAACCAAATGGAAAATCGACCTCGCCAAAAAAGAAATTTTAAGCTCCCTCTTCGGTCTAGAGCTTGCCAAATCATCCACCCAAGCCAATTCTGGAAATCATCAACTAGGAAATGTTGAAATTTGTGTTAATTTGTTGTGGGTACCCCCAAAGTTCAATTTTTTTCTTATGTTATGGGCATCTTTTTATTTTTGCCCATCACCAATTTTTCTAGAACTATGGGGAGCTTCCTATAGAAACACCCCTTTGATGCTCCAGACCACCCCCAAATCCCTAGAAGCCCAATGGCCTTCCTATGGCCCCCTTTACAACTTACATGTACATGCAATTTGAACTATGCCTAAACACTATGGGACAAATAGGTAAAGGTGTTTGGGGCAGTCAAGGACTCAAAAAGAACTAGGAAAAGAAAAGGCCTACATAAAACTCAATCAACTACCATTCATTTCATTGAGGTAGGAGTGAAGTGGTTGCACTCACCAATCACTTATGTTTCATCTCACTGAAGTAGCAATGAGGTGGTTGCCTTCACCATAATGAGGTGAGTGCATGCTTTACCTTCTCCAAAGGGAAAGAACCAAAAATTCTCCACACCCCACTTCCCCCTCACCTCCCAAAACAAAAGAAAATACTAGCCCTTCAAATTGCATGTTTAACAATCTCATGGGCTCTTAAGTTTTTCTATTCTTCACACCATTTTTGACCTAATCTAATGGTAGGAGCTAGGAGTATGGAACATATTCTAGACGACTAATGAAGAAATAAAAGGCATAATACTACCTTCCTTTTTTAACATATATTTATGTAGTATGATTAATGTCTTCAAATTTTTTTTAGATAGGGCAATGTTTTTGAATTGGTGTCCATTCATTTGAAGCTTGATTCATGTGTGTTCATGAGGATATATAGGAACTCATATGTGCAACTAATCTTTTTGAAATTTCTCTTTTTGACGCACCCCCACTTGAATTGGTATTCAAATGCACAAGCACAATTTGTGTTATTTAATGCCTAGTTAATGATTGGTTTCTACTCTTCGTGTTTGGTTTCCCACAACCATACCATAATTAGTTTGTCTCATATCATAAGTGATGTGATATGTAATATGATGAACCCCAAATATGATATGGAACTTTGTACATTGATGGACAAGTCATATTTTAATATTTTTATAAATTTACATGAAATGAACTTCCATGGAGTTGGATTTCCCTTTGGCTTGTTGAAGAAACTAGTCTAGATTTGACATACAGGGGTTCTCCATTTTCCACTTGTCAACATTCAAGTGTAATACATATATATGTTAAACTATTTGCTTATTTGCTCATAAGGATGTTGAAAATTATGAAGGTAGAAGAAATTTTGAAATTTTGAAATAATTAAAAACTTCAAAAGTCTATCTTGAATCGTGAGTTAATCAACTTATTAAACTTGTGAACCATCTAATGCATGCACAATTTTTCAACAAAAACTTGTATACAAATTACTACTTTGACCAATGGATTTAACTAGAAATTTCAACCAATTTCACAATATTGTCTAGCAATTTTGAGATCCTTTTCAATCAAGTTCACAATTGACCCTAAGGGAACATTCTTCTTTGAACTTACAAAATTTGTCAATAAAAATATAAAATCAATATATTAGATGTTGGGTAGAAATTATAATTTAATTAATTTTATAAAAGGTTGTGCTCATTTTGAAAAAATATATAAAAATACAGGGTATACATAAAATCACAATATTAAAAAATCTAAAATTAACATAAGTATTAAATTTCATAGGTATTAGTTGAATTAGTAGGTGGTTGCAAACAAGTTATAATGAGCCAATGACATTACTTTAAATAAGGATTACATGTCTTTTTGCCCAAAAATAATTTTTTAATATGAATGAATTTTTGAGTGAAATCTTTTGTAAATTGTTCTAAATAATGTTTATAGTTGTCCCAATACATAATTTTTTTCAAAATAATTTAAAAATTAATATGAATATTAAAAAATGTACATATTCCTTGTAAGTTTTTTGTTATATATTTAAAAATCATGACAATTTCAAATCATAACCAAAAATTCTTTTCTTAATTCTTTTTTTTTCTTGTATAATTAGCTATAAATTTTTTTAACAGATCATGTACATTATACCTAATTTATATATGTTAAAAAACTATTGAACTTTTAAATTTTTTAATCAATTTTGATTTTTTTTTGAATTTTCAAAGTTTTATAATTTTATATTTTTTAAGGCGTGAGTGTTTTTTTAATGTGGTTAATAGAATTTTGTCTTCTTAAATTTTTTTCCCATCAAAATATTTTTATTATATGAATCCTTTTGATAATCCTTTGTAAAATTGATTCCTTCTAACACAATAGGTGTTTAGTTTTAAGTGTCTTAAATCAAAACCTAAACCTAAAATTTCATCAAATGAATTTTTGACTTGAATTCCTTAACATTCATATGAATGAAAAAACAACAACTTGCCTTGATTGACATCATTGAATTTGCATTGTTGACAAATTTATTAACCCTACCCATATCAAAATAAATAGTTGAAGTAATTATTATTGCATGTCCCAATTTATCTAAAATAGGAATGTTGAATTCCTTCAACTTTAGGCTTACTAAAATTAAAAGTGTAAATGAATATAAGGTATTGGGATTACATGCAAATGAAATTATATAATTAAATATAATGTGGGCATTGAAATATGTGCATGTTAGGAAATTGGATAATAATAAGGTGGGGGAAAACAAAATTCCCTCACTTAATACCCCTTCCCCACAAAATCCTTGTTTGACATAAGTAGTTTAGAAGCTAACTCAATTGTAGTACAACTAGATAATGCAAATATGTAATATGTACTAAAAAGATTAATAAATATAAAAGCAAGAAAGCCAAAAAACCACCTACAAACATTTTATTTGTTACATAAGGATAATAAGAAGGTTGCCACCAAGAATGAACAACATTAAGGTGAAAGCATTCTAAGGTGTTCATTTTTTGGTGTACATTATAATTTTAGAGGGGTGTGTTTTTATTTAAGTCTATATAACTTTGATATTATGATCAAAGGTTGGGAAGGATTTGTATTTTTATAATATGAAATAAGTAGTTGACATTCCAAAAATGTTAAATGATGGGTTTCATGAATTCAAAATCGATTTTTTTAAGTTAATGAAAATGGGCTATGAAAATCCACAATTTGTGCTAAGGACTCATAAATGCATAATGACCTATGCCTATGGGTGTAATCATGACTTTCATGAAAATGATGTAGTTGACATTGCAAATTCATGTTCTACCCATAACATGTCTTCATGATTGACACCAAGTTATCTTTTTTATCATATTATGTAATGTGTTTAACTGATACATAATTGACCAATTGAATTTAATTGTCATGGAGTGATTTATAATTTTGGGCTTTAATTTTATCAATTGAACACCTTCACATGCCTTGCAAATCTTGCATCTTTAAGTTAAATATTTCAAATATTAATTCACATTTCTTGCCTGTTTTTTCAAAAATCCAAGTGTGAGTATGATGGTTATAGTGGGTTCAAAGTATATAAGATGGGTAAAGATGTAGTGCTTTTCCTTTGGTCCACCTTAGTAGGTGAGAAGGGGAAGACTTTGGGCACCAAATGAAATAAAAGTGTGGTGTTGTTGGGAACACCCTTGGGGTACATCATTGGGACACATGTGGGAACAAAAAAATTTGAAAATTTATATGCCCACACCCCCTCCCCCCCTTAGGAAAAAAGATTCTCAAGGCATGCAATTCAACCATTTCATTGGTTGCATGCAAACTTTATTCCTAAAATTGGTTGTCACCATTTTTGGCTTGAACTAATACCCCTTCCTACAAGTATGGGTACTTATTGACCCCCAATTATAATAAGGTATAATATCAATAACATACAAAATGCATCTTGTAGGAATCAAATGACAACACATGGTGACACTAAGGATCACCAATCCATTGGTGGAATGGTTGAAAAACATTATTCCCAAAGTTTCATAACATAACTTTGTTTGAAAAAAGTAAATGATAATCTAATATTGCTTCAAGAGCTTTGTTTAGATGTAAGATAGCATTTTTAAGAGTCATGTCTGTTCTTTAATTGGTTTTTTTGTAAAATTTGGTTAGAATGCATAATGTATGAAATCATAATTATACCAACATAAAATATCCCAAGTTATTACATTCCCACTAGTCACCTTTTGATCATTTCATTGTTTTTGAAATCAAAGAAATGAAATGTATACACAATGGAATGTGTGTTATGAATGTTGTGAAAACAAAAAACCTTGAACATGAACCCATAACTTTAAATTTGTGGTTTAATACCCACATTGTGTTAATGGTGCTAATGAGTTTGAAAAATATGCATGAAAAAGTAGGTGATGCACCTTTGAAAGTAAGATAATATCATTTGACATGCTCTGAAATTGCATTTGGATCATATGAAAAGGTAAAAGTTTACACAAACCTTAATTTCAATCATATTAATTCAAAGATAAAAAACTAATGAAAATTTAACACATACACTACAACAACAGGGGGCTATTTTGGGATCCACATATCATCGCAAACAACAAAGAAAAAAGTTTCCGAAAGCCCGCCTTTGCGAACCATAATTCCTCGCAAACTCTTAAGCTTTTGCGATACCATAACATTCGCACCCGTACAATCGCAAGTCCTTCATAACTCCCGAACTTGATACAATCGCAAAACTTTTCCGATTGTAACTGCTTCTATATACTGTTTGTGATTATCATTACATCAGAAACTATTTGCAACAAACCCATCACTGCAACGACTTAGCAAATCGACTCAAAAGTCTATCAATTTCCAATATAAGATCTATTACAAACCTTTAGCGGCATTTTGAGAATCCCAACAAGTTTGCGTTAGATCTTATATCGGAAACCGATAGGCTTTTAAGATCTAACGCAAACTTTTTGGGATTCTCAAAATGTCGCTAAAAGTATGCGAAATCATAGATTTCGCAAACCTATTCTGGAATGATTTTACCCGTAAGAGTGTAACGATGTCTGTGACATGGTATTATTGGTCTTTTGGCTTTTGCAGTGTTGCGAAGAATTATGACTCGCAAATGGTTTTGAGATCCATTGTGTATCGCAAGAGCATGGCACTATATTCTTATTTTAGAAGCAGGGTTTATATTCATTTGGAGTCACTTTGGGCCGCAAAAAAAAAATCTATATCAAAATTTCAAAATTTACAATGTAAACGGGTTTGCAACCCTTGGGTATCTAACACACTAGCTGTCTATTTAGACTTCCTTCCCCTCTTGGATTTCTTCCTTGAATCTTTCTTCCTAGTGTTCTCTGGTGGAGGGGGAGGCTGCTCATCCTCCTCCTTCTCTTCATCGTCCCCTTGCCCCTCCTCCTCTACCTCCTCTACCTCCTCCTCCTCCTCCTCCCTATCCTCTTTATTTTTGCCCCCTGCAGAACCTTCATTTCAACTAGCAAATGAACTGGGTCCACTACTAGTGGTAGCACTGGGAGCAGTGCTACCTGCTCTCTCCTCCTCATCACTGCTACCCTGGGAGCTCTCACTCTCACCCTTAGATGCTTGCATTTCAACATGCAAAGCTTAGTTAACACCATAAATGAAAATTTTGATTCAAATGAAAACAATCTCAACACAAACAAAAATTGAATCCTAACCAAACCCACTCACCAATAGTGCATCAACATGTTCAAAAAGATGTTCCTTGCCATGCTCCTGGCCCATATTCATTTCTACAGCTGTGATCTTCCTCTTGTACCTCTTGTACTGTCCCCATAATACAACAAGTAAAAAAAAATGCATAAAGAATCTATTCAAGTCTCCGACCACTTTTGCAAAACGCAAACCTTCGCATACTGAAACTTGCGAAGCAATTTGCGAAACAAATCCCATCATATCTACTATTACAACCCAAAACGCCATATACCTATCTTTGCGATGCAATTCGCATCGCAAAGGTATTGCAAATAGTCCTATTTGACTCGACAGAAACTCACAAGCATGTGAATCTTTGCAGGAAAGAAATGGAGGAGAGGGAGGGTATTTACAAATGCTGCTTTGAGGCTGGGAATGCCACTTTGCCCTAGCTTGTGGGTGGTGTTTGGAACCAGTTTCACTCGCTCTGCTACCTTGAGGAACTTCAATGGTGGATCACCAACCTTGTCCACCACTGATTGGCATTTAGCAAGTTTCAGCTCCAGTGCCTTCAGGTCACGGTCAGACCTCCCAAACTCTCTTGCCTTTTTGGCCTTGGCTAGCTGCTCTATGATCTCCTTCAGCTACTTTGTTGCTTTCAATTGCACCTCAGACTAGTAGAAGGCATTCCAGATGTCTTCTGAGAACTGAAGCGGCCTCTCCAAGTTCCTGTACACATTCAAGTCTCTCAGGTGAGCACGAATCTTCATCCTGTCATGGTATCTTGCTTGAGACATTGAATTGGAGATCTTGTTTGCAGTCCACTGTGAATCAAGTTCTCCTCCATTTCGAAATGCTCCCTTGACCTGATTTATCACTCTCTTTTGCTCTGCCTTTGAGAGAGTGCCCCACTCAACTCCTCATGCAAAGTTGGTGGAGACAATGTGCCTAATGGTGCTATTGGCCCCAGTGTATGCCAACTCGGTTGGAATTCCTTCCTTTGCCAATATTATCAGAGGGAGCTTCTTCCTCTCCTCCTCCTTCTTCTTCAGGTCGAGCTTCTCCTTTCTGATGGCATCCCTCTCATCCTTCCTCCTTTTCTTCTCGAGAGTTCTAGGTG